>Ga0307373_10010532_pt1 | contig 13578 bp, 11 predicted proteins | sample OX2MG_FD_202534 | JGI IMG/M metagenome (GOLD analysis project Ga0307373, IMG submission 202534) | Soil microbial communities from Risofladan, Vaasa, Finland - OX-2 | ecosystem: Environmental > Terrestrial > Soil > Coastal area > Acid sulfate soil | place: Finland: Risofladan, Vaasa | collected... | reverse complement strand
GTTGGTGCGGTGCTGGGCGGCTATGGGGGCGCCTCCGTTGCGCAAAAAGTGAATCCGCAATATATACGCCGCTTGGTCATCCTGATCGGGTTTGCGATGTCGGCTTACTTCTTCGTGCGTTATTGACAGCTCAGCTCTCTTCCTGCGCGAGCGCCAAGCGATGGTTCCGAAGGGGAGTTCAGCGACGGCTCTCCTTCGAATGGCGTTCGATCATGTGCTTCGTCAGAATCACCAGACCGAAAATCTGCGTCCACTCCGACACGATGTTTCCCACTACCTCCCCCCACTTTCCTTCCGGATCCATGAAAGCGAACAGCACAATCCAACCCGCGCCCGTGGTCAGGAGAAAGATGCTCAAAGAGTGTTCTCGCAGCCACTCCCGGGCAGGACCTAACAGAAAATTCTTGTGCACGGGCCGGCTTTCGGCTGAATCTTTTTCGTAGAGATACTTCGTTGCCAGCACGATAACGACAACCCCCGACCAGTCCGCGATGGCATTGCCGAAAAACGACCCGAGGTGCGTGGCGGGGTTCGAAACGCGATATAGACAAATCAAAATACCAACAATGCAAATGGACGTAATGCTCAGCGAATGCTCATGAAAAAAACCGTGTTTGTGCGAATGCTGCCGCGCCAGTGACATTGAGTTCTCCTGTCCATAGGATTATGGGGGAGTTGAGCGTTTGCCTGGAACTATTCGGAACCAACGCGAAAAAAATACACGGGTGTCCCGCCACCGGAATCGGATGTGTCAATCGTAAGTCTATAATTAGCATAGACTTACTTCTGGTCAATGAGCGGTGATCAAAATGCAGTGCCTTGCTTGGGCGTCGGTTCCGTACTGTGCGAGTTGGGCCGAGCACATAGACACATGAGTCATATGTTCGACATCTTCACCACTCTTCCAGATGGCAGACCTCTTTGGGTTGAGTGCATCGAGGGCGTGGAAGAAGCCCGAAAGCGCATGAAAACGCTGGCGAATTCTCAGCCGGGCGATTACTTCATCTATTCCGAAAAAAGCGGCGGGGTGATCGACCGCGTCCCGCGCGATTTGGAATCGATGATCGGCGAGCCCGAGCACAAACTCTAGATCGCCCTGCGAACCTCCCTCAGTACTACCCAACAAACTCTCTTTTTGTCCTGCGGCAGTTGACGATCTACTTAACGCTTTTTGTTGACAAGCGCATAAATTCAATAGATGTCCTTCTGTACCTAAAGTGCTTTCCTTAAGAAAGCACTTTTGTCTATCAAGGGGAGGGGTTTGTATGCGCCCGGAAGCGGCGGTACAGGCGGTCCGTTACTGCCTGAGTGCAATGGACCTGCCGTCCCCAAGTCGTTGGACTCTGCTATTTCACAAGCAATCCGATCCACAGCGTCCAGGAGAACTACGGGCTTGTTAAGATCGATCATAGCTTTGGGACGAAAAATACGCTTTCGGCTACCTACAATATTGACCCATCGAGCGAATATGAGCCGGTCCAAACGGGTGCCACCGCCGACGATCAGTACGAGCGCAGGCAGACCTTCACGGTTCAAGACTCGCACATCGTTTCCAATAACTTGGTCACAGCCTTTCTTTTTCACCTTCCAAAAACCAAGACAAGTTCTTGTATTCAGGCGTTCGTACAATGGTGCGGCATTTCCAGATTGCAGCGATCATGAATTCTGCGAAATAGTGCGGCCATTCTAGTTGGTTCGGCTTACGCAGATTGAGGAGCGGCGGACGTGCATACCACAATCGGCAGGTGCGGCTTTCTTACGGGACTGACCGGCATCGGCGTTGCAAGCTTTGCTGGTGCGCCGGGCGCGGCTTTTGGATCGCGATCGCAACGAGCGGCTGCACCCGCAAGGAATTCCGTGGGGGAGTTGCCGGCGAGGGGCGAGTTTCTGATTCGTGACGCTTACATTCTGACCATGGATCCAACACTCGGTGATATCCCCAGCGGCAGCGTGCATGTGAAAAATGGCGAGATCATGGCCGTCGGTGAGGGCATCGAAGCTCCCGGAGCAATGGTTATCGATGGTCGCCGCGCGGTTGTGCTTCCGGGCCTGGTCGATACGCATTGGCACATGTGGACCACCTACCTGCGTTGCATGGCTGGAGACAAGCCGCAAGATGGCTATTTCCCAGTGACTACGCGCTACGGTGAGGCGATGGACCCCATCGATATGTATTGCTCCACGCGTCTGGCGGCTGCCGAGGCGATCTACTCGGGGCTGACAACTGTGAGCGACAATTGTCACAACGTGCGCAGCCACGATCATGCCGTGGCCGATCTTCGTGCCATTCAGGAAATCGGCGTGCGCTGCCGCTGGTCGTATGGGCCCTATCGCGGCATGTCTCCGGGGACGCGTATCGATCTCGTCGATGTGGAAGCGTTCCATAACGACTGGTCAAAGTATTCCAATGGAGGGCTCATTACCCTCGGATTGATGTGGAGCGGGCTGCCGTCTGGCGCAGCCGCGAAATTGCCGGGAGCGGCCGAGGCCGCCAAAAATGAATTCGATACGGCGCGCCGGCTCGGCATACCGATGTGCGTGCACTGGGCTTGCCGCGAGAATGGGCCGCCCGGTGAGGTGCAACTTCTGGCGGGAGGAAATTTCCTTGGGAAGGATGTGCTGCTCATTCACATGCTGGGGACGTCGCCCGAAGAGATGAAGATGGTGGCGGCCGCGGGCTCGCCCATTAGCGTAGCGCCGGGCTCGGAGATGCGGATTGGTTACGGTCTCACGAAAGCATGTGACTTTATGGATGCCGGAATCGTGGTTGCCGTTTCCGTGGACAGCGTACCGCTCACGGGAAACGCCGATTTCTTCGGTATTCTGAAACTCATGAGAAATGCTGAAAACGCCAAGGCGTTCAGTGAATTCAAGCTTTCGGCGCGGCGCGCTTTGGAAATGGCCACCATTGATGGCGCTCGTGCCTTGGGCCTGGACGGCCAGATCGGTTCATTGAAGCCGGGCAAGCGCGCCGACGTGATCATGGTGACCACCGATCGCGTCAACATGGGTGTCTTCACCGATCCCACGCGCATGCTGATCGACGCCGCCGAAGACGCCGATGTGGATACCGTTGTTGTCGACGGTCGCATCCTCAAGCTTGGCGGCAAGTTCACCGCTCTTGTTCCAGAAGCTATTATTGCTGCTGCCGCTGAATCGTTGGAAGCGGTCGGCAAGCGGATCAATGCGCCTAGTCGAGAGTAGAACAAGTTTCCGTGGTATTGTGTAGCCGCTTGAGAGCGGACCGCTGACCATTCAGGAAAAAGGAGAACCGTCTGTATGAAGAATACTGAGGAGAAGAATCAAACGCTCAGCCGGCGAGGTCTTCTGAAGACGACCGCCGGTGCCGCGCTCGCTGTGGCTGGCGCAGGTCTGATCGGCGCGGCCCGCGCGAAGGCCCAGGTCTCGGGGCTTGAGCCCGGCGGCGGCACTCCTCCGTTCCGTCTTCCCATGGGCGCGCTCGATTATCTCGACCGCAAGCAATACATCCACAACATGGAGATTGTGTCTCACCTTTCGGGCCATACTGTCGCTGGCGGCGAACCGTTGATGGCCATGTGGGCCAGGGGCAAGCAGCGCATGCTGCCAACATTTGGAGGGTTCATCGACGTCAGCGAGCCCAAAAATCCTGTGGTCGCGCTTCAGGGAGTGAAGGGAATGTTTTTCGGAGCCGTGGCCTACAACAAGGATCTGAAAAAATGGATTATGATGTGTACGGCCGCCGCACCTCTCACTTCCGCTACTCCCACGTATCCCGATGGACAGTACGATCAGCCGCTGCGTGACAAATCCGTGAACTATAAGGGCCTGCGGGGCATCCGGAATTTCGATATCACCGATCCCACCAAGCCTGTTTTGCTGCAGGAGTTCAGCACGGGTCCGACGGGCAACGGCACGCACATGAACTTCTACGACGGAGGGAAATACGCGTACCTCGATTGCGGCTGGGACGATCAACTGCGCATGGAGAATCATCAGCGCCCGTTCAGCAACGCCATTATGATCGTGGACATGTCGGATCCGTCGCATGTGCAAGAGGTCTCGAAATGGTGGGTTCCCGGGCAGCGTCTCGGGGAGGAAGCGGAGTACAAAAAATACGTTTTTGCGGGCGACCGTTCCTCCTGGACCGGCAACCACGGCGCGCTGAGCGTTCCCAAGCGCGTGGAAGATGGCGGCACGATCGGCTACGGCGGCTTCGGCGCTTTTGGAATGTATGTGATGGATTTGAGCGACATCAAAAATCCGAAGCCGTACGGGCACGTTCAATACGAGTTCAACGCCATCGGCGATATTCCTTTTCACACTTGCTACCCCGTCATTGCCGACGCCGCTCACCCGCGCCTGCAGAACCTGGTGGTCGCGATCCACGAAACGCTCGAGGCCGATTGCCGCGGGGTCTATCACACGCCTTACGTGGTGGACGTAAAGGATCCGCGCAATCCGAAGATTATCGGACTTTTCCCTCGTCCGCAGGCGCCTCCGGATGCTCCCTATTCGGATTTCTGCTTTGCGCGCGGCCGCTTCGGATCGCACAACATCCAGTGCTGGCTGGCGCCCGGCGCGTCACGTCCGGAAATTGCGGTGGTTACCTATTTCAACGCAGGCGTTCGCGTCTTCGACATTTCGACCCCAACGGCCCCCAAGGAAGTGGCCTATTTTGTGCCGCCGCGCGACGGAGATATCAACGAGTACGAGAGCTGGTGGCGCGGCACCACGGAAGATGTCTTCGTCGAATGGGACCGTGGCCTGATTTGGATCGGGACTCACGAAGGTACGTATTGCCTGTCGTGCCCTGCGCTCGGCAAGCCGGTCCTCGAACCGCGCAAGGTGGAAAAATGGTCGGTGGCTCACTGCAATGTGGGCTGGGACGATCAAACTCCGAAGTCGGCTTACTTCGGCCGTCCCCTAAGCGAAGTCGGCTGATTTCTCATCGGGATGGGCTCACGGCTCTCACCGCGCGTCCATTCATTTGAAGATTGCGGCCCCGAGTTCTCCTTCTCACAGGTGCTCTGATTTGGTATCGTTTCACCTGCAAGTCGCTTCTGTCGGAGACCGCCATGAAGATCGCAGTCCGCATCAACGGAAAGAGTCATTCACGCGAAGTCGAGCCCCGGCTCCTGCTGATCCATTATTTGCGGGAGGTAGTGGGGCTGACGGGTTCTCATGTTGGCTGCGAGACGTCTCTGTGCGGCGCTTGCACCATTGAACTCGACGGAAAGGCTGTCAAGAGTTGCACGATGTTTGCCGTGCAGGCCGATGGCGCGAGCCTCACTACGATCGAAGGCCTGGCCGTCGATGGCAAGCTCCACGCCATGCAGGAGGCATTCTGGAACGAGCACGGCCTCCAGTGCGGGTTTTGCACGCCCGGCATGATCATGGCGTCGAAACAGATTGTGGAGCGCCATTCCGATCCCACGGAAGAAGAGATCCGCCATGGCTTGGCGGGAAATGTCTGCCGCTGCACAGGCTATCAGCACATTGTGAATGCGGTGAAAGCTGCGGCAGCCGGCGCAGGGAAGTAGGAGGCAACCATGGCGACCACCATGACGGAAGTCGAGAAGTTGGTTGGGAAGCGGATTCGCCGCCGCGAAGATCCGCGACTCATCACGGGCACGGCCACGTATGTGGAAGATATTCAGATGCCCGGCATGAACCACGCCGCCATCGTTCGCAGCCCGCACGCCGCCGCCAAGATCCGCTCGATCAATATCAAACGGGCGGCGGAAGCTCCGGGAGTTGTCGCCGTGTTCATCGGCAAGGACACGGAAAAAGTCGGCGCAGTGCCCTGTGGGGCGTCGTTGCCTGGATTGCGCGTGCCTCATCACAACATTCTTGCAACCAGTCTCGTGTATTTTGTTGGGCATCCGGTTGCCGTGGTGGTGGCGCAGAACCGCTATCTCGCGCAGGACGCTGCGGACCTTATCGAAGTGGATTACGACGTGCTGCCTCCGGTGGCTGATCCGGAAAAGGCCCTGGCGCCCAATGCTCCGGCGGTTCATCCCCAATGGCCCGACAATGTGGCGTTCACCTATCACCTGGAAGGCGGCGACGTGGATAAGGCTTTTGCCGAAGCCGATGTTGTCGTCAAGCAGCGCATCACCAGCCAGCGCCTGATTCCCATGGCCATGGAGACGCGCGGCGTGGTGGCGGAATGGCGTGGCGCCGACCGCCAGCTCAATCTTTACACCTCCACGCAGATCCCCCATTTGGTGCGCACGCTGGTGGCGCAGATGCTCGGCCTCGATGAGAACCGTGTTCGCGTCATCGCTCCCGAGGTGGGCGGCGGCTTCGGAAGCAAGCTGAACGTGTACGCCGAGGAAGCCCTCATGGGCTTCGTAGCTCAACAAACCGGCAAGCCAGTCAAATGGATCGAATCGCGCCGGGAAAATTTCCTGTGCACCACTCACGGCCGTGGGCATGTGGATTATTACGAACTCGCCGCCAAGCGTGACGGCACGATACTCGGCATCAAGCTGAAGATCATTCAAGACATCGGCGCCTATCACCAATTGCTGACGCCGGCCATCCCCACCCTCAGCGTTCTCATGATGCCCGGCATCTATAAAACTCAGAATGTGCGTGCCGATGTTGTCGGCGCCTTCACCAACTGTATGCCCACCGACGCCTACCGCGGCGCAGGGCGTCCAGAGGCCACGCACGGTATTGAGCGCATGGTCGACATTCTCGCGGACGAACTCAATATGGATCCGGTCGAAATTCGCCTTAAGAACTTCGTTGCCAACGATCAGTTCCCGTTTCACACCGCCACGGGGCTGATGTACGACTCCGGCAATTACGCGGCGCCCCTCAAGAAGGCGCTCGATATCGTCGGCTATCACAAGCTGCGGCAGCAGCAGGCCGAAGCACGCAAGCAAGGCAAGTGGATCGGAATCGGCATCTCTACCTATGGCGAGATTTGCGCCATCGGTCCTTCTCCGGCGACGCCTGCCGGCGGATGGGAAAGCGCTACGGTAAAGGTCGAGCCTTCGGGCAAAGTCACCGTGATGACGGGAGCGTCCCCTCACGGCCAAGGTGAGGAAACAACGTTTGCTCAAATCGTAGCCGACGAACTGGGCGTGAATATCGACGATGTGCTGGTGGTCCACGGCGATACCGCGATTGTGCAATACGGCATCGGCACCTTTGGCAGTCGCGGCACGGCGATCGGCGGCACGGCCGTCTACTTTGCCTTGCAGGACCTCAAGGCCAAGATCAAGAGTTTCGGCGCCATGCTTCTTGAATCCGACGACGTCGCGCTTTCCGGCGGGCAGGTCATCTGCAATAAGACTGGAAAGAGCAAGTCGGTGCCGGAAATCGCGGCAGCGGCCTATCGGGCCATGAAGCTTCCTCCCAACACCGAGCCGGGCTTGGTCTCCACGCGCTTCTGGGAGCCTCCCAATTTCACGTTCCCCTTCGGCGCGCACATCGTCGTCACCGAAATCGACGGCGAAACCGGAGATATCAAGATTCGTCGCTACATCGCGGTGGACGATTGCGGCAACATCATCAATCCCCTGATTGTCGATGGTCAGGTCCATGGCGGCGTGGCGCAGGGACTTGGCCAGGCCTTGTGGGAGCGCGCCGTGTACGACGAAAACGGTCAGCTCATCACGGGCGAGCTGATGGATTACGCCGTACCCAGAGCGCACATGATGCCATGGATCGAAAACGATCACACCGTGACGCCTTCCCCCGTGAATCCACTCGGGGTTAAGGGCGTCGGAGAGGCCGGCACCATCGGATGCTCGCCCGCCGTGGTCAATTCCGTGGTCGATGCGTTGTCACCTCTCGGGGTCCGGCACATCGATATGCCGATGACGCCCGAAAAAATCTGGAAGCTCCTGATCCCGGAGAGCGTGAAATGATCCCGCAAAAATTTGAATACACCGTGCCGAAGTCCCTCGACAATGCGCTGCAATTGCTGGCCGATGGAGCGAAACCGCTGGCCGGCGGCATGAGCCTCATCCCCATGATGAAGCTTCGCCTCGCCGAGCCGGAGCACTTGGTGGATTTGGGCAAGCTCGGCGAGCTGCGTTACATTCGCGAAGCCGGCGGTACATTGCACATCGGCGCCACGGCCACGCACTATGATATCGAGAGTTCTCCGCTCCTGCTTCGCAAGTGCCCCTTGCTCGCCGATACCGCGGCCGAAATCGGCGACCTGCAAGTCCGCAACATGGGCACGATCGGCGGCAGTGTGGCGCACGCCGATCCGTCGGCGGATTATCCGGCGTCGCTGCAGGCGCTCGAGGCAAAAATTGTCCTGAAGGGCATTAAATCGGAGCGCACGGTATCCGCCGCCGACTTCTTCGTGGACGCTTTCACTACCTTGCTTGAGCTAGGCGAGATCGTGCGTGAGGTGATCGTTCCGGTGGAGGACACTGTCACTGGCACGTACTATGAGAAGGTGGCGCAGCCCGCCAGCGGATTCGCGATTGTCGGCGTTGCCGTTCGCGTGCGCCGCAGCGCCGGCAAAATCAGTTTCGTGCGCATCGGCATCACCGGACTTTCAAATCACTCCTACCGTGCCACTGCGGCCGAAGATGATCTCGCGGGAAAGCCGGGATCCTCTTCGGAGGTGCGGAGTGCCGCCGCACTGGTTGTGCAAGGCGTCGACGTGAACTCCGACCTGCACGCCTCCGCCGAATATCGGCGACACTTGGCGAGCGTTCATGCAGCGCGAGCGCTGACGGCTGCACTGTCGAGGTCTGCGTGAAGATTTTCGGGTCCTATACCCTGCCGGTTTCGCAAGAGCGAGCCTATCAAATGATGCAGGATCCCGAGATTCTGGCGCGCGCCATACCCGGCTGTGAAACACTGGAAAAGACGGGCGAGAACGAATACCGCATGAAGATGAAGATGGCGATCGCAAGCCTCTCGGGCTCTTTTGAAGGCAAGGTGCGGATTGCCGACCAGGTGCCTCCTTCCAGCTTCCGGCTGATCGTGGATGGTTCCGGTCGCCCTGGCTTTATAAAAGGCGATGGTCTCCTGAAGCTCACCGGCATGGGCGGCGAAACGGGAGTTTCCTATGAAGGCGATGTCCAGATAGGTGGCACGATTGCGGCGATTGGCCAGCGGCTGTTGGATGGAACTGCCAAGATCATTATTAAGAAGTTCTTCGATAAACTGGCCGAAACCGCGAATTCCCATTAAGCCGCCTCAGAATAGCCAAAAACAAGCCCTTTATTTTCAGTCTCAAAGGTAAATGGACGGCAAGCTTTCTTTCCTTTGGTTTGTTACATTGCAGTCCTTTATTGTGCAATTTATTTGCGACTTGCTGGATGCCTCTCCTATTGCTAAGTGCCGCAGGAGGCTGACCGAGCCTTTTCCATCATTCCATGCATATCAAAATGAAAGACTTAGAGCTACGTCCCTCTCGACGTCAGCTTCCCCGCCAATCTTGATTTTTTGGTCACGAAGTTGCCTCCTGTCCTATGAGCTAGGAAGTTGTGTTCCCCCGGATGCAATTTTGACTGCGGAGAGGCTCCGATTATGACCACAGAACAGATGGCTGTGCAGTCGAGTGAACTGAATAAGTTGTATGCCCAGGATGGGTTCGTTGTCGCCAAACAAATTTTCAGCCAAGGCAGCCTCGCGATGCTTCGCGATGCCTTGCGCGCCGTGCTTGATAAGTCGGGAAGCAATGGCTTCCATAACGAGTCCCTCGAGGACTTAGTTTTGAGGCGCGAGGCGCAAGACCATAGCCTGGTCTATCAAGCCTCCCAGTCGGTTGGCTCGAGCGCCGCCACCTACCAACTACTCGGCTCTTCCGACATTTTTAACGCCATCTCGGAAGTCACCGGTTTCCGGAAGGCGGACCTCCATTTGCTGCCCATGTACTTGATCATTCAGCTCCCTTCGAGTGATCGCTTTGATTACACGTGGCATCAGGATGGGTCCTATTATCCGTGGTGCCAGGACTTTCTGACGCTCTGGTTTCCCGTGAACCGCTCCACCAAGAAGGATACGGGGACGATCAGCATGATCCCCGGGTCGCATCGCTATGGGCCGCGCGAGACCGAGACTTTTCTTAAACACGGCTTTTTCAAACAAATCCAGTCGAAGTTGCGGGATAGCGAAGAGACCCTGGAACACGTTCTTGAGGTCGATCTCGGCGACTGCTGCATTATGGCCGGGAACACCGTGCACCGCAGCGTCGCGAACCACAGCACTTCTCCGCGAATTGCTGGCGTGCTTCGCATCGCCAACATCGGTACGCAGCAGACCTACGATCGCGAGCGTTTCTACTGCGTTCACAAGTCCTGAATCGATCGGGCATCATCGAGCGCACCACCGCACAAGAAGCCCGCAAATGTCCGGCGCTCGATGATGTCCATGCCTTCTGAAGCGGAGAAGGTCGCCGCATAGATATGTGCTCTGTGGGGCCTTTTCGAGAGTTCCCTCCTGTTTGTATCTCCGCAATCTCTCTTGACCGCGTGGTAATTTCGATGCAGCATGGCCGCCAGCCGCTTTTAGGAGGGTTCGTGCGATGAAGAAAAATAGAGGAGATAAGAAAAATCTCTCGCGGAGGGAGTTTGTCAAAGCCACCGCTGTAGGCGTTGGCGCTGTTGCGGTGAACGGGCTTGGCTCAAACGCGGCCCAGGCGCAAGGCCGGCCTGCAAAGTGGGACAAGGAGGCGGATGTTGTCGTGGTCGGCGGAGGAGCCACGGGACTGCCTGCCGCCATCGAGGCCAGGGAAAACGGCGCCTCCGCAATCTTAATCGACGCGAACTGGGATGTCGGCGGTCACGCCATCGTAAGCGGAGGCAACATCGCGCTCGGCGGTGGCACGAGCAGGCAACAAAAGTACGGCGTGACCGATTCGCCGGATTTGCTCTTTTCGGACCTGACGGACTGGTCTGTCGTGGAACCGAATGGCTTTCCGGATTATCGCTACAACGACAAGGAAATTATCCGCGCTTTTGCCGACAACAGCGCTCCTACTTTGGAATGGCTGATCGCACACGGCGTCGTCTTTATCGAGAGGGCTCCGGATATTTTTGGCGGCCACGCCACGGGTAATTCCGCCCCTCGGGAGAACCATGCCGCCGCCATGGCCTGGCCCCAGGTGGAAACGGGTGTACCCGTGGACCCTGCGCGCGCTGCCACGACCTCCTCGGGCATTGGCCTGATCCGGCCTCTCGAAGCAAGCGCGAGGAAATTGGGAGTGGAGATTCTCCTCCAGCACAAAATGACGAGCCTTGTTCGCGAGGCTCCCACCTCCGGCGCGGTTCTCGGAATCACGGCAACGAACGAAGGCAAGACGGTGAATATCCGCGCGCGGAAAGGCGTGATCATCGGCACTGGCGGCCACAGCGGCAACGTGAATTTCCGCAGAATTTTCGATCCGCGGCTGACCGAGGAATACAACGGCGTTGCGGGTGAGCCTTATTCTTTCCAGGATGCCAGCGGCGAGCTGGCCGGCATGGCCGTCGGAGCTTCGCTTTGGGGCACGTACAATCAAACAGGCGAATTTGGACAGAATGTCACCAAAGCCGGCCGCATCGGTTGCCAGTACGGATATGTGAACCTCGCCTGGCAGCCGGAGAGCCGCGTGTTCCCCAAGGCGCGTGCCATAGGGCTCCATGTGCGGGACTATCAGAATCTGATTCTGGTGAATCAGGCAGGCCGGCGGTTCTACGACGAAACCCAGGGGCAATACACGGCCAACAATTACGGCGACGTCAAGCCCTACACTCCGGGAAGCTACTTGAATGCTGCCAACGTGAAATTCCACCCGGCGAATTTCCTCAACGCCGCCATGGCGGGCACCGGAGAACCGGTCAACGGCGGCGGTCCCATCTGGGCCATCTTCGATTCCGACGCCGTGAAGCGCGAAGGCTGGACCGTCGCGCCTCCGCACGTAGATATCGAAGCCGGCCTTTTCTTTTCGGGAAGCACTCTTGAGGAGCTGGCTCACAACATTGAGAATAAGTATCAGCGGAAGCCCATGCCGGCCGATACGCTGCAAGCTACGGTGACCGGGTATAACTACTTCGTGGATGCTGGAAAAGACGCGGATTTTGAGAAGCCCTCTCCCAAATTTAAAATTCAGGCGCCTCCCTTTTACGCCGCCTGGGCCATGCCTGTCCCTCACGATTCGCGCGCGGGTCTTCGAATCAATTCCAAGTGCGAAGTGGTGGACGTATGGGGCAACGTTATCCCGGGTCTTTACTGTGGAGGCGAATCCGCGGGCGGGTTCAGCATGCACGGGATGGCTCGGTGCATCGTGCAGGGCCGCATTGCCGCAAAGAACGCTGCCTCGCAAACGCGAGCGTAACCGGCGGGCCGCGCACGGGCGAATCAGCCTCTCGCAGGCTGAAGATTGAGATTTAATCGTTTGCCACGGACTTTACCAGGTTGCGCGGGTGATCCACGTTGGACCCGCTGAGAACGGCGAAGTGGTACGCGAAAAGCTGCAGGGGCACCACCTCTACAATCGGCAGCAGCAGTTCGGGGGGCGGCATGCACGAAGATCGTGCGGTCCGCAATCTCGGCCGCTTCTCGGTCTCCTTCCGTGCTGATGGCGATGGTTTTTCCGCCGCGACTCTTGATGTATTCCAGCACTCCGAGAGTCTTCTGATAGCGCAGCACGGAATCGGGATCGGAAGCGTCCTGCGTTGCCAGCACCATCACGAGAAGCTTTTCATCCACCAGCGCATTGGGGCCGTGCCGGAGTTCGCCGGTGGGCAAGCCATTCGCCTGCACGTAGGAGCTTTCATTCAGCTTCAACGCGCCTTCGCGCGCAATCGCATAATGCACGCCGCGGCCCAGGAACAGGAAGGCGTGCGATTTGTGAAACATCTTCGCGCAATCCGCCATCTGCGCATCCCAATCTCCCAGCGATTTTTCGATTCCTTTGGGAATGGCCGCGAGTTGCCGCAAATGCGTGCGCGTGACTTCGGAAGTCATGCGGCCTCGCTGGCGCGCCAGAAAGAGCGCCAGCAGATACAGAATGGATAATTGCGCTGTGAAGCTCTTGGTCGCGGGCACAGCCTTCTTCTCACCCGCGTAAGTGTGCAGCACGGCGCTGGCCTCGCGCGCGATCGTCGAATCGGCCACGTTGCTGATGGCGATCGATTTGGCGCCCCGGTTCAGCGCCTCGCGCTGCGCGGCGAAGGTATCGGCGGTTTCGCCCGATTGCGTGATCACCACGATGATCGGGTCCGCTCCCGCATGTGTCGAGCGGCAGCAATATTCGCTCGAATATTCCACGTCCACCGCCGCCCCGGCCAGGTCTTCGATCATGATCTCGCCGGCCAGTCCCGCATTGCCTGGAGCCGCTGGCCGCGATGATGATTTCCTGAACGCCGGCAGCGCGTTCTCGATGGGTTGAAACGCGCCTGGAAAAATCAGGTCTCCCTCGATGTTGCGCTCAATCGTTTCTTGGATGCACTGCGGCTGCTCGTAGATCTCGCGCAGCATCGCGTGCGGGAACGATCGCGGCGCTGTGCTAGGGAACCTCTGAACAAGCACTGGTTTAAAAGAACGGATGAGGAACAATAGGCAATTCAAGCGGTTTCAGTGATTTCATAGGGATGCCGAGAGATTGGATCCGCCTGCCAGCGCCACCAGAGC
>Ga0307373_10010529_pt1 | contig 13584 bp, 14 predicted proteins | sample OX2MG_FD_202534 | JGI IMG/M metagenome (GOLD analysis project Ga0307373, IMG submission 202534) | Soil microbial communities from Risofladan, Vaasa, Finland - OX-2 | ecosystem: Environmental > Terrestrial > Soil > Coastal area > Acid sulfate soil | place: Finland: Risofladan, Vaasa | collected... | reverse complement strand
CGGTCCCTCGTAGGAAGGTGATGTATGCGTCGATACGAAGGAGTCCATGGCGCCGCTGTTCCAACACCGGTGCTGGGCCGTCCATTCGTGGGTCAAGTCGTAGGTGCATTCGGCGTTGAATTTCGAGGTGGCGAGGTGGAAGGGCAGCAGGGTCGGGTGGGTACCCCCCGGGCTGTCGGGCCACGCCTGGGCGAAGACCCCGTCACTGCCGACGGGATGGTCGTTGAATCCCCGCACTCCCTTCAGCGTGCCGAAGAAGTGGTCGAAGGACCGGTTCTCCATCATCAGGAACACGACGTGCTCGACTGCACCGATGTCTGATCCGGCTGCTGGAACGGCGGCCGCTGCTTCAGTGGTCGCACGTCCCGTGGTTGCCAGCACTGCGGCAGCGGCACCGGCCAAACCGCCCGCCAGCACCTGCCGTCTATTGAATGTCTTTTCCCCCATGGAGTCAGCCTTACAGAAGTGCAACCCTCCTGCCACCGAGTCTCGCGGTCCCGAAGGAGGGGTTCGGCCCAGATACGCTTCCCAGGCACGATCGCGCCGCCATCCGTGGCTTCAGCCGACCTCACGGCGCCTCACTGAGCGTGAGCGCAGGGTGGGTCAGCTCAACGTGGATGCAAGATCCATCTCCATGATCTCGATGGACTCGGTCGGCACATTCCACACCGGCATGGTCTGACCGGTCGATCGAAGCCCCATGCTGTCGTACGCCAGGTGGGCCGCTTCGTTGCCTTCCCGAACGCCCAGGCTGAGGGTGGTCGCACCCTCCGAACGCGCCCACAGGGCAACGCAGTGGAGCAGCCTCCGGGCGATTCCCTGTCCACGATGCGACGGTGCCACCCACATTCCGACGAGCTCGAGCTTCGACGGTTCACCGGACCATCCGTCCAACCCGCCTGCCACTCCGACGATCTCGCCGTGGTCGTTGGCGACGAACCACTGGCACGTGGTCGTTCGATCGCGCCAGGTCTCCTCGTCGAACTGGGACTCGCGCTCGACGCTCGACGTAAAGGCCTGGGGGGCGTCGGCCAACGAGCGGAGCCGAACATCGCGGATGACCCTCCAGTCCTCAGGAGTCAGACGCTGCAGCTCAATCACTGGTGGCCACGCAAACTGGCATGCGGATGACCCATTCCGGTTGTCGGTCGACCGCAGGATCAGTCGCCGAGGTGTTGGCCTCGAAGCCCGTCGAGCGCCATGCCCAGGGCTCGACGGCGACATCCTGGTGCTGCCACGAGTTCGACCATGGTGATCGCGGCAATGAGACGCAGGACATCGTTAAAAGATTACCTCGGCCTCCTGGGCAACCTAGTCTAGGAGTTTCTCGATCGCTTCCGGATGAGCCACAGACGGGTCAGATAGCCGGCGGTGAGCATTGCCACTCCGAGTCCGGTGAGGAGTTGCGCGTAGGGGCCGTTTCCGGTGAACGCCAGCGCCGCGGGCGAGGACGTGTTGGATGCCGGTGTGGATGCGGGTGAGTTCGCAGCCGCGGCGACAGCGGGCACTGTTGTCGTGCTCGTCGTGCTCGTCGTGCTCGTCGTGCTGGTGCTCGTGCTGGTACTGGTACTCGTGCTGGTCGATGAACTGGTACTGGTGCTCGTACTAGGGGTGGTCGTCGAACTGGCACTGGTGCTGGTCGTTGTGCTGGTCGGGCAGCTCGTGGTGCTTGTGGTCGACGTCGGAGTGGTGGTCGTCGTCGACGTCGAGGTTGTGTCCAGAGCCACCGCCTTCGGTGTGGAGGAGTGAGGCGAGGATCGGATCACCGGCCCGGTCGGGTCGGTGGCCAACGGAGCGGCGGCTGAGGTCCCCGGTGTCGCACCCATCCAGGCGCTCGAGGCCGTTGAGGCCACGGCAACGGCGAGAGCGACGTTCCACACACGACCCGACCAACGACGCATGTGACCATCCTTTCCGCTGTCCCGACATGCACCAGCGAGAGGCTCCAGTGCCGGTACGGCGCGTAGCGCCGCCGATGGCCGAACGCTACGTGCCCTGAATGACCTCCGCAGTCACAGGAAAGTGAACACTTCGCGATCTCACTTCTGGGCTCGGCACATCGCTGGCCCGGCCACCGGCTCAACGCTCGCCGTGAGTAGTCCGGTAGCGTCGGGGGTGTGGTTGCAGATGAGAGCAACGAGGAGATCGACGCGTATCTGCGATCGCTCGGTGCCACCCCGGAGCAGATCCAGATCGCTCGGCTCGAATGCCATGTGGCGGGGTTGGCCGGTGACCTGGTGTTCGCCGAGGGAGCCAATCTGACAGCGGCCGATCTGGCCTCGAGGGCGGATGCAGATGTCGAGGTGGTCGTCTCGATGTGGCGCACGCTGGGTGTCGTTGTCCCGGACGAGCATCGGGCCATGTTCTCCGAGCGCGACGCTGATCTCACCACCTATCTGATTCAGGTGAATCCGGTCGGATCGTACGGAAGCGAACTGCTGCGAGTGCTGGGCAGCTCTCTGTCCCGGGTGGCGGAGGCCGCCGTGTCGGTCTACGTGCAGACCCAGGAGCCACCGCTGGATTCGCCGGAGATCGACATCATGGCCTGGGCCAAGGACTTGGCTGCGGTGAGTTCGGCGGCCCTACGACTCGGAGACTCGATGGGGTCGATCTTCTCGCATCACATGCGCGACGCCATCGAGCGGCAGCGGGTCGCCCAGGAGGAGGTCACCGATCGCTCGTTGCACCGGTTGGCTGTCGGCTTCGTGGACCTGGTCGGCTTCACCCCGCTGTCCCTGCACACGACGCCCACCCGCCTGCTCGAGCTGATCAGTGACTTCGAGGTCAAGGCATTCGACGTCGCTGCCGCCCATGACGGCCGTATCGTCAAACACATCGGTGACGAAGTGATGTTTGTGGCGTTGAGCGCCGCGGATGGCTGTGCCATCGCCCGAGACATCACCGATGCATTTGGTGAGGGGATCGAACCTCGGGGCGGGGTGTGCTTCGGTGAGGTCATTGCCAGGCATGGTGACTACTACGGCACGGTCGTCAATCTGGCGGCTCGGCTCGCCGAACTGGCCATCCCCGGGGAGGTCCTCGTCGATTCCGTCACGGCCGAGTCGGCCAGGGATACCTTTCGGTTTCGAGGGGCCGGTCGCCGCCTGCTCAAGGGGTTCGATGATCCCATCGAGGTGTGCTCGCTGGACGCGCCGTCGACAGCGAGCAGCCGGCACTGAGTATCGCTCAGCTCTTGTCGACCTTCTTCAGTGAGCCGTAGCCGCGTTCCATGGCCGACACGATGATGGCCTCGAAGTCCTTGTCGGTCAGCACCCGCGGGGTTCCGAGCGACGCCGCCCGCCAGTAGAGTTCGGCCAACCATTCGAGCAGCTCGAGACGCTCGACGGCCTCATCCATCTTGCTGCCATAGGCGATGGAGCCGTGGTTCTGCATCATGGCCGCGTTCCGACCCTGGAGCGCTTTGACGACATTGTCGGCCAGCTCCTGCGAGCCGAAGGTGGCGTAGGCCGCTGTGCGAGGCGCTCCACCCAGGCCCAGGCAGCTGTAGTGCAGCGGTGGCAACTCATCGTGACAGCACGAGAGGGCGGTGGACGCCATGGCGTGGGCATGGGTGATGGCCAGGGCATTGGTGGCGGCATAGATGCCGGTGTGGAGGGGTACCTCGGATGTGGGGGCCAGGTCGCCATCCACGATGGTCCCATCGAGCTCGATCACCGTGACCATCTCGGCCGTCACCATGGCGAGGTCTGCCCCGGTCGGGGTTACCGCCACGAGATCCCCCTTGCGGGCGGAGATGTTGCCCGCGGTTCCGATGACGAGCCCCTTCTCGGCCAGGTGGCGGCTCGCACCGGCTACGGCTTCTCGTTCGTCAGCCAGAAGCAGATCGCTCATTCTTCGTTCCTCTCCGAGGTCCCGACTCTACCTAGTGAGGATGATGGCACAATCAAGATGGACGTCGTAATTGAGCTCACCACCTCGGACTGTGGATGCAAGACCGTCGTCGTGATGAATCAGTCGTTGCGCAGTGAGTTGTGGACAGACAGGTCGGGCAAGTCGAGATCGGGGACGAGACCGAGGCGCTGGGCCCCTCGGATGCGACCGAGCCCCGGGAGCGTCACACTTCGGACGCCGAGGACCTTGATCCAGGTCGGGAGAGCCGCGGCCGGATAGCCGACGGCCAGCAGCTCCTCCGGATGGGCCGCATGGCACAAGCGGGAGGCCAGGTTGGTCGGTCGGCCGATGTAGTCATCCCCGTCCATGATGAGCGCTTGGCCGTGAGCGAACCCACCGCGCAACGCCAGCGTCGAGCCGTCGTAGCGACCGATGAGCTCGGCGGCGGTAGCCAGGGTGGGTCCGACCTCGACGCCGACGATCATGGCACCGTCCCCCAGCCACTTCGCCACGAGCACGCCACGGCGCACCGCGATATCACGGGTCAATGACCGGAATCGGGTCAGGGTGTCGATGGCCGCATGCTCGCCGTTGGTCGCCATGAAGCGCGTGAATCCACAGAGATCGACGAATGCGAACGCCCGGTCGACCAGGGCGATGGTCTCCGCAATCTCCCGTGGCGATTCAATCCCGCGGCTCGGAGGCGCCGTTCCCACGGCACCGGAGCGGGCGCTTCCTCCCCCGGCCTCCACCAGCGGGGCTCCGGTGCGGTTGACCATCTCTTGACCGGTGGTCCGGACCCGCTCCACCAATCCCTTGTGTACCGAGGGTTGGCGTTCCTTCGGATCCGGTGGCCGCGCGTTCGACATGGCCTGATCCTTGCAGCTGGTGGCCCTGGCGTGTGACCGGAGCAGTCAACCGTGCGGATCGGCCAGGGTCTCCCTGGCGCGAACTACCAACCCACCGCCGAAATGATCGGAGCGTTGAGATGTGTCCCGAGCATGCTCCCGTCGTCGGGCGCGTTGCCAAACGGGTACACCGCACCGTCAGCCGACCCGATCCAGTAGCTACCGTCCGCCGTCGAGAAGATGGCACTAGCCGGAATCAGACCCCCGACGACTCCGGCAGGGAGGCCTTCGAGGTAGGCCGCATCTCCGTAACTGAAGACCTCGCCGTCGGAGACGAGGATCCAGTAGCCCTGGCCGTCAGGGGTTCTCACTGCGGAGGGTGCCGACGCCCCCTGGGCCGGGCGCCCCGAAGTGGCCGGCGTCACCGAAGGTATAGACGTGACCTGTGGTCGTCACCAACCAGTAGCCGCTGCCGCTGGCGTCCGGCATGACGGCTACGGCAGCACCGGAACAGCCTCCGACGGCCGGACACGATCCCTCGAAGCGTGCATCACCGAAGGCAAAGACACCTCATCAGCAGCAACCATGAAATAGCCGCCTCCGTCGGTCGAGGGCACGATTCCGACGACTGGCGCATTCAGTGTCACATAGGTCGACGTGACCGCCGGGAGCTCGGGGGGCCTCATAGGGGTGATCGCCGATCGGACCTCTCGACCGTGCGGTCCGGTTGAGGTCGCTGAGGCAAACGTCTGCACGGAGGTGAACCCACCAACGATCGCCAAGCCGGTGCAAGCCATCAGCAGCATCGAGCGCCACCGCCGTGCACCGCCACCGGAGACGTTCATTGCCCCGAACCAACCTTTGTCATCGGGACCACGTAGCAGGCCGCCGCTTCCCGACCGTGCCGCCCCTCCCGACCCTGCCGCCGCCGACCGTGCCGGTGCCCATCCCGCTGGTGGGTAAATGTTGCCTGAACGATGTCACCTGTCCGTCACCGTCGACTGCACGTGCATCGACCGATGCGACCCGGCGATCCGTCAGGATCGGGCATCCCGCCGACGGTATAGTGGAGGAGTCATGGGCTGACCAGATGGGGAGGGTCAGAAGACCCCGGCTCGTGTCGAATGGAGACCAACCTTCGACGCGCCGAGGAGTAACCATGCATCTGTCGTCCGCACCCAAAATCGAGTTGCACGTCCATCTCGAAGCCACGGTTCATCCGAAGGAACTGTTCGAGATGGCGACCCGCAATGGGTTCGCGCTACCGGCCCACAGCGAAGCGGAGCTGGCCCAGCTCTACCGGTTCCGCGACTTCGAGCACTTTCTCGATCTGTGGAGGAGCACGACGCCGGCCATCCGAACGTATCGAGACTTCCGGCACGTGGTCCTCGGCTACGCAGAAGAGGCGACCATGCATGGCGCCGTGTACCTCGAGGCCATCTTCACCCCGGTCGAGCGAATCGGTGGCGGTGCCTCGTGGGACGAGGTGTTCTCCGGCTTCTGTGACGGTGCCGTCGAGGCCAAGGAGCGATTCGGGATCGATGTCCGGTTGACGCCCGATATTCCCCGCGACCTCGGCCCCGAGGCCGCGATCGAGACGGCTCGCTATGCGATCAAGTACCGGGACCGCGGCATCGTTGGGCTCGGGCTCGGGGGTCCTGAGGCATCGTTTCCTCCGGAGGCGTTCGAGATGGCCTTCCGCCGGGCCAAGGATGCAGGTCTCGGCTCAGTCCCACACGCCGGCGAAGCAGCGGGGCCGATGTCGATTCGAGGGGCGGTGGGCGCCCTCCAGGCCGACCGGATCCGACACGGCATCCGGGCGGTGGAGGATCCGGGGTTGCTGCAAGAGCTGGCGGATCGGTGCATCGTGTGCGATGTCTGTCCGGTATCGAACCTGCGGACGCGGGTCGTCGAATCGGTGGAGACCCATCCGCTGCCGGCCATGCTTCGGGCCGGTGTCCAGTGCTCGATCAGCACCGATGATCCGGCGATGTTCGACACCGATCTGACCCGCGAGTATGAGATCGCCGCGTTGGTCGGGTGCAGCCCCGAGCGCGCCTACCGGTCCGGACTGGTCGGGGCCCTCTGCGATGACGAGACCCGTTCGAGGCTCCAGGCCATTGGCGATTCCTTCCCGTGGTCGGACCTCACACCCTTACCATCGTGACGGGGGGCGTCCGGCGCTCAACCGCCGTCCGACGGTATCCACTCGGCGAGCTCGATGGTGACGTCGTCGGGTCCACGAAGGAACACGAGGCGCCGGTCGTGAAAGGCCATCACCTCGTTGCGGGTTCGCACACCGCTTGCGGAGAGCGAGGCGAGGGTGGCGTCGAGGTCATCGACCGCGAAGCACACATGGTTGAAGCCCACGCGGGCCAGATTCCCCTCGTCTGGATTGGGGGTGAGCCTCGGGTGGTGAAACCTCAGGAGCTGGACCTCCTGGTGCGTCGCCGCTCCCGTCAGGGTCAAGGTGACATGGTCGGCTTTCCAGGCCTCGATGCCCATGTACCGGGACATGTCCTCACCGGATACCACGGTTGAGGCAGTCTCCTCGAAGCCGAGGAGACTGAAGAACCGCTTGGCACCGTCGAGGTCGGTCACCGCGATCGTCACATGGTCAAACCCGCTGTGCATGGGCGTCCTTCCCCTCCGACTCACCGTGGGTCGTCGCCATCATTATTGCCGCGGTTGCTCGTCGAGAGGACTGTCCGACCGCGGAATGGCGTCGACACCGGCGTTCATCCGGCGACCTGGCCGACGCCCCAAGGTAACCGTTGTGTGAACGAAGTCGCCCCGTGGGCTTCGCCCGGCCCGGGCATCACGGATTTGCAGGTCAAGTCCACCTAGTGTGCACTCTGAGTAACGATTCGCCCCTGCCCGGGTGCGATCTGAACGGGACCGCCCGAGGTCCCCGAGACAGGCGGTAGCCAGATGGCGAGCGAGAACGATCTGACCGCAGTGGAGTCCGTCTCCATGCTGCGTAACGGGGCCCAACCGATTCGTGTGGAACCTCTGGGGAGGCGCGACCGGACCTGGAAGATGACGATCCTGATCGCCACCGCAGTGGTGGCGCTGATCTCGATGAGCGCCATCATGGAGGCAGGAGCATGGGGAGCCGGCGGTGGCACGTCCACCGCCGTCATCACCTTCGATGACGCCGCCCAACAGGTCACGCTCACGATTCCCACGCCGGCGTGTCCTGGCACCCAGCCGACCTGCCAGTGGAAGTTCTTCCTCAACGAGCCCAAATTGTCCGTTGACGTCAGCACCATCTATGGAACGTCCGGTGTACTCACGCTGGCCTATCCGAAGGATTTCTGTGGAGTCATCCAGGCCGACGCCTATGTCGGACCGCCGTGGGTGGCCAAACGGGGATTCCAGCACACCATCGAGGATTGCAATCCGGTCACCACTCCCACGTCAGCTCCCCCGCCGACTTCGACGACAACGACGACGGATGATGAACCGTCGACCACGACCACCAGTACCACCTCGACGACCCCGCCCCCCGGCGACGCCCCCACCTCGGTTCCCCCAACGCCCCCCTCTGCGGGTGCAGCTGCGACATCGCCACCGGTGGTTGCGGCCGCGGCCGTCACCACGGCAGCGCTTCCGGCATCCTCAGCGGTGCCCGCCACTGTCGCGGCGAGCAGTGCACCGAGTCAGTTGCCCTTCACCGGCGTCGATTTCGAGTCGTTGCTGGTCATGGGCTTGGCATCGGTGGCACTCGGTCTGTGTCTGCTCGTCAGGCTCCGCCCGGGCGTGCATTCACGAGGACGGGTATCGGCGAGACGCCACTGACGGAGCGATCCTGAGGTCGGTGGATGGCGAGGATGGGCCAGCTCGCCGATCTGACGGTCGGCGCTCCTACCAGCCCATGCCGACGGTGCCGGGACGCCAGTCCTTCATCGCCTGGAAGCTGTGCCAGGTCTTGTCGCCGCTGATGATCAGGTTCTGGAGCAGTGTCGAGGCCTGGGTGTCCCAGGTCCCCGACTCCACCGGGTAGCCGGCGATCATCGCCAGCACCGGATGGAGTCCATCCGGCGGCGGCAAGACCCTCCGGAAGGACCACCGCACCGCCTCCTTCGCCTCGAGCCCGGCCTCCCGACGGAGGGCGTACTCGTACGCGATGAGGTTCATGTAGGGGCCGAGCTGATCGATCGGGTCGCTGGCGTCGCCCAAATGACGTTGCAGTGCCATGTCACCCGTATCGGCGTGTTGGGCCCCCGACCTTGAGCACAGATTGGCGCATTCTGGGATGGACATTCGATCGGTCGACCGCTCCCCGAGAAGAGCCGAGCGACCCGACTCGGTCCCGTCCGGGAAGCAGGCAACGGTAGCCAATCTGTTACCGTAACCAATAGATTACTGAAGGGGACGGTCCCGGGTCGTCATCGGTCGGCGGATGGTCAGCCGGTGACCGCCGGGCCGCCCACCGGAGTGGGTGGGTCGGCGCGCCACGCGTCCATCACCCGCATGCAGGCCAGACCGTCGGCGAACGACGGAGCGATCTGCGTTCCCTGCATGACGGCGTCCCGGATGGCCACAGCCCACCCGCCCATGGCCGTGTTGTGGGAGTCGCCGGTGGCCGACTCGAAGTCGAACGCTTCCCGACCTCCATCGGCCTGGCGAAGCACGACCCGGACATCCCCCACGTTCTCGATGACACCTTCGGATCCGGTGATGACGATGCGCGGAGCAATCGAGGCACCGGCGGTGAATGACGAGTCGATCGAGGCAGTGGCCCCCGAGTGCAGCTCGATCCACCCACTGAAGGCGTCCTCGGCGTCGCACCGCCGGAGGGCCCCGCCGGCATCCGGGCGTTCGACGATGGTGATCCAAGTGGCGGCCCCGGCCCTGCGCACATCGCCCAGCATCCAGCGAACGAGATCGATGGCATGCGACCCGAACGCGCCGATCCAACCCCCGCCGAGCGACCGGTCGAACAGCCAGCCCCACGGGCGAAGCGGTAGTCGCGAACCGGAGGTGAACGCGGTATACGACAGGTGCTCGGGTCGTCCGATGGCACCGGTATCCAACAGGCGATGCATGGTGCGCCGGGCGGGCTGATGACGGAATTCGAAATTGAGAAGATTGACCACGCCGGCCGCCTCCGCCGCCGCGGTCATGGCCACGGCTTCTTCGACTGACGTGCCGAACGGCTTGTCACAGAGCACCGCATGGCCGGCATCGATGGCCATGGCCGCGTACTCAGCATGGAGGAAGGGCGGCGAGTGAATCGAGACCAGGTCGACGTCGGTGCGACACAGCGCGCCCACGGCGGCCCGATCCCGGGCTGTGACCACATCAGTCACCTCGCATCCGGCCTCCCGAAACGCCCCGGCGACCACGCGCCCGCCGAATCCGGCCCCGACGATCCCGACCCGCATCGATCTCCGGCCGGTTCCCTCCGCCCCCTGGGTCTGGTGCAACGCCTCGTCCTCCGTGTTCGTTCGTCAGGACCGTCTCGCCGGTTGGGGCCGGATCCTACTGTGGTCCCCCGTTTTGAGTGGAGGGCCCGCGGTGAAACCTAAAGCCCCGCCGTTTCCCTGTCGATAACCATGCATGTCCGATGTGGGCTTCGACTTCTCCCTGGTGAGGTCGGCGATCGGTGACGAGCACGTCCTGGCCAGGCTGCTCGACGATCTGCCCGACGTGGTCATCGTCATCGACGCGCATGGGGCAGTGCTGTGGGCCAATCGCACGGCCGAGGAGGTCTTCGGCCGCTCGGTTGCCGAGGTGGTGGGAACGTCGGGGCTCGACCTGGTTCACCCCGACGACCTGGAATTCGTCCTCCGGTCGCTGTCCAGCGTGCAGGGAAAGCAGGTCGGCGCACCTATCGAGGTCCGACTACAGACGGTCGCAGGGTGGCAGTTGATGGAGCTCCTCGGATCGCCGGTCACCTGGGTCCATCCTGGTGCCGTACTCCTGACCGTTCGGGACCTGACCCAACGGCGACGCTTCGAACTGGTGCACAATCACGACTCGCGCCTGCGGTCGCTCGTCCAGAACTCGACGGCCATCACCATGCTGGTGTCGCCGGACGGTTGCCTCGAGTCAGCGTCCGGAGCACTGACCCGGGTACTCGGTCACGATCCCGAACTGGTCGAAGGTCGACCGTTGGCCGAGCTGGTCCCGGAAGCAGATCGCGAGGTGCTCGACGGAGCATTCGAACGCGCCTCGCGTGGCGCGTCGGTCGCCGGGCCGGTCACCGTCACGCTGTCTCTCTATCGCCACGGCAATCGTGGGGTGCTCCCGTTCGAACTGGCCTTCGTCAACCTGATCGATGACCCGACCGTCGGGGGATATGTCGTCACGGGTCACGATGTGACGGATCGACTGCGAGCGGATCTTGAACTGCGCAAGGCGCTGTCACTCCTCAAGGCAACGCTGGACGCCACGGCGGACGGGATACTGGCCGTCGACATCGAAGGTCACATCGTGAGCTTCAATCAGCGGCTCGTTGAGATGTGGCAGGTGCCCAAGGACCTTCTGGAGGCCAAGGATGTCCCGAACATCACGGAGTATGTCCGTGAGAAGCTGGTCGATCCCTCGGCGTTCGCCGGCCAGGTAGAGGAGACGTACCACGGACCCGCGATGGACCGCAGTGACCTGCTCGAATTCAAGGACGGCCGGGTGTTCGAGCGCTTCTCCAAGTTGCAACGCGTCGACGGTGATGTCGTCGGACGGGTGTGGAGCTTCCGAAACATCACTGATCGCACGCAGATGCGCGGCGGCTGCCAGGATCAGCGCTAGCGGTGCTCGTGGTGGTCAGCGTTCCGTGAATCGCTCCGGCGAGCACATCTCGAGCACCTGGGCGGCGACCGCCGGCTCGGCGATATCGGCAACGGTGCCGTTCCCGACGATCGATCCGGCCACCACGAGGGCGCTGTAGGGGCCGAGCAGCAGTCCTTCGGCGCCGTGACCGGTGGCCACGAAGGCGTTGGTCCATCCGGGCAACCGTCCGAGGACCGGCCGGTTGTCCTCGGTGGAGGGTCGGGAGCCCACCCGTACCTCCACCACCGTGGCCCCGGCCAGGCCCGGCGCCGTGCGGAGGCCCTCGTGGAGGAGCTGGTGGAGCCCGTCGGCGGTCGGTCGATGATCGAAGCCGGCGTGCGCCTCCATGGTGCCACCGCAGGCGATGCGACCGTCCGGCCAGGGCACCAGGTAGAAGCCCAGCACCGGTTGGACGATGGACCAGGTCGAACTGTCGGTTTCGGGGAGTGCCAGGTGGACGATCTGTCCCTTGAGCGGAGTGACCGGAATGTCGACCTCGAAGGTGCGGGCGACTTCAGGAGACCACGCGCCACCGGCGATGACGACGGCTCCCGCCGGAACGGACCCCACCGTGGTCAGCACGCCGGTCACGCAGGCTTCCGCCCGGTCCGAACTGACGCCGAGCACGCCGGCGTCGACCACCCGGAGCCCCCGCGAGACCGCGGCTTGTCGAAGGGCGGCGTTCAGGACCCGACCATCGACCCTCCTCCCGGCGGGGTTGAAGAGCGCACGCCGGACCGGCCCGAGCGGCGGGAAGTACTGGGACACCTCGCCCGGGTCGACGGTCTCGGCCAGGCCCGGGCAGCGGTTGCCGACCAGCTGCACCGCCTCCTCCATCCACGCGTCGTCGCCCGGTCGTTCGGCGACCAGGAGTGAGCCGGTGACGGAGAAGCCGCTGGCGGGGGCACCGTCCTCGGCCAGCCGCTGGGTCAGGGATCCGTAGTGGTGGGCGGCGGCGAGCCCGAAGGCGAAGAATCCCGGGTCGGGATCGCGATTGGTCTCGGGCGAGAGGATCCCCGCCCCCGCGTCGGTGGCCCGCCCCCGATCGTGGCGGTCGACGAGCACCATGTCGACGCCGGCGGAGACGAGCTCGTAGGCCAGCGACGTCCCGACCAGGCCTCCGCCAACCACCACGACGTCGGAGCCCGGCAGGTGACTCGCCATCACCGCATCATCGCCCACGGGCGACGGTGCAGCAACGAACGCATCGGAGTTGGAGCAGCATGGTCATCTCGCCTCCAACCCGCCGGAGCGTGGCGGTCGAGCGGCCCGCGACGCGGCGTAGGGTGGCGCCATGACGATGCGCACGCTGGGCCGGACCGGCATCAAGGTGAGTCCGCTCTGTCTGGGAGCGATGATGTTCGGAGCGTGGGGGAACCCCGACCACGCCGACTGCGCCCGTATCGTCGGGCGGGCACTCGATGCCGGTATCAACTTCATCGACACCGCGGACGTCTACTCGGCCGGGGAGTCCGAGGTGATCGTGGGTGAGGCACTGGCCACCACGGACCGATCGCGGATCGTGCTCGCCACCAAGGTCCATGCCCCGATGGGGGACGACCCCAATGCCCAGGGGAACTCTCGGCGATGGATCATCGCCGAGTGCGACAACAGCCTGCGTCGCCTGGGTACCGACTACATCGATCTGTACCAGATCCACCGACCCGATGAGACGGTCGACGTGGACGAGACGCTCGGTACCCTGAGCGACCTGGTCCATTCCGGCAAGATCCGGTCCTTCGGCAGCTCGACCTTCCCCGCCGAACGGATCGTCGAGGCCCAGTGGGTGGCGGAACGCCGCGGCCGCGAGCGATTCCGCACCGAGCAGCCGCCGTACTCGGTCTTGGTGCGCGGCATCGAGCGCGATGTGCTGCCCGTGGCTCAGTCGTACGGGATGGGAGTGATCCCGTGGAGCCCGCTGGCCGGCGGATGGCTGTCCGGGAGCTTCGGAGCGGGCAAGGAGAACACCAGTCGGCGCGCCGAGCGGGTGCCCGGTCGCTACGACCTCACCATACCGGCCAACCGGCAGAAGCTGGCCATCGTCACCGAACTGGCGACAGTGGCCGATGCGGCCGGCCTCAGCCTTATCGAACTGGCGCTGGCTTTC
>Ga0307373_10010526_pt1 | contig 13586 bp, 13 predicted proteins | sample OX2MG_FD_202534 | JGI IMG/M metagenome (GOLD analysis project Ga0307373, IMG submission 202534) | Soil microbial communities from Risofladan, Vaasa, Finland - OX-2 | ecosystem: Environmental > Terrestrial > Soil > Coastal area > Acid sulfate soil | place: Finland: Risofladan, Vaasa | collected... | reverse complement strand
GGGCATTGCCCACCAGGGTGGCCGACTTCAACCCTCTTCGCGTCGACGCTTCGGTTCAGACATGTCCCGGACTTGCGATTTCCAACATACGCCTCAAACGGGCGTTGTTCAACAGTCTCCTAGCCGTCGCGAAGTGCACTGACGAATTAGCGTTGAGTCATGGAGAACTTGAGGTCCGCGACTCGTCACGTCCCCGTGGCCCACGTCGAGGAGATCGACGCGATGCGCCCGGTCGCCCAGGGGCTGGTTATCGCGACCCACGTGCTCATCTTCTTTGGCGCGGCGGCGCCGCTGCTCGTGGCGCCCGATCTCTTGATCCTCACGAGAGTGTCTAGGGAGTCCTTCTTCTTTATCTCCGCCTTCGCACTGACCTACGCCTACGGCTCGCGCCCCTTCGCCTTCGCCGCTTTTTGGCGTCGGCGCTGGTCGGGCGTTCTGGTCCCCTACTTGGTGTGGAGCGTCATTTACTTTGCCTACACCGCGGCCGTGGCGATTCCGCAATTCCCCTACTACCACTGGAGCGCGACGTCACTGGTCGGTGCCTCGGCTCTCGGCCATCTCGCCAACCTCGTGCTCACTGGCTACTACCACCTCTACTATCTCGTCGTCCTCGTTCAGTTCTTCGTCGTGTTTCCGCTGCTGTGGGTGTGGCTTGAAAGCGCGCGTCGTTGGCACGGCTCGATCGCACTGGCGGCCTTTGTGCTTCAGTGCGCTACGGACCTGGCTCTTCGTGCGCATTGGCTGCCGAGTTTCTTTACGGGCAAGGTCGAATCACGATCCCTCGTCTCGTATCCGCTCTACCTGCTGGCCGGCATGATCGTGGCTCTTCGCTACGACGAGATCAAAGTGTGGCTCGTACGAAACGCTGCGGGCATCGCGGTCTTCACTCTCGTTTGTGCCGCGGGCGCACTCGCGAGTGACCACGCGCACCTGTCGACGTGGTTCGGGCGTTTCATCGCCCCGCACGGCGACGCATTCGCGGCGGTGGCCCTGCCCTACGACGTGGGAGCGATCGCGGGAATTCTTCTCCTCGGCATCGCTTCATCCTCGGGGTCGACGCCTCGATGGTGGCGAGCGATGACGCGTGAACTCGCTCGTGACTCGATCGGTGTCTATCTCTCGCAAATGATTTGGATACCGTTGCTGGTTCGCGTCGATACTCGCTACCAACTCGCTTCTCGCCTACCGTGGCCCGTGCTGCTCGTGGGTGCGCTCGTGACGACGTACATCCTTGGCGTGATATTTAGCGAGGTAGTACGCCGTACGCCGCTCGCTCCGCTCTTGATTGGCCGTCCTCGCGAGCGGCTCTTTACCAGGGGCTGATTCGCCAAAGCGAACAGTTGTCGACCGTACCCCACGCGCTTCCCAACAGGGGCGTGTGACTCGCCACTGCTTCGAGCACACGAATCGTGCCCCCGTGCGTGACGACGAGAAGCTTCTCGCCGGACCACTGGTCGGCGACGAGATGGAAAAAGTCCTCTGCGCGCTCGGCCATGTCATTAAGCGTCTCTCCGCCGTTTGGCCGCGCGGTCGGGTCGACCACGACGTCGTTGCTGATCCCGGTGACTTCGGGGACCAGGGATGAACGCGGACCGCCTTCAAACGTGCCGAAGTTACGCTCGCGCAGGAGTTCGCTCGAGACGATCTCCAAGCCAAGGATCTTGCTGGTGATGGCGGCGGTTTCTTGCGCGCGCTGCAGGTCACTGGCAATGATGAGCGTGAGCGACTCTTGAGTTAATGAAGACGCGACTTCGGCGACGCGGTCGCGACCCTCGTCGGTGAGTCGTGACTGATCTTCCTGGCCCTGCACGAGTTGATTTCGATTCCAATCTGTCTCGCCGTGACGCATCAGCAAAAGGGGGTTCGAGCGTGGTTCGGACACGGCGCAAAGGCTAGTAAGTATCGATCACCGTCCTGGTACGGATTCTCATGAAACTCCAAGATTCCATCGAGAGCCAAGTGGGCTCTGGGCTCTGGTGTCATGGCCACGCCGAAACCATCCTAAGCAGACCCTGGCCTCGAAAGGATTAGCGAGCCATTTCACTACGATTTATTCATGACCTTGCTGCTTCCAGAACGTCCTTCCAAGCCCCGCGCCAAAGGCATAACCATGGTCATTGACAACGGAATGCCGACTCGTCAATTTGCGGACGTTATCGAGAGTCACGGCGAGCACATTGACTTCATCAAGTTCGGTTGGGGCACTTCTGTCGTCACCGGCAATTTCGATCAGAAGCTCGACATCGTCAAGTCCGCGGGCGTCGATTTCTACCTGGGCGGAACCCTCTTCGAGAAGTATCTCTACCAGGATCGCCTCGACGACTTTCGTCGCTTGCTCATTCGTTACGGCGCGCGCTACGTGGAAGTCTCGAACGGCACCATCGACTTGAGTGACGCGCAGAAAGTGGATTTCGTCAAACTGCTCTCGGATGACTTCCTCGTCATCAGCGAAGTTGGTTCGAAGGACTTCGAACGCTCCGAGAAGATGGCTCCCAGCCGCTGGGTCGAGTACATTCGCGCCGATATCGGCGCTGGCGCGGTTCTGGTCACGCTCGAAACCCGCGAGAGCGGTCGGGGCGGAATGTGTCGTCCGAGCGGCGAGCTTCGCGTCGGCCTTATCGAGGACATTTTGGATTCGTCGATTGACTCGAACGCACTGCTCTTCGAAGCGCCCACCACGGACTTGCAGAACTACTTCGTCCGGCGCCTCGGCCCCAACGTCAATCTCGGTAACATCGCGGTGCACGACGTCATCGGCCTTGAAACGATTCGCCTCGGACTTCGAAGCGAGACGCTTCTCGCCTTCGAGGGCCGCGAATCCGAGTACTCTTGAATTCGCCGTGCGAGAAAATCGAGACGTCTTCCATCTGGCCATACCGGCCTACGACCTTGACGAGGCCGTAACCTTTTACGTCACACAGTTGGGCTGCAAGCTCGCTCGACGCTATGAGGACCGCATCACCCTCGACTTCTTCGGCGATCAGGTCGTCTGTCATCTCTCGCCCGCTCCCGAGACGTTGGCGCCGGTTGAGTCGCTGCCTATGTATCCTCGCCATTTTGGGGTCACCTTCCGTGACAAGAGCGACTTTGACGCGCTCTACGACCTTTGCCGCCAGCGCAATATCACCTTCTACAGCGACGTGAGTTTGAGATTTGAAGGGCGAACAGAAGTTCATTCCACCTTCGTGTTGTGCGATCCTTCGAACAACCTTTTGGAGTTCAAGCACTACCCCGACCACCGGATGATGTACTAGTCGCGCCGATGTTTTCTGACTGGGACACGGACGAATTCGCTCTGCTCGAAACGTCGCTTCGGCGAAACCTTGATCAGCCAGAGGCTGAGTATTTGGTCGACGCGCGCGGCGCTCGTGTCGTTCGTTACGGTGATCTCGCCCACGCTTTCGCCCAGCGACGGGCCCAGTTCGACGCCTGGGGATTACACCCGGGAGACCGAGTGGGGCTGCTCTTCTCGGAACCGGTCAATTTCGTCGAGTGGTTTCTGGCGGGCCTTCACGCCGGTCTTTGGGTCGCGCCCCTGGACCCGACCGTCGCGACGTCGAGCCCCCAGGTCATTGACCATCGAGCGCACGCCCTTTCGCTCGCCGCGGTCATCAGTGACCACAGCGAGCCCCGTGAAGGTTCGACTCGGTGGCTCGTCGCCGCCGACACGCTTCGCGACCGTGGCGCGCTACGTGCCGAGGCGCCAGGCGGCGGTGTTTTGCTCGCTTCGTCGGGCACCACGGGGGCGCCCAAGGTCATGGCGCTTTCGAAGTCCCAGTTGCTCACCAATGCCCGCCTGATAGCCGAGAATCACGAGTTCACCCGCACCGATCGGGGATTCAACCCGCTGCCGCTGTGGCACATCAATGCTGAGGTCGTGGGCGTCCTCGCTTCGCTGTACGCGGGCTCCGCGCTCGTCCTCGATGACCGCTTTCATCGAACCGGTTTTTGGAAGGTCGTCAGTGACCTTCACGTGACGTGGATCAACGCCGTGCCGGCGATCATTTCGCGCCTGGTCATCCTCCAAGAGGGTGAGCAGGTGGCGCCGCGACTTCGATTCGTTCGTTCGGCGTCGGCGCCACTCTCGCCGCTGCTCCTGCGCGAATTTGAAGCGATGGCGGGCGTCGACGTGATTGAGTCCTACGGCATGACCGAAGCCGGGAGCCAGATTTGCGCGAACCCCCTGGGTGGTGCACGTAAGTCAGGCTCAGTGGGGCGCCCAGTGGGTGTCGAGGTCTGCATCGTCAGTTCGCTGCGAGGTCGTGAGGTCGAGCTCGAGGCGGGCGAGATTGGCCTCATCAAAATCAAGGGTCCGACGGTGATCAGTTCGTACGAAAGCGCGGAGTACGCGGATCGATTTGACGCCGAAGGATGGCTTCGCACGGGGGACCTCGGCTACTTCGACGCCGACGGCTTTCTCTTTCTCGTGGGACGAAGCGACGACGTGATCAATCGAGGCGGTGAAAAGATTTACCCGCAAGAGATTGAAAATGTGCTCGGCACCATTGCGAATCTTGAACGAGTCGCCGTCGTCGGTGAGCCTGACGACGTCTTCGGTCAAGTCCCCGTCGCCTACTTAGAAGTGGCGTCAAGCGTGGTGGAAGACCCTGATGAACTTCGAAGGTTTCTTGACTCCGTGCGCCAGGTGCTGAACGAACGGCTCACCAAGGCCTATCGACCGGCGGTCTTGAAGGTGGTTGCCGCCATCCCCACGCACGCCACCGGAAAGGTCCGAAAGGGTCTTGTGCGTGACGGTGAAGTGACCGTCGTGCTTGCCGAACAACTGTAGATTTCGCGGCCGATGGTCGCAGCGAGGATCGTAATGAGTACAGCCGCCGAATCGCCCGTGGGAGGGACGCGCCAACGTCTTGAGCACATCGACGCGATGCGGCCCATCAAGCAAACGGCGGTCATTTCGACACACGCGCTGATCTTCTTTTCCCCGCTCTCGACCTCGTTCGCCGCCGGCGCCTTTTTGACGTTGACGCACTTCTCGCGCGACGCCTTCTTGTTCGTCTCAGCGTGCATGCTGGCCTACAGTTACCGCGAGCAAAAGTCGGTCAAGATCGTTCCTTACTGGAAGCGGCGTAGCATCTCCGTGGGTTTGCCGTACTTGGCCTGGTCGCTGATCTATTTCCCTATTTCGATGATGCTTCCCACGAACAGCTTTCCGTATTACCGCGTTCCCTGGGGCACCGTCTTTTCGCTCCACGGAGCGCACGAACTACTCATCGCGGTCGCCACGGGCTACTACCACCTTTATTTCCTGCTCGTCTTGTTGGAGTTCTACGTGTTGTTCCCGCTCCTCTTGAAACTGCTGCGCAGCTGGAACCGCTGGCACCTACCGATTCTTCTCGTGGCCCTCGCGTGGCAGATCATGTTGCAGTACGCCGTGCGCCACGGTCATGCCTACCTCACCGTCGCTCCCAAGACCGAAACGAGACTGGTCTTCTCGTACCCCCTCTACTTGATTGGAGGGGTCATCGCCGCACTGCACTTGGACGCGATGCACGCTTGGATCGTCCGGCGCGCCAAGGCGATTCTCATCGGTACGGTGTTGTGCGCCATCGTGCCCGTGGCGATCGACGCGATTCACCGCCGCACGTACGTTCCGAAGTTTTTGATTCCCGGTGGCGACCCTTTTTCGCCAATGGTCATCCCCTACGACGTAGGAGCGATTTTTTGTGTCTATCTGCTCGGGGTCTATTTAGTGAGCCCCCGGCGATCACTACGAACGCGGGCCATCACCCAATCGGGCTCTGACGCGGCCTACGGTATCTACCTGTCGCAGATGTTGTGGATCTTGTTCTTGCATCGCTGGTCGCTGAAGTGGGGCGTCTTGAATCACGTGCCGTGGCTGGTCATGATGCTCTTTGCCTTGACCTTCGCCTATATGAGTGGCTTTCTCTTCAGTGCTTTGGTCGCGCGCACGCCACTGGCGCGCGCGCTCGTTGGTCGATCCCAGGTGCCCTGGAATACCCTGATCCCGCACTTTCGCTCGTACGTCATGCCCTTGCGTGAGACGTACAACGCGGGTCCGATGGATTTGAGCGACGTCTAGCCGAGGCCGCGTTCGACACGCTTCACTACGATGGAGCGTCGGCGCTTGAAGTGAGGAACGACGTGCGAAAGCGAAACGGCGATAGCGAACGCCAGCGAGTTCCCCAGCCCCTGATAAAGCACCGCATCGCCTCAGGTCGCGGCGCGATGGAGCAACCCAACGTCACCCACGACGGCGAGGCGCGACTCACCATGACCTTTTGGTTCGCCGTGGTCGTCGTTGGCGTCGCGACGGGGCTCATGGGCGACTTGTTGATGTGGATACTGAAACTCTTCGAGGGCTGGGCCTTTCACTTTCGTGGTGGCAGTTATCAAAACGCGGTCGCTTCGGTCTCGGGCCTTCGCCGGGTCGCGTCACTTTCGATCGCCGGGCTCTTTGGTGCGGGATCGTGGTACCTGATTCGTCGTCGTTTCAAGGGCGAGTGTTCCGAGATTGACGACGCGTTGTGGCGCGACAGCGGGGAGCTTTCGTGGCGGCGTAGTTTCTTCACCTCGGTGGTCTCTGAGGTTGTCATCGGCATGGGGGCCTCGATCGGGCGTGAGGCCGCGCCCAAACTGATGGGTGGCGCCTCGGGCAGCGTGTTGTCGCACTGGCTAAAGTTCTCACCCGCCCAGCAGCGACTCCTGGTGGCGTGCGGCGGGGGGGCCGGGCTCGCGGCCGTCTATAACGTGCCCTTGGGCGGAGCGGTCTTCACGGCCGAGGTCCTCTACGGCAATTTCGCGCTGCCGGTAGTGATGCCGGCCCTCGCCACTTCGTTCATCGCGACGTTGGTCGCGCGCGTCTATCTGCCAAGCTCGGCCACCTACACCAACATTCCCGCCTTCCACTTCAGCGCTTCGCTGATGGTCTGGTCGCTCGCGGCGGGAATCGTCATCGGCGTGGTCGCCGTGGCCTACGTGCGCCTGATCAGTTGGGTCTCGTACCACCGCGCGTCGGGGGCAAAAATCCTCTGGATGATGCCTGTCGCCTTCGTACTGGTGGGCGCCGCGGGTATCTGGTATCCCCAGCTCTTTGGCAACGGACTCGACTTGGCTCACCAGTCATTTCTCGGCGTGGGCACCGTGGGGCTGCTCTTCGCGCTCTTCGCTCTCAAACCGCTCGTGACGGCGCTCACGCTCGGCAGTGGTGCCTCGGGCGGTCTCTTCACGCCCTTCTTCTCGACCGGCGCCGTCTTTGGCGCCCTGCTCGGGACCCTGTGGCTGCACCTCTGGCCCGGGGCGCCGGTGGGGGCCTTCGCTCTCGTGGGCGCGGCGGCGATGATCGGTGCGTCGATGCAGGCGCCCTTCGCGGGGCTGGTGTTGGTCATGGAGTTGACCCACGGTGGCTTCACCATCATGATGCCCATGATCGCCGCGACGGTGATCGCGACCGTTATCGTTCGACACGTCGACGGCTATTCGATCTACTCGGCGCGACTGCCTCAACACGAAGGACCCTCGAGCACGCTTTGACCACACGTCATCGATGGCAAAATGGTGAGATGCTCCGTGACGACTTTGTAGTTCGAGCAGCGACCAAAGGAGATTGGCGTAACTTGCGCGACCTTCGACTCGAGTCGCTGCTCGACACGCCCGAAGCCTACGGATCGACGTACGAGGAGTCGCTGCAGCGAGGCGCGGCGCAGTGGAAGCAGATGGCCAGGAACTTCAACTACTACGTGGCTGAGCGAAACGCTGAGCTCACCGGTATGGCCTCGGGTGGGCTCAACGAGCGCTTTCCCGGCACGGCGTGGCTCTATGGCATGTACGTCACGCCCGAAGAGCGCGGGACGAACACGGCTAGGGCCCTCGTCGCGCGCGTCGCGCGCTGGGCCCTCGAGGCTGGCTACGAGGATCTGTACCTCGACGTCGGGGTGGGCGTCGCGCGAGCGCGCGCCTTTTACCAACGAGAGGGATTTGTCGACACGGGTGAGCGGCGATCGCTTACTCGAGACGCCTCGCTCGAACTCATCACCATGCGACGGGCGCTTCGTCGTGGTTGAGTTGAACGTCACTGAGATTTCGCCGGCGCGTCTGTACGATCTGCGTCGACGCGTCCTTCGAGAGGCCAACCCCGACGCCAACGTCGCGGACCTTCGAGACGAGGAGGGCGAATCGCTGCACGTGGCGGGCCTGCTGGAAGATCGGGTGGTCTCGAGCGCTTCGTACTATTTGACGCCCTCGCCCGATCACGAGCGTGCGGCGGCCTATCAAATGCGCTACGTGGCGACCGATTTCGACGCGCAGAGCCGCGGCTTCGGGCGCCGCGTCCTCGCTTTCGCCGAAGACGAGCTTCGCCGCCGTGGGGCCGAGATCGTTTGGGCCAACGCACGCGACCGAGCGCTCAGGTTCTACCGGCGCGAAGGGTGGTTCGTCGTCGAAGGAACGGAGCACCTGAGCGCCGAGACCCAACTGCCGCACACGAGAATCTTCAAGGACCTGCGTTAGAGCAACGGCGAGACCGCGCCATTCACTAGTTTTGAAGGATGCGAAAATATGTCGTGGTCACACTGGCGGTCGTCGTGATTGGTTTGGGCGCCGGGATCGGACTCGCGACGCGCCATCCGGCTTCCACCACCACAACCACCACCACCACAGCGGCGCCGGTCTATCCAACGGCGCCACTGACGGGACTCGCCGACCCGAGTGGGCTTTCCCAGAAGCGCTCGGCCCTGACCGTCAAGATCGAGAACACTCCCGACGCGCTGCCCCAGTGGGGTGTGGACCAGGCCGACGTCGTCTTTGAGGAGATCGTCAACGGTGGCATCACCCGCCTCGCGGCGGTCTTCAACTCGCACGCTCCCGCGAAGATCGGCCCCGTGCGCTCGGTGCGACCGACCGATACCCAGATCGTCTGGCCCCTTGGGGGGATCTTCGCCTACTCGGGTGGCGCGCCCTACGCGGTCAACTCGATTTCGACGGCGCCCGTGAAATTGGTCGACGAGTCAGTGGCCGGCCCGGCGATGTTTCGCGACCCGACGCGTTACGCGCCGTCCAACCTCTACGCGATAGGACCCAAGCTCTTCACTTTTAGCGGCACCCCGGTGCCTCCGCCGGCGCTCTTCGCGTACCGGCCGTTGCACGGCATCGTTAAGGCGAAACCTCACACCGCGGTGAGCCAGTTCACCGTTCCGTTCCCGAGCATCTATCCGGTCACGTGGACCTGGAACGCGGCGACGGGTTCGTGGGACCGCACGCTCTTTGGCAAACCCGACGTGACCGGAACGGGCCTGCGCGAGTCACCCAAGAACGTGGTCGTGATGTACGTCAACTACGTCAACGGCATCGGAACAATGGCCTCGTACGCGAACCTTCAAGGATCTGGGACCGTCGACGTCTTTAGCGACGGTCACGAGACCACCGGAACGTGGTCGCGCGGGGCTTCGCGAAGTGACGTGGCCACCTATCGCGACGCCCAAGGAAACGCCATCTTGATGACCCCGGGACAGACGTGGGTGGAGCTGTTGAACGTCGGAGTACCCCTTTCGGTCACGAAGACGAAGTAGCGCGGGGGCGGAGAGCTCAACCGAGGGCGTGGCGGCGAAGTGCCGCCACCACCAAGCGTCAAAATGGCTCAGAAAGCGTCGAGGTTGGTCTAACGCCTCGAGTTGTCTTCGCTCTTTGGCGTCTCCAGTCGTACTTCTCGTGGCGTTGGCGCCCGTCGCGAAGCGCGGACCTAGGGTGGAAGTCGAGTCTCGACGCGGAGGATCATGGACGAGTTGTTGATAAAGACCCGCGACGAGCGATTCCTCGAGGTGGCCACCTTGGGCGATCCCCACGGTGCCACGGTGCTCTTTCATCACGGCACGCCTGGTTCGAAGTACTCGTTTTCGATGCTGGCCCCGCTGGCCGAGACGGGGGAGTTCTTCTTGGTGACGACCTCACGAGCCGGCTACGGCTCGTCTGATCGAAAACGCGGGCGCGACGTGGCCGACGTCGTGGACGACACGAACGCGGTGCTCGACGCACTGGGTCGTGAGCGCTACCTGAGCGTGGGCTGGTCCGGTGGCGGGCCCCACGCCCTCGCGTGCGCGGCGCTCGACGCGCCTCGTTGCCGCGCGGCTTGGTCGCTGGCGGGTGTCGCGCCGATCGACGTCGACTTCGACTGGACCGAGGGCATGGGACCCGAGAACGTCGCCGAGTTTGAGCGCGCCCGGATCGGGGGCGAGGCGCACGAGACCGCGATCGCCGAAATCGCCGACGCCTTGGCCGAAGCGAACGAGGACAACGTCATCGAACTCTTTGGCGGGCTCCTCTCGAACGTTGACAAAGACGCCTTAGCCGACGAGTGCGCTCGTCGTGAGTTCGCCCGCGCCATTCGACACGCCTTCACGCGAGGCGACCACGGCTACTTCGACGACGACCACGCCTTCATGAACCCGTGGGGTTTCTCGGTGAACGACGCCGCCGCTCCCGTGGAGATCTGGTTCGGCGACGATGATTTGATGGTGCCCGCCTCGCACGGTCGATGGCTGGCGGCGAATCTGCCTGGCGCCCGCGAGCGCTACTTCGCGACTGAGGGCCACGTCTCGTTGATCGCGAACCACCTCGACGAATTGGCGGACTCGTGGCGTGCTCATCTTTCGATGGTGGCGCCATGAAGCACCGGGGCGACCTCAACGGCTCCGACGCGCCGTTTCGGCGCCTGCTCGAGGTCCGCTAGTCGCGCATCGAGTCGATGATGTGGCGCACCATGTCTTCGCTGGTGTTGGGGTGCAAGAAGGCGAGGCGTGCGACCGTTTCGCCTTCCCACTTGGTGGGCGTGACGAAGGCGATCTGCTCTCGCAGCAGCCAGCGACTCCACTCGTGGTAGCGATCGGCGTCCCAGCCGACGCGGCGAAAGAGCACGACCGAGAGACTCGAGGGACGCACCATCTCGACGTGGTCGGTCGCGTCGATCAGGACCTGCGTCTCTTGGGCGAGCGTGATCGCGCGTTCCACGGCGCTCTCGTAGGCGGCGACCCCGTTGGTCGCCAGCGAGAACCAAAAGGGCAGTCCCCGTGCGCGCCGCGAGAGCTGGATGCCAAAGTCCGAAGGGTTCCAGTCGTAGTGAGCGTCGTCGCCCTCGTGCAAGACGTCGAGGTAGCTCGCCTGCTGGGCGAGGACCTTGCGCGCGAGGGTGGGCTGGCGATAGATCAGTGCGCAGCAGTCGAGCGGCGCGAAGAGCCACTTGTGGGGGTCGACGATGAAGCTGTCGGCGTGGCGGATGCCGCTCATGAGCGCGCGATGCGTCGGCGAGAAGATGGCCGCACCGCCGTAGGCGCCGTCGATGTGGAACCAGAGATCGTGCTCGCGCGCGTAACTGCCCAGTCCTTCGAGGTCGTCCACGATGCCGGCGTTGGTGGTGCCGGCGGTCGCCACGACGCCGATCACGTTCTCGGGATGGGGATCGGCCGCCAACGCGGCTTCGAGGGCCGCGCGCGTGAAGCGGTGATCGTCCGTCTCCACCAAGAGCGCGTCGACGTCGAGCACGTGCAGGGCCTTGCCGATACTCGAGTGCGCGTCGGCGGAGATTGCGAAGCGCACCGTACGTGGGTCGACTCCGGGTCGCTTGTCACGACCCACGTCGCGAGCCACCGTGAGGCTTGAAAGGTTGCCAATGGAACCGCCCGAGACGAAGGCGCCTCCGGAGCCCTCGGCCATGCCGGCGCTTGCAGCGATGAATTCGAGCGCCTGATTTTCGGCGACCACCACGCCGCTTGACTCAAGCCAACTGGTGCCGTTGAGCCCCGAACAGGCGACGACCATGTCGAAGAGCAGCGAGTTCTTCGTGGGGGCGTTGGGGATGAAGGCGAGAAAGCCTGGCGAATCGATGGAAACCACCGCCGGCGCGAGCGTGGTGCGGAAGAACTCGAGCACCGCCAGGGGATCTTGCCCTGACGGGGCGATGAGGCCCTTCAGCCCCTCGACGTTGAGGTCAAGGGCGCTGCCGAAGTCGAGCGGCACCGGGTCCATCGACAGGCGCTCGCGACAGTACTCAAAGACGGCTTCGCCCAGCCGCGCGTCGTACTCAAACATTTGGTGCCCCATTGCACGCCCCTTCGAAATTGGTCCCTTGCCATCGTACGCAACCCCGGTCCTGCTCCGAGCGGCGCAAATGAAGCGAAGTAGCATCCTCCAATGGCGAATATGCGAATCGGCTACCTCGGCCCCGAGGGCTCTTTCTCCCACGAAGCCGTCGCCACCCTGGAGAACGTCGACGCGCTCGCGCGGCCCTCGATCGCTGAGCTCTTGGCCGACGTCGTCTCGGGCGAGCTCGAGGGGGCCATCGTCCCCATTGAAAACGCCCTGGAGGGGACCGTTTCGGCAACCATCGATGGACTCGTGTTCGATCACGACCTGGTGATCGTGCGCGAGATGGTCCTGCCGATCCACTTGCACCTGCTGGCTCGTCCCGGTGTCACGCTCGACGAGGTATGCCAGGTGCGCAGCTACGTCCACGCCCTCGCCCAGGTGCGCGGTCTCGTTCATCGGTTGCGGGTGCCCACCGAGCAGACGACGTCAACCTCGCAGGCGGCGCGCGACGTGGCCGAATCCCTCGAACCCTGGGCCGCGATCGGTTCGCGACTCGCGGGTTCGCTCTTTGGCCTCGAGGTGCTCGAGGCCGACGTGGAGGACCACCCCGACAACGCCACGCGCTTCGTCCTGGTGGGCCGCGGCGACGTCGCGGCTCCCACGGGCCACGACCGCACCACCATTGTCTGTTTCCAAGACGCCGACCGCCCAGGATCGCTCTATGGCATCTTGGGACGCTTCGCGGCGCGTGACCTTAACTTGACCAAGCTCGAGAGTCGTCCGACGAAACGCGGACTGGGCGACTACTGCTTCGTGATCGAGTTCGAGGGGCACGTCGCTGACGACCTCGTGGCGGACTGCCTGGTCGATCTCCAGGCGCACTTGGCCCGCGTGAAGTTCCTCGGGTCGTATCCCGTGGTGGGCGAAGGCGCACTCGATCGCCGCGCTGAAGTCGCCGACGCCCGAGCGGGCGCCGCGAAGTGGATGGGCGAGATCCGCGCGAAGATATCGCGCACGTAAATCAGGCCCGAGGCGACGTTGACGGCGCCTGAGCGGTGGCGGAGGGAGTGGGATTTGAACCCACGGTGGGCAAGCCCACGCCGGTTTTCAAGACCGGTACATTCGGCCGCTCTGTCATCCCTCCGGGCAAGACGTTACTAGAGCGCGTTACGACGACTTCTTGCGGGACCGGGCCCGGGCGGCCTGCTCGAGGATCACCTTACGAAGTCGCACCGATTTGGGCGTGACCTCGACGGCCTCGTCCTCGGCGATGAACTCGAGCGCCTGCTCGAGCGAGAAGATCGTGGGCGGCGAGATCTTTTCGGTGTTGTCGCTCCCCGAAGCGCGCATGTTGGTGAGCTTCTTCTCCTTGGTCGGATTGACGTTCATCTCTTCGGTGCGCGCGTTCTCACCCACGATCATGCCCTCGTAGACCTCCACGCCGGGCCCCACGAACATCACCCCACGCATCTCGAGGTCGATCAGCGCGTTTCCGGTCGTGTCGCCTCGTCGGTCGGCCACCAAGACGCCCT
>Ga0307373_10010524_pt1 | contig 13586 bp, 13 predicted proteins | sample OX2MG_FD_202534 | JGI IMG/M metagenome (GOLD analysis project Ga0307373, IMG submission 202534) | Soil microbial communities from Risofladan, Vaasa, Finland - OX-2 | ecosystem: Environmental > Terrestrial > Soil > Coastal area > Acid sulfate soil | place: Finland: Risofladan, Vaasa | collected... | reverse complement strand
CTGTCGAAAAATCTGCGCGGCCCGTGTTTTCCAGGCAATTTTTTGAAAAACATCTCCGCGAAGATGGCGACCATTCTCGACTTCGCGCGTAGAATACGCGGAGTTTTGGTTGGAACGGGGAGTCATCTTCGCGGAGGAGAACGGGTGCGGAAAGCGTTTTCACGGCAGCAGCGGTTGGATTGTCCGAGCATCGGCGAGGTCGAACTCAATCTGGAGTGTCGTCACGAACTCATTCCCATTCTCAAGGGAGTGCAGCACATTTATTCGTGTCCTGAGTTGCGGGATCGCCTCTTGAACCTGATCGGCCAAGACGTCAACGAAGATTCCCGCACTGATTGCGGTCGCGAGGGGTTCGACTACTGGCAGGTGTTGGTGCTTGCGGCGGTACGTCTCGGTTGCAATCTGGATTACGACCAATTGCAAGACCTCGCCGAGCAACATCGGAAGTTGCGGCAGATCATGGGTGTCGGCGAATGGGACGAGAAGACGTCCTTCGATTGGCAACGCATCCGCGACAATGTATGTCTGTTGCGGCCGAGCACGATTGACGCCATCAGCAATGCGATCGTGGCCGAGGGACATCGGCTTGACCCGGACGCCGCGAAGAAAGTGCGGGCCGACTCGTTTGTTGCGGAGACGAACATTCACTGGCCCACGGAGAGTTCGTTGATCCGCGACGGCGTGCGAAAGATCATCACGATCTGTTTGAGCATCTGCGCTGGGCTGGATCGGGGCGGTTGGCGGCAACATTCGCACCTGCTGGCCAAAACGAATCGGCTGGCACGCGAGATCGACCGGATCGCCGCCAAGAGAAAGGGGCCAACTACCAAGCGCGGCTGAAGCCCAAGTACCGGACGTTGCTGAAGCTCAGCGGCAAGATCGTGAAACGGGCGCGAAAGTCGTCGGCCGAGGCCGAGTCGCGTGGCTGTGAGGCGACATTACTTGCGGAGTTGCACATGTACCTCGAACGCACCGAACAAGTTCGCGATACGGCTCGCCGCCGCGTGCTGAAAGGCGAGCCAGTGCCGAATTCCGAGAAGTTGTTCAGTCTGTTCGAGCCGCACACGCAGTTGTACAAACGCGGCAAGGCCGGCAAACCGGTGCAATTCGGACGGCTGGTGATGATCTACGAAGATGCGGCGGGATTCATTGTCCACCGCCATGTGTTGCCGCGCCATGCGACGGATGCGGCGGTCGTCGTCGACCAAACACGCATCGTGCAAGCGCGGCTCGGCGGGCGGATCGAGGAAGCGTCGTTCGACCGTGGCTTTCACTCCCCCGAGAACCAAGTTGAACTGGCAAAGATCATCGCTCATCCGTGTCTGGCGAAACCGGGTGCGAAGCAAGCCGCCGCACAAGAAGTCTCGGCGACGGTTCAATTCCGCGCGGCGAGGCAACGTCACCCCGGCATCGAATCCGCCATTGGTGCGCTCCAATCCGGTAACAGCTTGAAACGCTGCCGCGACCGCACCGAGATCGGATTCGAGCGTTACATCTCGTTGGGCATTCTGGGCCGCAATCTTCACGTGTTAGGAAAGCTGTTGATTGCGAGGGAACGCGCCGGCTGCAACGCGGCCTACTCGCGGCGACTCAAAGCCGCTGCCTAAGCTGCTTCCCCGCCTCTTGCAGATCATCGCGCAAAGACACTGACGTGGTCCTCGGCGCCGGCTGCGCACAGGGCGTGGAATTCGCGATCCAACGCGCCCAAAGCAGCAGTTCCGATGCGCAGAATCGCCTTCCGCGAACATCTTCGTCCCAGGTCCCCGCCTCTCCAGCCTTGGCTTTCCGACGAATAACGGGTTTCCCGACAGGCACTAGCTAGCGTACGCGCCATTTTCTTTCCGCTTCGATCGCTTTTCAAGTTTTACGATTTGCGTCTTCAGATCGGCCTCAATTGCGCCAATCGCAAACCCAGCAAAGACCAACTGCCCCGACCGGAGTAAGTCTTCGACCTTCCCGTCGGCCCTCTTCCACTCAAAACGTCGGCCGTCGGTGACGAGCACCTCGACAAAAGGCCGCTTTTCGCCAGTCCGCCGTTTAACGGTTTTCAGGGCCTTTTGAATTTTCTGAAGACTGAGTCCAGTTGCTCGCAGTTGCTTGACGATCTTGATTTGGAGGAGGTCGTCAAACTCGTAAACCCTAGCTGAGCCTCGCCTGCCTTCCTGCCCTCGCCGCCGAGTTGATTGGACGACGCCAAGCTCGTCCCAATAATCAAGGCATCGCTGCGACACTCCAGTAATTGATCGCGCCTCGCGAGCTGAAAAGGTCGAACCCATGCGGGACAAAATACAACCTTGTTGTATTTTATCAAGCAGGCAAACCATGTGCCAATGCTTCCGAAAGCGCTAGTGGCGCGCGAATACTTGTCTTTGACCCCCAAACCTGCTGACGACGTGGGCATCCGTGGCCTCCTCGGCACATCGAAGCACAATTCCACGCCTGAACACCGGACAAGCTCAACAAGCAGTGCCGGGACGATTATCCAAAGAATTCGTGGCCGCTGGCCTTTATGCGCTAGCATAGCGCTCAACAGATTGGGCTGGCCTTCCCACGCTCCCTCACGAGCTAGAACGGCGCGGCGACCATAGACTTGACGCTCGTCTGCCCTGGCTCGACGCCGCCGGGCTCAAAGCCTCGTCATCCGCCTTCTTTCCTCCCCCCCTGCGCTTTTCGCCACTCGCCTTGCGCAATCGCCAACAAGCTGCCCGCGGCGGCGACGGCGGCACGGGGGTTGCGGCCTGGGTGGGGCTGACGCCTGGCGGGCAATTTCGCCCGCAAGGGCGGTTGGCAAACTCGATAAGAGAGAGGAGAAACCGATGAAGTATCGCTCTTTAGCAATTGCCGGGGCCGTGGCGCTGGCGTGCTCGCTGGCCGCCGTGACGCGCGCGGGCGAAGATAAACAGCAAGAGTTCGAACGGGCCAAGGCTGGACTGGAGAAAGCCAAGCTGACGCTGGCGGAAGCGGTCGAGGCGGCTTCTAAGAAGGTTCCCGACGGCAAGGCGGTCGAAGCGGAAATCGAAACCGAAGCGGGCGGCGCGGCGTTCGAGGTCGAGGTCGTCAGCGGAACGAAGCATTTGGAAGTGAAAGTCGATGCTGACAACGGCGACATCCTCGGCGTCGAAGAGGAGGTCGAGGAGGAAGAGGAAGCCCGCAAAGGCGAGAAGAAACCGGACGACGAACAATTGGAAAACGAGGCCGCCGCGACCTCGAAGATCAGTCTGTTGCACGCGATCCGCACGGCCTCGAAGGAAGTCGAAGGCGGCAAGCCGTTCGAAGCCAGCTTCGCGCGTCACAACGGATTGCTGGCCATCGAGGTTGAACTGCTCGACGGCTCGGAGATCAAAGAGGTATTCGTCGACGCCCAGACCGGGGCGGTCCTGGAGGTGAAACAGGAATTCACCGAGGACATGGACGACGAGGGCGAGGACGAAAGCGATTTGTGATCGCTGGCTCGCGAAAAACAGCACGCGCAAGCGGCGGTTGCCCGAGGCGAGCGGGCCGTCCGCTCGTACAGCGTGATTTTGCCGCAGCCTGAACGACCCCGCCGGGCCGGTTCAGGCTGCGGTTTTTTTCATGCCCGGCCGATCGGCTGCGGCGCCTTGCACGAAAATTGGACTCCTCTCACCCGGCGTGGTAAGGTGGCTCGGGGTCGGTCGAAAGGGGCGAGCGGCCCGGTTTTTTTCACCTTTGAGGAGTGTAGCATGAAACGGTTGTTGAGAAGGTTTTTTTATGGGCTGACCGTCGCCGGAGCGGCGATGGCGGCGCATGCGGCGTCGGCCGATGAGTTGAAAGTCGGCGACGAGGCGCCGGCGTTCGAGTTGAAAGGCAGCGACGGCAAAACGTACAAGCTCGACGATTACCGCGGCAAGCAGGTCGTCGTGGTGGCCTGGTTCCCCAAGGCGTTCACCGGGGGCTGAACGGCGGAGTGCAAGTCGTTCCGTGCGAACGGCAATCAGATCCGCTCTTTCGACGTGGCTTATTTCACGGCCAGTTGCGACGACGAAGAAACGAACGCCAAGTTCGCCAAGTCGCTCGATCTCGATTACCCCATCTTGAGCGACCCGTCGAAAGAAGTCGCCAAATCTTTTGGGGTGCTCAATCCCAAGAACAGTCTTCCTTTCCGCTGGACCTTCTACATCGGCGAGGACGGCAAGATTCTCTATATCGATAAAGAGGTCAAGGCCGCCGAGCACGGCAAAGACGTCGTCGCCAAGCTGAAAGAGCTGGGCGTGGCGAAGAAGTAAGCCGAGCCGTTTGCAAAATCGCAGCCGGCACGCCGCAGCCTGCGGTTCGCACGCATCGTTTGTCGACTCGGCCGCTACCAACCCGAAGCGCGAGCGAGGAACCGCGCCACGCTTCCTCGCCGTCGCTTCGGGTTCGTGTCGCTCGCCGCCGCCCGCTTATCCTTTGGCGGCGACCGGCCCGCTGTCGTCCTTGGCGTGCAGCCCGTTCGAGGCTGTACTCGCCGCGGCGCCGTCGGCGGCGCCGAGCTTGACCAGCGACTCGGGCAGTTCGATGCCGCCAATGTCTTTGAGCACCTGCATCATCGGCGGCAGCGAGTGGGCCATGCCTTGCAGAAAGCTGGCCGTGTTGCTCGTGCCGTTCTGCCCGCCGTTCTCCCAGACCACGACCTTGTCGAACTTGATGTTCGAAATGGCCTGTGCCGAGGCATGGGCCAGGTTGTCCAGGTGCTCGAGCATCAACATCTGGAAGGCTTGCTGGGCGCCGCCGCAGGCCGAAATGATCTGCTGCAAGCCTTCGCCCTTCTTGGCCAGGATTTCGTATTGGCCGCGGGCTTCGGCTTCGAGCTTGGCGAAGATCGCCTTGGCTTCGCCTTCGGCCTCGATGCGGCGTCGTTCGGCTTCGGCTTCGGCCTGCACGATCACCTTGGCCTTTTCGGCCTTGGCCGGCGCTTCAAGCGCCGCGCGGCGTTCGGCTTCGACGCGCTCGGCTTCGGCCAGCGCCGCTTTGGCCATCGCCCGGTTCTGGGCTTCGAGCACGGCGGCTTCGGCCTCGCGCTTGCGCGTTTCGCCCAAGGCGTAAGCGTCGGCCTTCTTGACCAGCAATGCGGCTTGCGAAGCGGCGATCTCGGCCTGCGAAGCGTTTTCGCCCGCCACGGCCTTGGCGTTGGCGTCGGCCAGTTTGATGCGCATCGCCCGTTCGGCGTCTTTCACCTGGGCTTCGCGCTCGAAACCGGCGGTCTGTTCGCCGATGGCTTGCGCCTTTTGCAACTCGGCGATCCGCACGGCCTGCTCGCGCTGCGCGTCGCGGGTGCCGATCTCGCGGAGCTTGGTGGCCGCCGCGACTTGAATTACCTTGTCGCGCTCGGCCTCGGCCACGCGCGTCTCGCCGAGCTTTTCCTGCTCGGCCACGTCGCCGCGGGCTTGCTGGATGGCTTGCGAAGCGGCCTTCTGGCCGATGGCGTCGATATAGCCCGATTCGTCCGTAATGTCGGTGATGTTGACGTTGATCAGCACCAGGCCGACCTTCTTCAACTCCGGCTCCAACGAGCGCTGGACGTGTTCCAAAAACGTGTCGCGGTCGCGGTTGATGTCTTCGATCCGCATCGAAGCGATCACCTGCCGCAACTGGCCGAAGATGATTTCCTCGGCCTGCTCCTTGACCTGTTGCGTGTTCAGGCCCAGCAAGCGGATGGCCGCGTTTTGCATCACCTCGGGCGTGGTGCCGATGGCCACCGTGAACACGCTGGGCACGTTGACGCGGATATTCTCGGCCGACAGCGCGCCGCGCAGCGGGATTTCGATCTGGATTGGTTCGAGGCTTAACCAGGCGTAATCTTGAATCAGCGGGATGACGAATGCGGCGCCGCCGTGGATGCACTTCGACGCTTCGCCGCTGCCCGACTTGCCGTAGATCACCAGCACGCGGTTGCTCGGACAGCGCTTGTAGCGCGTGGCCAATTGCAGCAAGAACATCATGACGATGATCATCAGCACGATTGCGCTGACGGCGGCGATGAGGCCGGTGTTCGACTGGACCTGAGCCAGCAGCACGGGAATGAACGTGGCGGCGTTAAACATGAGCAGACCTCTGTGGTTCGGGAACGAGTTCGACTTCGACCGTGTCGGGGCCGATCACGCCGACGACGACGACCTTGGCCCCCACGGGCAGATCGTTTTGGGAAGTCATGGCTTCGTATTCCATGGTGCGGTTTTGCAGATTGATCTGGATCTTGCCCACGCCGCCTTTGTGTGCCGGGATGCGCAGGTAGACCGTGCCCGACTTGCCCACCGAGCGCTCGATGCGGGCGGTGCCGTCGGCCTTGAGCCGGTGCAGCGACTGCATGAGCCAATGTATGATGTACATCGCCGATAAGCCGGCCGCGACGGCCATCGCCAAGGTCAGCGGCAGCGGCAGATTAGCCGAACCGCCGCCCATGCCCGCCAGCCCAAAAAACGTCAAGGCCGCAACAACCGTGCGAAAGGTTAGAATGCTCAAAAACGACGACGAGTGATGGGCGTCGTGCGCGGTCTCGCCGTCGTGCGCAGCGTCGCCGTCATGCGATTGCACGTCGTGGGCGAAATCGTGGCCGATGTCGTGCGGCAGGTCGTCGGGCATGTCGCCGTGTTCCAGGCCGATCAAGGCCATCGCGAACTGAAAAACCAGCACCGTGCCGCCCAAGGCGGCGCAAACGATATAGACAATACTCATCGCCGTCAGCTCCTTATGCGGTCGCAACGGACCGCGTTGATAGGATTTCGTCGGAGACGGGCGGATCTTGGCGGAAAAAAGAGGCTTTGGCGCCCTCCATCATCCGCCGCTCGAAATGGGCTGTCAAATGCCGCCGGCCGTCCTACCGCAAATCCCGTCGCAAAGGTAGGTTACTAAGGCGAGCCGGAAGGGGGATCGAAGCCGGGAAGCCGATGCATTCGTTCTGGAAAGGAGATAGGGGGATACGGAGGAGATAGTGGGGATGAAACAAAGAATTCATCCCTGAAAAATCATCTCTTTTTATCTCCTTATCTCCTCCTCATCCCCCTATCTCCTTTGAAAAAAGGACCAAACTCGTGGCGCCCGAACCGTCCGCTTGGTCGGCCAGATAGATATCAATCCCGGATAGAACCGAAGGCGGATGAGTTACCGCTCGTTACAAGCTTGCGTTGCAGATCTCGAAGCGTCGAAGCGGCTGGTGCGGATCGATGCGCTGGTCGATCCGTATTTGGAAGTCGCCGAAATTCAGCGGCGCGTGTACCAGGCCGGCGGGCCGGCGGTTTTGTATACGAACGTGCGGGGCTGCGCGTTTCCGCTGGTCAGCAACCTGTTCGGCGCGATCGAGCGCGTGCGATATATGTTTCGCGATACGCTCGACGACGTGCGGAAGCTGGTCGAACTGAAGATCGACCCCGGCCAGTTCGCCCGGCGGCCTTGGCGATACCTGGGCGCCGCTCGGGCCGCGTGGCACGCATTGCCGCGCCGCGTGCGAACCGGGCCGGTGCTCGAACATGAAACAAAGCTATCCGCGCTGCCGCAGATCGTCTGCTGGCCGCAAGACGGCGGGCCGTTTATCACGTTGCCGCAAGTTTATACCGAAGATGTGAACCAGCCGGGCTGGAAGCACTCGAACCTGGGCATGTACCGCGTGCAGTTGGCGGGCAATCAGTACCGGGCGGATCAAGAAGCCGGGCTGCACTATCAAATCCATCGCGGCATCGGCGTGCATCATGCCGCGGCGATTGCGCGCGGCGAGAAGCTGAAGGTCAGCGTGTTCGTCGGCGGGCCGCCGGCCATGACCCTGGCCGCCATGATGCCGCTGCCCGAGGGCTTGCCGGAAATTGCCTTCGCCGGGGCGCTGGGCGGGCGGCGGATTCGGCTCATCGAGCGGCAAATCCCCCTCTCCCTCTGGGTGAGGGCCAACCCAGTGCGACGCAGCCCTCACCCAAGGTCTCCCAGAGGGAGAGGAGCAGAACTGGCCCCGATTCACGCCGACGCCGATTTCTGCATCACCGGTTACGTCGATCCCGAGCGGTTGCTGCCGGAAGGCCCGTTCGGCGATCACTTGGGTTATTATTCGCTGGCCCACGATTTTCCGGTGCTCGTGGTCGAGCGGGTCTATCATCGCGCGGGCGCTATCTGGCCGTTTACGGTCGTCGGCCGCCCGCCGCAGGAAGACACGGCTTTCGGGCAGTTCGTTCACGAGTTGACCGGCCCGGTGATTCCGACCGTCGTGCCGGGCGTGCGGGCCGTGCATGCGGTTGATGCGGCGGGCGTGCATCCGCTGCTGCTGGCGATCGGCAGCGAGCGTTACGTCCCTTACGCCGAGCGCCGGCGGCCGCAAGAATTGCTGACCCAGGCCAACGCCATCCTCGGCCAGGGGCAGATGTCGCTGGCTAAATACTTATTGATGATCGCCCACGAAGATTGCCCCGCGTTGGACATTCACGACATCGCGGCTTTCTTGCGGCATTTGCTCGAGCGCGTCGATTGGACGCGCGATCTGCACTTTCAGACGCGGACCACGATCGACACCTTGGACTATTCGGGCGACGAACTGAACGCCGGCTCGAAACTCGTGATCGCCGCCGTTGGCGCCGCGAAGCGCGAATTGCCGCGAGAACTCTCCGGCGAGTTGCGGCTGCCCGAGGGCGTTCGCGAACCGCGGCTGGCGCTGCCGGGCGTGTTGCTCGTCGCCGGCCCGCCGTTTGCCGCCCAGGCGCAGGGCGCATCCGCGGTGGAGGGACGGGCGCCCTCGCCCGTCGCATCCGCGCTGCACGGACGGGCGCCCTCGCCCGTCGTCGCGGACCGGCCATCCGCCGCCAAGGCGCGGGGCGAGGATGCGGCGATCCGGGCGTTTTGCGAGCATTTCGGCGAGCAGGACGCGATCAACCGCTATCCGCTGGTCGTCGTGGCGGACGATAGCGAGTTCGCGGCGCGCTCGCTCAACAACTTCTTATGGACGACGTTCACCCGGTCGAATCCAGCAGCCGACGTACACGGCATCGCGAGCTTCATCGAGCAAAAGCACTGGGGCTGCCGCGGTTCGCTGGTGATCGACGCTCGCCGCAAGCCGCAGCACGCGCCGCCGCTGGTGGAAGATGCCGAGATTACGCGCCGCGTCGATGCGCTGGCGGTCCGCGGCGGGCCGTTGCACGGTATTATTTAAGGCCGCTAATACGTAGGTCGGGCTTTCCAGCCTGACGAAACGAAGATGCCGAAACGCCCGATGAACCGAACAAGGCCGCGAAAGTCAGGCTTGAAAGCCTGACCTACGGTAACTGAGCCGCCGTGCCGCTCTTCGCCCAACATCTCGCCGCCAACTTGCCGACGCCCGTCTGGTGGCTGGCGGTCGTGTGGATGTTTACGCTTGGCGCCTCGATCGGCAGCTTCTTGAACGTGGTGGTCTATCGCCTGCCCGCCGGGCTAAGCCTCGTTCGCCCGGGGTCGCACTGCCCGAAGTGCAAGACGCCGCTTGCCGCCCGCGACAATATTCCCATCTTTGGCTGGCTCTGGCTGCGCGGCCGCTGCCGTTATTGCGGCGTGCGAATTTCGCCGCGCTATCCGGCCGTCGAATTGCTCACGGCCTGCGTGTTTGCGCTCGTGGCCTGCGTCGAACCGCTTTCCGGCGCCGCGAACCTGCCGGCGACGAGCGCGATCGCCGACAGTGACCTTTCGACATTCGCCATGTTGTGGGTGCTGTTCGCATACCATGTGTTTCTGCTGAGCGGGTTGATCTGCGCCGTGCTGATGGAATACGACGGCCAGCCGATCGGACCGCGGCTGTCGCTGCCGATGTGCTTCGTCGGCGCCGCCGCGCCGCTGTTTGGGCCCGAATTGCGGCCGGTGGCCAGCGGGCTGCTGTCGAGCGACGCGCTGGCCGAGTTTCCCTGGGCCGCGGGCCTGGTCGACGGTTTGCTGGGCGTCGCGGCCGGAGCGCTCGCGGGCCTGGCGATACGACTTGGCGCGTCGCGCGAACCTGTGCAGTCGGGCGCCCGGCCGTTTCGTTCCGCCGTCAACGCCGGCGCGGCGATGGCCTGGAGCGGACTGTTTCTCGGCTGGCAAGCGATCGGCGCCTTGGCGCTGGCGACGGCGGCGGCGAAGCTTGCTCTGAGCGTTATCGGGCGAATTTGGCCATCGACGGCGCGAGTCGGTTGGATCGGCTGCCTGGCGCCGCTTGTGCTCGCCTGGATCGTCGGCTGGCAAGCGATCGCCGCAAAACTTGCGTTTGACGGCGCCGCGGGCGAATTCGGCGCTTTCGCGGCTGCGCTGGCCGTTACGGCGGGCCTGTCGTGGGCGATAGGCAAATGGGTCCGGTAGCAACTACACTGGAAATATGGTTCAGCTCACATTCTACGGCGCCGCCGAGACGGTCACGGGTTCGAAGTATCTGCTCGAAGCCGGCGGGGCGAAGGTGCTCTTCGATTGCGGGCTGTTCCAGGGCGAAAAGGAACTGCGGATCAAGAATTGGGGTCCGCTGGAATTCAAGCCCGGCACGGTCGACGCCGTGGTACTGACGCACGCCCACATCGACCACATCGGCTTTTTTCCCCGCTTCGTCAAGCTCGGCTTTCGCGGGCGGGCCTGGTGTACTCCGGCCACCGAGGACCTGGCCGACATCATCTTGTACGACTCGGCCCACAACCAAGAGAACGACGCCGAATACGCCAACCGCAAGGGCTTCACCAAGCACAAGCCGGCCTTGCCGCTGTACGACGGCCGCGACGTCGAGCGCGCGCTGCGGCTGTTGAAGCCGACCGACCGCGAAGAATGGTTTAATCCGGCCGGCCACATCTGGTGCCGCTATCACGACGCGGGTCATCTGCTGGGTTCGTCGATGATCGAAGTCGAGGTGCGCAACGGCAAGCACAGCGAAGAGCCGCCGTTGCGAATCTTGTTTTCCGGCGACGTCGGCCGCTACGACGCTCCGCTGTACCACGACCCGGCGCCGCCGCCCGAGTGCGATTACCTGATCTGCGAGAGCACCTACGGCAACCGCGAACATCCGACGGTCGACGTGCTCGACGAGTTGGCCGCCGCCGTTCATGCGGCGCTCGAACGCGGCGGGATGATGCTGTTCGCCGCCTTCGCCGTCGGCCGCGCCCAGCAGTTGATTTACCTGCTGCAAGTGCTTACGGCACGGAAAGAAATTCCCGAGTTGCCGATCTATCTCGACAGCCCGATGGCGATCGACGCCTCGCGGATTTACGCGGCGCACGCCGCCGAGCAGGACCTGAGCGAAGCCAAGATCGCCGCCCTGTCGGCCAAGCTGGCCGCGCGGCAGGTTCACTTGGCGCGAACGGTCGAGGACTCGAAGCGCGTCAACGATCTGGAAGGCCCTGGCGTAATCATCTCCTCGTCGGGCATGATGACCGGCGGCCGCATTCTGCACCACTTGCGGCATCGCCTGCCCGACGCGCGAAACACGATCATGCTCGGCGGCTTCATGGCCGCCGGCACGCGCGGCCGGCTGTTGCAAAGCGGCGCCAAGTCGCTGCGAATCCACAACTACAACGTCCCCGTGCGGGCGGCCGTCGTCGAAGTCTCCGGCCTCAGCGGGCACGCCGGGCACAGCGAACTGTTGCGCTGGCTGAGTCCTCTGCCGGCGCCGCGGCGCGCCTTCCTGACGCACGGCGAAAAGGAGGCCGCGACCGCCCTGGCCGAAGAGTTGCACGCCACGCGCGGCTGGAACACGGTCGTGCCGCGATTGGGACAAACCTTCGAACTCGAGACGCCCCATGAGTCTGCCGCCAAATCGGCCTGAGTTGAACTCGAACCTCGACGCGATCCTTCATTCGCGCAGTTATCGGCCTGTGGAGGAAGACAGCGAATTCCTGTCGCAGCCCGAGCTGCGGCCGGTGCGGATGCAGCTCGAATTGCTGAAGCCGGAAATGTTGCTGGAGGAGCATCACGTCAGCTCGACGATCGTGCTGTTCGGCAGCACGCAGATCATCGCGCCCAGCGAGGCGAAGCTGAGGCTGGAGCAGGCCGAACAAGCGGCGGCCGCGGCGCCGGGCGATGCGAAGCTGGCCCGCGAGGCCGAGCGGGCCGGGAAACTGCTGGCCAAGTCGCACTATTACGACGCGGCGCGCGAGTTCGCCCGGCTGGTGACGATGAGCTGCCAGCCCGACAGTCATATTCACTACGTGATCGTCACCGGCGGCGGACCGGGCATCATGGAGGCCGGCAACCGCGGCGCTTACGAGGCGGGCGGCAAGTCGATCGGGCTGAACATCTCGCTGCCGGCCGAACAGGCGCCCAACCCCTACATCACGCCGAACCTGTGCTTTCAGTTTCGCTACTTCGCGATGCGCAAGCTGCACTTTCTGCTGCGGGCCCGGGCGTTGATCGCCTTTCCCGGCGGCTTCGGCACGATGGACGAACTATTCGAGGCCTTGACCTTGCGGCAGACGCACCGCATGCAAGAGATTCCGATCGTGCTGTTCGGCCGCGACTATTGGGAGCAGGTGGTCGACTTTCAGTTCCTGGCCGACGAAGGGGCGATCCACGACGAGCACCTGGAACTGATCAGCTACGCCGAGAGTCCGCAGGAAGCCTGGGAGATCATCAACCGCTTCCACCAACAGCCCGGCCGGGCGGAAGCGGCGGCGAAGCTGCCGACGCTGTCGCAGTTTTGAGGGTTCGGATAAGGCGTCGAGAAAATGACGAACGACGACGACTTGAATTACGATTTCTATGTCGGCGACTCGATCAACTGGGTGCTGGTACAAAATATCGAGCGAGATGTCTGCTATCTGTACCACGAGCTTGCGCAGTATTCCTTCATCATGGGTGACTTGGCTTACGGGCGAGTCTTCGCGTTGCCATATTGGGAATTCCTTGACCTTCCCGGCCTGACCCAAGACGACCGCGAGTTTCTGCGTGACGGGTGCTTGGTCATGATTCTGGCGATGGCCTGGGATCTCATCGATGGCTCCGGCGCACACCTACAGACGCACGTTTCGCCGTGCCGAGACGCAATCGAACGCCTCATATGCGAGGATGAAGATTCTCAGCAACTCGTCCGCACGGTGCAACTTGCCTTGAACGCCGCGGAAAATGGCGGTTCGGCGAACCCGGACCTTGAACGTCTTTCGAATTGGGTTCACAAGCGATACGTGCGGGGCTACTTTCGCCGAATGTCGCGGCAATTCGACGAACACTACTTCGACGAGTGAAGCGCATAAAGCGCACTTTCCGCGCCAACCGGCGTCGCCCTGAAATTGCCTTCGGCAGTCCGCACGGCGGCATCCATGCTAATCGGCGGGCCTGGCGCGTCACCGCCGGGCCTTGGATTGGTTGATCGAAATGACGTCGACCGCTTCGACGAAGTCCTTTTACTCCGCGTCTTCTTCAGGCGTCAATGTGCCTGCGTTAGCTTTTTTCCGCAGGTCGTCGATATGAGCCTCCAACTCCGGATCGGCCCGCAGAGCGACCAACGCGCCGGCAACCTCCGGCGTGAGGACGTCGGTCATCGGTTCCAAGAATCGGTCGAGATAACTTGTAACGTAACCGTACTCCACGGCCATAGTTGACGCCCCCGGTAACTTGCAGAGTTTGCGGGCACGGACTTTTTGCAAGGGAGGGATCGATGGCACGAAGCGTGGATGGCGCGAAGCGGCGGGCGTGGAGCG
>Ga0307373_10010523_pt1 | contig 13587 bp, 12 predicted proteins | sample OX2MG_FD_202534 | JGI IMG/M metagenome (GOLD analysis project Ga0307373, IMG submission 202534) | Soil microbial communities from Risofladan, Vaasa, Finland - OX-2 | ecosystem: Environmental > Terrestrial > Soil > Coastal area > Acid sulfate soil | place: Finland: Risofladan, Vaasa | collected... | reverse complement strand
GCTGACTTCGGCCACGACCTCGTGTCCCATGACCACCGGCAGGGAGAAGAAGGTGGCCATGGCGCTGTCGTCGTAGGAATCGGTGAACTCGCCGAAGACCTGCTTGGCCTCGGAGCCGCAGATGCCGGCCAGACGGGTCTTGGCCACCACCCAGTCGTCGCGGAGCGGCTCGGGCCTGTCCTGCTCGACCAACCTCATCGGCACGCGACCCAAGCCGGCGAGGAGGGGATTGGAGGGGTCCGGTGGCTCCCAACGGTCGGACCTGACACCCCACAGCAGCGCTTCCATCGTGCATCCCCCGTTCCGAGCGTTCCGGCCAACGGTAGCGCCTCGTCGTGGCCACGGGACCTGTCGCCCCTGGTAGGCCCGTTGGCCGGCGCCATGCTGGACCGCCGGCGCCGCGCTGGCGGACCGGGTCACCGGATCAGCAGGGCCAGGGCCAGACCCACCGGGACGAAGAGCCACCCCCATCGGACGGCGACCATCACCAGCCCCGATCGGTAGCCGTAGAGCACGGCCTGCTGGGGCGGGTTGAAGGCGGGCGGACCGAACGCCGACAGCACGGCGATGACGGCCACCGCCGTCGAATTGGTGACGACGGCGATCACGGCCAGATAGGCGACGCGGATGCCGGTGAGGAGCACCCAGCTGCGGCCCTCGGCGGCGGTGCGACGCACCGAGGTGTTGTGGGGGTGGAAGACCGAACCGGTGTAGAGCGCGGCACCGACGAAGGCCAGGAGCGGACCGGCCACCACCAGCACCACGTGGGACGCGGCCGGTGCCGGCCCGGCGAGGTGCAACAGCAGGCCGACGGCTACCGCCAGCAGCATGGATTGGTCCGGCCAACCGGTCGAGTGCCGCTGGGGGATCGGCGCGTCGCGGCGCATGAGGTGGACGCACACGGCGTTGGGGGCGGCATAGGCGGCGTTGGTCAGCGCGGCGACGGCGCTGGCCGAGGGGCCGACCAGGGCGCCTCCGATGGGAAGGACCCAGAAGGTGGAGTTGGGGAAGGCCGCCCACCCCTCGAGCTGGGACAGTCCTGTGCTGTGCCTGCCCCGTACCAGGTAGGACGCCCCGAGCAGCACTCCGCCGACTCCGGCGACGACGATGGGGGCCACGATCTGGCGGGGCGCGGTCAGCCGCCACGCCGAGAACAGGCCGAGCAGGGCCGCGGTGGCCACCAGCTGCACACGGAGGTAGACCGGCCATCCCCGGCGGATGCGGGGGCCGCCCCGGTGGACGGCCAGGCCGATCAGCGCGCCGAGGGCGTAGGCGCCGAAGGTGAGGGCCAGGCTCAAGCGAGGACCGCCGCCCGCAGCGCGCCCGAGCAGGGGTCGGCGGCCTCAGGAGGGTGATGGGCTCTCAGGTGGCCCGAGCCTCGTCCACGGTGAGCTCTGCGGTGGGATCGGCCTCGAGCCGTTCGTCGGGCAGAGGCACGCCACTGCGGACGGACAGGCCGTACGTTCCCTGCTCGATCCGCAACTCGGCCCGCTCGATGGCGGCGAGGCGCTGACGGAGTCCGGCCGCGACGGCATCGTCGGTCTCCTCGGCGGTCAGGCGTTCGGCGGGATCGGCCATGTCACCGGTCTGGTTGGCCTCGGCCCGGTCGTCCCGACCTGCGGCCACGGTCTCCCCGAGCAGCCGCTCCACGCGGCCACGCTCCTCGTCCAGCAGCGCTCGAGCACGTTCGACCTCCATGGGTCCCTCCCGGGTTCGGGGAGCGGGGGACCGGACCGTCCGGCCTCCCGTCACCGACACGACGGTATCCGATCGGACCACACCCGAACCTCCTGTCGAGATCCACCGTCGGACGGTGGCAGGTTTTACCCCTGGGCCGGGCCTATGTGACCATGGCTGCATGGATCCCGAGCGGTTGGTGTTCGACGGCTTCGAGGGCGTCCACCTCGTGGCGGACGTCCGCGGCGATCCGGAGGCGTGGCCCGTGCTCTTCCTCCACGGTGGGGGGCAGACCCGCCACGCCTGGGGCAAGACCGCCGAGACCGTGGCTCGACAGGGCTGGCGGACGGTCGCGCTCGACCTCCGCGGCCACGGCGAGAGCGACTGGGCACCGAACGGCGACTACTCCTTCACGGCCTTCTGCGCCGACTGCGTGGCGGTGGTCGACACCCTGGGCCGACCACCGGTGCTGGTCGGTGCCTCGCTCGGTGGGATGTCGGCCATGCTGGCGGAAGGAACGAGCGACCGGGTCGTCTCCTCCGGCCTGGTGCTGGTGGACATCACCGCCAAGACCAACGCCGCGGGGATCCGGCGTATCGCCGAGTTCATGCAGTCGGGCGTCGACGGGTTCGCCACGTTGGAGGATGCCGCGTCGGCCATCGCCGCCTACACCCCCAACCGCACCCGTTCGGTCAATCCGGCCGGGCTCATGAAGGTGCTGCGCCAGAGGGACGGCCGGTGGTACTGGCACTGGGACCCGAAGGTCATCTTCCAGGACCGGACCGAGGTGGTGCCGGACCGACTGATCGGCTTGCTGGACGTCGCCATGAGCAACATCCGTGTGCCCACGATGCTGGTCCGCGGCCTCTTGAGCGACGTGGTCACCGAAGAGGGAGTGGACGACCTGCTGTCCCGCATCCCCGGGGCCACGGTGGTGGAGGTGGACGGGGCGGCCCACATGATCGCCGGTGACCGCAACGACGTGTTCTCGGGGGCCGTGGTGGCGTTCCTGCAGGATCGGATCCGCCCCACCCTGCCCTGACCGGTCGCGGGTCGTCTGGGAGGCCCCGGCGGGGCGACGCCCCTCAGCGAAGGTGGAGGGCCGCCCTGCCCCCGTAGGGAGGGAGGTCGAGGTAGCTCCGGATCCCCGGCTCGGCGTCGACCACCGCCGGAACCGCACTCACGCAGTGCGTGGCCGTGGCGACGATGCCCGGATTGCGCTCCAGCCCCATCTCGATGGACGCCGGGTGCCAGCCCCGGAAGGTCACCTCACTGGACGGGTCCCCGGTCACAGCCACCTCGAACCGCTCGCCGTCGGGGCCGAACGTCCAGGCCGGGTCGAGGTGCTCGTCGCCCATGAACCAGTTGGTCCGGACGGTGATGACCGGCGCGCCCCGCACGGTGGCCTCCCAGCAGAACTTCTGGGCCGCGATGTGGCCCGGGGGGATGGGTCCGATGGGGGAGTCGACGGGTGCCGTCGCCACGGCCACCTCGTGGCTGACCGTGAGCCGGGGATCGAGGCCGAAGCCGAGGGCGTCCCCGAGCAGGGCGATGGACTGACCGAACCCGTCTCCGAGGACGGCCGGCATCATGCTGGAGCTGGCCTCCTCGGGAGTCTTGCCGAAGAGCATGATGTCGCCCACGACCCCGGGAGCCCCATAGCTCCGGATGTCCGAGAACTCCTCGGCCCGGACGTGGGTGATCGACTGGGACAGGGCCGAGACCACCAAGGGGAACCGCTCGGTGATGCCACCGGGGTGGATCCCGGTGCCGTGGACCGTCGAGCCGCCCGCCCGGCACGCCGTCTCGATGAGGGTCTCGTCGCGGCCCTCGGCGAAGAACCAGTTGAGGGGGGTGACGACGTTCTTCCCGGACGACAGCAGCCGGGCCACCATCGCCGGATCGGCCATGACCGGCGAGTAGATGACGCAGTCGGCGTCGAGTGCCACCAGCCGCTCGATGTCGTCGGTGGCCGTGACGCCCAGGGGCTCCATCCGGCAGAGTTCGCCCACGTCCCGCCCGACCTTGTCGGGGCTGTGCACCCAGCAACCGACCAGCTCGAGCTCGGGATGGGCCACCACCCCGGCGACGGCGGCCCGCCCGACGCCGCCGGTGGCCCACTGGATGACACGGATCGACATGCCCTTCCCCCTGTTCGATGGATCGACGCCTCCGGCGCAGAGCACCTCAGGATACGAGGGTGTCGTGCCGGCGGGTCGGCCGAGTGGATGGCTGAATTAGTGGGAATCATGTCATTGACGCCATGATCCGAAGGGTCCAGGCTTGCATGGATGAGAGCGCGGAATGTGGTCATCGTGGTCTATCCGGGCATGCAGTCCCTCGACGCCCTCGGACCCCTGGAGGTGTTCGACGGGGCCTCGCGGGTGGCCGGCGGCTCCCGCCGTGGCGGATACTCGGTGCGCCTGGTGTCCACCGACGGCCGACCCATCCGGACCAGCAGCGGGGTGGCCCTCGGCGCCGACCCGCTTCCCTCCGACGACGAGCCGATCGACACCCTGGTCCTCCCCGGCGGGGACCAGGCCCGATCGGCCCGGGCCGACTCCTCCCTGGTGGCCTGGATCAGGAGCGCGGCGCCGCGGTCCCGCCGGGTCGCCACAGTGTGCACCGGAGCATTCCTGGCAGCCGAGGCCGGTCTGCTGGCCGGGCGGCGGGTCACCACACACTGGGCGTGGGCGGAGCGGTTGGCCGAGGAGTACCCCGACCTCCGCGTGGACGCAGACCCGATCTACCTCCACGACGGGAAGTACTGGACCAGTGCCGGTGTCACCGCCGGCATCGACCTGGCCCTGGCCCTGGTGGACGACGACCACGGTGGGGAGGTGGCCCGGACGGTGGCCCGGTGGCTGGTCATGTTCCGGCACCGCCCCGGTGGCCAGACCCAGTTCGCCTCAGCGGTGTGGGTCCCGCGCGCCGAGCGGTCCACGGTGCGCGCGGTCCAGTCCCTCGTGGAGTCGGCCCCTGCCGGGGATCACCGCCTCCCGGCGCTGGCCGCGGCAGCGGCCATGAGCGTGCGGCACTTCACCCGTGTGTTCACAGACCAGGTGGGGGAGACTCCCGGCCGGTTCGTCGAGCGGGTCCGCCTCGAGGCTGCCCGGCACGAGTTGGAGTCGACCTCGGACTCGCTCGACCTGATCTCCGACCGCTGCGGTTTCGGTTCCGCCGAAACCCTGCGGCGAGCCTTCCAGCGCCGTCTCAACGTGGCCCCGGACCACTACCGGCGCCGGTTTCGAACCGCCGGTACCGAGAGGAGGACCGCATGACCGATCGTCTGGGTGTGGCCGTTCCGCTGTTCCCCGGCTTCACGGCGCTCGACGCCGTCGGCCCCTACGAGGTTCTCCAACGCATCCCGACCATCGACATCACCTTCATCGGGCACCGCCGGGGGGAAGTCCGGAGCGACAACGGCATGCTCGGGTTGACGGCAGATGCCACCTTCGAGGAGCACCCCGGGCCGGAGGTGGTGGTGTTCCCGGGGGGGACGGGGGCCCGCTCCCTCCTCGACGACCAGAGGGTGCTGGAGTGGGTGCGCCGTGTCCACCGGACCACGCTGCTCACCACCTCGGTCTGCACCGGCTCCCTGGTGCTCGCCGCCGCCGGGCTCCTCGACGGCCTCACCGCCACGACGCACTGGGCCTGCTATCCGGAGCTCGCCGCCCTCGGGGCCTCACCCACCGCACGGCGCGTCGTGGAGCACCTCGACCGGCGGATCATCACCGCTGCCGGGGTCTCGAGCGGGATCGACATGGCCCTTCGGATGGTGGAGCTGCTCGTCGACCGGACCGCGGGCCGGGCGGCCCAGTTGATGATCGAGTACGACCCCCAGCCCCCCTTCGACGCCGGCTCGTTTGCCAAGGCCGACGATGTCGTCGTGAACCGGGTGGTCGAGTACGCCGAGCTCCGACGGTAGCGCACACTCCGGTCCGTTCGACCAGCCGGACCCGGGACCGCCGACTCCCTGCAGTACAGTGGACGAGTCGAGCCGGCCCAGGGCGGTCCGGGAACGCCGTCGTCGGAGAGGGGAGTGGCTGTGCGACGAAGGATGATGCACGGGAAGATCCACCGGGCACGGGTCACGGACGCCGACCTCAACTACGTGGGATCCATCTCCATCGACCCCGTCGTGATGAAGGCCGCCGACATCGTCCCCGACGAGCAGGTGTCGGTCTACAACCTGAACAACGGCGCCCGACTCGAGACCTACGCCATCGAAGGGAGCGACGGGCAGATCTGTCTCAACGGTGCCGCGGCACGGCTGGCCGAGGTAGGCGATCTGGTGATCATCGTGACCTACGTGGACCTCGAAGAGGCCGAGATCGCCGCCCACCAGACGTCGGTCGTCGTCGTGGACGAGGACAACCGCCCCCTCGGTCCCGACTGAGAGATCCCACCGTCCTTCCGGACGAGGACTGACCGTGTCATTCCTCCCCTCCGGGGAGCTGGACGTTCGACGGACCCTTCTGGAGCACCTTGGCGAACGCGGCCCCAAAGGCATCCATGTCCGGGCATGTCCTCATGGCCGCAACCACCGACGCCATCCGGCCTTCGATGCGCTGGCGGCCGACGCCTTCGAGCCACTGGTGGACGTTCGGGCGAAACCCGGGATCGTCCGGCGACCGCCGGAGCTCCCGTCCGACGTCGGGATCGACGGCGTCGTAGACGAAGAGCACCACGTACCTCGCCCATCCGAGCGGCCGGTGCTTGCGTGAGGTCACCCCGTCGAGCCGGGCCAGCTCCACCCAGAAGTCCTTGGGGAATCTCGATGCCCACGCACCGATGTCCTCGGCGATGGAGGCCTGTATGGCCCACTGGGCCGAGTGCTTGGCCCGCACCTTGGCGTATCCGGTGGCCTCGTCCACGAGACCGGTGATGCCGACGGTGGCCGCAGCGCGGACGATGGACTCCGAGACCGCCGCCGCCCGGGCGGGCTGCTTCTTCATCGGCCCGGCGGCCCGGGCCGACAGGAACAGGTCGGCGACGGTCACCAGAGCCGCCGCCTCGTATCCCCTCTCGGTGCCCGGGCCCCTGGCCGGCCGGAACACCAACGTAGGGATGTCAGGAGATCGTCGCCCCGAAGGGGGGAGCTTGCGAAGCACGCGGTCCAGGTCACTCGGATCCGCCCCCCCGGCGAGGGCCTCGGCCACCCCCCGATGGGCGAGCACTCGCCGTCCGTCGCTCAGGACATGTCCCTCGAACTCGAAGCCCCCGATGGCGAGCGGTCCACGGAACACCGAGCGTGGCACCTCGTCCACCGGGGCGGCGCCACCGACCGGTGTGGCGAGGACCTTGCCGGACTTGGCCCAGCGGGCCCGGACCGCACGACGGGCGATCTCGCTCCGCTCGGCCGGCGAGAGCGCGCGGGCCCGGGCCCGTCCCCCCTTCTCGGCCCCGAGCCTGCCGAGCTCGCGTCCCGCGCTGCTCGCCTTCTTCTTCCCTTCGGCCACCGCCCCTCCTCTCGCCTCTTGGACCGGGCACCACCCGGGCCGGTGTCGGCCGGGCCGTTTCCGCCTGGTGCAGATCCACTATAGAACCTGCCCGGGCAAGTAGTAAACAGGCCCGGGCAAGTAAGGCGACTGTCGCGGCGTGCTAGTCGGCCACGGGCAGCAGGGCCGAACTGTCCGTCGGGAGCCGTTGGAAGGGGCTGTTCGCCGCCGACGGGGATCGAGCGGAACAAGCGCCGGCGGCTCATGGGCGCGTCTGTGAAGGCCGCATTCCAACGCGGTGCGTGGCGGGGAATGGTGGAAGTGCGGTCCGCCCCTTCCGGCCGTCGAGGCCCGTCGGTATACTTCTTCCTTCGCAGGGTTCGCGTGGGGCCCCGGTGCCGGGGACGCTCAGCGCCGCTCGGGTCATCCGACGGGCGCCACGTGCCGGGGGCAGTAGGACGAAGGACCACGCGAACACCGTGGATATGGTCGCTGTGTCGATGAAGGGGCGCTTCGCTTGAAGAGTTGGTCCGAGGGCTTGCACCTGAAACAGTGGCTTCAGTGGTTGGTCGGCGACGCCCCGTTTCCCGACGGGCGCTCCCGCACAGCGCTCGCATCGGTCGTCCTGCTGGCCGTGGCCGTCGCCGCCGCGGTCACACTGTCCCTGCAGGCTCCGCCCTCCCCGGCGACCACCACCGACGGCGGGGCCACGCCGGGCAGCCCGGTCGTCTCGGCCACGACCCCCACGCCGAGCACCAGCACCACCGCCAGCTCCCAGCCGGCCTCCACCGTCACCTCGGTCCCGGCGGCCGCGACCACCTCCCCGGCAGGCACCAAGGCCCAGAGGCACCATGCCACCTCCACGGTCCGCAGCGGCGGCCGGACTCGGGTGCACCATGGCACGGCCCCGGCCTCCAGGTCCCGCTCCGCGCCGGCCACGTCCACCACCGTTCCGCCCCCCCGGCCGAATGCGACGCCGTCAGGGGTGACGGTCGCATCCTCCACCGACCCTGCAGCGTCGACGATCGCCGCGGCGATCGTCGCCGGCGCCCAGGCGCAGGTGGCGTCGGACCCGCCGGCGCCCACGCCACCGGACCCTCCGACGGCGGTCCGTGCCGGCATCGGCCATGACTCTTCCCGGGTCAGCTGGTCGCCACCGAGCTCTGGCGGGAGCCAGCCGGTCGCGGGCTACAACGTCTACGCGGCGACGAGCCCGGGTGGCGAGGCCATCGCTCCGGTCAACGGCACCGTGCCGGTCACCGGACATTCCTGGGTGGTCACCGGCCTGACGGCCGGCACCGCCTACTTCTTCGACGTGAGGGCGGTGAACGCCGTCGGGCTCTCGGCGCCGTCCACCGAGGTGTCGTCCACCCCGACGTCCGCCCGTCAGGCGGTCGGTTCCATCGCCTCCCCCGTCACGGGGGCTGCGTCGGCTCCGCACGGCGCCGGCTACTGGTCGGTGAACGAGGAGGGGGCGGTCTCGGCGCACGGCTTCGCCGTCGCCTACGGCTCGGCCGCCGGTCTCAAACTGGACGCGCCGATCGTGGCCATGGCGTCGACCCCCGACGGCCACGGGTACTGGCTGGTGGCCAGCGACGGCGGGGTTTTCGCCTTCGGCGACGCCGTCTTCCACGGTGGCATGGCCGGCCAGACGCTGAACGCACCGGTGGTCGGGATCTCGCCGACCCCCGACGGCCAGGGGTACTGGCTGGTGGCCAGCGACGGCGGGGTGTTCACCTTCGGCGACGCCACCTTCTACGGCGGCACGGGCGGCCAGCACCTCACCGCCCCTGTGGTCGGGATGTCGGCGGCCCCGGGTGGCCAGGGGTACTGGCTGGTGGCCAGCGACGGGGGGGTGTTCACCTTCGGCGACGCCACCTTCTACGGCGGCACGGGAGGCCAGCACCTCACCGCCCCGGTGGTCGGGATGTCGGCGGCCCCGGGTGGCCAGGGGTACTGGCTGGTGGCCAGCGACGGCGGGGTGTTCGCCTTCGGCTCGGCCGCATTCCACGGGGGGGCCGGCCAGGCCACGCTGTCGGCCCCGATGGTGGGGATGACCGTGGATCAGGCCACGGGCGGCTACTGGCTGGTCGGCTGGGACGGAGGGATCTTCTCCTACGACGCACCGTTCCTCGGGGCTGGCTGAGTCGACCACTCATCGTGGCCGGCCCGAGTCGAACCTCGTCTTCGGCCACCATTCGCCTACCCGGGCAAGTATCCTTCCTCGGCTACTTGGCCGGGCGCGAAACCTCGAGCCCGGAGTCACGTTACTTGCCCGGGTAGGCGACATCGCCCTCGGTTGCCCCGGGGCGCTCCCACCGGGAGACCGACGTCGTCGGTACGCTGAGCAGTGGTGAGCGCTCCATGACCGGTAGACACGAGCTTCCCGGCGTGCGGTTCCAAGGGGACAGCCCCGGCGACGGGCAGTTCCCCGTCCAGAGCGCCGAGCAACGGCTGGTCGAGATGATCCGGACGTTCGACGATCCGCACCAGGAGTGGCGCCGCCTCTTCGCCGAGCTGTTGGGCACCTTCTTGTTGGTGCTGGCGGCAGCCGGCGGCCCGATGATGGACAGGGCCTTCCCCGGGACGGTCAGTCACTCCGCGGCGGTGGTGGCACCGGGGGTGACGGTGCTGGCCGTGATCCTCTTCATGGGGAAGGTGTCCGGAGCCCATCTCAATCCTGCTGTCAGCATCGGGTTCGCACTCCGGGGCGACTTCCGCTGGCGTCGGGTCCCCGGTTACGTCACCGTCCAACTGGCCGGGGCCTGCCTGGCCGCGTGGTTCCTCCAGGCCGTGGTCCACGTCTCGGCCCAGTACGGCTCGACCTATCCTGCGCCGGGCAGCTCGGCGTTCGACGCCTTCTTGTTGGAGGCCGTGCTCACCATGGGTCTGGTCAGTGTGATCCTGGGAACGGCTTCCGGTGCACAGCAGGTTGGGCTGTTCGGAGCCCTCGGGGTCGGTGGTTACATCGCCCTGGCCGGGCTGTGGGCCAGCCCCCTGTCGGGTGCGTCCATGAATCCCGCCCGCACCCTGGGGCCGGACCTGGTCTCCGTGGACTTCTCCCATGCCTGGGTCTACCTGGCCGGCCCGCCGGCCGGTGCCCTCCTGGCCGTGGGGTTCGCCTGGCTACTCCGCGGGCCGGGGGGAGGCCGGACCGGTTCGCTGGCCGCCCAGGGAACCATCCACCCCCAGATCCGCCGGCCCGACAAGGACTGACCGCACCGCACCGCACCGGACCGGTCCGACTGACCGGGACCGAACCTACCCACCGATGACCCGGTCGAGGGCACCGGCGTGCCAGGAGGTCCGACCGGACCGCTCCTCGGCACGGTCGGCGCCGGCGGCCAGCCGTAGCCCGGCATTGATCCCCAGGTACCGCAGGGGCTCGGGCTCCCACTTCCGGGACCGGTGACCGACCCACGCCAGGCGGGTCAGCCCGGTGTCGCGCCGGAGGATCAGGTCGCGCAGGGTCCGCCCGGCCAGGTTGGTGGTCGACACCCCGTCGCCCACGTAGCCCCCGGCCCAGGCCACTCCGGTGGCCGGATCGAGCCCGACCGAGGTGAACCAGTCGCGGGCGATCCCGAGCGGCCCTCCCCACCGATGGGTGATCTCGACCCCGGCCAGCGCCGGGAAGAGGTCGACCAGCGTCCGGCGCAGTGCCTCGTGCACGTCCGGGTCGCGTTCGAACTCGGGTCGGATGGCCGACCCGAAGTGGTAGGGCGCCCCCCGCCCGCCGAAGGCCAACCGGCCGTCCTCGGTGCGCTGGCCGTAGATGACCAGATGGCGGTGATCGGCGAAGGTCTCCCGGAGGGCCAGCCCGGCCCGGTCCCAGAACTGGTCGGGCAGGGGCTCGGTGGCGATCATCAGCGAGTACACGGGAACGAGCGAGCGCTCCTGGCCGCGCAGGGTCCGGGTGTAGCCCTCGGTGGCCCGCACCACCGTCGGGGCCCGCACCGTCCCGCACTCGGTCACGATGACGCCCGGCCCGATGGACCGCGCCACCGTGTGCTCGTAGATGGTCACGCCGCACCGTTCCGCCGCCTCGGCCAGGCCGCGCACGAGTCGGGCCGGGTCGACGGCGGCGCAGTGGGGGGTGTAGGTACCGCCCAGCACGTTGGTGGCACGGGCCATGGAGGATGCCTCGGCCGCGGAGAGCAGTCGAAGGTCCTCTGACCCGATGCCGCCCGCCCGCGCCTCGGCCACGTCGCGGCTGGCCCGCTCGAGCTGGGCGCCGGTCCGGGCCAGCACGACCGTCCCGCCTTGGGTGAACCCGCAGGCGATGGCCTCGTCGGCCACCACCCGGCCCACCTCGGTGACCGTCTCGACCATGGCCCGACGGATGGCTGCGCCCGACCCGGGCCCACCCACCTCGTCGAGGCGTGCCCCGGGCACGGCGAACAGCGCCGAGCACCACCCCCCGTTCCGGCCCGACGCCCCGAAGCCAACCACGTCGCGCTCGACGACGGCGATGCGCAGGGTGGGGTCGGCCTCGGCCAGGTAGTAGGCGGTCCACAGGCCGGTGAAGCCCCCACCCACCACGGCCACGTCGACGTCGAGGTCGCCGGGGAGCGACGGCCGGACCCCGATGGGATCGGGGAGGCAGTCCCACCACAGGGAGAGTCGTCGGTACCGCTCGCCCGGGTCTGGGCTCAGAGCTGCTTCCACGCCTCGGTCAGCACCGATCGCAGGATGGTGGTCATCACCTCGAACTCCTCGGGACCACAGGTCAACGGGGGGGCCAGCTGCACCACGGGGTCCCCCCTGTCGTCGGCCCGGCAGATCAGCCCGGCCTCGTACAGGGCGCCGGACAGGAAGCCGCGCAGCAGCCGCTCGGCCTCGTCGTCGTTGAACGTCTCACGGGTGTCCTTGTCCTTGACCATCTCGATCCCGTAGAAGTAGCCCGCCCCACGGACGTCCCCCACGATGGGCAGGTCCCGGAGCGTGTCGAGTGCCGCCTTGAACTCGGCCTCGTGCTTCCGCACGTTGTCGAGCAGGCCCTCCTTCTCGAACACGTCGAGGTTGGCCAGGGCCACCGCAGTGCTCACCGGGTGGCCGCCGAAGGTCACCCCGTGGAGGAAGCTCTCGCCCTGCAGGAACGGCTCGACCAGGCGATCGCTGACAGCCATGGCCCCGAGGGGCGAGTACCCGCTGGTCAGCCCTTTGGCCATGGTGATGATGTCAGGCTCGTACCCGTAGCGCTCGGAGCCGAAGTAGTGCCCCAGCCGCCCGAAGGCGCAGATCACCTCGTCGGACACCATGAGCACGCCGTACCTGTCGCAGATCTCCCTCACCCGTGGGAAGTACCCGGGGGGAGGGGGGAAGCATCCGCCGGCGTTCTGGACCGGCTCGAGGAAGACCGCCGCCACCGTCTCTGGGCCCTCCATCAAGATGGCCTGCTCGATGGAGTCGGCCGCCCATCGACCGAAGGCTTCGAGGTCGTCGGCGAAGTACGGGGCCCGGTAGAAGTTGGTGTTGGGAACCTTGACGGCCCCGCCCACCAGCGGCTCGAAGGGCGTCTTGATCTCGGTCACCCCGGTGATGGAGAGCGCCCCCATGGTGGCGCCGTGATAGGCGATGTTCCGGCTGACGACCTTCAGCCGCTCGGGCTGGCCCGTGACGCGGAAGTACTGCCGCGCCAACTTCCACGCCGACTCCACCGCCTCGGACCCGCCGGTGGTGAAGAAGATCCGGTTGCAGTCCCCGGGGGTGAGCTCGGCCAGGCGGTCGGCCAGTTCGATGGCCATGGGGTGGGCGTAGCTCCAGATGGGGAAGTAGGCCAAGGTGCCGGCCTGGCGCGCCGCGGCCTCGGCCAGCTCGGTGCGGCCGTGGCCGATCTGGCTGGTGAACAGGCCCGAGAGCCCGTCGAGGTAGCGCTTGCCGTACTGGTCGTACACCCAGACCCCCTCTCCGCGCACGATGATCGGAACCTGGTTCGTCTCCGACATCCTGGTGAAGTGCATCCACAGGTGACGGTGGGCGTTCTCTTGCATGGCGAAGTTGGAGATGTCGGTCATCTGGTCCCCCAGCTATAGGTCTGTTTGGTCAGCTTCAGGTACATGAAGGTCTCGGTGTCCCGAACACCGGGTACCGTGCGGATGACCCCGTTGAGCAGGTCGAGCAGGGTGTCCTCGTCCTCGGTGACCAGCTCCACCAGAATGTCGAAGGAGCCGGTGCAAAGGACCACGTAGTCGATGTCGTCGATGGCGGCGAGGCGCTCGGCCACGACGCGGGTGTCGCCGTCGGCCCGGATGCCCACCATGGCCTGGCTCCGGAAGCCGACCTGGAGGGGGTCGGTCACCGCCACGATCTGCATGACCCCGGCGTCGCGCAACTTCTGGACCCGCTGGCGGACGGCGGCCTCGGACAGGCCGACGGCCTCGGCGATGGACCCGTAGGTCCGACGACCGTCCTGCTGGAGCTCCTCGACGATGGCCTTGTTGACGGCGTCGAGGAGCCCGTTGGTCGTCGA
>Ga0307373_10010521_pt1 | contig 13588 bp, 11 predicted proteins | sample OX2MG_FD_202534 | JGI IMG/M metagenome (GOLD analysis project Ga0307373, IMG submission 202534) | Soil microbial communities from Risofladan, Vaasa, Finland - OX-2 | ecosystem: Environmental > Terrestrial > Soil > Coastal area > Acid sulfate soil | place: Finland: Risofladan, Vaasa | collected... | reverse complement strand
CACCTCCCTTGGCGAACGCTATCTCCAGGGCCACGAGTGGGAAAAGCACATCGTCCTGGGCTATGCGTCCGAGGAGATCGTGCGCCAGGCACGGGCCTTGGAGGCGACGCTGATCACGATGGCGACGGCTGGCCGCCATGGATTTGAACGCCTGCTCTACGGGAGCGTCGCGGGAAGAGTGCTGCGTCAGGCGCCGATACCGGTGCTCCTCGTTCACAATGTGGCGCCTCACGAGCCGAATCGCGAATGACCCTTCCTAGCCTAGCATTTTAATCGGGATGGATGGGTCCGGCAACCGGGCCCGGAACGTGGGGTGCGCGCCAGGTTTTCGCGCTAGGCTGAGCGCCGGTGGCTGAGGGAGGCATGGCGCCAGGGATGGTCGGGGGCTGGCGTGGACGAACGGGAGTGCGCCGGGGCTGGGGTTGGTGGCCGGAGGGGAGGCGCGAGGGGGCGGGGAACGGGAGTGATGGCGTCCGCCGCCGCGGCTGCCTGCTCGGCGGCACGGCGGGTTCGTGCCGCCTGGCGGGCCGTCCGGCGCTGGCTGGCACGGGCCTGCCGCTCTCGCCGCTGGGCGCAACGGATCAGTGGCCAGGCTTCGGCCCAGCGGTCGCCAGCGGTCACGGTGCGGAGGGCGACCATGGGGTTGACATGGGCGGGGGCCCAACGCATCCCGGCCCCTTTGAGCCGACTCTCGACCAGCAACTTGTTGGCGCTTTCCACGCTGCCGCTGCCGAGCGGGTACTGGGCGGCCCGGAAGGCGGCATACTGGATCTGGGCTTCGCGGGTGCGCAGGTACTCCAGGCTCTGGGCCACCGCCGGGACGGCCTGTTGGGCCGCCTCCTGGCCCAGCACCCCCCGCAGGGGCGGGTCCGTGGGGCGCGGCGGCGCCACCGTCCAGGCCCACCGCTCCTGCTGGCCCGTGGCCACGGCGGCCACCGTCGCGTGCAGCTGGGCCAGGTCCGCCAAGAGGGTCGCCGGATCCCCGTGCAGGAGGGTCGCCTTCTGGTGGCTCAGCCAGGCACTGGCGGCTGAGGTAGCGGGGCCGTAGACCGCCGCCGCCACCGCCGCCACATAGCCCACCGCGTGCGGCCAATCCAGGATGCGCACCGCATCGGGCCGGTGGTGGTCGACAAACCCGGGAATCCAGGTCGCGCCATCGCACACCGCGCAGACCGTCCCCGCCGTCTCGGTCCCTCGTCGATGGGTCTCCACCAGGGCCAGGCGGGTGAACGTTTCGTGGTCGGTCATGCGGGAGAAATAGGAGAGGTCGGTGATCTCCACCGCTTGCTGGGGCCGGCGCCGGCACCCGGCCGGGCGGGGCGTCACCGTGCCGAGGGCCAGGGTCTTGACCTCCCCCCAGACCCCGCCTACCAGTGGCACCATCGCCCCATCCACGCTGAGCGCCTGCACCGCCGGTCCCGCCGGCGCCGGGGGCGTCTCCCGTTCCAGGACTGTTGTCTCGGCGGTCTGCTCCGCCGCGTAGGTCGCCCCCGCCCCTTCGGTCAGCCGCCGCACCGTCGTCTCGCTCACCCTCACCCCGGTGAACCAGGCCACCTCCGCCACCGCCCGCCCAAAGGGCATCCAGGTCGCCAACCGCACCACCGCTTCGAGGACAAAACTGCTCAGCTGCCCCGCCGGGAGCGCCAATTCTTCATCCAGGGGGGAAAAAACCCCCTTCACAGGCGGGACAGACCGCGTAGCTGCGGGTTAGGCGAATCACCTGGTTGTGGCTGGTGGTCAGCCGCCGCGTCTTCTTCCCCCGCGCCGCCAGGACTGCCCCACACTGAGGACAGACCGGCCGCTCCTCCCCGGCCAGGGAGGCCACCTCCGTCCGCGCGCTCCGCAGCGCCACGTCCTCGATCATCCGCGCCCGCACGCCCGCCAGCCGTACGTCCACTTGGTGCTCGATCTCGCCCAACGTCGCCCGCGGATGCTGTACTCGCCACTCTGCCATCCCGCGGGCTACCTCGTCCGCCAACCCCTGCCAGCCCCGACCCGTTCCCTGCTCGCTCACCATGCCGCTCCTCTTCGCTGCCTCGCCTCCCCCTCTATCCTACACTTCCCGCCCCCACGCGAAAATCTGGCGCGCACCCCGGAACGTGGTGGCCTCTGAGCCGGACATCGTCGCCAACCCGGGACAACACAGAAGAAAGGACGGAACACCATGACAACCGATCTTCGCTGGCGGGTGGTGATCTTGCAAATCACGCTGGTCGTCGTACTGGCGTTCGTAGCGGGGTTTCTCTATTGGGCAGCCAACTTCACCCGCTCGTACGTCCATGATGAATTGACGCAGCAGCGCATCTCGTTCCCAGCGGCGGGTAGCCCGGCGATCAATCCCAGCGAGTTTCCCGACCTCCAGCAGTATGCCGGACAAGCGGTCAATGACGGCGACAAGGCCAAGGCATACGCCAATGGCTTCATCGGACGACATCTGCAGGCAATCGGCGGCGGCAAGACCTACTCACAGGTGAGCGCCTTATCGCAGGCGAATCCCAAGAACCAAGCCCTCGCCGGGGAGGTGCAGACGCTCTTCCGCGGCGAGACCCTCCGCGGTCTGTTGCTCAACGCCTGGGGCTGGTGGACAGTGGGAACCTACGCGCTCTACGCGGCGATCGGCCTCTCCATCGCATCCGTCGCGGTATTCCTGGCCTTCCTCTACGAAGTGCTGCTCAGTCCGAAGCGTGTGGCGCCAGGGGCGCCTAGGCGTGTGGCGTAGTGAGAGCAACCCGCTCGGTAGAAGGAGAGTGGGTAACCGCCGTTGTTCATTCGAGGGACCTTATGCCCTCCAACAAAGGGACCTTTGCCCACGGTAAAGTTGGATGGACCGGTCCACAATAGAAATAGGACCAGGACACGGTCGGCAGCCGTTCGGAACGGCCGCATGAGAGTACGCGAGCAAAGGAGCGAGAGATGACGTCCAATACACGAATCCAGCCCGAGCCTCGGTCAACCCCGGCAACCGCGCGGAAGCTATCCGGCGACGAAGCCCGGACCGATCCCGAAATTGCCCGTGGCGTACGGCAAGCGCTCGCGGGGAACCCATTGACGCCGGGGGAACACATCCACTTTACCGTTTCCCAGGGTTGGATCACCCTGACTGGTGAGGTCGAACGGCGAAGACGGCGCGAGGACGCGGTGCGCCTGGTGGAGCAAGTAACCGGAGTCGGCGGGGTCAGCGATCTAATCTTGATCGCGGCGCACACGCCGCCCATCGAACCGCATACAGTCCATCAGGCTATCCAAGAGGCACTGCACCGGCGCGCGGGCCGAGAGGCCGGGCGCATTTCCGTGCGGGTGGAGCAGGGGACACTGACCCTGGCCGGTGATGTCCATTCGTGGACCGAGCGACGGGCCATCCTGGGCGCCGCCGGCCAGGTTCCCGGAGTCCGGGAAGTGTCCGACCATCTGCGCTTCCGCCCTTACGGTTGAGGCCCTTTACCCATTATTGAGACGGGAGAACGCCCATGTCCACCACGGCCGCCGACTACGTGCTGTTACGGGATGGAGGTCAGGTGCTGCTCCGGGCCGCCGGCAAGGATGATCGCCCGCGCGTGGAGGCGATGTTTCAGCACCTGGCCCCTGACCAGCTTGCCATGCGCTTCCACTCGATCGGGAGGAACGTGAATGACTCCATGATCGACATGGCGCTCGGTGGTCACGCCCTGGCGGCGGAACTCGACGGTGCAATAGTCGCGCTTGCCTCCTACTACCCGCTTCGAGATCCAATCAGCGCTGAAATGGGGATCGTGGTGGCGGACGCGGAGCATCGGCGCGGCCTGGGTACCGCGCTCTTCGAGCGGTTGGCCCAGGATGCGCGGTCGGCGGGCATCCGCCGATTCCTGGCCCTGGTTCTGGTGAACAATCCGGCAATGCTGGCCTTGCTGGACCAACTCGGATTTGGCCGGACCCGGCATCTCGATGGTGACGTGATCGAGGTCTCCGTGGATCTGCGCCCGGATCCCGAGTACCTGGCCCGTTTCGATGCCCGGCGACACATCGCCGCCCTGGCCTCGCTGGGGCCGTTGTTCCACCCCCGCGCCGTGGCCGTGATCGGCGCTTCACGGCGCGCCGGGACGATCGGCAACGCGCTCTTTCATAATCTCCTGGCCGGTGGATTCTCCGGGACGGTCTATCCCGTGCATCCCACGGCCTCGACCATTGATTCGGTCCGGGCGTATCCTGCGGTGGCGGCGATTCCGGAGCCCATCGATCTCGCCGTGATCGTGGTCCCGGCGGCCTCGGTGCTGACCGTGGCGCACGAGGCGCTCGCGGCGGGAGCGCGGGCCCTGGTGGTCATCTCGGCCGGGTTCGCCGAGGCAGGCGAGGCGGGCAAGCAGCGACAAAACGCCCTGCTTGATCTGTGCCGCGCGCACGGGGCCCGCCTGGTGGGACCGAACTGCATGGGGGTGCTGGCGCGGGTCGGGGAGGGCAGGCTGAACGCAACCTTCGCGCCCAGCCTGCCGCCGGCGGGCCCGGTAGCGATCGCCTCCCAATCGGGCGCCCTGGGGATCGCCATTCTGGAGCAGGCCCGCTCGCTCGGGCTCGGGATTGCCTCCTTCGTCTCGGTCGGCAACAAGGCCGATCTCTCGTCCAACGATTTGATCGAATACTGGGAGGAAGATCCTACCGTCCGGCTAATCGTGCTGTATCTGGAGTCGTTCGGCAATCCCCGCCGCTTCGCCCGGATCGCTCGCCGGGTAGGCGCGCATAAACCAATCGTGGCGGTGAAGGGCGGGCGTGGCGCGGCGGGGCAGCGCGCGGCTGCCTCGCATACGGCCGCGCTTGCCGGTTCCGAGGTCGCGGTGGACGCCCTCTTTCGCCAGGCAGGAGTGATCCGCTGCGATACGCTGCAAGAACTATTCGAGGTCAGCACGCTACTGGTCCACCAGCCTTTGCCGGAGGGTAACCGAGTGGCTGTGCTGACCAACGCGGGCGGCCTCGGCATTCTGTGCGCCGACGCCTGCGAGGCATACGGGCTGGTCCTGCCCGCGCTGACCGAGGAGACCACCCAGGCGCTGCGTGTCCTCTTGCCGCCCGAGGCGGCGGTTGCCAATCCAGTGGACATGCTCGCCTCGGGCCCACCGGCCAGCTACGGCGGCGCCCTGCGGCTGCTCCTGGCTGATCCGAACGTGGATTCGGTCATCGTCCTCTTTATCCCTCCTCTGGTGACCAACGCCGCGGACGTAGCGGCGGCGCTGTCCACCGCCTGCGATCCGGCCCCGTCCAAGCCCGTCCTGGCCTGCTTCGTGGGAGTCCAGGGGATGCCCAGTGTCCTGCAAGACGCGACCACCGTTCCTTCTTATACTTTTCCCGAATCAGCGGCCCGCGCCCTGGGCCACGCGGCGGCCCGCGCGGCCTGGTTGCGCCGTCCCCGCGGGGAGTTTCCCCTCTTTCCCGCTAGCAACCCCGCCGAGGCGAGGACTATCGTGGAAGCGGCGCTCACGGCGGAGGAACGGCCCTGGTTGGCTGGACAAGCGGTCCGGGCGGTGCTCCATGCCTATGGGATCGCCATGCCCGAGGAGCGCCTTGTCCACTCCCCGGAGGAGGCGGCGGCTGCCTGCGAGGCGCTGGGGGCTCCCGTGGCGGTGAAGCTGATCTCTCGCCGGGTGTTGCATAAATCGGAGGTGGGCGGGGTGCGCCTGAACCTCGATTCACCGCGGGCGGCGGCTGCCGCCTACCAGGCGATCGCGACCGGGCTGGCCGAGCACGGCCTGGGCGATGCCATGGAGGGCGCCCTGGTGCAACCGATGGTCACGGACGGCGTGGAGTGCTTGGTCGGGGTGGTCACGGACCCCATCTTTGGCCCCCTGATCGCCTTTGGCATGGGCGGGGTGACCGCTGAGTTGCTCGGGGACGTCGCCTTTCGCCTGCACCCGCTCAGTGATGTCGACGCGGACGAACTGATCGGCAGCGTGAAGGTGAGCGCCCTCCTCCGCGGCTATCGCGGCGCCCCAGCCGCTGACCTGCCGGCCACCCGAGAACTACTCCTCCGGCTCTCCCGAATGATTGACGACCTACCCGAGATCCTGGAACTGGACTTTAATCCAGTGCTGGTCCGGCGGGCCGGCGCTGGGGCGCTGGTGCTGGATGCCCGTATCCGGGTGGGCCGCCAGTCCACGTGAACCGACCCCACCACGTCCAGGACGTGGTGGGCGCATGGCTCATCGTCGGCTTCGGCTACCGCGACGCGGCTTCTTCGCGCGCCAGCCGTGGGCCAAGCGTATCGATCATCTGGTGCAATCGCTCATGGGTGCCCTTGCCCATCACGTCTTCCTCGAAGCGGTCGAAGGCGGCCATGATGGCGGTTTGGTCGGCCGGCATCTTGGCGAGCAAGGGTAGGAGTTGCTCGTTTTCCCGCAGAATATGCTCGCGCAGGAACCCGACATAGGCGCGAGCCGCCTCGGCCAGGGTCGGTACCGTATCCTGGCCGCCGGCCGTATAGTCATCCACCGCCGCGGCGAACGCGGCGGCGAGCGTCGCCCCGCGGGCGTGCTCGTTTTCCAGGGTGTCAATGAGGGCCGGGCCTTGGTCCGGAAGTGAGCCTCGAAGCACGGGGAATGCCAGCTGCTCTTCCTTGCCGTGATGGCACTGGCCCACGAAACGGGCATAAAACTCCTGGAAATCGGCGAACAGCGAGGGATCGACGCGCTTCCCGCTCTCAATCAGCCGTACCGCCTGGTCCACATAGTCGAGGACATGGCTGATTGCCGTGTGCTCGTCGTAGAGTACCAATGCCGGGGTCTGCGTGGTTATCATGATTTTGCCTTTACTCTGTTTAGCGTTGCGTTTCATTGGGCGCATCCCCCATTAAGGATGCGCCCACGTTGGGGTCTAGTGAACGATGACGGTCCCCGCCATGAAGCCCATATGGGTCATGGCCCAGGCGTTGACGCCGCCGTTGTCACAGGGCATCACGCATTTCCACATGTAGACCCCAGCCTTGGGGGCGGTAAAGGTGAAGGTGGTGGCGCGGACGGATCCGTCGCTCGCGCCTCCGGGGAGGATGACATTCAAGCCCAAGGCGGGCGCGGTAAAGGAGTGCGGGGACTGATCCAGGTTATAGACCGTGACCGTCACTTGCTGACCCGCCCGAGCGCTGATATAGGCGGGGAGAAAGGCATCATGGTTCCGCTTGTTGGAGCCGCGTAGGGAATCGGGGACAATCACCATATTGACCTGCTCTGGAGCGAGAGCCGAAGCCGTGCCGCGGGCCGCGTTCGCGTGCGGGATCGACCGCGCGACCGCCAGGGTGCGCATCCCCGCCATGGGGCTCATGTTCATGCCCGCCATGCTGTTCATCGCGCCGCCGGGAGCCACGGCCGCCGTGCCGGCGTGGGCGCCGGCCTGCGTCGCCACCACGCCGATCGCCATGCCCGTCACGATAACTCCGCTGATCAGGATGGTCGTCAGGCGTCCTTGGGATTTCATGGTTGATCTCCTTATTGGCCATCTCTTTATACGTCGGTCTCTGGCCTGCTTCCACCTTAGCGCGGGCACCGCCCGCACCGACAGGGCCACAGGACCGGGAACGGCGCGCCAAAGGTCCCCTTCGCCGCGGGACCACGACCTCGCGTCCCCTCCCTCTCGGATCGCCGTGCTGTTGATGAGCCGTCCCCCAGGCCCAATGTCCTTTGGCGGTCTTTCTTGGGGCTACATGGCCCGTGATCGCGGATCCGCGACGCTGTACGCTGGTTAAAGAGAAAGTCTGGGCATGCGAGGAGATCGCGGTGGAACACGAGATACACTCGTTCCTACGGGTGTTGGTGGTTGATGGACACGAGGGCGTACGCGACGCGCTGCTCGATCATCTGAGTCGCCGGCCCCTGGTTGGTTCGGTGGCCGCGGCAGGTACGCTTCCAGCCGCGCTGGCGTTTCTCCAAGAGTTTCGACCCGACGTGATGTTGTGCGATCCCCGCACCCTCAAGGAGAAGCCGGCGGAGATCATTGGCCGGCTCGCCCAGGCGCCCTGCCCTATCATAGTGCTCACCTCGTCGTTGTGGGACGGGGAGGAGATCGTGTATCGAAACGCGGGAGCCGCGGCGGTCGTGCTCAAGGGAACGGATTTTGGCGCGCTCCTGGCCAGGTTCACCCCTCCAACTGAGCGTATGGCGCCCCCGGCGTGTTTCCAGTTGGCCGCGGAACCGCGGTAGTCGCCCGGCGCCCCGAAGGGGGACCGCGTGGCGATTCGGGGGCGAATTGGATACGCTGTATAGGAGTGACTAGTGGGTCACGCCGCAATTGGGTAACATTCATCGATGGCGGCAGCGGAGCCGCCCAAGCGGCGGAGTCGGGCGCGTTCGCGACGTCGTCGCCGCTTGCCGTCCCAGACGAAGGGGGTCGGCTGCTCGTTCCAGCCCGCCACCGTCTCCTCCAACCAGGCGATCAACTCCGCCGCGGTCTGCGGCTGCTGTCCGGCAAAGGCCCGCCGGATGATGATGCGCTGGACCGACTCCGCCATGTTGAGCCACGAACCGGAGAGTGGCGTATATAAAGGAAGCACCCCGTGGGCACACAACCAGCGGATCAACTCGGGGGTGTAGTGCCCCGCGAGGTTATCCCAGACCAGGATCAGCCGCAGCGGGGGCACATCGTCGGTTGGGGCGTGGCCCAGCCAATGGGCCCAGTGCATCCAGAGCGGATGATCGACCGGCAGCGGGGGCGGGGCGGGCTGGGCCGCGAGTACCTGCGCCAGGGTCGTCCGCAGCCAGGGATGCAGCACGGCATTGGGCGCGCTGGTGACGCCTTGGGCCCGCACCTCCCCGGACGCCGGGCGAAAGAGCGTCAGCAGTTTGGCCGTGCCCCCACGCAGATACTCATGCGGGAGCAGTGCTGGCCGCCCCAGGGGTTGCCAACTCTCCCCTGGCTGGGGGATGGCTTGGTACGGTCCCGCTTCATCCTGGCAGTACACTGGTATGCCCTGCGCTTCCCCCTCGCGATAGGCCAGGTCGATTAGGCTTTTTTTTCCTCTGTGTGGGGATCCACCACCCGCACCACGCCCGCCTTCCGCTGGCGCAGGGCCGTCCCGGTGGGACACCAGGTCCGCGTCCGCTGATAGGAACTCCCTGCCTCCACCAGTACCCGGCGGATCGTGGTCGCGCTGACCTGCGGCAAGCCCTCCCGCCGCAGCCGGCGCGCCAGCGTGCTGAGCGACCACGTGGCCGTCTGGTCGGCCCGCCGGTCGGGCGCCTGTTGGGCCACCGCCACGATCCGCGCCCGCGCCATCTGGTCATAGGTCGGTCGTCGGCCACGCCCCGCCGCAATGTCCAAGGCAGCCAGCCCGCGCCGATTAAACCGCCGTACCAGCTTGGCTATCCCCACATGACTGCGCCAGCCCGCCTGCTGCGCCGCCTGCGTGTAGGTCTGTCCGCGGGCCACCGCCAACAGGGCCACCGCCCGCTCGACCCGATCCACCCGCTCATGATGTGCCTGGGCGATCCGCCCCAACACCTGCTCCTCCGCCTCCCTCAAGGCGCGCAACGTCTCCTGCCTTGCTCGTGCCATCTCCCGCCTCCGCTGACTCTGCTTAACCCGCTCTTCTCTCCCTTCGATTGTAACCCATTTGTAGCATGACCCACTAGAAGTCTGGAACGGGATGCCGCATGACCACAAGCCCTGAAGCGCAGCCACTACCGGCGACCGATAGCGCCGCGGATGTACGCCGGCAAGGGGATGATCCCGGCCTCTGGACCATGGCGGCCACTCTCTTCAGTGCTCCGGATGCCTCCACCCTACTCGCGCGAGTCGTCGCGGCGGCCCACCGGATGAGCGGCGCCGATGCCGTGGCCATCCTGCTCTACAACCGCCAATTGGGGGTGTTTGAACCGGTCATGCCCAGCGTCGCGGTGGGACTCGACGATGCCTGGTCCCGGAGAGCGGGCCTCCCGGCTGCCCAATCCCTGGCGGCTCAAGCCCTGGAAACGGGCGACATCGTGGAGGTACGGGATACGGCCGCTGTCCCAGAGATGGAGTTCCCCCGTTTACGTGGTGGGGCGCGCCCAGGGGCGATCCGCGTGGCCCCCCTGCGGGTCGAGGGCCAATTCGTGGGCGTGCTGAGCTTCTACGACCTGGCGCCTCGCGCCGGACCGGCCAATCGATCGCTGCTCCAGACATTCGCCGCCCTGGCCGGTCATGCGATCGTCAACGCGCGGAGCCGGCAGCGCGAGCGGATGCTCCGCGAACGTCTGGAGGCGCTCGATCGGGCGACCCGCGCCATCGCGGGGGAGCTGGCTCTCGATCAGGTGTTACACCGCATCGTGGAGATCGCCGCGGAGTTTATCGGCGCCCGCTATGGCGCCCTGGGGATCGCCGGCCCGGACGGCTATCTCACCGATTTCATCACCACCGGGATCACCCCCGCCGAGCATGCCCGGATCGGCGCCCTCCCGCGCGGCCACGGCCTGTTGGGGACGCTGATCCACGGCGGGATACCACTCCGCGTACCCGACATTGGCCGGGATCCCCGGCGCGTGGGTTTTCCCCCCAATCACCCGCCTATGACCAGCCTGCTCGGCGTGCCCATTCGGGCGCATGATCGGGTGGTGGGCGACCTGTACCTGACCGACAAAGTGGGGGCGAGCGATTTCTCCGACGACGACCAGCACTTGGTCGAACTCTTGGCCGCGCACGCGGGGGTGGCGATTGAGAACGCGCGTCTCTTCGCCCGCGAGGCGGAGACACGCAACGCCCTTCAACGGACGATGGACTCGCTGCGGGAGAGCGAGCGCCGGGCGCGGGCCATTTTCGAGCAATCCTTTCAGTTCGTGGGCCTGCTCTCGCCCGAAGGCATCCTGCTGGATGCCAACCAGACCGCGCTCGACTTTATCGGTGAGACGCGGGACGCGGTGGTTGGCCGGCCATTTTGGCACACGCCCTGGTGGCGAGCGTCGCCAGAGGCGCGGGACCGTTTGCGTCGCGCGGTGAGCGAGGCGGCCGGCGGCCAGTTCGTCCGTTACGAGGTCGAACTTCCGGCGCTGGACGGTACGCTGGTCACCTTTGACTTCTCGCTCAGTCCCGTAGTCGATGAAGCGGGCCGCGTCTCCTTCCTCATTCCTGAGGCACGCGACATCAGCGCCATCAAGGCCCTCGACCGCGCCCATGACGAGCTGGCCACCCTGCACGAGCGGGAGCGGATCGGCCGCGACTTACACGATGGCATTATTCAGGATATTTATGCCGGCACGCTGCAGCTGGACGACCTTGCCGAGGACCTGGAGGACGAGGTCACACGAGCCCGTCTCCTGGCGGTAAGCGATCATTTCTCCACGGTCATTACCGACGTGCGCACCTATATTCAGGGCTTGCGCGTACGCCGCCTCGAAGGCCGATTGCTGAGCGATGGCATCCAGGAATTGGTGCGGGAAGTCATGGGTCAAAACGGCTTGGCCGAGAACTTCGCCGTGGAGGGGGAGCTCTATCGCCTCCCGGACGCGGCCGCCAACACCCTGCTGCAGATTGCGCGCGAGGCCCTGGCAAACGTGGTCCGTCACGCACGGGCCACGGCCGTGGAGGTGTGCCTGACCTATGCTCCAGATGGCGTGACCTTGCAACTCACCGACAATGGCCGTGGTTTTGACCCGGCGGTCGCGCGTCAGGAGGGGCATTTTGGTCTGGCCAATCTGCATCGGCGCGCGGAGGAGTTGGGCGGCGCCCTGGCGATCACCAGTGCTCCCGGCGCCGGCACGCGGCTCATCGCCTACCTGCCGCGCCCGCGGCCCAATCCAGGCGCCGACAGAGCAAGCGCTAAGACGGATGGCGTGACGCTGGGGCAGGTATAAGGGCCGAGGCGCTACGTTGTCCGTGGGCGCGGCAGCCCGATGAAGTCGTCCTCCGAGCGGGTCGAATGGCCGATGTGTGGACGCGAAGTACGCCGTTGGTTCCGGCTACATCGGGCTAGGAGGCCGCACTGATCTCGGTTCCCCGCACCAGGACGACAATTTGCTCAAGGTTCAACGACTCTTCGCGCAGCAGCGCCTCGCTGATCGCATCGAGCGCGGGCCGATTGGCGCCGAGCAGGACCCGCGCCTTCTGGTGCGCCTCGTCGATCAGCCGATGCACGGCGGCATCGATGCGCCGGGCCGTGTCCTCGCTATACTCCTTCGGTTCCCAGGCCGCGTAGGGGTTGCCGTCCAGGCCGCTATCGCCCGAGCCGCCGAAAATCTCGGGGCCCAGCTCATCGTCCATCCCCAGCTGGGTGACCATGGCGCGAGCGATCCGCGACACCCCTTGCAGGTCGCTTTGCGCTCCGGCGGTGATCTGCTCACAGGCGATCTCTTCCGCCGCGCGCCCGCCCAATCCCACCACCATGCGATTGAACAGGTAGTCCCGTGGATAATTGCGCCGATCATCAAGCGGCAAGAACTGAGTCACGCCCAGGGAACGTCCGCGCGGGGTGATGGTCACCCGGCGAACCGCGTCCATGTTGGGCAGCAGGTAGGCGACCAGCGCGTGCCCGCTTTCATGATAGGCGGCCGTGCGGCGTTCGTCCTCGTTCATCAGCGCCCCGCCCAGCGCGCCCAGCGTGATCCGGTCCAGGGCCGTGTCAAAGTCCACCGCCGCGACCTCGGTTCGGTTCGTGCGCGCCGCGCCCAGGGCGGCCTCGTTGGCCAGGTTGGCCAGGTCGGCGCCGCTCATCCCGGGGGTTGCTTGCGCGAGGGCACCCAGGCGTACATCGGCGGCAAGCGGAATATGCCGGGTGTGGATCTTCAGGATAGCCTCGCGACCCTGGCGGTCAGGCGGATCAACGGCCACCTGACGGTCGAAGCGGCCAGGCCGGAGGAGGGCCGGGTCCAGCACTTCCGGGCGATTGGTGGCGGCCAGCACGATCACGGCCTCACTGGGCTCGAACCCATCCATGGCCGAGAGCAACTGATTGAGCGTCTGTTCGCGTTCGTCGTTCGAGCCGCCACCCATCGGCCCCCCGCTGCTCCGCCGCCGCCCAATGGCGTCGATCTCATCAATGAAGACAATGCAGGGGGCACTGGCTTTTGCCTTGTCGAACAGATCGCGCACCCGGCTGGCCCCCACGCCTACGAACATCTCGACGAACTCGGTGGCGCTGATGCTGAAGAAGGGGGTACGGGCCTCGCCGGCCACGGCCCGCGCCATCAGCGTCTTGCCCGTGCCGGGCGGTCCCACCAGGAGCACCCCCTTGGGAATGCGCGCGCCGAGGCGCTGGTACTTCGCGGGATCACGGAGAAAATCGACCTCCTCGCGCAACTCACTCTTGGCCGTGTCCACGCCCGCCACGTCGGCGAAGGTCGTGCCGGGACGTTCCTCGGAATAGAGCTTGGCCCTGCTCTTGCCAAAGCCGAAGATCCCTTGCTGCTGGCCGCGCGCCGCCCGCATCCCGAAGTAAATGAGGCCAATGAAGAAGAGAAAGGGCAACGCTTGCAGCGCGAGACCGAGCACGGTAAGCCAAAGTGGCGCAACCGAACTGGTGCCGGTGATCTCCACGCCATGCGAGGTCAAGATGCCGACCAGATTTGGATCCGCTAGGGGTAGGAGGGTACTCGTATAGCGTGTATAGGTCTTGCCAGTCGCTGGATCCTTATATGAATGCCGGAAATTGCCACTCGCCGTGTCGGTG
>Ga0307373_10010520_pt1 | contig 13588 bp, 12 predicted proteins | sample OX2MG_FD_202534 | JGI IMG/M metagenome (GOLD analysis project Ga0307373, IMG submission 202534) | Soil microbial communities from Risofladan, Vaasa, Finland - OX-2 | ecosystem: Environmental > Terrestrial > Soil > Coastal area > Acid sulfate soil | place: Finland: Risofladan, Vaasa | collected... | reverse complement strand
AGCGGCGTGCCCGTCGTCGGCAAGAATTACTTTCCCTCCAACATCCAGGGCCTGCCGACCTGGTACGAGATCCGCGTCACGCGCGAGGCGCACCGCGCGCGCTCCGGCCGGGTCGACCTGATGGTGGCGCTGAATCCGGAGACCTACGCGCGCGACCTGCAGGAGGTCGCTTCGGGCGGCTACTTCCTCTACGACTCCACCTGGCCGCGGCCGGCACTCGAGAAGCGCGACGATCTTGGCGTGTTGGGCGTGCCGCTCGCGCGGCTCTGCAACGAGAATTTCGACGGCGTGCGCACCCGCATTCTGATGAAGAACATCTGCTACGCGGGCGTGCTCGCGGCGCTCTGCTCGATCGACCTGGAGATCATGCGCAGCCTGCTCGGCGAAATCTATGCGAAGAAGCCCAAGCTCGTCGAATCCAACATGCGGGCAATCCAGCTCGGCCATGACTACGCGCAGGCGAATTTCGACTGCCCGCTCGGACTGCATGTCGAGAAGATGGACGCGACGCGCGGCCACATCATGATCGACGGCAACACGGCGGCCGCGCTCGGCTGCGTGTACGCGGGTGCGACCGTCGGCGCCTGGTATCCGATCACGCCGTCGACCTCGCTGATGGACGCCTACAAGGGCTTTTGCGAGAAGCTGCGCGTCGATCCGGCCACGGGCCGCAAGAACTACCTGATGATCCAGGCCGAGGACGAACTCGCCTCGATCGGCATGGTCATCGGCGCCTCGTGGAACGGCGCCCGGGCCTTCACGGCGACCTCTGGGCCCGGCATCTCGCTGATGCAGGAGTTTCTCGGTCTCGCCTACTACGCGGAGGTGCCGGCCGTGGTGTTCGATGTGCAGCGGGTCGGGCCGTCGACGGGGATGCCCACCCGCACGCAGCAGGGCGACATTCATTGCGCGGCCTACGCCTCGCACGGCGACACGCGCCAGGTATGCCTGTATCCGTCGAGCCCCGAGGAGTGCTTCGAATTCGCCGCTACCGCGTTCGATCTGGCCGAGCGGCTGCAGACGCCGGTACTCGTGCTGTCGGATCTGGACATCGGCATGAACGACTGGATGTGCCCGCAGTTCCCCTGGGACGACTCGTACCGGCCGGACCGCGGCAAGGTGCTGGACGAAGAGCAGCTGGCAAAGATCGACCGGTTCTGGCGCTACTACGATCACGACGCGGACGGCATCCCGTACCGCACGCTCCCCGGTGTCGCCGCCAAGGGGGCGTACTTCGCGCGCGGCTCGGGCCACAACCAGTACGGCGGCTATACCGAGGATTCCGGCGAATACCAGGTCGTCGTCGATCGGCTGCGCAAGAAATGGATGACGGCCGCGCATCTCGTACCGAAGGCCGTGATCGAGCCGGCCGGGCAGGCGACCGACGTCGCGATCGTCACCCTGGGCAGCGGCGATGCCGCGGTGCGCGAGGCCCTCTGCCGCCTGCGGGCGAGCGGCGTCCACATCGATTACCTGCGTGTGCGCGCCTTTCCGTTCGGCGAGGAGGTGCAGCGCTTTCTCGCCGAGCACCGCTTGAATTTTGTGGTGGAGCAGAATCGCGATGCCCAGCTGCGCACGCTGTTGATGATGGAGACGGCGGTCGAGAGGACGCGACTGCGCTCCATATTGCATTACAACGGCATGCCGATGCCGGCGAGCTGCGTGATCGATGGGATCCTCGCGGTGATCGCATCGGACCGGGCCGCGGCCAGGCTCGTCGGCTGAACACGCGGGAGTCTGCGATGACCTTCATGAGCAAGCCCAAGATCGCCCACCCGGAATTGCCGAGGAATGCGCTCGGCCTTACCCGCCGCGACTACGAAGGCGCGAATTCGACGCTGTGCGCCGGGTGCGGGCACGATTCGATCACCGCCGCCCTCGTCGAGGCGTGCTGGGCGAACGCGGTCGAACCGCAGACCGTCGTGAAGCTCTCGGGCATCGGCTGCTCGTCGAAAACCACCGCCTACTTCCTGAGCGGCGCGCACGGCTTCAATTCGGTGCACGGCCGGATGCCGTCGATCGCGACCGGGGCCAATGCGGCGAACCGCAGGCTGCAGTACATCGGGGTCTCGGGCGACGGCGACACGCTGTCGATCGGGCTCGGCCAGTTCTGCCATGCAATCCGGCGCAACCTCAACATGGTCTACATCATCGAGAACAACGGCGTATACGGCCTGACCAAGGGCCAGTTCTCGGCCTCCGCCGACATCGGCTCCAAGGCGAAGCGCGGCGAGGTCAACCGGCAACCGCCGATCGACCCGGTGCAGCTTGCGATCACGCTCGGCGCATCGTTCGTTGCGCGCAGCTTCTCCGGCGATAAGGCGCAGCTCGTGCCCTTGCTGCGGGCGGCGATGCATCACGACGGCTTCTGCCTGATCGACGTGATCTCGCCGTGCGTGACGTTCAACGATCACGAGGGCTCGACGCGCAGCTACGCCTACGCCCGGGAGCACTACGAGGAGGTGGTGCACGCGGACTTCGTGCCGCCCGCCGCCGAGATCGCGGTGAGCTATGCCGAGGGCGAAACGCAGACGGTGACGCTGCACGATGGCAGCCGGCTCGTGCTGCGCAAGGTGGGCGCGAACTTCGACGCATCCGACCCCGGGGTCGCGCTCGATGCCATCCAGCAGGGGATGCGCCGTGGCGAGTATCTGACCGGCTTGCTGCACATCGCCAAGGACGCCGAGGATATCCATGCCCTCGGCGCGACGCCGGATGCGCCGTTGAACGCGATCCCATACGATGTGCTGAACCCGGGAGCGGAGGCGCTGCGGCGCGTTCTGGCGGGCTTTCGCTGAGGCGCCGCGGCGGGGGGGGGCCGGACGGCGTTGCAACGGCCCGGCCGGCCCGTTTGCTAGCGCTTCAATTGTTTCTTTTCGCGCTTGGCTGCGCGCTTCTCTTCCATCGTCTTGGCCGGCTTCTTCTTCTCTTCCTTCTTTCGATCCATGCCTTTGCCCATGACCCGACTCCTCGGTGTTGCTGATTCAAGGCCCGCTGCTGCCGGCAGATTACACCGTTCGGTGATGGGTGTCCCGGTCGCGATCGAATGGCGTCGGTGCCGCGGGAGATGCCGCGATCTAGGCCGATTTGGCGGGCGGCGAACGCCGGCGCGCGTAGCCGACGAAGCTGTCGAGGAATCTGCGCAGCGCGTCCTCGACGGCACCGTCGACGATGCGTCCATCCGCGCCGATTACCTTGGCCGCGTGCGGCACGAGCAGGCGTCCACCGGTCCAAAGGTCTGCACCGAGCGCGCGCAGGATCGGCCACCAGGCATTTTGTGCGAGGACCGTGCCGAAGCCGCCGGGCGAGGCGCCGATGATGGCCACGGGCTTGGCGGCGAACACCCGCGCAATGTCGCCGGGCGGTCGGCACGCACTATACCGCGCACCCATCCCGCCGCGGCGCGGCCAGATCCGCCAATTGCCCGGCGACGGGGCGGGCGCAGCGCGCAAGGGGGCGCGTCGTCTCATTGCAGCCGCAGCTTGCGCAAGCGCAGCGCGTTGCTCACGACCGAAACCGAACTGACGCTCATCGCCGCCGCGGCGAGCGCCGGCGAGAGCAACACGCCGAACAATGGATACAGCAGGCCGGCGGCGATGGGGATGCCGAGGCTGTTGTAGAGGAATGCAAACAGCAGATTTTGCCGGATGTTGCGCACCGTGGCGCGCGATAACGCGCGGGCGCGCAAGATCGCGGTCAGTTCGCCCTTGACGAGAGTGACTTGCGCGCTCTGCATCGCGATGTCGGTGCCGTTGCCCATCGCGATGCCGACATCGGCGGCGGCAAGCGCCGGTGCGTCGTTGATGCCGTCGCCCGCCATGGCCACGCGGCGGCCCTCGGCCTGCAGTTGCGCGATCACGGCCGATTTCCCGGCCGGCGACACCTGCGCGTGCACCTCGTCGATGCCGAGCGTCGTCGCCACCGCTTGCGCCGTGACGGCGTGATCCCCGGTCAGCATGACGATGCGCAAGCCCTCGGCGTGCAAACGGCGAATCGCGTCGGCCGCGTCCGGCTTGATGCGATCGGCGACGGCGAGCAGCGCCGCGAGGGTGCCATCGGCGGCGAGGAACATGACGGTCGCCCCCGTGCTGCGCAACTCGTCGGCCCGGGCGCGCGCCGTGGCATCGACGACGATCCCGAGATCCGCCATCAACGCCTGGTTGCCCACCGCGGCATCGCGACCACCGACCCGTGCGCGCACGCCGAGCCCCGTCAGCGCGGCGAACTCGTGCGCGTCCGCGACGGCGAGGCTTTCCTGCGCGGCGGCGGCGACGATCGCCCGCGCGAGCGGATGTTCGCTCGCGCGCTCGAGCGCCGCGCCGAGCGCGAGCGCCGACGCACGGTCGGCGGCGCCGAAAGTCACCACCTCACGCAGGCTCGGTTTGCCTTCGGTGAGCGTGCCGGTTTTGTCCACGACCAGCGTATCGACGTCGCGCAGCGCCTCGATCGCCGCGGCATCGCGAAACAGCACGCCCGCCTGGGCACCGCGACCGGTCGCGACCATGATCGAGATCGGCGTCGCGAGTCCGAGTGCGCAGGGACAGGCGATGATCAATACCGACACCGCCGCGACCAGGGCGTGGCTGAAGCGCGGATCCGGTCCAAACACCGCCCAGAACAGCGCGGCGGCCACCGCGACCGCCAGCACGGCCGGCACGAACCACGCGGCGACCCGGTCGGCGACGCGCTGCAGCGGCGCCTTGCTGCGCTGTGCCTGCGCGACGAGTTGCACGATCTGTGCGAGCAGGGTGTCCGCACCGACCTTGTCCGCGCGCATGCGCAGCGTGCCGGTCTGATTGAGCGTCGCGCCGGTGACCTGCTCGCCCGCCTGCTTCTCGACGGGCAGCGGCTCGCCGGTCAACATCGATTCGTCGACACTGCTCGCGCCGTCGAGCACCGTGCCGTCGACCGGAATCTTTTCTCCGGGCCGCACGCGCAGCAGATCGCCGGCGCGAATCTGCTCGAGCGGCACGTCGGCTTCGCCGCCGGCCGCATCCAGCCGATGCGCGACCTTCGGGGCGAGGCCAAGCAGCGCCTCGAGCGCCGCGCCGGTTCGGCGCCGCGCGCGCAGTTCGAGGAAATCCCCGAGCAATACCAGGGTGACGATCACGGCCGCCGCCTCGAAGTAAACCGCGACACGGCCGTCGGCGGCACGCATCGTCGCCGGAAACGCCCCCGGCGCCACGAGTGCAACGACGCTGTAACTCCATGCGACGCCGGTCCCCAAGGCGATCAAGGTGTACATGTTGGGCGACCAGGGCGCGAGCGAACGCCAGCCGCGCACGAAGAAATTGCCTCCACCCCATAACACGACGACGCTCCCGAGCAGCGCTTCTGTCCACGCCGCGAGCCCGTCCCACGGCGCCGGCAAATGCAGACCCAGCAGTTGTGGACCCATCGCCAGCAGCAGAACCGGCGCGCTCAGGCCGGCGCAGACCCAGAATCGGCGCGCGAGCCGCGCCAGTTCTCCGTGATCGTCCGCGTCCAAGCTCGGCAACAGCGGCTCGAGCGCCATGCCGCACTTCGGGCAGTGGCCGGGATGATCCTGGCGGATCTGCGGGTGCATCGGGCAGGTCCAGATCGCGCCCGCCGGCGCGGCCGGCGGCGGCGCTTGGCTCAGGGGCTGCAGATACGTCGGCGGATCGGCGTCGAATTTGTCCTTGCAGCGGCGCCCGCAAAAAAAGTACGCCTTGCCCGCATGGTCGCTGCGATGTGGTGTGGTCTGCGGATCGACTTGCATGCCGCAGACCGGATCGGTCGCGGCGGCTGCGCTCGGCGCAGCCGCGGCGCCGCCGGCGATCCCCGGGGTCGCGTGTTCGGGACCGCTACGGTGATGTTCGCGTTCGTCAGGATGTTCATGTCCGTTCATGGTTCCCCCTCCCTCAAGCGCCGTACCGCGCACATCACGCCGGGTCGGCATCGAGCGCGAGCAGCGCGAAACTCGCCAGCCAGTGCTCACCCATGTAGTCGCCGGCGACATGCTCGAGGGCGCTCGACAGATGCGCGGCGATGGCCTGTTCGGCGCGCTGGCGCAGCGGGTCGGCGGCGCCATTGTCGGCGATGATCGCCCTCCAGCACCAGGCACGCGACAGGTTGAGTCCGTCCAGATGGGCGATTTTACCGTCGCTGCGGTCGCTCACCGTTGCCGGCGCGAACAGCGTGGCCGGTGCGCCGTGCACCGCATCGGGCAGAAAGCGGTGGAACCAGGCGCGGAATTCGTCCTCTGGCAGGATCTCGCGCATCAGCGCGGCCTCGATCAGCGTCGGCGAGAGGAATTCGTCCTGCGACGGTTCGAGGCTGCGGTAATCGGTATCGCCGCCGTACCAGCGGCGCGCCGTCGCCGCGCACAGCGCGGCGAATTCCGTCCGACCGGCGGCGGCCGCATAAGCGCGCGCGAGCAGCAGCGCGAATGCCGTGTTCGAATGCACGCCGGCGCGGACAGGATACGTGCACAGCGGCAGGAAGGATGTCAGTCGGCGCACGAACTCGTCGGCGAGCGGCCGCAGGCTCTGCGCCCAGCGCCGCCCCTCCGGGGTGGCATGGCGCTCGAGTTCGCCCTGGAGCATCAGCGCCCATGCCCAGCCGTAAGGCCGCTCGAAGCCGCGCGCGCCCGCGGAACGCAGATAGGCGAGTTCGCCTGCGACCTTGTCGGCCGTGAATTGGCCGTCCAGCAGCGCCCGAATGGCCGGTGCCTCCGGGGCGTGCGTAAAGCGACGGTAGAGCCGGGCGAGCAGCCAGTGCCCGTGCACGCAGGAATGCCAGTCGAAGCTGCCGCAGAAAATCGGATGCAGGGCGCGCGGTGCCTGCACGTCTTCAGGTCCGCGCAGCACGTGATCGAGCTTGTTGGGGTATTCCCGGACGACATGGCCCAGGGCGATACGGCTGAAGCGCGCGGCAAGGCCTTGATCCAGCATGTGAATGATGATCTCCCTAGCCAGAACCGTTCATGGGTAGGTCACGCTAGTAGCGAAATACGAGCAGGTACATGAGCAAGATATTGCCGATCAGCATCGGCACGGCGGTGGGTATCTGCACGCGGATCACGCCGTTGCGGTCGGGCAGTTCGAGCAGGGCGGCCGGCACGATGTTGAAATTCGCCGCCATCGGCGTCGTCAGCGTACCGCAGAAGCCCGAGAGCATGCCGATCGAACCCATGATCGCCGGGTCGCCGCCAAAGCGATGCACGATCAGCGGCACGCCGATAGCGGCGGTCATCACCGGAAAGGCCGCAAAGGCGTTGCCCATCACCGCCGTGAACAGCGCCATGCCGATGCAATAGGTGGCGACCGCCGTGAAGGGGTGGCCGAGCGGCAGCCAGGTGGTGGCGATCCTGCCGACCGCGCCGCCGACCCCGGCGAGCGCGAACACGGCACCGAGCGCCGCGAGCATCTGCGGCAGGATCGTCGCCCAGCCGATGCTGTCGGCGAGCCGCCGACCCTCCTCTAGCGCCGTCGCGGCGGCCGGCCTCAGCCAGAGCATCGCGGCGAGCAGCGCGACGGCGATGCCGAGCGCGAGCGAGACCAAGGTCACCGCCTGTGGGTCGGCGAGCGGTACGCCGTGCAGCGAGAGCCGCGCCAAGGTGAATGTTCCGCAAATCGCCACGCCGGGAATGATGAGCGCGGGAGCGAAGATCCAGTTGCCGTGGCGTCCGGCGCGCAGCTCGCGTTGCCGCGGCGAGGTGGTGCGCGGCGCGCCGTGGCCCAGCGCGCCCGTGCCGCCCAGCAGCACCAGCGCGAGCACGAGCACGCCGTTGGCCAGATCGCCGATGATCGAGCCGAACAGGAAGCTGACTGCGAGCAGACCCCAGAATCCGGCATTGCCGGCGCGCTTGGGATTGGCCGTGTCACGCCAGGAATAGAACGCGATGCCGGCGAACATCGCGCCAACGAGCCAATAGACCTGTTCCAGGCCGATCATGGCGCATGCTCGTCGTCGAGCCGGCGCAGCTTCGCATCGAGCCGCCACAGGCGAAACCCGTGGATCGCAAAGGCGAGCAGCGCCGTCGGCGCGGCCCACAACGACAGCGCCAGCGGCGCCACGCGCAAGCCACTCTGCTGCAAAAAGCCCTTGATCAGCAGCACCGATCCGACCGCAAGGAAGACGTCTTCACCGAAAAAAGCGCCGACATTGTCGGCACTCGCCGCGTAGGCGCGTATCAGCATGCGCGCGGGTGTACCGAGCCGGCCGTACCTGGCTTCTGCCGCACCCTCCGCCATCGGCGCGATCAGCGGCCGCACGGTCTGCGCCTGGCCGAACAGCGACAGCAGGCCCAGCGCCGCGGAGACCTGCCGCAGGGCGAGATAGACGATGAGCAGGCGTCCCGCGGTCACGGCGCGCAGGCGCGCAACGAGCATTCGCGCGCGCTCCTGCAGGCCCTCGCGCTCGAGCAGGCCGATGACCGGCAGCACCAGCCAAACGATCGACACATAGCGGCTCTGGTTGAAGGCCTTGCCGAACGCGGCAATGAGGTGCAGCGGGTCGATGCCGGCGGCCGTCCCGGTCACCAGGGCGGCCGCCGCGATGACCATCAGCGGATTGAGCCTCGCGGCGAATCCGACGGTGATCACGCCGATTCCGAGCAGCGGCCACATGCGCGCTAGCGACCGTGTCCCATGTTGTTCCAGCGTCGTGCAAGTGTGCAGCGCAATTTCGCATGCCGGGCCATCGGGCGTCCAGCGGCGCATTCCTGGCCGCCGGCGCGCCGCGGTCGCATCGGCGCACGAGTAGTCGGTGCGGTGGCCCACAGAGCAGCGCGCCGTCGCGCTGTAGTCTCCATCGCCAGGACGCGGCACACGCCGCGAATGCTTGGATTCATGCACTGTCGCCTGCGCGAGCGTCGCGCTAACGATCGCGCGCCCGCGAGCGTCGACCAAGGGCTGATAAATGTCAATCGCGCGAGTTAACGCCGGCCGCAACGGGGCCGGCAAGGACGGCACGAATCCGGCGCCCGAGGCGGCGTTGCTGCGCGCGAGCGCGCTGCAGAACGCCATCCTCAACAGCGCGAACTTCTCCATCATCGCCACCGATCCGCGCGGCGTCATCCAATTATTCAATGTCGGCGCGGAGCGCATGCTCGGCTATCCGGCGGCGGACGTAATCAACAAGCTCGATCCGAGCGACCTGCACGATGCCGATCAGGTCGTGGTGCGGGCGCAGACGCTGAGCCTCGAGTTCGGCGTGAACATTGCGCCCGGGTTCGAAGCGCTTGCGTTCAAGGCATCGCGCGGTATCGAGGATATCTACGAACTCACCTACGTCTGCGCGGACGGCAGCCGCTTCCCGGCAATCGTCTCGATCACCGCGCTGCGGGATGAGCGCGGGCAGATCATCGGCTACCTGCTCATCGGCAGCCGTAATTCGGTGCGTTCGGCCGTGCAACGCGAGATGAACGACGTCATGCACGTCGCGGAACAGGCGAATCTCGCCAAGTCCGAGTTCCTGTCGAGCATGAGCCATGAATTGCGCACGCCGTTGAACGCCATTCTCGGCTTCGCACAATTGCTCGAGTCCGGCGCGCCGGCGCCGACGGTATCGCAGCAGCGCAGCATTGCGCAGATACTCAAAGCCGGCTGGTACCTGCTCGATTTGATCAACGAAATTCTCGACCTCGCACTGATCGAGTCGGGCAAGCTGACGCTTTCGATCGAGCCGATCCTGCTCGCCGAGGTCCTGCGGGAGAGCCGCGCGATGATCGAGCCGCAGGCGAACAAGCGCGGCATCGGCCTGACTTTCCCGCCGCTCGACCTGCCGTTCCTGATCGCCGCCGACCGCACCAGGGTCAAGCAGGTATTGATCAATCTGCTGTCCAACGCTATCAAGTACAACCGCGCCGACGGTCGCGTGGTCGTGGCCTGTGCGGCAACGGCTCCGGGACGCCTGCGCATCTCGATCAGCGATACCGGCGAGGGATTGAGCGCCGATCAACTGCGGCAGCTGTTCCAGCCGTTCAATCGGCTCGGCCAGGAGGCGCACGCCGGTGAAGGCACCGGTATCGGACTGGTGGTGAGCAAACGCCTGGTGGAGATGATGGGAGGGGCCATCGGTGCCGACAGCGCGAGCGGGGTGGGCAGCGTCTTCTGGATCGAGTTGAATCTGGCGGTGGCGGCAGATCTTCGGGTGAGCCATCGGCAGGCCGGATCTGCGCGCCAGGCTGCGCCGCCACCGGTGCGGGTGGCGCGCACGCTCTTGTACGTCGAGGACAATCCCGCAAATCTGCTGCTGGTCGAGGAAATCATGGGTCGGCGTCCGGACATCACCCTGCGAAGTGCCATGGACGGCAATGACGGCATCGCCGCGGCGCGCGCTTCGCAACCGGACGTGATCCTGATGGATATCAATCTACCCGGTATCAGCGGCATCGATGCGCTGCGGATCCTCGCGCTGGATCCGTCGACGGCGCACATTCCGGTCATTGCGCTCAGCGCGAATGCGGGTTCTCGGGACATCGCCAGGGGAATCGAGGCGGGGTTCTTCCGCTACCTGACCAAACCCATCAAGGTGGTCGAACTGCTCGATGCCTTGGACTCGGCCCTTGCGCGCAGCTGCGCGGTCACCGAGCGCCCGGCGGCGGTGCGGGTGCTGCCGTGAGTGCCAATGCGGCCGTGATTGCCGATGCTGCCGTGATTTCCGAGGCGGACATCCACGACGCGAGCATCCTGATCGTCGACGATCAGGAGGCCAACGTCTTACTGCTCGAGGGGCTGCTGCACGAAGCGCACTTTCGTCGAGTGACCTCGACGCAGCATCCGCACGAAGTGTGTGCCCTGCATCGACGCAACGCCTACGACGCGATCCTGCTCGATCTGCAGATGCCGGGAATGGACGGGTTCGAGGTGATCGAGGGTCTAAAGGCCAACTTGACCGATGGCTACCTGCCGGTCCTCGTGCTGACCGCGCAACCGGGCCACAAACTGCGCGCGCTGCAAGCCGGGGTGCGGGATTTCATCAGCAAGCCGTTCGATCTGCTGGAGGTCAAGACGCGGATCCGCAACATGCTGGAGGTGCGTCTCCTCTACAAGCGACTCGACCGGCACAAAGGACAGCTCGAGACGGCCGTGCAGGAGCGCACCGCCGAGTTGCGCGAAAGCGAAGCGCGCTATCGGAGCCTCACGGAGTTGGCATCCGATTGGTATTGGGAGCAGGACGCGGCCGGCGCCTTCACCCGGGTGTCGGGGCCTGTGCTCGAAATGCTCGGCATCCGAGTTGCCGCCTTGGTCGGCGGACCCACCGAGGATCAGAACGCCGGTTGGGACGAGGCGCAGAGGGAGGAGCTGCGCGCGAAGATCGTGGCGCGCGAACCGTTCCTGGACTTCGTCTTCAGCCGGGTCGATCGCCATGGCGTGCAGCGGCGATTTCAGGTGAGCGGCCAGCCGATGTTCGATGCGGCATGCCGTTTCGTCGGCTACCGCGGCATTGGCGTCGAGTTGACGGGACCCCTGTAGACCATGCCGGTGCCCGCCACGCCCGCGCAGCAGCCAAGCGGCCGAAACGCGCTGCTCCGTGCCTTGCCGCCGGAGGTGTTCGCGCGCCTGGCGCCGCACCTGCTGCGCGTCGCCATGCCGCTCGGCGAGATGCTCTATGAGCCGGGCAGTGCGTTGCGGCGCGTCTACTTTCCAACCACTGCGGTCGTGTCCTTGTACTACGTCCTCGAATCCGGTGCATCCGCCGAAAGCGCCGCCGTCGGCTACGACGGCGTCGTCGGCATTTCGATGTTCATGGGCGGCGATACCACGCCGAGTTCGGCGGCGGTGCAGATCGCGGGGCATGGTTACAGTCTCGATGTCGCGTTGCTGAAGAAGGAGTTTGCCCGGGCCGGCGCCGTGCAGCGGCTGCTGCTGCGCTACACTCAGGTCCTGATCGGCCAGATGACGCAGACCGCCGTGTGCAACCGCCATCACAGCGTCGAGCAGCAGGTTTGCCGCTGGCTGCTCATGACGCTCGATCGCATCCCATCGCGCGAAATCGTCGTCACGCAGGAGATGATCGCCGGTGCCATCGGCGTGCGCCGCGAGAGCATCACCGCGGTTGCGGGCGACCTGCAGCGCAGCGGCGTCATCAGCTATCGGCGCGGGCACGTTTCGGTGCTGGATCGGCGCGGTCTGCACGATCGCGTCTGCGAGTGTTACGCCGTCGTCAAGAGCCAGATGAACGGATTTCTCGACGACGATGCGCAGCCGCAGGGCAGGCACGCCGAGATCGGCTGAGCAGCCCTCGTCCGGCGCGGATTCGCCGCGCGACTTCCCCGCCGCGAACGCAGCGCCCGGATCGGTGCGCTTGCGAACAGACCGCCGGCCGTGCCCGCGCGCAGCATGGCGGCTCTCGATCCCTGGTGGTCGGCGATTTTTCAAAAGGACACGGTCAATGAACAAGTTGCTGCGCATGGGCGCGTTACTCGCGATAGTCGGGGTCCCGTTCGGCGTCGCGCACGCGAGTGCCGACAGCGCTACGGTGAGACTCTTCCGCAATTCCGACCAGAGCGGCGGATACTTCGCCAAGAGCTATGGATATGCGGTGTTCCCGACGATCGGCAAGGGCGGGCTCGGGATCGGCGCCGCGCACGGCAGCGGCAACGTGTACGAACGCGGGCGGCGTATCGGTCATGTCACGATGAATCAACTGAGCGTCGGGCTGCAGGCGGGTGGCGAAGCCTACAGCGAGATCATTTTTTTCCGCGACAGGCGAGCATTGGACGCATTCACGTCCGGCAAATTCGAATTCAGCGCCGATGTGGGCGCGATCGCCATCACCGCCTCCGCCAACGTCAGCGTCGCTACGACCGGCACCGGTGCCGGAGCCAGTATCGGCAAGAAGGACGCCGCCACGGCCGGTCAATACACGCATGGCATGGCCGTTTTCACGATCGCGAAAGGCGGCCTGATGTACAACGCGTCCGTCGCGGGCCAGAAGTTCTCCTATCGTAGGGCGCGCTCCTAACCTCGCTGGATGGAGCCGGCCAGGAACCGGTAGGCTTCGATGCGGGCCGGCGGCAGGTTGCGCCACACCACGTGCATCTGGTCGCGCTCGAAGCCGGCCGCGGTGTCCTGAAACCGGCCGCGCAGCGCGTAGGTGAACTGAATGAACATCGTGCCCGGGGCCGAGATCGCCGAGATCTGCTCCAGGACCTGACGCACCACCGATCGCCGGAGGCTGCGCAGCGGCAGGCTGGAGACGATCGCCCGAATCGGCTGTTGGCGCAGGACCTCGAAGCGGCTCAGATGCACCGCGTCGCCATGGATGAGTTCCACGCCCGGAAAGCGGCGAGACAGATGCGCCGCCAGAGCCGCAGAGCGCTCCACCAAGATCAGATCGTGCGGCGCAACTCCGCCGTTCAGCAGCGCGGCGGTCACGGCGCCGCCGCCGGCGCCCAGTTCGAGCACGACACCTTCGCCGCTCGGAACGAGACTCGCCATGCGCCGTGCGAGGTAGGGGGAGCTCGGGCACATGGCCCCGATCTCGCGCGGATGGCGGATCAGCTCGCGGATGAAGTGCCAATAGCCGGCCGCTGCGTGGCCTGCCGACAGTTCGTTCACCTCGAGCATGCCCCGGCTCGACGCTCTTCGATCCGCGGATCCGCAGCCTTCGACGGGTG
>Ga0307373_10010519_pt1 | contig 13588 bp, 14 predicted proteins | sample OX2MG_FD_202534 | JGI IMG/M metagenome (GOLD analysis project Ga0307373, IMG submission 202534) | Soil microbial communities from Risofladan, Vaasa, Finland - OX-2 | ecosystem: Environmental > Terrestrial > Soil > Coastal area > Acid sulfate soil | place: Finland: Risofladan, Vaasa | collected... | reverse complement strand
GGCTACGATTTGATTATCGGCTGGGGCGGTCAGTTCACCGACGGCGCCGTCCAGGTGTCGGAGGAGTTTCCCAAGGTCAAGTTCCTCCTCGTCAACGGCGAGGCGCAGAACGGCAAGAATCTGGCCTCGCTCGACACCAACGTCGAGGATTGGGAATTCCTCGGCGGTTTCGTCACTGCAAAGCTTGCCAAAGGCAAGGCCATCGGATGGATCGGTGGCCAGTGTTTCCCGGCGACCGCGGCGAACCTGCACGGCGTCGAGCAGGGCGCGAAATACGCGGATCCGAAGGTCCACATTGTATCGACCTTCACGGGCGATTTCGAAGATCCGATCAAGGCGCAGCAGACCGCCGCCGCCATGATCGAAAATTCCGGAGCTGCCGCCCTCACAGGCAATCTGAATAACGGCTGGTTCGGCGTCTTCAAGGAGGCGCAGTCCCACGGCAAGGTGCCGCTGGTGACGGAGTGGACCGACAATCACCAGTTGGCGCAAGACGTGATTGCGTCCTCGATCCAGAAGTCGCAGGCCAGATTCGTCCTGCAGATCGCCAAGCTGGTCGCGGATGGCCATTTCGAGGCAAAGCACTATCAATTCGGATTGCCGGCCGACTGGGGTCCCGTCATGGCCAAGACGGCGCTGTTGCCACAGGAAATCTATGACGAGGCGCTGCGCGTTCAGAAGGACATCACTTCGGGCAAGGTCCATCCCGTCCACGATGTTTCCTGCCCGAAATAGGACAGGGTCGGTTCGCTGCAGTTGAATCTCCAACCGGCCGGAGTGCGCTATCCGAATGGGTCTAGGCGTCCATGACGACAGCGTACTCCTCCAGGCGGAGGGCATCACCAAAGCCTTTCCCGGGGTGTTGGCGAACGCCGACGTCACGTTCGATCTCCGGAAGGGCGAAATTCACGCGCTCCTCGGCCAGAATGGAGCCGGCAAGACCACGCTGATGGCCATCCTGTTCGGGCTGCAGCGTGCGGACAGCGGCGAGATTCGGATTGGAGGCAGGGTCGCCGACATCAGGACGCCGCACGACGCGATCCAGTCTGGAATCGGGTTCGTGCAGCAGCACTATTCCCTGATCCCTACTCTGACCGTCGTCGAGAATGTCCTGCTCAGCGAATACTACGGGGTCGGGCGAAATTTCAGTCGCGCCGCGTGCGCCAGCCGCATCGCCGGCCTCGCAAAGCGCTATGGGCTCGACGTCGATCCGTTCGCGACAATTGAGCAGCTCTCGATCAGCGAACAGCAGCGTGTCGAGTTGATCAAGGCGCTCCTCGGCGATCCTAAGATATTGATCCTCGACGAGCCTGCCGCCCTGCTTTCGGCGCGGGAGATTGATCGATTGTGGGAGGTGTTGCGTAACCTTGCGGTGCAAGGGGTGGGGATCATCCTGATCAGCCACAAATTGTCGGACGTCCTGCGGGTCGCCGATCGCATCACCGTCCTGCGCCAGGGAAGAAAAATAATTACGATGACCGCCGCCGAGGCCGACGAGAAGAGGCTTGGGCAACTGATGATCGGCGATCTGAAGCATGCGGCAGCGGGAGCAGCGGCACCGAGTGCGGTGGTTTCGGGAAAAACAATCCTTGCGGTCAAAAATCTGACGGTAGCCGGCGACCGGGGCGGCGACGCCGTCAAGGTGATCTCACTTGATGTCCGTGCAGGCGAAATCCTGGGAATTGCCGGCCTCGACGGCAGCGGACAGGCTGAGTTGCTCGAAGCCATCGCGGGGGTCAGGTTCGCCGAGAGTGGACAAGTCTTTCTCGGAGGCGAGGACATCACGCGGTTGCCGGTGTTCGGCAGGCAGCGCAAAGGCATAGCTTACGTGCCGCCCGACCGCCACGCCGATGGATTGATCAGGAGCCTGAGCGTCGCGGAGAACCTCTCTCTCGGGCCGGCGGTGTGGCCGCCTGCGAGCCGCCACGGAATCCTCCAGCGCGCAAATGTCGCGGAACGGGCAAATGCGCTGATTGCCCGGTTCAATGTTGCCGCGTCGAGCCCGGACGTTCTGGCCGGCACGCTGTCCGGCGGCAATCAGCAGAAAGTCATCCTCGCGCGCGAACTCTCCCGCTCGCCGGCAGTCATTCTTTGTTGTTATCCGACGCGCGGACTGGATTTTGCAGCCTGCTCCGCAGTACACGAAGAGTTGCGCCGGTGCCGTGCGAGAAACGCAGGCGTGGTTGTCGTTTCGATGGATCTCGACGAACTCATCGATCTTGCAGATCGCATTGTCGTCATGCAGGGCGGCAGGATAACCGGCGAGACCGCTTCCGCTTCCGCGTCTGCCGTCGAGATTGGCGTCATGATGGGCGGAGGCTCAGCGTGCTGACGCGGATCGTCACCGCGTATTCCCCCCGTTTCCACGGCGTTGCCATTTCGGTCGCTGCCATTGTCCTCGCCTTCGCGACCGCGTCCGTGCTGTTGCTCGCGGGCGGGGTAAATCCGATTGTCGCCTACGTCGGCATGGCCAAAGCGGCGTTCGGGTCACTCTTCGCGATCAGTGTGACGGTGAACAAGTCGCTGCCCCGGCTGCTGCCGGCGCTGGGCATTGCGCTATCGCTCAGGGCGGGTCTCTGGAACATCGGCGCCGAAGGGCAACTCTATATCGGCGCTGTCGCCTGTGCGGCCGTCGCGCTGTTCGTGCCGCCGCCGGCGTTTCCATTCGGCGTCCTGCTCGCTCTCGCGGCCGCGGCTGCCGCCGGCGCGGTCTGGGCGGCCATTCCGGGGGTGCTGCGCGCATTTCGTGGCGTCAGCGAAGTCATTACGTCGCTGATGCTGGTCTATGTCGGCATCCAGGTCGCGAATTATCTGATCGAGGGACCGTGGCTTGTTCCTCACAGCACGTTTCCCGCGACCAGAATGTTCGGCAGCGCGTTCCGGCTGCCGATTCTCATGTCCGGCACGCTTCTGAACGCCGGTGTCATTGTTGCGCTGGTGGCGGCTTACGCATTCCACTTCATCACTTCGCGGACGATGTTCGGATTGTGGCTGCGCGCGGTCGGCGGCAACGAACGCGCGTCCCGCGTGATCGGATTGCCGGTGCCCTGGATTACAGTGGCGGCCATGGCGGCGGGCGGAGCCTTCGCCGGGCTTGGGGGCGCTGTCGAAATTCTCGGGGTGCGCGGACGTCTGCTCGAAAGCTTTTCTCCGGGATATGGCTTCCAGGCGATAGCGATCGCCCTGCTGGGCCGCCTCACGCCGACCGGCATTGTCGCCTCAGCCCTGGTCTTTGGCGCGCTCGAAGCCGGAGGTGCGGGACTTCAGGTGACTTCCGTCGGCATGTCGTCGTCCGTCGCGGCAATCATCGAGGGTTTGGCGGTCATCTATCTTCTAGCGGGACTGGGTCTGGTCGACGCGGTGCAGCGGCGGCGCGCGGCGAAGGCGGAGCTCGGCAAGCAACAACTGCCGGCCGCGGCGAGTGTCCCGCGTCACGACAACGGAGCTGGATCGTGACGCTGACGGCGCTGACCTTGCTGATCGCGGCCACGATTGGTCTGGCGGCGCCGCTCCTCTTTGCCGCGCTCGGAGAGATGATCTCGGAGCGGGGAGGGGCCATTAATGTCGGGCTGGAGGCGATGATGCTGGCCGGCGCCTTCACCGGCGTCTGGGCGGCCTCCAGTTCCGGCAGCCTCATCATCGGCTTTTTAGGGGCGGCGGCCGGCGGCGCGGCAGTCGCGCTGTTGCACGGTGTCGTCTGTTTTGTCTTCGGCGCCGAGCAGGTGGTGAGTGGCGTCGTCCTGAACATTCTAGTGCTGGGCCTGACGACTTATGGAATCGGTGCGGTGTTCGGGTCGGACATGACGCATTCCGTCCCGACGCTTCCCAATTTTCCGGTGCCCGGGCTTAGCGGCATCCCCTTTCTCGGGCAGGCCTTTTTCACTCAGAATCTCATGGTCTACGTGGCGTTTCTGCTTGTGCCGGCGTCGGCGTGGTTCATCAGCCGGACAAAGTTCGGCTTGGCGATCCGGGCGTCCGGCGAACAGCCGGCGGCGGCGCGCTCGATGGGCGTGGACGTACGCAAGGTCCGCTGGATCGTACTCCTGCTATGCGGCGCGCTTGCGGGCGTCGGCGGCGGCCAGTTGACGCTCGCCGGCCTCGGCACCTTCACGCAGAACGTCACGGCGGGCCGAGGCTTCATCGCGCTCGCCGCCGTGATCTTCGGGCGGTGGCAACCACTCGGGACGATGATCGCCGTGCTGCTCTTCACGCTGACCGAGGCGCTGCAGATACGCGCCCAGGTGATGGGCATCCACGTGCCGTACCAGTTCCTGGTGATGTCACCCTATCTGGTGACCGTCGTCGCGCTGGCGCTTTTTGTTGGGCGGATGCGGCCGCCGAAGAGTTTGGGCGTGAACGATTGATAGCGGACTTGCTGAGTATCGCAGGACCGGCGCGCTAAAGCACGTCGAGGTGGAGACAAGGAATGCAAGACGAATTCTCGGCGAAGTATGTGGATCGTGGCCTGGACATCGATCCGAGGAACACCGCCGTTCTCGTGGTGGGCATGCTCAATGATTTCTGCAAACCCGGCGGAGCGATGGTCCTCTGCGGATACGAGCGTCTCGTTCGCCGCAACAGCAGGTCATCACGGCCGGCCGCAAGACGGGCGCAGCAATCGGTTTCATCGCCGACGTACACAGGACCAATCTTCGCCAGGACCGCGAATTCCTCAAGCGCGCGGTCAACTGTCTCGAAGGAACGTGGGCGCTCAGGTCATCGACGAGTTTGAAATTCGTCCGCAGGACGTCCTGATAAAGAAACGGCGCTACTCCGCATTCTTCAAATCTCGATCTGACGCTGAAGGACATGTTGATCGATACGGTGATGGGCGTCGTCACGAACATCTGCGTCCGGTCGACTGTCCATGACGCCTTCCTCAACGGCTACCGCGTGGTCGTGCCGGACGATTGCGTTGCGGCGACCGGCCCGCGCGAGCAGGCATCCTCGCTTTACGGCACGCCACGCATTACGGGGTCGTTTCGGACGCCCGGGGCGGTCGAGGCCGCCCTGCTTTCCGGGGCAACGGTCGCCAACAAAATTCGGGCAATGTGACAATATTCTCCTTGCAGGAAAGTACGTCGTTAATTTATCCTGCCAGGAAAAATTATAGGGCGTTCTTGAATAAGGATGATAGTCTTCGCGGACAGGGAGGAAAACATGACAAAAACGACGAACATCGCGCGACCCCTTTCCAATTACGCCCCGTTCCGTCGGGCCGGTGATCTCGTTTATTTCGCGGGAATTATCGCGGCGGATCCGGCGCTCGGCCGGGTCATCACGTCGTACCAGGACGTGCCGGACCATGTCGCCAAACAGATCGGCATGACGGGCGAGATGTCGACGGATTCCAAGGATGGACCGATCACAGTCCAATCCTGGTACGTGCTCGAAAAGCTGAAGGAGACGGTCGGCGCCGCCGGCGGCACGCTCGGCGACGTCGTGAAACTCACGCAGTTCTTCCGAAATCTGCGCGATTTCCCGATCTACAATCGCATTCGGACCGGTTTCTTCGGCGACAATCCACCGGCGAGCACGGTCGTGCAGATTTCTGAACTTTTGCCGACCAGTGAAACGCTGCTCGAGGTCGAGGCGGTTGCCTACATCCCGCAGCGTCGCGACGCATGAATGGGGACGGCGACGATATCCTGAGCGCCGCCGGTATCAGCAAAAGCTGGCACGGCGTACCGGCACTGTCTGATGTCGTCCTCGGATTGCGCCGGGGAGAAGTCCACGCGCTCGTCGGCGAGAATGGTGCGGGCAAGTCCACGCTGATCAAGATCCTGTCCGGCGACGTCACGCCCGACAGCGGATCTGTGCACCTGAACGGTGAGCGCGTGGCCTTCTCCTCGCCGCGCGAGGCGCGTCGCCGGGGCATCGTGACGATCTTTCAGGAACTGGCCGTCGTGCCGTGGCTCTCCGTCGCGGAAAATATCGTCCTGGGCGCCGAGCCCACCGTCGCATGGGGCGACCAGCTCTTATCGCGACGACGGGCGCGATCGGTTGCGCGCGGCGTGCTCGCCCGCATCGCGCCGAACGGCGGCATTGACGTCGATGCGAACGCCGCGGCGCTGTCCACCGCGCAGAAGCAGCTTGTCGAGATCGCTCGCGCGCTGGTGCTGAAAGCTCCCATCGTCATCATGGATGAGCCAACGGCTTCCCTGCCGGCGCCGGAAGCGGAAGCTCTCCTCCGCCTGATGCGGCAATTACGCGAAGAGGGCACCGCCATTCTCTTCGTTTCTCATCGCCTGCAGGAGGTGCTGTCGATCGCCGACCGCATTACCGTGCTGCGTGGCGGCCAGCGAATTGCAACCCAGCCGACAAAGGACGTGACGCAGCAGGCGCTGATCGAGATGATGATCGGCCGTTCGATGGCCGAGCTTTATCCGCCGCGTAACCGCGAGATCGGCGATGTTGTCCTTTCCGTTCGCGGCTTCGCCCGTGCCGGCGTTTTCGACGACATCAATTTCAATGTCCGCGCCGGCGAGATACTGGGCTTTGCGGGCCTGATCGGCGCCGGCCGTACTGAGATCATGCGCGCGCTGTTCGGCGCCGACGCACGCGACGGCGGAACGGTGACTTATCAGGGCAAGCTTCTCCGGATTTCGACACCTGCCGATGCGATCCGGGTCGGCTTCGGGCTCGTGCCGGAAGACCGCAAAGACCAGGGCCTCGTCCTCAGCATGTCGGGCCGTGAGAATTTGGCGATGGCGGCCGGCAATCGCGTTGCCGCGACGGGCTTGCTGCGCAGGGGAAAGCTGACCGCGCTCACCGACGCAATCGCGCGCAATCTTCGTGTTCGTGGCCACCTTGATGCCGACGTCGCCACTTTGTCCGGTGGCAACCAGCAAAAGATCGTTTTCGGCAAGTGGTTGATGGCAGGTGCGCGGGTTTTGATCCTCGATGAACCGACGCGGGGGGTGGATGTCGGCGCCAAGGCGGAAATCTATCGTCTTATCCAGGAGCGGGCGCGGGAGGGAACGGCGATCATCCTGGTGTCGTCCGAGCTTCCCGAGCTGCTGAACGTTGCGCATCGGATCATCGTCATGTCCGGCGGTCGCATCCAGGACGAGCTGGATGAAGCGGCATTCGACGAGCGCAGAATCCTGGCGGCGGCGTTCCACGCCCATCTCGGTCGTCCATCCAACGACCTGACGATGCCGCAGCGCGTCGCTGGGGAATGAGGAAGAAGCACGGCATGAAGCCGATCAAGAGCTCAGACATGGCGATCGACACAGCGGTCCCGCCGCCGGCCGCCGAGCTCGCAGGCGGACGTCGCAGTGGCATGCCGTCGATCCGCTGGACAGCTCTCGGACTGCCGGCGGCCGTTTTCCTGATGCTTGTGGGATTTTCGCTGACGTCTCCTGTTTTCATGACGGCGCAGAACATGCGCAATGTCGGTCTGCAGGCCGCCGCCCTCGCGGCCGTGTCGTTCGGCCAGACCTTCGTGGTTCTCACGGGCGGCCTCGATCTGTCGGTCGGATCGATCGTCGCGCTCGTGAGCGTCGTGACGGCATTGATCGGCGCGCAATACGGCGCGGTCGCCGGGATAGCGGCAGGCATTGCCGTCGGCGTTGCAGTCGGCGTCGTCAACGGCCTGGTGGTCACGTGGTTCCGCGTCTTTCCCTTCATCGCCACCCTGGCGATGATGTCGATCGCGGCCGGTCTTGCTCTCAATATCAGCGGAGGGAGCGCCCTCGGCGACTTGCCGACGAGTTTTTCCGATCTCGCCATCGAACGCACCGCAGGCGTGCCGGATCCGCTTCTGATCGCGGTCGTCCTCTTGGTGCTCGCCTTCCTTTTCCTCCGCTACTTCCGGTCCGGTCGCCACATCTACGCCGTCGGAGGCAATCTCCAGGCGGCAAGTTTGTCGGGCATTCCGGTTCGCGCGGTCGTGCTTCTGGCGTACGTGCTGTGCGCGTTCTGCGCCTCCGTCGGTTCACTGATCCTGACGGCGCGGGTCGCTTCCGGACAGCCGACGCTCGGCACAAGTCTGCCGCTTCAGTCGGTAGCGGCCGTTGTCCTCGGCGGCGTTTCGTTGTTCGGCGGACGCGGTTCGATCATCGGCGTCGCCTTCGGCGTGACCTTCATCAGCATTCTGGCGAACGGCCTCAACCTGCTGAACGTCTCGTCCTACACGCAGATGATGGTGATTGGCTTGGCCCTGATCGTGGCGGTCACATTGGATCAGCGGATTCGACATTGAGAGGAACATGAAATCTGGCGAACGAAACATCATGCTTATTCCATGCGGCCGTTGGTCAATGGCCGCAACAACAACGACCAACAGTGGAGGCACTAAAATGATTAGGAAATCGGCGTTGCTCGCTATCGCAGCTTGCGTCTCCGGAGCATTGCTGTCGTCCATGTGTGGCGCCATGGCGCAAAGCAACAAAGTCGGTGTGGCCATGCCGACGGTGAAGGGGCCGTTCTTTACGGCGTTGCTCTACGGAATTACCGACGAGGCCAAGAAGGTAGGCTGGACGCCCGTCATTCTCGACGCTGGCGGTTATGCCAACGTCGATCAGCAGGTCAGCGACATGCAAAATCTGGTCGCGCAAAAGGTCGCTGCGATCCTCGTCGATCCCTCGGATGAGAAGGCGTTCGGCGGTGCTCTCCGCGATGCCAAGGCCGCCGGCATTCCGGTCGTCGGCAGCGGCGACCCCGTCAAGTCCGCCAATGCGTCCGTTTCGGCAAGCCATTGCAACCTGGGCATCGCGATGGCCGAAGGAGCGAAGAAGCTGCTGCCCAAAGGCGGGACGATGGCGGCTCTGACCGGCCCAGCCGGTGCATTCTGGAGCACGGCGCGATGGGTGTGTTTCAAGAAGGTGCTCGCGAACAGCAACATCAAGATCGTCGCCGAGCAGTCCAGTGAGCCCGATGCGGCGGTGGGCCTGTCAATCGCGACCGACCTGCTGCAGCGGTTCCCCGACGTCAATCTACTTTATGGCGCGGACGATACCGTCGGCGTCGGCGCGGCGCGCGCTGTCCAGGCTGCGGGCCGGTGCGGAAAGACCCTTGTGCTGACTGCGATTCTTGGTGAGACGACCCAGGAGCTGTTGAAAGCAGGCTGCATCAACTACGTGGTGGCGCAGCAGACCGTTCTGATCGGCCGCGAATCGATCCGGATCGCCAAGCAACTCGCCGAGGGCAAGACGCCAAATGAAACGACTGTCGAAGTTCCTGTCGTCGCAGTGACGCCTGAAAGCCTGGCAAGTGTCGATGTCTCCACGATCATCCAGCCCAAGGGATGGAAGCCCTGATCAGCCGCCCGAAGTGGAAGGAGCAAAAAGAATGGTGAAGCTTGTCAACATCGGACTCAACCAGCAGCAGCTTGAGCTGATCGACAAGACGGTCACGCGGGGGATTGCCGCGGACCGGAACGCGCTGATGCGCAAGGCGCTGACTGAATACGCCGCCAAGCATCCCCCGCAAGGGGGAGCCGAGGCGGCGGAGCGTAAAAAGGAGGTACACTGATGGATCGTCCGGTAATCGCCGAGTTCGTTCTCCAGCCCGGTTGTGGCAAGGCGATCGAAATGCGCCGCGGCATGATTCTGCGCATCGAGCAGATCGAAGGCGGCCAGTGCGTCGATTTCAACTGCTTCAACCTGCACGACTACAAGGAGTTCTTTCACACCGGACGCACGCGCCACATGCACGGCCTGCATCCAAGCAAGGGAAACTTCCTGTGGTCGGCGCCGCCGCGCGAGCGGCCCATGATGTACATCATGGAAGACACGGCGGGTACGAACGACATTCTGTACCCGCGTTGCAGCGGCTTCCTGTATGAATATCATTACGGTCTGGCAACGCACACCAACTGTCATGATATGCAGGCCGAGGCGCAGCGCGAATACGGGCTGACGCCTGACGATGTGCATGATTCCTTCAATTTCTTCATGCATACCGGCATCGACAGTCGCGGCCGGCCCTTCATCGCGCGACAGAAATCGAAGAAGGGCGACTATGTCGAACTGCTGGCCGTGATCGACGTGCTCGCGGTGCCGAACGTTTGCGGTGCCGACATCATGGCGACCAGCGACTTCGCGTTCAAACCGATCCGGGTCACCCTTCTCCAGGGAAGCGAGGCGGATCTCGACACGGTGCCGGACTGGCCGAAGATGGCCAATCAGCGGACCCCGGACGACTTCAGGCAAAAGAAGATCAAGGCCGATCGCGAGTTGAGGCGCGATACGTCCTACCGGTCTGAATTTACCAACGTGCCGATCCGCGTCACCGACCTGTCCGTGACTTTGAACGACACGGAAGCTGCGGCGCTGGATGCACTGAAACAAACCGGTCTCTATGGCGAAGGAGACGGCGAGGTGCTTCGCTATGTGTTCTTCAGTTGGTGGATCGAGAACTTCATGCAAGGACCGAAACACTTCGAGGACCTGAAGACATAAGCGCCGTCTTCTGATCGTCGAAGGCGTGCACGGCCGTTGCTTGGGCGTTGTCGGGCGATTACGTCAGCTGCGGCACATGCGCTCCTCTGGCAGGGGGCGCGTAGCGAGGCCAGAGCAGAAACGATGGACGAGGGGCTCCAGTTGTTCGGCGAGATTGCGGGCACCGCGGGTTCGCTCCACGAGACTTTCCGCAGCAGCCTGCGCCCGCCGGCAAGGGGCCTGGTAGTCGATGCGCATGAAGCGCCCATGATCGAGCACAAATTCGCCGCCGACCATGACGCTATCGACGCCTGTGCCGTCTCCGGCGAACACGACCTGGTTCAGCGGCGTGTTGAGCGGGACGCACTGAATGGTGCCCAGATCGAAGAAGACGATATCGGCGTGATAGCCTGGCGCAAGGCGGCCGAGTGCGCCTTCGAAGCGCAGGGCTCTGGCGCCTCCCTCGGTCGCCGCGCGCGTTCATTATCTAAAGTCTATCCGTCGACGATCTGTCGGCAACGGGCCAGGCTCTCCTCATGAGAAGCGAACCGGATCTTCCGCACTTCCGTCTCCAGCGCCGACGGAAGCGCTTCGATCAAGTTGGGAATCGCGTCATAGAACGAACGATCCGCCATCATTGGAGCGATGATGGGCTCGCATGCCGATATCGTAGTAGCTTGAGAGACCGCGCTTACCCCATCGGTTGTCGGCGCCGGGAATTCGCTGAACAGGTCACAGCTGGTGGTACAACCCCTTTCGCAGCATTTCCGCCGATCTGCGCTGAGAGATAGTGATGTTCGACATTGCGATGCCCCGTGACCCACGGGAAAGCGTTCAACAACAATTCGAGCGACCAGAGGCCTCCGGTGTTTTTTGCGAGATTGATTTGGGCGTGAGTATGCGCGTTGACGAGGCAGGGAATAAGGGGCGGACAGCTTCCGTCGATCGTTCGTATTGCGTCGCTGACTATCGTTCCGGGTTCTATCAGCTCGGCGATCCGGCCCCCGCGCACAATGATGTCGAAGAAACGAGCAGGTTCATGCGGATCCAGGACTGGTCCACCTCGAATAATCGCTGTATCTGACTGGAGTGTGGACACGCGCTGGGCCCTTTGAAGGGCTGACTTGAATGCTGTTTTGTAATGTTTCAAATGCGCACGAATTATAGTGGAGCTTGCGGGTGAAGAAAAAACGCAAGGGACATGGACGAACCGAGATGCCCAGCATGATGACAAACCCGGACAGCAAAGGACGCGGCGCTGACGCTGTAGAGGCCGATGGTGCGTTTCGGCTTGGCGGACGCATCAAGGAGGCCAGGGTCAACAAAGGCCTCAATCTGCGCGAATTGTCGGAGGTCATCGGCTGTTCCGTAGGTGCGCTGTCGAAAATCGAAAATGGCAGAACGAATCCGTCGTTGAGCATGCTGCACAAGATCGGGGTCGCCTTGGGCATCAATATTGCCGCGCTATTCTCGGAGGAGGAGCCGGGCGAAAGGATCGTGATGCGCGCAGGTTCGCGTCCGATCATGCGGATGAACGAGACCCGTCCGGGCCACGATATCGCTCTTGAGAGGCTTGTTCCGTACGTTGGAAGCCACCTCCTCGAGGGAATCATCAACATCATTCAACCTGGTGGCGGCACCGACGCCGAACTTCAGCATGACGGCGAGGAACTTGGCTATGTCCTTGAGGGCGTGCTCGAGCTCTGTGTGGACGGCGAGGTCTATCGCCTCGGGCCCGGCGATTCATTTTGCTTTCGGTCCGAGGTGCGGCATAGCTATCGCAATCCCGGCAGCTCGGTCGCGAGGATATTGTGGGTCAATACGCCACCGACATTCTAATGCGCCGACTGCTTCGCGTACCGTGGAGTCCAGAACCGTCCCTGCCGCTGGCGTGACTGTTCACGGGAGAGGATGACTCGCTTCAATCAGGTCGTGTAATCCTCTCGTCCGACATCGACCGGTCGCGGCCGAACCGGACAGCTCGTCTTCGCGGGGTCAAAAAAAAGCATGGCGAATATGGGCACAACCAACAGTAGCGACATTTGCCACAGAGCGGCCGTTCCCCAACCAAGTCGCGTTACCAGCTCCGCAAACAAATAACCCGACAGAGCGGCCGGTAAATAGACGCACGTCACGACAAGTCCTGAGGCGCGACCTGTGTACGTCGATCGCGCTGCCCGCTGCATCAACGAGTAGCCGTTGACGTACAGGAAGCCGCTGAAAGCCGTGCCCTCGAGGAACGACAAGATGTTCTGCGACAGCGGCGTAACGGCAACGTTGAACAATGCATAGCCGACAAGGCTGAGGGCGATCAGCGTCAGAATCATCAGCCATTTCTGGTTGACGCGATCAGCCAGATAGCCGCCGACAAGGCCCATCAACGCGCCCGCGCCATACATACTGGCTGCGGCGCCCGCCTGCTTGATTGAGAAATGAAGCGCGTTGCGCAGAAAGGTCGGATAGAGGCCGAGATAGCCGTAGCCCGCCACGCCGCCACCGATGAGGGCCAAAGCGACCAACACGGTGTTCCGGTTGATAAGGCGATCCGGAATTTGGCGGTCAGTCTGCGTTCCGCCGCGCGCCGATCCCGCGTGCTGCTCCGTGAACCGCGTCGGAACGGTGAACCACATTAGAGCAGCGCCGGCTAAACCGAGTATGCCGTAGATATAGAGCGGCAGCCGCCAGTTATCGGACTCGGCGAGCAGATGGCTTCCCCAGCGCGGACCGATGAAGGCGCCGATGCCATAAGCTGCGTTGAGCAGGCCGAACGCGAATGTGCGGCTCCCTGAGAAATACGCACCGACCATTGTGAAGATAGCGGCGTTTTGGAATGCTTCTCCGACGCCGGACAAGGTTCGATAGGCGGCCATGTCACAGAACCCGCCCGAAAGGCACGTCAGGACGGTGAAGAGCGAATACATAACGATGCCGGCAGTAGCTACGGTTTTGCGTGACATCCGGTCGAACAGAAGACCGCCGGGAATGCCGGCAATACCCAGACCGAGGGTGAAGATCGTGGCGAGAAAGCCACCGGCGGCCATTGTGAAAGCGTATTCCCCGATGACGTTCGGCAGCAGTACGGGGAATACCGTACGATCCATGGAATTCACGACGTATGTCGCCGCCACGATCAGCAGCGCTCCAAGCGCCGCAGGAAACGGTAGCCGGTCCGGCCCTTGCATTGTCCTAGGCTCGATCAAAGC
>Ga0307373_10010518_pt1 | contig 13588 bp, 18 predicted proteins | sample OX2MG_FD_202534 | JGI IMG/M metagenome (GOLD analysis project Ga0307373, IMG submission 202534) | Soil microbial communities from Risofladan, Vaasa, Finland - OX-2 | ecosystem: Environmental > Terrestrial > Soil > Coastal area > Acid sulfate soil | place: Finland: Risofladan, Vaasa | collected... | reverse complement strand
CACCAGCAGCGTGCGATAACCCCGGGCCGACGCGTCGACCGCGCTGCCCAGGCCAGTCGCGCCGCCGCCGATCACCAGAAAATCCCACGGTTCTTTGCTCTCCTCCATCTGGCTTAGCGCTTTGTCTCGGATCATAGGGATTAGGTGTTAGGGATTAGGTGTTAGGTGTTAGGTGTCAGGTACTACGGTCACCGCAGCCGGCGCTTCCAACAGTCCATCGATTCGATCGAGCACCAGTGTGGGATGGAGTCCCGACGCGGCCAGCTTTTCACGGGTGGCGTCTCCGGTGAGAACCAGGCAGGTCGCCATGCCGGCCTCGATTCCCATTTTGATGTCGGTCTCAAGGCGATCGCCCACCATTATGCACCTATCGGGAGGCAGATCCAATCGCGACATGATCATCGAGACCATGATTGGCGAAGGCTTGCCGACGATGGGGTCGCACCGGACGCCCGTACAAGCCTCGATGGCCGCAATGATCGCGGCGCAATCCGGCTGGCCGCCGCCCGGTACCGGGCAGTAGCGATCGGGATTGGTCGCCACCAGGCGCGCTCCGGCGGCGATTGCGTCGAACGCCACCTGCAGCTTGCCGTAATTGAAGGTGCGGTCGAATGAGGCGACCACGATGTCGATCTCGCCGGCGGTCTCCGAGAGTTGAAAACCGGCGCTCGTGAGCTCGTTCTTGATCGGCGCCTCGCCGACAACAAACAGGCGCGCCTGGGGAGCCGTCCGTCGCAGCCACTCGACCAGAACGAACGACGAGTTTACGATATCTTCGATCGGCGTCGGGACTCCCATCTGGCTCAGTTTCGCGGCGTACTGATCGCGTGTTCTGGTCGGGTTGTTGGAGAGAAAGATCGTGCGTTTGCCAGCCGCACGCACCGCCGCGACCGTCTCCGCCGCGCCGGGCAGCAGTTCGTCACCGAGATAAATGGTACCGTCCTGGTCAAAGAGATAGGCGCTGTACATAAGCTCCATTTCACTCGCACCATAGCTTCCCGTTGATCTTTGGACTCAAATCTGCTAAATTATGAGTATCATTAGCAGGTTAGTCATGATTGGTTTGGCAGGGATCGGGAGCGTCGCATAATGAACGAGGAATTGGAGAGAGCCCGTCTCCTACGGGAACGAAGGAAGAGCCAGCAGGCTGTGACGGCGCCCGCGGCCGCGCTGACATACGAGGACATCCTTAAGGTCAACCCAACGGAGCGACTGAAGAAGGAAAAGCATCCGCTCGACGTCATCAACGATCTTCCCGCGCTCATCAATATGCCATACGAGGCGATCCCGGAGGATGATATTCTCCGGCTCCAATGGTACGGCCTCTATCACGACAAGCCGAAGGTCGGAAGTTTTATGATGCGGGTGAAGATCCCTAATGGGATCTTAAGCCCGGCAAGACTTCGAACGATCGGCGAGATTTCGATCCGGCACGGCGAAAATAGCGGAGAGCTGACGACCCGGCAGGATATTCAGATTCATCACGTGCATATACCGGACTTGCCGGAGATCTTCGCCACTCTCGACCGTGCGGGATTAACGACGGCTGGCGCCTGTGGGGACAATCTCCGGAATATCACGGGATGTCCGGCTGCAGGAGTCGACGCCAACGAGTATTTCGACCCCACTCCGGTTGTGATGGAGACGGCGCGGATTTTCTACGGAAACCATGAGTATGGGAATCTGCCGAGAAAACATAAGCACAGCATCTCGGCTTGCCCGTACCACTGTAACGCCCCCGAAATCCATGATGTCGGCCTGGTGGGAATGATTCACGAAGGACGCGAGGGGTTCGCTATCTGGGTGGGAGGCGGCCTCTCTACCTATGCCCGTATTGCTCAATCATTCAAAGCGTTCGTGCCCAAAGAGCGCGCCCTGGAGCTGCAGCAGGCGATGATGGACGTCTGGCGCAATGATATGCGGTTTCGCCGGTCGCGCAACCATGCCCGGTTTAAGTTTATGGTGGATGATGATGGAGCGGCGGCAGTGCGGGAGCGAGTGGAACAGAAGCTCGGATGGAAACTGGAAGACCTCTCCGAGGACCCGAAACCGATTGGCCGTACGGAGCATATGGGGATCAATCCCCAGAAGCAGCCGGGTCTCTTCTATATAGGTTTCCCGGTCTTCCCCGGCCTTATATCCGGTGAGCAGCTCACTGGCATTGCAGGCGTTCTCGATGAATATGGTTCCGATTTCCGGCTGACCCGTGAGCAGAACCTGATCCTGACCGGCGTACGTGAGAAGAACATCGACCGGGTGATCAGCCGGATGCGTGATATCGGGATCGAGTTCAACGTGAACGCGATTCACGGTTCCAGCATCGGCTGCACCGGCAATCCACAGTGCAACTTTGCCGTCGGTCCCACCAAGCCGATGGTCGTTGAGCTGGTGGCTCATCTCACCGAGCAGTTCGGAGACCGGGTCGCGAATCTTCACGTCAACGTGGATGGATGTCCTCATGCGTGCGGCCAGCACCACGTGGGAGACCTCGGGTTTCAAGGGACGACATTGACCAACCCGGATGGTCGCAAAGAGCCGGGATACGACATCTTCCTTCGCGGCCGGTTGGGTCCGGGAGCGCGCATCGGTAAGCCGCTGCTCCGCCGGGTGCCCGCCCCGCAGGCTAAATTCTTTGCCGAGCGGCTGGTGAGAGCGTATCTTGCCGAATTTGAAGGGCAGCCAATCCAGGCGTTCTACGACGCGCACACCGACGAAGAGCTCACCATGATCGCTCAGGGGAAGTAAAGCAGGTCAAGCGTAATCGTGCACGGGAAGTGAGGCTTCCCGGCGTTTATATTCAAGTCGGCTCAAACGCAAGCCGCCAGAGATTCAGTCAAGAAGGGGACAGGGGTACATGACGCCAGCCATTGCAATGGAACCGCCGATGATGTTCGAGGCGCCTGTGAGATTGGATGACGTGACTATCGGAGAGCTGGACGCGTTCTTTGATGACGCGCAGCCCGAAGAGATCTTGGAATGGGCTTTCGACCGATTTGGCCGACGCATCGCCATTTTTACAACGTTTCAGCGTGAAACGATGGTTCTTCTGGACATGGCGCATCGGATGAACCCGGATGTTCGGGTCGTCACGATCGATACCGGACGGCTGCCTGAAGAGACTCATCAGATGATCGAGCGGGTCCGGGAAAAGTACGGTATCCCGATTGAGGTGCGCTATCCCCGTGCGGAGCACGTCGAGCGAATGGTTGGCAAGCACGGACCCAATCTCTTCTATCAGTCGGTGGACTTGCGGCTTTTATGCTGTGAGATTCGTAAGGTTCTACCGCTGCAAAATGCCCTTCAGGACCTGGACTGCTGGGTGACGGGCATGCGCCGGCAGCAGTGGGCCACGCGGGCGAATGTCAAGAAGATCGAGCTGGATCACCTCCACGATGGAATCGTGAAGTTGAATCCGCTTGCGGATTGGCCTGAAACCGACGTGCTGGAGTACATCCGGAAGCATGACGTGCCTCAGCACGAGCTCTATGCGAAGGGCTTTCCGAGTATCGGATGCAGCCCATGCACGCGGCAGGTCCCGGAGGGCGCCGAGGCCCGGTCCGGACGATGGTGGTGGGAAACCGACGCTCCCAAGGAGTGCGGGATGCACTGCTCCATTGAGACGGGCGGTTTCGAGCACGAGCTGGAGTCGCTGCTGGGCGCGGGGCGGAGCCACTGATTGGCGGATAGCGGTAGAATTCAGGGCGGATCAGCCGGACTCCAGCAGATCGAGTCTGAGGAGAGACTGCGGCTGCGTGACGACGAGAAGACTCTTCTCGATGAAGAGTGCTCCGCTCTCATTGAGCAGCCGCTGCCCGACGCTGCCCGCGCCGCCTACAGCCGCCTCCGTGAGGCAGCCCGCGATGGCGAGATAGCGCCGGAGATGCAGGAATGGCTGCAGTCTCTGCTTGAGGTGGGCCTGGAGAGCGGCCGGATTCGCCGGCTTCATGGAGCGCACGCGGAGATGGCCGCCAACCGGCTCTACGCCCGGCTGCCGCGCGGCGGTGCGTACCGGGCGTCGATCGAAGCCGCCAACCAGGCGGTTGCCGCGCTCGCCGGGCAGTCCATCACCGATATTCGGTTCCAGCCCCGGGGCCCCGGGTCCTGCTCCCTCACCCTCGACGCCGGCGGACGCCGCATCACGCTGAGCATCCGCCGGTCCGGGATCTCAGTGGACAGCGTGGAAGCGTCTGTTTGACGAATACGAGCGGAGACGTCTCCGTTCGTATCCCGATTCCGTCAATCGGTACTCGAGCGTCCCATCTTCCAGCGCAACCAGCGGAGCCGGATCATCGTCTCATAGTGTGGAAGAGTGCGGCGCCGGCACCCGCACGTTGGGAGGCTCCAAATGTCAGGAGTCACGTTCGCAGCCAGAATAGGCGATGGGGGGCTTCTCCGGGTTCCCGAGGCGGCCATGAAGCAACTAGACTTGCGGCCCGGGGATGAAGTGCGCGTACGTATCGACGGGGAGCAGACCGACGATCGTCAGGCCCGCCTCCAGCAGGCTATCGCCGACATCGTGAAGCAGGCGCAGCAGCTCGTGCCAGAGCCGGCGCCTGCATCCGCAGATCCGTGCGAAGCGGCGTTTGGCGAGATCGTCAGGCTGAAGTACCGGAAGCAGGGCTTCGAGTTGTGACTCTCACGGACGCCAGTCCTCTGTTTGCCCTTTCACACTGCCGCTGGACAGACAGACACCCGCGCTCGGCGGCGGGCAAGCGCCAACAGCGACTCGAGGTGATGCTCACCTCCTCCGAGCGATCCGACAACACGTGCAACTCGTGTTCCTCGTCAGGAGACAGCCGGCCGGCGACCACTGCGACCGCAGGGGGCTCGCGGCGGTTCAGCAGTGGAATTGTGTCGACTCGAGGTGCGCCGAAGTCTTTCCGATGGTATAATCCGAATCACAGGGGAGTCGTAATGTCTGCTGAAGCTGTCATCATCTCGGGCCCACGAAAAGGCGAGTTCATCACTGTTGGAGAAGACCAGGTAGGGGAGCCTTCGCAAGCCATCATCGATCAGTTGAGCGTCGCGTTGAGAGAACTTGACGCGTCAGTAGTTGCCATTCTGGAGGAAGCTCGCGCGTGGCGCCGAGCGGTGCGCGAGCAGCAAGAGGACGCGCCTCGTGCCTAGCTGGCTGGAACTACTGCAAGGCATCGTATCGGTCACGCGCCATGTCCAGGAGATGCAGACGGAGCTGCGTGCGCTCCGTAGCGACACCGAGATCCGAGTGCGAGCGATGGAGCGAATCCAGTCGCAGACTGCCGGCGAGAACCTATCCGGGCGTGTGAGAGAGTTGGAGCAAACAGTCGCCGGTTTGACACAAAGCATCGTCCGGCTGGAGGAAGCGCGTGCCACGACCCGGGCGGATGTGCGAGCGGAGATCACTGCTGCTGTCGCTGAACTACGCGTGCGCTACGCGGAAGAACAGGCGCGGCGCCAGCCGGACCGTCCCTCCCTTCCGGACGACTCGTAGCGGCCGCGCGTACCCGCGTCCGACTGCTCGCTCGCCTTCGGCGCGGGCGGCGCCCGCCCGCGCAACAACCACCTCGGCGTGACGCAGCGCCTCCTGGTGTTCCTCCTCGGTTACCGGTTCTGCCGAGCCGGGGTAGCGCGACTCCCAGGCGAAGCCCGTCAGGACCACGGCGGAATCAACCTCCGCGGGAATCGTGGCGCCCTGTTGGCGCAGACCCGAGACGAGGTCGTCCAGGTCGCTGTCCGGGCTCATCGTTCCCAGCGCCGCGGAGCCGAAGAGGATGATGCGAAGCGGCCGGACAGCGGCGGTCGTCCGTGGCGCCAGCTCGTCAATGATGTACTGATCCGGCGCCCTTCGGGCGGGCGCCGGGTCCATAGCGCTGACCATCGACGCTGACCCCTTCTGTGAGCGTGAGCGCGTCTGCCGACGGCGATGCCCCCGTCGCAACCGCGCATGTGCTGCCACTTTCCCATTGTAAGTGGTAGAGCCCGGCCACCCGATCACCAGCGGGAATGCCCAGGCCATTTGCGTGGTCTCCTATTGGTCCGATCCGTCGGGTGGCTCCTCGTCTGCGTCGATCAGAGACTTGAAACGCTCGACTGCCTTCTTGCCGTAAACGGGCTGCAGAATCCGACCCCGTTTCAAGAAAGGCTTGGCCGGCCGGAAGCCTGCCTGTCTGAGAAGCTGGCGCACCTGTTCGAGCTCTCTGGGTGTGTCGGCTGCCAGCCGGAACTCCCAGCCCCGGTGGTATGTCTGGTGGAACAGTTGACGCCGCACCAGGTCCGGGTAGCGGATGCAGCCCCCATACCGGAAGCGTTCTGCGAGGGCTGCGCCGGCCTCCTGCACGTAAGGCGAAGCGGCCGGAGTGATCTCCGCTGTCGCCTTCGCCCGGCGCCGCGCACCAGGACTTCTCCTCCCGGATTTGTAAGCGCCCGTTCCTGCCGGCGCGCCGGGTTCCCCCTGGCCGATCGGCGCCGCCCCACCAGGATGTTCCGACCGTCCAGTGGCCGTCTCTCCACCGGCAGACCTGGCTGTACTCACGGCGGGCGGCGTCGCCAGCAGCTCGGAGCAACCTACTATGGCAGGGCGCGAGGCGGGCACACCGGCATCCCCGCCTGGAGAGCCGCCGCTCGCATCACCGTCTTGGTTTTCGCTGCCTCTCGTCCACACTCGGCAGTCACGGCACCCGGCCAGGTGCCTCAGCGCCCATTCAGGCCATACCTTCGGATCAAGCTCCCCGGCAATGGCGAAACGCACCACACCGCAGGGTTTCCCTCCAGGCGGATGTGTTTCGGGCTTACGTTTTCGGTCGGGGTGCGTCCCTCTACCTGGCATGTTTGCTGCATCTCGCATGATACCTCCGATTGGGTGGCTGCTCGGTTTCGCGTGTCGCTCTGCGCTGAAGATTTCAACTTATATACCCCGTTTACCTTCTCGGCTTCATGCCCCGGAGCGCCACACCGCGCCGTTTGGTTGAATGACGCGGGTTGTTGCCGCACATACGTTACGCGCAGGCGCTCATCCACGGCAGACAGCGGAGCCCAGATCCCGGTCCCGGTCCGGGAAGAGCAGTGGTACCGGCGTTGCTCTATTGCGATCTCCAAAGCCGCCAGGCAGAGCGTGCTCTCCATCGTATTATCGAGCGCCCATCCGATCACTCGGCGAGAGTAGCTGTCGAGGATCACGGCCAGCTCGATCTCGCCAGCCCCGGGGTAGAGGGCCGGCGGTCGAGGCAGGGCTGGCGCCGGCCGGGACGGCGTAGGATGGCGTCCGGTTCCCGGCGGCGATCTCGTCGCCCAGGGTCGCTGTACCCCGGGCAGTCTGACCGACAGCCGATGCCGCCAGGATAACGCCCAGCAGCAGGGCAGCAATCCCAGTTTGTCCCTTCATGCCAATCTCCTGCCGTGTGAGTCGACGGGCTGCGGTGATCGCTCACGCCTTCTGAGAGATCATCAGATCCACTCGATAGAACGTGCCATCGGGCAGTGCCAGCGTGTGCAGCCTGGATGGACTGTCAGGGACCAGCCTGCTTACCTTGACAGTATGTCATAGGATTCACGCAGGATAGCTCCATCCTCATGGTTTTGGTTGGGTTGACTTCTCAGGCGCATCCCACAATCGAGTGATGCCATATAGGTCAAGAATTGCGTCACCGCTGACCAGCGCCATTGTCTCAAGGGTGCTCTGCGCAACGATCAGGCGATCAAATGGGTCCCGGTGGTGTGCTCCCAGTTTACCGACATAGACAGCATGCTCGAACAGCACGGGGACCAGAGACATTCCTCCTCGATCCAAGATGTCAGTGAGATACTTCTCGGGCGGGCTTGCCAGCAGCAACTTTCCCAGACTATGTTTTATGGCAATCTCCCATACGCTTGCGACGCTCACCCATTTCTCGTTGTGGACATCTTCGAGCAGCGCTTTCGCGTAGTTGGGCATTTGGGGCGCATCCTCTGCGAACCAGATCAGAGCATGGGTGTCGAGCAAGAGCTTCACGCGATGTATTCCCCAAATTCCGACGGAGTCTCGTCGAAATCGGGAGCCATGTAGAGCACCTGTCCCTTAGCGAATCCGCGACGCGCCACCGGGCCCGGTAATGGCGCGATGGGCACAAGCCTGGCGACAGGGCGCCCATCCTGGACCAGGATCACCTCCTGGCCGATGGGAGTCGTACGCACCAGTTCCCCGAGGCGCTCAGTCGCTTCCTCGATTGTAACCTCGGACATCTGCACATTCCCTCCGCATGGTATGGTTTCGACATCGCTATTGTACTCGTCCCAGCAGGGTTCGGAGCATCGGGCGCCGATGGCCCAATCTCCCCATTATTGGGGACCGGGTGGTCGAACTAAGGCCGGTGCCAGGTTCGGCCGTCTCGCTCCATCATGTCGAAAGCGGTCTGCGGGCCCCAGGTGCCGGCGTCATAATTCGGGAATTTTGGCGTCTCCATGGTCTTCCAGGCGTCCAGAATCGGCATCATCACCCGCCATGACGCCTCGACCTCATCCCGGCGTGTAAAGAGCGTGGTGCGTCCAATCATGGCGTCCAGGAAGAGCCGCTCGTACGCCGACGGCGACTCTGCGCCAAACGCCGTGCCATAGCGGAAGTCCATCCGCACCGGCTGGATTCGCACGGTAGGTCCCGGCACCTTGGCGGACATCTTTAGCGCAATCCCCTCCTCCGGCTGGATATGTATCACCAGCAGGTTCGGTTCAACGTCACTGTCCTCAAGATGCGGGAAGAGCGAGAGGGGCGGCATCTTGAACTGGATCACCACCTCCGTCGCCTGCCGCGGCAGCCGTTTGCCCGACCGGAGGTAGAATGGCACGCCCACCCAGCGCCAGTTGTCGATGAACATTTTGGCGGCTAAGAAAGTCTCGGTGCCGCTCTCCTTCGCCACGCCTATCTCGTCGCGGTATCCGATCGCCGGTTTCCCATTGGCAAATCCGGGTCCATACTGGCCGCGCACCACCTCCGTCGCCACCTCTTCAGGTTTCAGGCGGCGCACCGCATGGAGCAGTTTCACCTTCTCATCACGGATGTCATCCGGGTCGAGAGACACCGGCGGCTCCATGCCGGTAAGGCTCAGGACCTGCAGCATGTGGTTTTGCATCATGTCCCGCGAGATTCCGGCGTGGTCGTAATAGGCGCCGCGCGCCTCTGAGCCGAGCGATTCGCTCACGGTTATCTGCACGTGATCAATATATCGGCGGTTCCAGATTGGCTCGAATATCCCATTGCCAAATCGAAAGACGAGGATGTTCTGAACGGTCTCTTTACCCAGATAATGGTCAATACGGAAAATCTGTCGCTCTGCGATACGCGAGCTGATAAAGTCGTTCAGCTTTGTGGCGCTGACCAGATCGCTCCCAAAGGGCTTCTCCACCATGACGCGCGTCCAGGGCCGTCCGGACTCGTCGCGGTACAGCAGATCATGGTCGCAGAGCTGGCTGAAAACCGTGTTGAACATATCGGGCGCGATGGAGAAGAAATAGAGCCGGTTCCCCTGCGTCTCGAACTGCTGATCGTCACGCTCGCAGAGACCCTTGAGATTCTGATAACAGTCGGATTGCGAAAAGTCTCCCGAAAGGAGGGTAAGCCGCGCGCCAAACTCCTCCCACACGCGCTGCGCCATCGTATGCGGGCGGGAATGCTGGAGTATGGATTGATGAATATCTTCCCGAAACTGATCGGTGGTCATCTCGGTGCGACCCACGCCGATCAGCGAATAATGGGCGGGAAGTTGACCCTGGCAGGCGAGGTCGAACAGCGCCGGAAAGAGCTTCCGGTGCGCCAGGTCGCCCGTAGCGCCAAAAATCACGATCACACACGGCTCCGGCGCCTCTTCGCGGGCAAGGCCGGCACGGAGCGGATTATCGATAACCGCGGTTGCTGTCGCCTGGGCATCGATCGTACTGGTCTGAGCCTCAATCATGGTATTCTCCTCGTTCTGATTCGCAAATATAGAGCGCCACAGTGCTATCCGGGCCATCCATGAATTCGAGATGAATCTTCCATCCCTCCTTCTCGCGTTCAGCGCCGAAACTGAGAGCCGCCGGCCGGCCGGGGTCAGCTAAGACCACGGCCGATCCACGCTTGAGAAAACGGGCGAGCAGCGGCGCTAATATGGGGTGATTCGTAGAGTCATAAAGAATGTCCGATCCGACGACGAGGTCGAAATCGCCCTCCGGATCGAACTTCCGCCAGTCGGCCCGCTCCAGGCGTGCGGCGAGACCGTTGCGGCGCAGGTTTTCAGCGGCGTAACGGATCGCCTCCGCCTGATAATCCGTCATCACCACCTGCCATCCGAGTTTCGCCGCAAAACAGCCCACGGCGCCGATTCCACAGCCAAGCTCCAACAGGCGACCGGGCGCCGGCGTCCCGTAAAGATACCGGCAGAGACCCCAGGCCGCCTCCCAGATGCGCGCCCAGTAAGGCGGCTCCTCATTCTCCTGCCACGCGTCCAGCAGCGCGTCGGCCGAACGCGGCGCCAGCAGAGAGAGCGCCACGTCCTCTACCACGAAATCATAAATGGCGTCCGCCGCCGCTGTTTCCACGTTCGGCTGGTCGATCAGGCGGCTTTGGTTTTCCAGTTGGCGACCTGCTGAGCCAGCTCGGCGATATCGAACGGTTTGATAAAATAACCATCGGCGTCGGCGCGGTGAATCTTCAAAATGTCCTCGTCCTGGCCCTTGCACGTCAGAAACAGAACCGGGATATGCCGGGTGGCCGGATTCGCCTTGAGAAACCGGCACACTTCCCAACCATCCCGCCGGGGCATCAGGATATCGAGCAGCACGATATCGGGAAGCTCCTGCTCAATTTTATCCAGCGCCTCCTGTCCATTATGGGCGCACGTCACCTTGAGACCCTTACGGCTCAGGTGGAGACTCGTGTACTCCAGGATCTCCTCATCATCGTCCGCGATAAGAACCTTCTCGATTGCCATTACCAATCTCATTTCCGTCGGTCGATCAACCCATTCGCCAGGCCGCTTCTCGAACCTGCCGGCTTGAGGAATGGCGCTATCTATTCTATAGGATTGAAGTACTATAGAGCAAGCAAACACGAAATGCACGCGCAGTTACGAATGCTTCGTTGACTCCGACACCAGCCTGCCCGTATTGCTCCCCAAAACTCCTGAAAATTCTGGAACGGGCGAAGTATTGCGTTGAGCGATGCTTCGCCCCTACTCGTACTATCTTATGAGATTCTTCTCGCCGTTTCCCGCTGCAGTTTCCACGCGGCCGGGGACCATCTCCACACCCACCCCGAAACCCTGGCCATCGTACGCGGCATCCGTTGTCGCGATCTCGAGCGAAATGATCCGATTCGGCTTGCTGGCCGTCGTTAGATAGCCAACAAAGCTGGCGTTCACAACCTTGTTATCTTCACGCCCGGGATAGAAGGAGTGCTTCATTTTGAGGCTGCCATCCAGACGTACCTCGCTTCGCCCGCCCTTCATCGAAATCAGCGTCTCTCGCAGCGTCTCAGCGAGGATCTGGTTCGAGGAAAGGACGTTGTTCTCGGTCTGCGGGTAGAAATAGACAAGCAGCGTCCGCGCGATCGATGGATCCGGGTTCCAGCTCTCCCCTTTATGAACCCCGGCCGGTGGAAGAAGCCGGGACGATTCCTCCCGATCCAACTGGATCCAGTTTTCGGCCGGAAATTGCCGCCAGGATCCCGTTTGGAATCCACGCGCGATGAGATGAAGAGTCAACGAACCTGGCAGTGACGCAGGCGGCCGGGATTGCGCGGCCGGCCGGGTGAGCGGATCGCCGGGATGCGTGCCGAGCTGCGTGATTGCACGCTGGAGCATCCCCAGAAGCGCGGGAGTGTGGGACGCCTCCGCAACGTGCATGGAATCGATGAGATGTCCATCTGGCGCCAACAGATAGACATGGACCGTTCCGACCGATCGTTTTTCAGCGTACCCTTCCGCGAAAATCCGGTGAACCTCCTGCTTTTCAGCGGCAGGCGCCGAGCCGCTTTTCTGAATATCCTCGTTAGAGACGTAAACCGGAACAAAGTACCGGTTCAGAAGTGAGATTATGGTTGAATCGGAGAGCGGACCCGCCCTCATCGCGAAGGCGCCGCCTCAGCAGCGCCCAATGGCCATCTGCCCGTCATACGTGAAGAGGAAGACGGGACGCTGGCTCGCCCGCGCCAGTTTTTCGGCGTCGATCAGGTTCCGGGCCCAGCCGATGGTATCAAATATGCGTTCTTCCGCGCTCGGCTTCCATTCCTGAATCTGCCGGGCCACGGAGGCCGGATCGGTGAGCGCGGGTGTAACAGCAGCCGGCGCGGAGACAGTCGCAAACGGCGCCGCGATCACCAGGGCTGCAAATAGCTGCGTTTTCATCTTCCCTCCGTTCAAGGATCGGTAACTCCCCTCAAACATCCATCATTCGACGGGAAAGGTCCGATTCCCTGTTGGAAAAGAAGTCTCCTCTACCTTGAAACCGGCTCGCGATGAAGAAAACCAGGAACACGACCAGGAAAACAGCGCCCATGGCAAAAAAGGCATCCGCCCCGTCGTCGAACGGTCCCTCGGATCGCTTCTCAAACGCCGCCAGATCTTCCGGTGTTCCCTTGTATACGAGTTCTGCTCGAAGCCCGGGGCTGCTGGAGCGCGAGACCGTGCCGATAACGGTGACCTGCTCGCCGGGATAGCATCCGCAATAGCGGCGCGCGCCCTCCGGGGCATCCATGGTATCGAAGCCCGGCGAACCGGCACTCCAACCCATCCCTTCGAGCGTGTATCCGTTCCCTATCACCGTCAGGGCGCCCCGGTTCTGACGCAGTAGAAAAGACGGATGATAATCCTGCGAATGATCCGGTTCCCAATCCAGGTAATCGCCATTGCGCCCGTGCTGCTTTTGCCGTACCTCCGCGTCGTAGAATACAAAACGGCGGGAGGCCGACCAATCGGGGCCGGCGACCCATCCGGTCGCGAGCGCCTCGGTCCCATCGGCCGCGCCATTAAGCTGATCGGCTGTTATGGGCCGCAGCGTGCTGGCCAGGCTCGCCAGGCGCTCACTGTTGCGCGCTGAATGCCAGGAATAGAACGCGATTCCGAAGGACATCAGGAGCAGGAGCGCCGCGCCGAGACGGGACCCGCGGCGATACAGGGTTCCCTCGACGGCAGCTTCGACCGCGCGGAGCAAGTTGTACCAGCCGGGCATTCGCATTTGAAGTGTTTTCCTATGGGACATGACGAAACAGCCATGATTGGCGCCAGCTATCGGTTAGTTGAGCTTTCGCATTCGTCGCCCTCGCTCAGCACTTCAAATTCCAGGCGCCAGTAGGGACGATAACCGGTACATAGCTGGGCGGGCCTGCCGCTTTCATCAAGTGTGAAAAGCTTGTGGGTTCCACGTTCGCGCCTGTAGCCCTTGACCACGTGGGTCCCCATAGATTGGCGGCCGCCATTGATATCAATGTTGGTGATAGAGACCCGGTCGCCGATCCGGATTGGATCTCCATGGCCCGTGAGCGGCGGCAGGCTTTGACGCCGGATCGGGTTCGCGCCATAGTACTGCTGATAGAGCGTGGTTCGAAAGCGAGTCACGCGACGAACGTCAAACAGCCGCAGATGCTCGAATGTCGCCTGCCACTCGC
>Ga0307373_10010517_pt1 | contig 13591 bp, 11 predicted proteins | sample OX2MG_FD_202534 | JGI IMG/M metagenome (GOLD analysis project Ga0307373, IMG submission 202534) | Soil microbial communities from Risofladan, Vaasa, Finland - OX-2 | ecosystem: Environmental > Terrestrial > Soil > Coastal area > Acid sulfate soil | place: Finland: Risofladan, Vaasa | collected... | reverse complement strand
CTGGCATTGGTCGACGAGCTCGCCCACACCAATGCGCCGGGCAGCCCGCATGAGAAGCGTTGGCAGGATATCGGGGCCATCCTAGCTGCCGGCATCGATGTGTGGAGCACAGTAAACATCCAGCACATTGAGAGCCTCCGTGACGTGGTCGAGCAGGTGACCGGAGTGGCTGTCCGCGAGACTGTCCCGGACTCCGTGCTGGACTCCGCCAGGGAGCTGCGCTTGGCTGACATAACTCCAGAAGCTCTGCGCAAGCGCATGCGCCACGGGAACATCTATCCACCCGAGCGCGTGGAGGTCGCCCTCCAGAGCTTCTTTCGGGAAGGCAACCTCGCCGCGCTGCGGGAACTGGCGCTGCTCTATACAGTCGAGCATCAGCGCGCCCAGGCGGCCACCCAGATGGCTGTCTCCTCCCACGATCGGGTCCTGATCCTGGCTCCGTTCGACCACACCGCCCAGGGGCTGATTCGGCGCGGGGTGAGGATGGGCCGGCGCCTCTCAGCTCCAGTAACCGTTCTGGCTCTGGAGGGCCGGGATCAGGATGCTGGTCTGGTCGCCAAAGCCGGCGTCCTGGCCGAGGACCTGGGGGCTGAGTTCCGCCGCTGTCCGGCAACTGGCTCGGTCGACTTGATCGTGGAGGAGATCACCCGATCCGGGGCTACGGACCTGGTGGTGGCGGCCCCGATGGGCTCGAGAGCAGACTCGCGACAGCAGGCCCTGCTGGTCCGGCTGCTGGACAACCTGGGGGAACGCCACCTCCACGTAATCGGTCGACGCCTGGGAACCAGGCCGTCAGGAGACTTAGAGCGACGGCCTGACCCGGGCTCGCTGCTGACTTCCGAGGCCAACAGGGGAGTTAAGGGATCCCTGCGGCTGTACCTGGGGTACGCGCCCGGAGTCGGCAAGACCACTCGGATGTTGGAGGAGGCGAGCAGGCGCCAGAGGCGTGGGGCGGAGGTGGTCGTGGCCGCTGTGGGGGGGCGTGATCGGTCCGCGGTCAAGCTGCTGCTGGCGGGCCTCAAGGTGGTCCCCTCGCTGGCGACTGGGGCGATCGATGTCGACGCCGTCCTGCGCCAGAACCCGAGCGTGGTCTGCGTCGACGATCTGGCGGTACGTGACCTCAACACCGGCGAGGCTCGCTACCAGCAGGTTGAGCGTCTGCTCGACGCGGGGATAAATGTGGTTGGTGCCGTGGGTGTCATCGACCTCCCCGGTTTCCAGGTTGCCCGGGAGGCGCTGGTCGGATATCGCGATGACTCCGACGGCCAGACGGCGGTCCTGCCGGATGCGGCGCTTGATCGCGCCGAAGAAATCGAGTTGGTCGATCTACCCCCGGCGGAGCTCCGGGAGAGGGTGAGATCGGGCTGGATCGTGGACGCGTCACGGGTGGCGGCCGCTCTGCGGTCGTTCCAGGAGGACCTCTTGGAGGAGCTCCGCGGCGCGGCGATGCGAAGGGTCGCTGGGCACACCGAGCAGCGCCTGCAGCGCTACATTGCCACCAAGTCGATCCGCACGGTGTGGGCGGTGCAGGAGCGAATCGCGGTGGCTCTGCGCCCCGATCGTGTGGACCTGGCGCGCCGGCTGTTGGAGTCAGGCATTCGCATGGCCCGGCGCGAGGACGCGACCGTGGTCTTGGTCACCGTGACCCCGGTCCGCCCCAGCCGAGCCGAGGTGACAGCTATCGAAGAGCTTTCGAAGCTGGCGGCCGCTCACGGGGTGCGCTTGGTACCGATGACAGAGCACGGCGGGGTGGCGGAAACCCTGGTCAGCTGGGCGGAGACCCACCAAGTCACCACCATCATCATGCCCGCTCCTCGTATCCGGCGCCGACTTCCCTGGGAGCGCCCGGTAGCGCTAGAGGTCATTCGCAGGGCCCGCGACACCGACATCCACATCCTCGGGACCAGACTCATCCCGGAAGCGGTCAGCGCAGGCGGGACAGGGCCAAGTTGAGCTGAAGCACATCGACGTAGGCCGGGCCGAGGAAGCCGAGTTCCGGCCCCTGGGTCTGGCTCTGGATGAGTCGTCGCAACCTGGCGGCAGACAGACCAGTCGCACGTGCCACCATGGGGATCTGCGCCAGGGCGTCCGCGGGAGTGATGTCCGGATCAAGTCCGCTGCCGGAGGTGGTGACCAGGTCGGCGGTTGGCTTGACCCCGTGCTGCTGCCAGTACCTGATCAGGGCCCGAGTCTGCGCCACCAGCACCTTCGATCGAGGCCCGAGGTTGCTGGGCCCGGATGAGCCCGGCTGCCCATTGGCCACCAGCGGGTTGTCGGAGTCGGGGCGGCCGTGAAACCAGCCTGGTCCGGTCCAGCGCTGGCCGATCAGGGTCGAGCCGTCCGGGCCAATCGAGCCATTGGCCTGACTCGGGAACAACACCTGGGAGACTCCCGTCCCGACCAGGGAGTAGCCGAGGCCGAAGACCACCATGGCGATGAGGGTTAGGACGACGGCGCCGCGCAGCTGGGCCAGCATTGGGTATTGGCTCCTTGTGGGTCAGTAGAGATGGGTGGCGGTGAGCAAGAGGTCGATCAACTTGATCCCGATGAAGGGAGTCAGAATGCCGCCGACTCCGTAGATGAGGACGTTGCGGCGGAGCACCGAGGCGGCTCCCGACGGCCGCCAGCGCACCCCCCGAAGGGCGAGCGGAATCAGGGCTACGATGACCAGAGCGTTGAAGATCACCGCCGCGAGCACAGCGCTCTGGGGGCTGTGTAGCCGCATCACATTCAGGGCCTGGAGCTGGGGGTAGGTGGCCGCGAAGAGGGCGGGGATGATGGCAAAGTACTTGGCCACGTCATTGGCGATGGAGAAGGTGGTGAGGGCGCCCCGGGTGATGAGCAGTTGCTTGCCCACCTCGACCACCTCGATCAACTTGGTGGGGTTGGAGTCGAGGTCCACCATGTTCCCCGCTTCCTTGGCGGCAGTGGTCCCCGTGTTCATGGCGACGCCGACATCCGCTTGAGCCAGGGCGGGAGCGTCGTTGGTGCCGTCTCCAGTCATGGCGACCAACTTGCCACCGGCCTGTTCCTGTCGGATGAGGGCCATCTTGGTCTCCGGGGTGGCCTCGGCCAGGAAGTCGTCCACCCCGGCTTCGCGGGCGATCGCCGCCGCCGTGAGCGGATTGTCGCCCGTGATCATCACAGTCCTGATCCCGGCCTTGCGCAGTTCCGCAAACCGCTCGGCGATCCCTGGCTTGACGACGTCCTTCAATTCGATGACGCCCAGCACCTCCGGCCCGTCGGCGACCACCAGAGGGGTGGAACCTGCGCCCGCGATCCGGTTGACCACCTCCGCCAACTCGTCGGGGGTCCTACCTCCCAAGTCCTCGGCCCACCTGCGGACCGCGTCGGCGGCGCCCTTTCGGATTTGGCGATCGCCGATGTCCAGGCCAGACATCCTGGTGTTGGCGGAGAAGGGCACGAAGAGGGTCGGCCCGGTCGGGACCGCATCGGCGATCTCGAACCTGTCCCGCGCGAAGGCCACGATGGATCTGCCCTCGGGCGTCTCGTCAGCGAGCGAGGAGAGCAGCGCCGCCTGGGCGAGATCGCGGTCGCGATGGCCGCCCACTGGCACAAACGCCGAGGCCATCCGGTTGCCCAAGGTGATGGTCCCGGTCTTGTCCAGCAGCAGGGTCTGCACGTCTCCCGCCGCCTCCACCGCTCGACCACTCATGGCCAGCACGTTGCGCTGGACCATGCGGTCCATCCCGGCGATCCCGATGGCGGACAGGAGGGCGCCGATGGTGGTCGGGATCAGGCACACTAGCAGGGCCACCAGGACCACGATCGAGACGGTCCCGCCGGCGTACTTGGCAAAGGGGTACAGGCTCACCACCACCGGCAGAAAGACGATCGTAAGCGCGGCTAGCAAAATGGTGAGGGCGATCTCGTTGGGCGTGCGCTGCCGGTTGGCACCCTCCACCAGTGAGATCATCCGGTCCATGAATGTGTGGCCCCGCTCTGCCGTGATCTGAACCACGATCCGATCGGACAGCACCTTGGTTCCGCCGGTGACCGCCGAGCGGTCACCCCCGGACTCTCGAATCACCGGCGCGGACTCACCTGTGATCGCCGACTCGTCGACGGATGCGATCCCTTCGGTGATCTCTCCGTCAGAGGGGATCACGTCCCCGGCCTCACAGACCACCAGGTCTCCCCGGCGGAGATCCGCCGACGTCACAGACTCCTCAATTCCGGCGGGGCCGAGCCTTCGGGCCAGCGTGTCGGATCGCATTCTTCGGAGCGTGTCGGCCTGGGCCTTGCCGCGGCCCTCCGCCACAGCTTCTGCGAAATTGGCGAAGATGACGGTCAGGAAGAGCCACACGGTGATGCTCCAGCTGAAGACGCTGGGGTGGAAGATCGCCTCCACCAGGGTGACCACCGTGCCCACCAGCACCACGAACATGACCGGGTTTCGGATCTGGACCCGGGGGTCCAGCTTGAGCAAAGATCCGACCAGCGCTTGCGCCAGGATCTGGCGGTCGAACAATCCCCGCCCTCTGGCCACCGTGTGGGGCTCAGATCCCGGTCCCGGCGCGCTGGAGAGTGGGGCGCTGAGCATGGCCATCAGAAGAACCTCCCGTGGCTGAGCTGTTCCACCAGCGGTCCCAAGGAGACGGCGGGAAAGAAGGTCAGACCGCCGACGATCAGGATCACGCCGAGGAGCAATACGACGAACATTGGGTTATCGGTGCGGAATGTCCCAGCCGAGTTGGGGACCACCTGCTTGGCGGCGAGCGCTCCCGCCAGCGCCAGCACCGGGATCATGATCCCGAAGCGTCCCATCAGCATGTCGATGCTGCCCAGGATGTTGTAGAACACCGTGTTGCCACCGAATCCGCCGAACGCCGAACCGTTGTTGTTGCCCTGGGACGTGATTGCGTAGAGGATCTCCGAAAAGCCATGGGGTCCGGCGTTGAACGCCCCGGCCCTTCCGATCGGCAGAGCGGTGGCGATTCCGGCCAACACCAGGACTGTTACTGGCATCACCAGGACTCCCAGGCTGGCCAGTTTCACCTCTCTGGCCTGAATTTTCTTGCCCAGGTATTCCGGCGTCCTCCCGATCATCAGCCCACCGATGAAGACCGCCACCACCGCGTCCAGGAGGATCGTGTAGAGGCCAGTTCCGGTGCCCCCTGGGGTCACCTCGCCCAGCATCATCCCGGTCAGCAGGCCGAAGCCGCCCATGGGGTTGAAGGAGTCGTAGGAGGCGTCGGCGGAACCGGTCGAGGTCTGGGTGGAGGCAACCCCATAGAGGGCTGAGTTCAGCGCCCCGAAGCGAACCTCCTTGCCAGCCATGTTGCCGGTCGGTTGCTGGCGCAGCCCGGCTGCCGCCACAGCCGGGTTGGGTTGGGCCTCGGCAAAGGTGGTGAAGGAGGTCCAGATGCCGAAGATGATCGCCATCGCGGCCAGCAGGGCGACCCCCTGGCGCAGGGAACCGACCATCCTGCCGAAGGTATAGGTGAGGGCCACCGGAATCGCCAAGACCAGTGCGATCGACAGAAAGTTGGTGAGGGCGGTGGGATTCTCAAAGGGGTCCGCTCCGTTGGCATTGAAGAAGCCACCTCCATTGGTTCCCAGCTGCTTGATCGCCTCCATGAAGCCCACCGGGCCTAGGGGTATGAGCTGGGTGACCCCGTTGAGAGGGTTGTGCACCAGCACCGGCCCGGCCAGGGTCTGGACCGCGCCCTGGGCGACGAAGATGATCCCGGCCAGGAACGCGATTGGCAGCAGGACGTAGAGGCAGCCTCGCACGGTGTCCACCCAAAAGTTGCCGATGGTAGTCTCTCCGCGGCGGGCGAAGCCCCGAACCAGGGCGATCGCGACCGCGATCCCGACAGCTGCGGAGACGAACTGCTGCATCTGCAGGGCCAGGATCTGGCTGAGGGAGGACATCGTTGTCTCGCCGGCGTAGTTCTGCCAGTTGGTATTGGTCAGGAACGAGACGGCCGTGTTCCAGCTGAGTGCGGCTGGGACCCCGCCCAGATGCTGGGGGTTCAGCGGCAGCACTCCCTGCAGCCGGAGCACCAGGTAGGAGCCGAGCAGCGCCACGCCCGAGAAGACCACCAAGGAGACGGCATAGCGCTGCCAGGTCTGCTCCCGCTCCGGGTCGACCCCGAGGAGGCGGTAGATCGGCCGCTCCGCGAAGGAGCACCAGGTGGCCCGCCCGGTGTATACCGCCGCCAGATAGGCACCGAGAAAGCGCCAGGCGATGGCGAGCACGGCGATCAGCACCACCAGGGTCAGCACGAAGTGGACCACTCAGAAGGCCTCCGGCTTGAACATCGCGAATCCCAAATAGACAAACAGGGCCACCGCCAGCGCCAGCAGGATCAGGTGGGTGACCATCAGATGTGTTCCAGCCAGCGGATCATGGCGATCCCCAGTAGTACGAAGCCCACAGTTCCCAAAATCGCGATCGCATCGGCCATGGCCAGAGCCTGGCAGGCCGGTCGTCAAACCGGTGCGTAATTCGGCCTCCGCCTTGTCAAAGGGTTGTAAAGAGGGGCTGCGCGGGGGGCGATGAAGGCGGCAGTTAGGTCCCTTCGATCGGTGGAGATTAGCTAGAGGGACCGGAGTCGGCTGGCCTGCTACCGGGAGCCCGCGCGCGGAGCGCTTGGGGAACCTGCACAGAGCTGGCCTTTGGCGCAAGCTTGAGGAGTGACGAGATCCGAGCGCGGGGGCCAGGTCAGCCCAGGCGGCAACGGGTTCCACCCGGCCGACAGTATGGACGCGCCCGATCCCAACTGGTTCGCCGAAGCGACGACCTGTGCCGCTGGCAACGCGGTCTCATTCGCGACGGGCACCTCCGATGAACACGAGGCGCTGCAACACGTGGCGGGGACGTGGCTGCTTTGGCATTGGACCGACCTGACCGGCGCTGTGTCGACGGCCCGGCCGGTGGACCAGGCCACCGCCCGGGTCTGGCTCCTCCGCAATGAACATTTCGAGGCTTTGGGTGAGATCGAAAGGGACCTGGGTGCGCCTGAACGCGGCTGACGCTCCCAGCGATGGTGCCGGGACCGGTCTGGTCCTGGGTGCGAGCGTATATGCTCCCCGGTCTTCGGCTGAAGGTGGCCGGGTCTTGGTAGACCGGCTCTGGCCTCGTGGCCTAGCCCGTGACTCCGGGCAATTCGAGGTCTGGATGAAGGCCATAGCGCCGTCGACCGAGCTGAGGCGGTGGTACCACCACCAGGCCAACCTACTTCCGGAGTTCCGCCGCCGATATCGGGAGGAGTTGCAGCATGCGCCTGGGTGGAACGCGCTGGAGCGGTTGGCCAGCACCCTTCAAGAGGGTGAGGTGACCCTGGTCACAGCGACTCATGAGTTGTCCCTTTCGGCGGCCAGGGTACTCGCCGATGAGCTTGCCTTAAGAGCGGACGTCCAGGCTAAACTGCAGTCTCAGTCAGGCGCGAAGCCGGCCCTAGCGATTCAGAAGGAAAACCTGTGAGCTTCTTCAAAAACCTTGAGGACATGGCGCAGGGGATGGGGTCCGGTCAGCCCGCCAGCCAGCTCCCGCCCCACAACTGCGCCGGCTGCCAGACCCAGATGGAATACCGGGGGGCTCACACTCTGCGTACGGGTGGGCTTCAGCGCGGGTTCGGAATCGGCGCCGACCTGGTCTTGGGAGCGGGGATGGATAACCTCATCAACCAGGCGACCGAACGTAATGTCGTGATGCACATCATGGTCTGCCCGAGCTGCGGCGAGGTGGCCTTTATCAACGATCCCCAGCGCGGCTTCTGAGGTTAAGGCCACGAGTCTGGCCGCCAGCCAGCTGGCGCCGGTCGCTCGGACCTCGCCGCTACCAGCCGCTTGGGCGGGCGCCACCGGCTCCTCAGCTGTGGACGGGGCTGGCCCCCAGCTCCCGGCGCCGGGAGGCGGCCGGGATCACTTGAAGAGCTGGTCCACCGAGAGTCGCCCGGGACCGATCAGGCCGATGGCCGCGGCGGCGACTCCGATCAACAGGGGAAACTCGTACCCGCCCGCGCCGTAGAACCCGGTCTTCCAATGCGCTCCGCGAACGGCGACCGCCATGTTGGCGACTGCGGCCGCGCTGGCCAGCGGTGTCGCCGCCCCTGCCGCCAGAGCCAGTCCTCCGCCCAGCTCCGCCCAGGTGCTGGCGCGGGCCGCCAACCCGGGCATGGGGACGCCCATCCGGTCGAGGTTGGTCGCGAAGGCGTCGGTCCCACTCTTCTCCCATGCTGGTCCGTAGTTGGTCCCGAGCAGGCGGCTGAGCCAGCCTGGCGGGCTGGAATCCGGCCCTCCCGCCAACTTTGGCAGCCCATGCGACGCGAGCACAGCGCCAGTCGCGAGCCTCAGGGTCAGTAGGCCTAGGTCTGATCGGCGCATGAGCGATTCCTCCAAGGCCGGCCGCCGCCATGTCGTGGCCGGCGCGTGTGATTGCATGAGCAACTATAGGCCATGAAGGCGCGTGTGCGCCAGGTTGGAGTTGCCCGCGGCCCTGGATGGACATCTCTGAGCCGTGCTGCCGGAGCGCTCACCGCGAGGTACCGATCAAGGAGATGAAGGCCAGGTCGAATCGGACTGGCTGCAACGGATAGGGGAGCTTGGCGCATATCCCTGAGGAAGCCCGGGCTCAGAGCCGGTCCCGGGGTGGACTGTTGACCCTGGGCGGGCTAGATCGGACTCGAGGACTTTGTGGTCCGATCTGATCGTCAACTAGCGGAGCCGACCGAAGAGGAAGCTCGGACGCTCGTGTCGGGAGCGGCCCGCTCGCCGCTGCGACCATCGGACGAAAGTCGTGATGTCGACCTGGGACCGGGCCACCACACGCAAGACGCGGATCTCCAAATCGCGCTGGGGTCCAGACAGGAGACATATCGCATGGCGACTCTGGCGCAGTGAGAGAGCCGGGCGGAGAGGATCTCGCCGCCGGGGAGGACGTCAAGTGTCCGTTGGCGGGGCGGCCCGGTCGCTCGTCGGCCCGGGGCTAGGGGTCGCCGATGCCACACCCGCATGGCGTGGACCGAGACCGTACTCGTCTGCCGCCAACCCCATTGGCTATGCTGGATCGGCCATGGAAGTCCGTAACGATCTGCGCAACGTCGCCATCATCGCCCATGTCGACCATGGCAAAACCACCCTGGTGGATGTGATGCTCCGGCAGACGGGAGCGTTCCGCAGCAATATCGAGCTGACCGACCGGGTGCTCGACTCCGGCGACTTGGAGCGCGAGAAGGGAATCACGATTCTCGCCAAGCACACGGCGGTTCAGTACGGGCCGACCAAGATCACGATCGTGGACACCCCTGGGCACGCCGACTTCGGCGGTGAGGTTGAGCGCGCGCTGGCGATGGTGGACGGGGTCCTGCTTCTGGTCGACGCATCCGAGGGACCTCTGCCGCAGACCCGGTTCGTTTTGCGCAAGACCCTGGAGGCGGGCTTGGCCGTGATCGTTGTGATCAACAAGGTCGACCGACCTGACGCCCGGGTAACGGAGGTGGTCCGAGAGGTGGAGGACCTCTTCTTGGACTTGGATGCCGACGAGGAGCAGCTTGAGTTCCCGATTTTGTACTCGAGCGCCAGGTTGGGGTGGGCCAGCGCCAAGCGCGATGCGGTGGGCACCGATCTGGTACCGCTCTTTGAGGCGATCCTCAAGCACGTGCCTGCGCCTGTATATGAGCCGGGCCATCCGCTGCAGGCACTGGTGACCAATCTGGACGCATCTCCTTATGTCGGCCGGCTCGCCATCTGCCGGGTCCATCAGGGCACCCTGACCCGGGGTGCGACGGTGGCCTGGTGCCGGGTGGATGGATCGGTGGTCACAGCCAAGGTCACAGAGCTATATGCCTCCAAGGCGCTGGACCGGATCGACGTGGAGAGCGCTGGCCCCGGTGAGATTGTGGCGGTGGCCGGCTTCGGCGACATTTCGATTGGCGACACCCTGGCGGACCCGGAGGATCCAAGGCCACTTCCGGCGATCTTGGTCGACGAGCCGAGCCTGTCGATGACCGTTGGAATCAACACCTCGCCGCTGGCGGGGACCGAGGGCAGCAAGCTGACCGCCCGCTTGGTCAAGGGGCGACTTGATGCCGAACTGGTGGGGAACGTCTCCTTGCGGGTCTTTACCACGGCGCGCCCAGACACCTGGGAAGTGCAAGGGCGCGGCGAGCTGCAGCTAGCGGTCTTGGTTGAGACCATGCGCCGCGAGGGTTTTGAGTTGACGGTTGGCAAGCCCCAGGTGGTGACCCGGGAGATCGACGGGATGCTCCACGAGCCCATGGAGCGCCTGGCAGTTGATGTCCCTGAGGAGTACCTGGGAGTGGTGACCCAAATGCTGGCCCTCCGTCAGGGGCGCCTGGAAGAGATCGTCAACCATGGCACCGGCTGGGTCCGAATGGACTATCGGGTGCCGGCTCGGGGATTGGTCGGCTTCAGGACCGAGTTTCTGGTCGAAACTCGAGGGACCGGCGTGCTTCACAGTGTGTTCGATGGTTGGGAGCCGTGGCATGGCGAACTCCGTACCCGTCGGAATGGCTCCATGGTGGCTGACCGGAGGGGTTTCTCAACCACTGAGGCACTGATGTCCTTGCAGGATCGCGGCAGCATGCTCATCGGCCCCGGCACCGAGGTTTATGAGGGGATGGTGGTGGGCGAGAACGCTCGTGCCGACGAGATGGACGTCAACCCCACCAAGGAGAAGAAACTCAGCAACATGCGGTCCTCGACCTCCGAGGAGTTGGTACGGCTAAGTCCGCACCTGCAACTTTCTCTGGAACAAGCTCTGGACTTCATCGCTGAGGACGAGTGCGCGGAGGTCACACCCAAGTCGGTGCGGCTGCGCAAGCTGGTCTTGGACCAGTCCCTAAGGGCTCGCCAGCGCCGTCGCAGTCGCCAGGGCGCCGGCGAATAGGACTTCGGGGTGGGCCGACGTGAGAGTTGGCCCCCGAGTGTCCTTCAATCCGGGCTGGGGGCCACCGACTCGGACTCCAGATTGGCTTCCAGTTGGACGGTACGCCGGTACGCGGCCCAGACGGCGTCGCTGAGGACCGTTCTGAAGCGTCCCCGCTCCAGCGCGGCGAGGGCTTCCGCCGAGGTCCCCCCCGGGGATGTGACCATGTCCCGGAGTTCGCTGACATGCTTGTTGCTCTGGGCGGCGAACGCGACCGAGCCGCTGGCGGTTCCGAGCACGAGCCGACGCGCGATATGCCGGGGGAAGCCCAGATGCACCGCGGCGTCGATCAGTGACTCTATGAAGAGCAGGGTATAGGTGGGGCCGGTACCGCTGACTGCGGTTGCCATCGCCACCTGGGCCTCATCCTGCACCTGGATCTCCTCGCCCAGGGCCGCGAGCAGCAGTTGGGCGCGCCGGATGTCGTCCGCTCCGACGTCCCGGGTGCTGAACCAGACGGTCATGCCAGCGCCGATCTGGGCCGGAGTGTTGGGCATCGCCCGTACCAGCGGGTGGTGTCCAAGAGCCCGCCCCAAGACCTTGGTGCTGGCCCCAGCGACAATGCTTACCACTAGGGCTCCCTCTGTGAGTCTGGGCGCCACCTCGGGAAGCACCCGGGGCAGGACTTGAGGCTTCACCGCTAGCAGCACTAGGTCAGCGTTCTGGACGGCCTCCCCATTGTCGGCGGTCACATTGACTCCCAGGGACCCGCGCAACTGCTCGCGTCGAGCCGGTCGGGGATGACTGCAGGTCACTTGGTTCGGAGTCAGCAACCCCTGGCGCAAAAGGCCGGACGTGATTGCCTCTGCCATCACCCCAGTTCCGACCACCGCCAAGCGGCTGGCCTTGAAGGGGTCCGCAGTCGGAGCCGCGGAGTAGAGCTGCGGCGTCGGAGGCGGGACAGACCCGGGGACTTCACTCATGGGCTGCCGCATAGGGTGCCATATGTCCTGGCTGCGCCGCTGAGGTCGGGTTGGACGTGATGGTCATCCGGCTGATGACGCAAAACCAAGTGGCTTGCACAAACTTGTTGCGGTATGTAGAATGAGGCACATGGGAAGGAGACCTCGAGTTCCTGGCGAGTTGCTGGCCTTGATGAAGGCTGAAGGTCACCACGCCTGGACGCTCGATGAGCTCCACTCCAGCCTCGGTGTGGCCGGAGTCAAGGCGGATTTCTCGACGGTCTTTCGCGCGGTAGCGAAGTTGGAAGGGGAAGGGGCGGTGGGGAGGCTTGAGCTGGACGACGGGCGCACTCACTTCGAACTCCGAAGCGACCACCACGATCACCTGCGATGCTTGGCCTGTGGGGAGGTCGCCCCGGTTCCCTGTGGCCTCCTAGACTCCTCGTTGGCGGCGATCGCCATGGCCACTGGATTTACGGTATCGGACCACCATCTGGTGCTCACCGGCACCTGTGCTCGTTGCGAGCTAGCGGGTCACGCTGCCTACGAAATTAGGAGCTCAAGTTCGGCCGAGGTTGTGAGCCTCTCCGTCGCCGTCGGGGAAGCGCCTTGAGGTACTGGGCCGCCTTAAACGGCTTGGCTGGCGTTTGCCAGGGGCGCAACACCGGCTACCCGACTGAGGTTGCCGAGACTGATGGGCTGCCGCTCGCGCTTGGCGAATTCCGGCACGCCGGCGATGGCGGACGGGGGTGAAGATCCCCAGGCACCGCAAGCTCGTCGTCGGCAGCGTGGTCGGGCTTTTGGGAGCGCTACTGGCCGGCTGTGGTGCCGCCTCCGTTCCGCAGCCGGGGCCATCGACCTCTGGGGGCGGGGTGATCAAGGCAGTAGCGGCAGAAAATGAGTATGGCAACGTGATCGAGCAGATCGGTGGGCCGTATGTGTCGGTGCACAGCCTCATGAGCAACCCGAATGTCGACCCCCACACCTATGAGGCGGACACCACGGACGCGCTCTTGGTGGGCGGGGCGCAGTTAATCGTTCAAAATGGACTTGGATACGACTCCTTCATGAACCGCCTGGAGTCCGCCGCGGCCGCACCGGGCCGGGTGATTTTGACAGCTGCCAGCGCACTGGGATACGGCCCGCACACGCTCAATCCCCATCTCTGGTATGCCCCGAACACCATGGCCCGCTTGGCACCGATCATCGCGCGGGACCTGAGTCGACTCCGGCCTACCGAGGCCGCCTACTTCCAGCGGGCCGCCTCTAGCTTCGTGGCCTCGCTGGGGACCTGGAATCACGATCTCGCGCACATCCAAGCTAGCTTTGAGGGCTCCGCCGTGGCGGTAACGGAACCGGTAGCCGACTACCTGCTGCAGGCCGGAGGTCTCTCGATCGTCACGCCATGGTCGCTACAGGCCGCGATCATGAACAGCGTGGACCCATCACCCCAGGACGTTGTCATCGAGGACAATCTGCTGGCTCGGGGGCAGGTCAAGGTCTTCGTGTACAACCAGCAAGCGGTTGACTCCAGCACGGCGTCCTTCCTGAAGGTCGCACGTGCCCACAAGGTGCCGGTGGTGGGGGTCTACGAGACCATGCCAGCGCGCTACACCTACCAAGCCTGGATGGTGGCCGAGACCATGGCGATATACAACGCTCTCAGCCACGGTTTGTCGACGGTTCGGCTGAGTTAGGCGGGCCCAGGTGTCGCCACAGTTGCCAGCGATGCAGTTCGATCATGTGGACGTCGCCTTTGGGCGCCATATGG
>Ga0307373_10010515_pt1 | contig 13594 bp, 14 predicted proteins | sample OX2MG_FD_202534 | JGI IMG/M metagenome (GOLD analysis project Ga0307373, IMG submission 202534) | Soil microbial communities from Risofladan, Vaasa, Finland - OX-2 | ecosystem: Environmental > Terrestrial > Soil > Coastal area > Acid sulfate soil | place: Finland: Risofladan, Vaasa | collected... | reverse complement strand
TCGCCGGCACGAAGATCTCCGCAGGCACCCCGAGCATGCGTGCGACCCAGGCGACCGCCGCGCCGTGATTGCCGCCGGAGGCCGCGATCAGACCGGCATCGGCCTGCGTGCCGGCCGTGAGCACGCGGTTGAGCGCGCCGCGCGGCTTGAACGAACCGGCGTGCTGCAGCGATTCCAGCTTGAGCGCGAGTTGGCAAGCCGGGCCGGAACCGAACGCGCCGCGCTCCAGCGCCAGCACCGGAGTGACGCGCACGTGTCCGGCGATGCGCGCGGCGGCGGCTTCGACGGCAGTACGGTCGGGCAGAGGGCTCATGTGCAGCGACTGATCGCGCGGCTCAGACCAGTGCGTTTTCCGGACGCGCCAGCCACGCCTGCAGGGCGGTGGCGTCGTCCGGGCTGAGGTCGATGATGCGGAAGCCGGCCCAGTGCTGGCCCGGCACCGCTGCCTGTTCACTCCACTGCTCGTGCACGCCGATTTCCATGGCGTGCGCGCGGCCGCTGCTGTGCGGCAGCTGGAAGCTGAGCTGGTACAGCGCGTCTTCGCGCAGTGTCTGCTGGCTGATCAGCATCAGGCCGGAGCTGGAGAGATTGCCGATGCGGCCCATGGGCTCGCCGGTGATGGCGTTGATCACCTGAACCACGCCGCTGACGCGCTTGCGATCGGTGCGGCGCTTGTTGGCCTCGCTGCGGCTCATGCGGGCGCTCCGACGGGTTGCGGCAACGGCCCGTGACCGGAAAACTGCTTGAGCGCGCCGACGATCGCGCTCCAGGCGCGATCGATCAGCGAGTCCTGCTGGGTCACCACCAGCCGCACCTGGCCGCGCACGACGTCGCGAGCCAGCTGCTCGAGATTGCGCTCGTCACTGCGCTGGCCGCGCTGGTTGACGAACAGGCAGCGGCCGGTCAGTGGCGAAAACCATGCCAGCTTGCGTCGCACCACGGCACCCTGCTGGTTTTGCACGAATTCAAACCAGGTGCCGAACGGCACCGTCTTCAGCCGCTCGAGCATGCGCTGCTCCTCGGTGGTCAGCGGCACCGCCTCACGCCGCGCGGCAGCGGCTGCGCTGGCGGCAGCCGCGGTTTCCTCGTTGCCGAGGCGCTGGCGCTGCTTGAGCTTCATCGCCAGCTCGGTCTGGGTAACCGGCTCGCCCTGGAAATCCACCACCGGCTGATCGAGCACCTTGCGTGCGATCTGCCCGGCGTCGGGCAGATGCAGGCCGACCTGGCTCAGACCCTGTTCGACCTCCTGGCGCAACGCTTCGGTGTCGGCCTTGGGATCGCGCCGCAGCAGCTGGTCGGCGACCGCCACGCGGCGCCGGAACACGTCGCTGTGCTCGCCCTGGCGCAGCAGGGTCAGCGCCAGTACGTCGGTCCACGCCTGCTCCAGCAGGGTGCGCACCAGGCTGGTAGGGCGCGTGCCGAGCATGCGTTCGGCGATCACGCTGCCGGCGCGTTCGCGGGCGACGTCAAGGCGTTCGCGGCCCTGCGCTGCCTCGACGTGGCGGCGCTCGACCATGTCGGCCTTGCGCGCCAGCGTGCTCATGTGGCGTTCGAGATCCTCGAGCAGGCTGCCGAACAGGCCGACGTCACCGTTGAACTCGCCGCTGACGCGATCCACCAGCAGCTGCATCTTCTCGACCAGGCCCGGATCGGCCTCGCCGTCGGCGCTGTCCACCCAGTAAGCGGCGGTTTCGGTGATCGTGCTCAGCAGCCGTCGTGCCGGGTGGCTGCGGCGGGTGAAAAAGCCGGTATCGCTCAGCGCCACCCGCAGCAGCGGTACCTGCAGCTTGGTCAGCAGCTGCTGCGCCGCGCCGCCCATGCGCAGCTCCTGGCCAAGGTGGTCGAACAGCATCGACACCAGCTCGACGGTGTCGCGCTGCTCGCCGGCCAGACGCGGTGCGCGTCCGTCGGTGCTCATCTGCCGCAGCTGCGCCAGCATGTCCTGACGCAGATGCTGCACGCTGCGCAGCGCCGGTTTGCCGCCGACCATCACCGGCGCGACCGGACGCGTCTGCAGCGTGGACAGCGCTGCCTGCAGCTCGTCAGGGGCGGCCGCGCGGCCCTCGCCGGACTCTTCGGCCGGCAGGCCGAGCACGCTGCGGCGCTGCGCGAGCAGGTCGCGCATGGTGGTGAACAGATTGCCGTTGCCGACGCCGGCCTCATCGCCCTCGTCGTCACTGGCGTAGCCACGGCCGGTCGCCGCCGCGGAGCCGCTATCGCGGCCCGTGCCGCCGCCGCGTGTGCCTGCGGCAGTCGCCGCGCCGGTCTCGCCCGCGGTTGTCGCGGGGCGTGACGCGGGCGCGGGCTCAGCGCTGCGGCGCGCGACGTATACGCGCAGATGCGGCAGGATGCGGCGGGTGACCAGGTGCTCGTTCACCGCGTCGTAGAAGCCGCCGATGGTGGTCAGCACGCGTCGCTCGAACAGCCGGTAGGCGAGCTGGCGATGCTCCGGCGGCAGATCGAGCTGGTCCAGCGCGCGGCTGAGCGAGGCACCGAGCGCGCGCGGGCCCAGCGGCAGCTGCTCGACCTCGAACACTGGCGCGCCGGCGAGCACGCCGAAGCGGTGGCCGAGTTCAAACAGCGCGGCGCTGGCACGCACCTCGGCGCGGCTGGACATCTCGGCGATGGCGAGATGATCCTCCAGCTGCTGCGCCGGCAGCAGTTCCAGTTCGGCGTCGGGGGCGGCCTTCGCCGCCGGCACCGGTGCACGATCGAATCTGGCCAGGTGTTCCTCGAGGCTGGCGACGAAACGCGGGGTGAGATCGGCGCGGCCGCGCTTGACCTCGCGCAGGCTTTCAAAGCAGCGTTGCTGTTCGGTGTTGTTGTGCGACTGCTCGGCCAGCTTGAACAGCTGCTGCTCGAGGTCGGACAGGACCGCGCGCAGCGCCGGTTCCAGCCGCGCACTGGCCATCGCCATCAACTCCTCGAGCAGTTGACGCACGCGTGGCGACAAGTCGCCGCGGTCTGCCAGTGTCGGCAGACCCAGCGGCGGCGCCTGCCACCTTTCGCGTCCCTCGACCATCGTGCGATCCCCTCGCGTCTCCGCGCATTCTATGCACGCTGGGGCGCGAGGGGCCAGCATTGCTGGCGGATGCCCCGTGGATGGCGCGCCGGACGCGGATCCTTCGTTTGCGCCCAGAGGAGCTACTTTCGTTGCTGAGGCTGCAAGCCGCAGGATCTGCTCGGCAACGAAGATTGCATGGCGCGTCGGGTGATCGCGACTCGCGTCGGCTGCGCGGGACGCCGGATCAGCGCGGACTCCAGCTCAGCGTCAGCCACGCCGAGCGTCCCGGCGTGGTGTAGCCGTAGGCCAGGCTGTAGCGGTGATCGGCGAGGTTGTCCAGGCGCAGGTGCAGCGCCAGGGCCTCGCTGACGGTCCAGTTCAGGCGCGCGTTGAGCAGCCCGTAGCCACCCAGGGTGGCGCCGTAGTCGGGGCTGCGGCCGGAGCCGTACAGCTCGAGACCGGCATTGACGCGCGCGCTGAAGTAGCGGGTCAGCACCAGGCTGCCGACGTGCGACGGCCGGCGCAGCAGACGCTGGCCAGTGTCGGCGTCGCGCGCGTTCAGCCAGGTCGCGTTGGCGTGCACGCCCCAGGCCGCGCCGCGCCAGCCCAGCGTCGATTCGAAGCCGTCGATGGTGGCACGGGCGATGTTGACGGCCTGGTAGGTGGCGCCGCCGCTGAAGTCGATCAGATCGTTGATGCGGGTGTGATAGGCATCGAGCTTGACCCGCAGCCCCGCCGCGGGTGTCAGCTCCAGGCCCGCCTCGCTGCTGGTCGAGCGCTCCGGCCGCAGTGCGGGGTTGCCGGCGTAGTAGCCGAAGTAACCCGGCGAGAATTCCTCGGAGAGACTCGGGGCGCGGAAGCCCTGGCCCCAGCTCGCGGTCAGCCGCGCCCAGTCGCTGAAGCGCCAGCCGGCCGCCGCCGAGGCGGTGTCGGCGTTGCCGAACACGCTGTTGTGGTCGTGGCGTCCGGCCAGCGACCAGTCGAAGGCACCGCTCGCACCGTACCAACCGGCATAGAGGCCGGTGTTGTCGCGGCTGCCTGCATAGACGTCGCTGTTGGCGCCGGTGTCGCGGTTGACGCCGCGCTCGTGCAGCCAGTCGATGCCCAGCGCGAGGCGCTGGCCGTCGCCGAGGCCGATCACGTTCTGCCAGCCGGCCGACTGCCGGCGGCTCAGATACAGGCTCTGGTAGGCCGGTGTCAGCAGGTCCTCGCGGTCGTTGCCGAGGCTGAACCGCTGCGACCAGTCGCCGCGCACCGGTCCGGCCAGATCCACGCCTGCGGCCTGCTCGATCACGCGTGAACTGCCCTGGTTGAAATCGACGTTGCTGTCGCTGCGCAGCACACTGCCCGACAGCCACTGCGAGCCGACGCGATAGGCCGCGCGCGCGGCCAGGTTCTGGTTGCTGAAACCATCTGCCTGCGGGCTGTAGGCGTAGTTCAGCGGATTGGTCGCGGCCACGCCGCGCACGTGGCGTGCGCCGACGATCACGCTGTAGCCGCCGTCCTTGCCCCAGTCGCCGATGCCGACGCTGCCGGCATAGTCGCCGTGGCTGCCGATGCGGCTGGCCAGGTGCGGGCCGTCGAGCTTGCGGGTGAAGATCTGGATCACGCCGCCGATCGCGTCCGAACCCCATTGCGCGGCGCGCGGGCCGCGCACGATCTCGATGCGCGCGATCGCGTCCAGCGGCAATTCCTCCCAGGCGAAAGCGCCGGTATTGGACGAGGCCACGCGCACCCCGTCCACCAGCACCAGGACCTGGTTGGAATTGGTGCCGCGCAGGAATACCGAGGTCTGCTGACCGGGCCCGCCGGCGCGGGCGACCTCGATGCCGGGCTGCAGGCGCAGCAGTTGCAGCAGGTCGCTGGCGCCGCTCTGGTCGATGTCGGCGCGGCTGATCACGCTGACGTCGGCGAGGGTGTCGGCGCTGGTCTGTGGAAAGCGCACCGCGGTGACGATCACTTCGGGCTGCTTGGTGGGCTGCTGGTAGCTCTGCGCGTGCGCGCTGGCGCTGACGCTGGCGACGATGGCTGTCGCGAGCAGGTTACGTTTCAGGTTCATGGTCAAGGCTCCGGTCGCTCACCCGCGGCCAGACGGCGCAGGGTGGCGGTGGAGCGGACGCGTACGATCGCGGCGTCAGCCCGACCGTCGCCCGCCGCGACGCCTGGTTCACGTCGCGACGCGTGGATGAAGGCCACGTCGCGGCGTCCTCGGGCCGGTCTCCGGACTCGCAAGTGACGCCTCGCGTGCCGCTCGAGGAGTCCGCCGGGCCGCCTTCCCGCGCAGCGCGCAGTGGCATCGGGACCGGCTCTACTTGCCTACCGTTGCGGGGGCAGTGCCGGCATTGGACCGGCTTCCCGTTTCACCCCGACATGCAGTTGCAGGCCGGGGCACCTGAGGCCGGCGCAGTGTACGAGTCGCGGCTGCGGCTCACAAGGCGCTCAGTCGCCCTCGCGTCCGGTGCGTACCCAGCCCAGTGCGCCGGACGCATCAACGCCGAATGCGATCACGATCGGCCGGCAGCAGACCGGGCAGTCCTCGACGTAACTCTGATCGCCGGTCGAAAGATCGGCCGCGGTCTCAAAGTTCTCGCCGCAGTAAGGGCAATCGAGGGTCAGCGATTCGAGCATGGGTGGCCTGCAGGGGAGCAACCGGACCCAGCATGCGCGCAGGGCTGTGAACGCGCCGTCAGCGGATCGCGGCACTCAATGCAGGAACAGCGCCAGCAGATCGTTGTGAAAGCGCAGCCCCAGCGGCGTCGGTTGCAGTGTCGCCGGATCGTCGTTCAGCCAGCCCTGGCGCCGCGCCGCCGCCAGCGGCGCCGCGATGGTGGCCGCATCAAGGCCGGTGCGCTGCGCAAACAGCGCCAGTGGCACGCCGTCGACCAGCCGCAGCGCGTTGAGCATGAATTCGAATGCGCGCTCGTCCGCAGCCACGGCATGGACGCTGCCGAATGTGCCGCCACTGGCGGCCCGCGCGAGATAGCGCTCCGGCACCTTGAGCTTGGCGCTGCGCAGGATGACGCCGGTCCCCGCATCGGTGATCTTGCCGTGTGCGCCGGCGCCGATGCCGAGATAGTCGCCGAAGGCCCAGTAGTTGCGATTGTGCGTGCTCTCACGGCCGGGTCGGGCGTAGGCCGACACCTCGTACTGCGCGTAACCCGCGGCGGCCAGGCGTGTCTGACAGGCTTCCTGCATCGCGTACGCCGTGTCGTCGTCGGGCAGCGGCGGCGGGTGCGCCGCGAACAGGGTGTTGGGCTCCAGGGTCAACTGATAGTGCGAGACATGCGCGGGTGCCAGCGTCAGCGCGTGTTCGAGATCGGCCAGGGCGCCGTCGAGCGTCTGTTCCGGAAGCGCATACATCAGGTCGAGGTTGAGGTTGGCGCAGCCGGCGTCCTGCGCCTCCTTGATCGCGCGCTCGGCCTCGGCGGCGGAATGGATGCGGCCCAGCGCGGCCAGCTTGGCGTCATCGAAGCTCTGCACGCCGAACGACAGCCGGTTGACGCCGGCGGCGCGGTAGCCGTCGAAGCGGCCGTGCTCGACGGCGCCCGGATTGGTCTCCAGCGTGATCTCGGCGTCTGCCGCCAGCGGCAGCCGCGCGGCGACGCCGTCCAGGATCGCCGCGATCCGGTCGGGCGCGAACAGGCTGGGCGTGCCGCCGCCGAAGAACACGCTGACCAGCGGGCGGCCGCGCACTGCGTCGGTGTGGGCGCGCAGGTCGGCATCGAGATCGGCCAGCAGGGTTTGCGCGTACTCGGCGTACGGCGCGACGCCGCGCAGCGCATGTGAATTGAAATCGCAGTACGGGCACTTGCGCACGCACCACGGCAGGTGCACGTAGAGCGACAGCGGTGGAGTCGCGAGCGGCGAGTGGAGATCGGCGTGCGCTGAGCCGCGCGTCGCGAGTGGAGCCGGCACGGACGTGCTCACGGCCGCCTCAGCCCGCCGCCGGCGCCCGCGCCAAGCTGTTCGCGCAGCGCCGCCAGCGCCTGGCCGCGATGGCTGATGCGGTTCTTCAGCGCGGGATCGAGTTCGGCCGCGCTGCAGCCCCGTCGCGGATCGAAAAATACCGGGTCGTAGCCGAAGCCTCCCGTGCCGCGCGGCGCGTGCAGGATGCGCCCGTGCCAGCGGCCCTCGGCGAGCAGCGGCGCCGGGTCGTCGGCGTGGTGCAGCAGCGCCAGCGCACAGATGAAATGCGCGCCGCGCTGGGCGTCGGGTACCGCGCGCAGCGCGTCCAGCAGTTTGTCGATATTGGCGGCGCTGTCACCGTGGCGGCCGGCGTAGCGCGCGCTGTTCAGCCCCGGGGTGCCGTCGAGTGCGTCCACGCACAGCCCGGAATCGTCGGCCAGCGCCGGCAGGCCGGTGGCGCGCGCAGCGTGGCGTGCCTTGAGGATCGCGTTCTCGGCGAAGCTGAGCCCGGTCTCCTCGGCGTCGCGCACGCCGAACACCGACTGCGCAACCAGCTTGATGCCGCTGCCGGCGAACAGCTCGCGCAGTTCCGCCAGCTTGCCGGCGTTGCCGCTGGCGAGAACGATGCGCTGGTGCGGGCCGTGGTCGATGGACATGGGGGCGCGGAGGTGGGAGGGCGTGAGCAGAAGAAATGGTCATCCCGAGCGTAGCGAGGGATCTTTCCAGCGGGTACACGGGCGCGAACGTCGAGGCAGGATCAGCCTCTTCGCAGCAAAGATCCTTCGGCCTTCAGCCTCAGCAACGACCAGGCGTTTACCGTTTCTCCGGTTCCCGGTTCCCGGTTCCCGCCTTATCCCGCCAGCGCCGCCCGCTGCGCCGCGATCAGCTCGTCGATGCCCTTGCCGGCCAGCGTCAGCATGGCGTCCAGCTCGTCGCGGCGAAACGCATGGCCCTCGGCGGTGCCCTGGATCTCGATGATGCCGCCGCCGTCGTTCATCACCACGTTCATGTCGGTGTCGCAGGCACTGTCTTCGGCGTAGTCGAGGTCGAGCACCGGCGTGCCGCGCCACAACCCCACCGAGACCGCCGCCACCGCGCCGTGCAGCGGATTGCGCTTGAGCGCGCCGCGCTTGAGCAGGGTGGCGATGGCGTCGACCAGTGCGACGTAGGCGCCGGTGATCGCCGCGCAGCGGGTGCCGCCGTCGGCCTGCAGCACGTCGCAGTCGAGCGTGATCACGCGCTCGCCCAGTGCGGCGCGATCGACGCAGGCGCGCAGGCTGCGGCCGATCAGACGCTGGATTTCCATGGTGCGCCCGCCCTGGCCGCCGCGCGCGGCTTCGCGCTGGCTGCGCTCGTGGGTGGCGCGCGGCAGCATGCCGTACTCGGCGGTAATCCAGCCCTCGCCCTTGCCGCGCAGCCACGGCGGCACACGTTCCTCGACGCTGGCGGTGCACAGCACGCGGGTGTCGCCGCAGGCGATCAGCACCGAGCCTTCGGCGTGACGCGTGTAGTGGCGCTGGATCGACAGGGTGCGCAGCGCGTCGGGCGCGCGGCCGCTGGGTCGCGGTACGGAGGTCATGCGCGGCATCGCTTGGGAAACGGGGCCTGCCAGCTTACCATCCCTGTTTTGGCCGACCGTCGGAATCCGCATGATCCGCAGCATGACCGCCTACGCCTCGGCCGAGGCCGATTCGCCGCTGGGCCGGCTGGCGCTCGAGCTGCGCACGGTCAACCACCGTTATCTGGAAGTCTCGCTGCGCCTGCCCGAGGAATTGCGCGCCTTTGAAAGCGCGCTGCGCGACCGCATCGCGCAGCGGCTGGCGCGTGGCAAGGTGGATGTGGCGCTGCGCCTGCGTGCCGGCAACGGCGGCGGCGCGCGCGCGCTGCGACTCAACGAAGCCTACCTGCGCCAGCTCGCCGACAGCGCGCTGCACTTGTCCGGGCGATTCCCCGAGTTGAGCGTGGAGTTCACCGAACTGCTGCGCCTGCCCGGCGTGGTCGAGCAGGTGGAGCCCGACCAGCAGGCGCTGGGTGCCGCGTTGCTGGCGCTGGCCGACCGTACGTTGACCGAGCTTGGCGCGGCACGCGAGCGTGAGGGCGCGCGTCTGGGCGAGGTGATGGCCGAGCGCCTGCAGGGCATCGCCGCGCAGGTGATGGCGGTGCGTGCGGCGATGCCCGAGATCCGCGCCGCGCAGCGCGGCAAGCTCGACGCGCTGCTGGTCGAGCTCAAGGATGCCGCCGATCCGGCGCGCATCGAGAAGGAGCTGGTCGCGCAGTTGTTGCGCCTGGACGTGGACGAGGAGCTGGATCGTCTCGATGCGCATGTTGCCGAGGCGCGCCGCGTGCTGGCCCTGAGCGAGCCGGTCGGGCGGCGGCTGGACTTCCTGCTGCAGGAGTTCAACCGCGAGGCCAACACGCTGGGCTCGAAGTCGGTGGATCCGCGCAATACCCAGGCGGCGGTCGAGCTGAAGGTGCTGATCGAGCAGATCCGCGAGCAGGTGCAGAACATCGAGTAGGCGGGCTCAATGCTGGCGACATGGATCAATTGCGTTGGACTTGCGTGTAACGCAGCAGGTGCGTTTCTCGTTTGGCGTTACGGATTACCCAAAGATCATTCTCGTAGCGGTCATCAGTTCCTCGTTACTCAGCAGATCGATCAAAGTGAAGTTGAGAGGACGCGCAAATTTGACCGCATCTCGACGAATGGAATGGCCCTGATCGTTGTTGGATTTTTGATGCAACTCTGGGCTGCATGGCCTTGAGGTGAACTATGAGGTTTGTCAGCAGCTCATGACCGGCACCCTGTTCATCGTTGCGGCGCCTTCGGGCGCGGGCAAGTCCAGTCTGGTCAACGCGTTGCTGGCCCGCGAGCCGGGCATGGCGCTGTCGATCTCGTACACCACACGACCGCCGCGCCCCGGCGAGAGCGAGGGCAGCCACTACCACTTTGTCGATCGCGGCGAGTTCGAGCGACTGCGTGCCGCCGGAGCGCTGCTCGAGCACGCCGAGGTGCACGGCAATCTTTACGGCACCTCGCGCGCGGCGGTCGAGCGCGAGCTTGCTGCCAGTCGCGACGTGCTGCTGGAGATCGACTGGCAGGGCGCACGGCAGATCCGCGCGGCCATGCCGGGTTGCGTCGGCATCTTCATCCTGCCGCCCTCGCGCGCCGAACTGGAGCGGCGCCTGCGCGCACGCGGCGCCGACAGCGACGCGGTGATCAAGCGCCGGCTGCTGAATTCGCATGAAGAGCTGCGCCGCGCCGGCGAGTTCGAGTACTGGATCGTCAACGACCGCTTCGAACGGGCGCTGGACGACCTGACCGCGATCGTGCGTGCCGTGCGTCAGCGCACACCGCTGCATTGGCCGCGCCCGCAGGCCCTGCTGGACGCGCTGCTGAAAGACGGCTGAACCCGGCTGCTTGGCGCGCTGCGGCGTGTCCTGTACCTTCGAGTTCATTTTTAGATGATGACACCCGCCTCCATGCCGACTGCCGTCGCCGATGCCCTGATCGAGGTCCGCGACCTGACCACGCTGCTCAGCGGCAAGGCCGTGTTCGACGGCCTCAGCCTCGATATTCCGCGCGGCAAGGTCACCGCCATCATGGGCCCCAGCGGCACCGGCAAGACCACGCTGCTGAAACACATCACCGGACAGATGCGCCCGGATCGAGGCACTTTGCGGGTCGATGGGCAGGATGTGCCGACTCTCGGGCGCGAGGCGCTGTACGCGCTGCGCGAGCGCATCGGCTATCTGTTCCAGAATTCGGCGCTGCTGACCGATTACGACGTGTTCGAGAACGTCGCCTTTCCGCTGCGCCAGCACGCGCGCCTGCCCGAGGTCCTGCTGCGCAACATCGTGCTGACCAAGTTGCAGGCGGTGGGCCTGCGCGGCGCGGCGCGGCTGATGCCCAGCGAGTTGTCCGGCGGCATGGCGCGGCGCGTGGCGCTGGCGCGCGCGATCGTGTTCGATCCGATGCTGATCCTCTACGACGAGCCCTTCGTCGGCCTCGACCCGATCGCGCTCAACCAGGTGCTGCAGCTGATCCGCACCCTCAACCGCACGCTGGGCATCACCTCGATCCTGGTCGCGCATGAGTTCGCCGCCGTGCGCCAGGTCGCCGACGGGGTGCACCTGATCGCCAACGGCAAGTGCGTCGCCTCGGGCACGCCGGAGCAGCTCGCGCGTGGCGAATCGGACTGGACCCGGCAGTTCTTTGGCGGTGAGGCCGACGGTCCGGTGCCGTTTCAGTACCCGGCCGGAGACTATGCGGCTGCGCTGGGTTTCACGGGAGCGGCGGCATGAGCGCCGACATGAAGGCGAAGGCGCCGCGTGGCGGCATGCTGGTGGATGGACTGGTGCAGATCGGCGCCTGCGGCCTGTTCCTGCTCGGCATGCTCGGTGCGATTCCGCGCAGCCTGCGCTACCTGCGCGAGATCTCGCGCCAGATCTGGTTCGTCGGCGCGATGAGCCTGGTGATCATCATGATCAGCGGCCTGTTCGTCGGCATGGTGCTGGCGCTGCAGCTGTACTACACGCTGTCGATCTTCGGCGGCACCGCCGCGCTGGGCACGGTGGTGGCGCTGTCGCTGTACCGCGAGCTGGGCCCGGTAATCACCGCGCTGCTGTTCGCCGGCCGCGCCGGCACCGCGATGACCGCCGAGATCGGCCTGATGCGCGCCACCGACCAGCTGGCCGCGATGGAGATGATGGCGGTCGATCCGATCGCCTTCGTCGCCACGCCGCGCTTTCTCGCCGGCGTGGTCGCGATGCCGCTGCTGGCCAATGTCTTCAGCATGCTCGGCCTGCTCGGCGCACACTTGGTTGGCGTCACCTGGCTGGGCGTGGACAACGGCACGTTCTGGTCGAACATGACCTCCAACGTCGACGTCTGGAAGGACATCGCCAACGGCACCTGGAAGGCGCTGGCCTTCGGCATCGTGGTATCGCTGATCGCCGTATTCCAGGGTTACACCGCGCCGCCGACCAGCGAAGGCGTGGCTTATGCCACCACCCGCACGGTGGTGTTCTCGTCCATCGTCGTGCTGGCGCTGGACTTCGTGATGACCGCATTTCTGATGTGAGAGGGCCTCCGCCGTGAATCCACGCCGCTCCTTCGCCGCCGGCACCGGCCTGTTCATCCTGCTGGGCTTTGCCGCGCTGGCTTATCTGGCCACGCAGACCTCGTCGGTGGCCAACTTCAGTTCCGGGCCCACCTACGACGTGGTCGCCCAGTTCGACAACGTCGGTTCGCTGAAAGACCGCGCGCCGGTCAAGGTCGCCGGTGTGCGCGTCGGCTCGGTCAAGGCGATCCAGCTCGACAACCGCAGCATGGAGGCCAAGGTCACGCTGGCGATCGACACCCGCTACAACGACATCCCCGACGATTCCTTTGCCAAGATCATGACCAGCGGCCTGCTCGGCGACCAGTTCGTGGCGCTGTCGCCGGGCGGTTCGCCGAACGTGCTCAAGAACGGCAGCCGCATCATCAACACGCAGTCGGCGATGCAGCTGGAGGACCTGATCGGCAAGTTCCTGGTCGGCGGCTCGTCGCCGGCCAAGAGCAGCAGCGCAGGCGCCGCCGTCGGCGGCAAGAACGGTGGTTGAACCCATGCATCCCTCGATTGACGCGCGGTGATCGCTGCCGCGCAGGAGAACTCTAATGTTGCGCACGCTCGCATTTGCCTTTGCCGTTACCCTTGTTGCCGCGACCGCGACACCGGTTGCCGCGCAGACCGCCGCGCCTGCAGCAGCTGCCGCTGCACAGCAGAACCCGCAGCAGATTGTGCAGTCGATCGCCGACCAGCTCGGCCAGGCCATCGAGGGCCACCAGACCGAACTCAAGAACGATCGTCCCAAGCTGATCGCGACCATCAACCGCATCCTGCTGCCGCATTTCGACGTGCAGTATGCGTCGCTGCTGGTGCTCGGCCGTTACGCGCGCACCGCCACCCCGCTGCAGCGCGAACGGTTTTCCAAGGCGTTCTACAACTCGATCACCCAGCGTTATGCCGAGGGTCTCTTGAACTACACCCGCGGCCGCGTGCAGGTGCTCCCGGCGCGGGCCGGCGGCGACGCGCGCCGCCAGATCGTGCGCACCGAGGTGGTGTTGAATGACGGCAAGAAGATCGCCGTGGACTATGTGTTTCATCGCGCCCTGAACGGCCAGTGGCAGGCCTATGATGTGATCATCGAGGGCATTTCCTACATCGCCAATTTCCGCAGCCAGGTCGGCGAGGAAATCCGCCGCAGCAGCCTCGATGCCCTGATCACGCGCCTGGAATCGCAGGGTGGCAAGGCCATCGACACCCTCAACAAGCAGGGTGGCGCGGGGTGAGCGACAGCGCTTGCCAGCTGCAGCATTCGAGTGCCGATACCCTGGTGTTGACCGGCACGTTGGGGTTCGCCAACGCAGCGGCTTGCTTTGCGGAAGTCACCCGTGCGCTGCATGCGGATGCCATCGCCATCCTCGATCTCGGCGGGCTGGGTCGCGCTGATAGCGCGGCGCTGGCCTGCGTGCTGGCCTGGATCGCCGATCGCCGCGCCCACGGTCGCTCGCTGCAGGTCAGCGCATTGCCGGATGGCCTGCGCGCGCTGGCGCGCGTATGCGAGGTCGAGGACCTGCTGGACGCCGCGGCCCGCGGCTGACGCGCTTGCGGCCAGCCGCATCCGCGCAACATGCCCGGG
>Ga0307373_10010513_pt1 | contig 13594 bp, 7 predicted proteins | sample OX2MG_FD_202534 | JGI IMG/M metagenome (GOLD analysis project Ga0307373, IMG submission 202534) | Soil microbial communities from Risofladan, Vaasa, Finland - OX-2 | ecosystem: Environmental > Terrestrial > Soil > Coastal area > Acid sulfate soil | place: Finland: Risofladan, Vaasa | collected... | reverse complement strand
GCCGAAAATCGCCAAGGGACCGCTGGCCTCAGCCGCGGCCGAGGAACTGGCGCGGCGGCGCTTGCGCGGGAGGGTGGCGTTTGAAGGCGCGAGGATGACCGTTGTCGATGCGGCTCGGCTGCGGAAGGCCTCTCCGCAGGGGCGGCTGCGCTGGCAGCCGGTTACCGGGTGGGTCGAACGGCTGCGGCGGGTCAAGGATGCGGACGAAATCGAGCGCATACGGGCGGCGGCTCGGCTGGCCTGTGATGTCATTGTCGAGGTGTTGCCGCTGATCAAGCCCGGCGTGCGGGAAAGCGACCTGGCGGCGGAAATCGAGTTTCGCATGCGGCGGCGGGGGGCCAGCGGGGCGGCCTTCGAAACGATTGTGGCGTCGGGGCCCCGGGGGGCCCTTCCCCATGCGCGACCATCCGCCAAAGTGCTACAGGCCAATGAGTTGGTGGTCATTGATATGGGTGCTATACTCCGCCACTACTGTTCGGATATTACCCGGACAGTGTTTCTGGGCCATGCCTCAGGCAAGGTTCGCCGCTGGTACCGGGCGGTGGCCGAAGCACAGGCGGCTGCCTGTGAAGCCTTAAGAGCCGGGGCACCGGTAGAGGCCCCCGATGTCGCCGCCAGGCGCGTTCTGCGGGGCTACGGGCTGGCCCGCGCCTTCGTGCACAGCACCGGCCATGGTTTAGGGATCGAAGTGCACGAAGAGCCTCGTTTGGGCCGCGGCCAGTTGCAGCCGCTCGACCGATCCAGTGTGGTGACGATCGAGCCGGGCGTTTATCTGGAAGGGATCGGCGGCATCCGCATCGAGGATGACCTGCTGGTTCTGCCGGGTGGAGCGGAAATGCTGACCGACGCCCCACGCGAATTTCTGGAGTTGTGAATGGCAGGGAAGAAAAAACAGACGGTTCCCGTCCCCTCCGAGGTCGATTGGGGCGAAATCGAGCGCGTGCTGAAGCTGATGGACAAGCACGGCCTCGAGGAGTTCGAATATTCCAACGACGCCTTGCACGTGCGGCTGAAAAAGATGCCCGTCCATCCGGCCGTTGCTCGCGCCGAAGCGGCGCCGGCCGCGACGGCGGAAATCGCCGCGCCAGCCCGGGTGACGGCGGCGGAAGCCGACGGCGAGAAACTGCACGTCGTCAAATCCCCCATCGTGGGAACGTTTTATTCCGCCCCGAAGCCGGGCGCTCCGGCGTTCGTGCAGGTCGGAGACCGCGTGGGAGAGGGTCAAGTCCTCTGCATCATCGAAGCGATGAAGCTGATGAATGAGATCGAATCGGACCTCGCCGGAGAAATCGCGCGCGTCTTCGTCGAAAACGGGCAGCCGGTGGAATACGGCGAGTCTCTTTTCGCCATGCGGCCGGCCGGTCCGGTCCCGGCGGCCTGAAAACGGAATGTTCCAGAAAATCCTGATCGCCAACCGCGGGGAAATCGCCCTGCGAATCATCCACGCCGCGAAGGAATTGGGGATCCGAACAGTAGCCGTCTATTCGGAGGCGGACCGCAACTCCCTGCACGTGCGCTTTGCCGACGAGGCGGTCTGCATCGGCCCGCCGCGGTCGGCCGACAGCTATCTGAACATTCCCGCGGTGATCAGCGCCGCGGAAATCACCAACGTTGACGCCATCCATCCCGGCTACGGGTTCCTTTCCGAGAACGCGAATTTCGCCGAGGTCTGCGAGGCGTCCCGGATCACCTTCATCGGTCCCTCGTCGGAGACGATCCGTCTGATGGGAGAAAAGGACCGCGCCCGGCGGGAGATGGCCGCGGCGGGTTTGCCCATCATCCCCGGCTCGAAGGGCGTGGTGGAGGACGAAGCGAGCGCGGAACGGGTGGCGGCGGAGGTGGGCTATCCGCTCATGATCAAGGCGGCCGAAGGCGGCGGCGGCCGCGGCATGCGGCGGGTCAACGGGCCGGGCGAGCTGCTCGCGGCGTTTCACATGGCCCGAACGGAAGCCGAGCAGGCCTTCGGCTGCCCCGACGTGTACATCGAGCGGCTGATTGAAAAACCGCGGCACATCGAATTTCAGGTCCTGGGCGACAAGACCGGACACGTGATCCATCTGGGCGAGCGCGAATGCAGCATCCAGCGTCGGCATCAAAAATTGCTGGAGGAATCGCCCTCGCCCGTGCTCGACGGCGAGACGAGGGATCGGATCGGGGCGCAGGTGGTCGAAGCGCTGCGGCGGATCGGCTATACCGGCGCGGGCACGGTGGAATTTTTGCGCGACGCGGCCGGAAAATTTTATTTCATCGAGATGAACACCCGCATTCAGGTGGAGCACCCGGTGACCGAAATGCGGACCGGCGTGGACCTGGTGAAAGCGCAAATCCTGCTGGCGGCCGGCCTGCCTCTTTCCCGGGTGGTCGAGACGGTGGAATTTCGCGGCCATAGCCTGGAATGCCGGATTAACGCGGAGGACCCGGAAACCTTCCGGCCCTCGCCGGGCCACGTGACGGCATTTCACGTCCCCGGCGGGCCCGGCGTGCGGGTGGATACGGCGGCCTACGCCGGTTCGACCATTCCCCCTTATTACGATTCGCTGATGGCGAAGCTGGTCGTTCACGGCCGCGATCGCGAAGAGGCCCTGGCCCGGATGCGCCGGGCGCTCGACCTGTTCATCATCGAGGGCGTGCGCACCACGATTCCGTTGCACCGCCGCGTGCTCGCCGATTCGGAATTCATCGCCGGCCGTTTCGATACGGGCTTTCTGGACCGCTTGCTGAAGGCGCCAAACGAGTAGCGATCATGCCGCCTGTCTTTCCCCGGCTGTACATCATCGTGGACGCCCCTCTGCTCCCGATCCCCGCGACGGAGATGGCCGAACGTTTGGCGTCGGCGGGAGCGCCGTTGATTCAATACCGCGATAAGCAAGGTTCCTCGCTCCGCCTCTACGAAACCTGCCGGGAACTGGGCCGGCGCATGGCCTCATTTCCCGTTCGATGGATCGTGAACGACCGGGCCGATATCGCCATGCTGACCGGGGCCGGCGGCGTGCACGTGGGCCAGGACGATCTCCCGGTTGCGGCCGCCAGGGAGATCGTGGGCCGCGACAGATGGGTCGGCTTTTCGACTCACACGCTCGAGCAGGTGCGCGAGGCCGACACGACCAGCGCCGATTACATCGCCTTTGGCCCGATCTATCCCACGACAACCAAAAAGCAGGCCGATCCAACCGTGGGGGCGGAAGGATTGCGGCGCGCCCGGGAGCTTACGCGAAAACCGCTGGTGGCGATTGGCGGCATTCGCCTGGAAAACGCCGAGGAGTTATGGCGCGCCGGCGCGGATTCGCTCGCCGTGGCACGCGACGTCGTTTCCCACCGGGACCCGTCGGCTCGCGTGCGGGAGTATCTGGCGCTGGCCGAGCGCGTTTTCGGGGCACAAGCGAAGCCCTAGCCCGTCCGAGATGCCGGCTGCACATCCTATTCATCCTACTCATGATCTTATGATCGCTTGAGGGTCGGCCGTCATTTCCCCCAATCAGTGTGGAAGATGACCTACGCCGCGGGACGGCCGGTGGTTTCTGTACTTCAACTTATAGCGCGCGCGCGACTTGGCGGGTATGGGTCGCGGCATGAAACGTGCTATTCTGTCTGCCATGGCACGGCGTAGCCTGATTCTGGCATTGATGTTCAACCTGGCTACTCTGGTGCCGTTGCCCCTTTCCGCCTGTGCCGTCCTTACCGGCCTTCAAGGGCCGTGCCAGTGCCCCATGATGATGCAGGGTGAGGGCGTAACGAGGGCCCAGAGCCGCGGAGCGATGATTTCGTGTCGCTGCATCGAGGCCAGCGCCCCCATTCCCAAGGCCGAGATCGGCGGGACGAACTCGCCGTCTACGCTTCTCGCCGGGATTTTCTCCGTCCTTTCTACACCGAAGCAGGTAACTTCCTCAGCCAATTCCCCGAGCGCGCTCGTGGTTGCCGCCCTGGGTCCGCCCAAGCTCCGAGCGCAGCTCTGTATCTTTTTGCTTTAAACCCTCCCGTCCGATTTCGCCTCAACGGCGCGCGGCGTTGTACGCGCTCTGACTCCAACCCAATCGATGGCTTTGATAAATCGCGGGAGAAAAGCGCATGAAGTTTCGAAACCGGCTGTTTTTTGGCATGTCGCTCGTGATTTTTGGGACCTTCCCCGCCGCGGGTCAGGCTGAGAAAACAATAACGCAGCCCGCGCCCGAGAAGGTGCTGCATCTCGACAATCTCGTGACCGAAGCGTTGCGCGCGAATCCGGAAATCCGCGCCGCCGAGCTGCACGTCGAAGCGCTGCAGGCGCGCGTACCTCAAGAGAAAGCGTTGCCCGATCCCACCGTCACGGTCGGGTGGATGGGTAACCCCGCTCCGTTCGTCGTGAATGCGACGGCCGCGATGAGCTACCGCGGCGTGTCGGCGATGGAGACGTTTCCTTTCCCCGGCAAGCTGAAGCTACGCGGAGAGATTGCCGATCGCGAGAGCCGGGCGGCCTGGTGGGACTACGAAGCCGCGCGGCGGAGCGTGGTTTCCGAGGTGAAGGTTGCCTACTACCAATACGCCTATTTTCACAAGGCACTCGAAATCGTCGAGAATAATCAGATTCTACTCGAGAGCCTGATTAAGATCGCCGAAGCGCGTTACGAGGCCGGCCAGGGACTCCAGCAGGACATCCTGAAGGGCCAAGTGGAGCTTTCGCAGCTCCTGGAGCGGGCCACGATTCTGAATGAGCAGGAATACATGGCCGCCGCGCGGATCAACACGCTGCTCAACCGCGATCCGGAAATGCCTCTCGCGCCCCCCTCGCCTCTGACGCAAACGAAGCTGACGTATACGCTCGACAACCTCTACCGCCTGGCGCGGACGAACGATACGAACTTGCAAGGTGACCGGCGAATGATCGAACGGGATGAGGATGCGGTCGCGTTCGCCCGGAAATCCTACGAGCCCGACTTCGACGTCAGCTACATGTACCAGCGGATGCCGGGAGGGCCGAATCTCTACGGGGCGTTCCTCGGGGTGAACATCCCCGTCTTCTATAAGTCCAAACAACGTCAGGAAGTAGTCGAGGCTAGCCGGGATCTCGCGAGCGAACGGAGCGTCCGCGAGAACCGGGAGACAACGGTGAATTTCCTGGTGAAGGAGCAATTCCTGGAAGCGGATCAAGCTCAAAAACTGAGCGTGCTTTACTCGCAAGCGATCATGCCGCAGTCGGCGCAGGCTCTCGAATCATCCGAGATTGCTTACGAGGCGGGGAAGACCGATTTTCTGACGATGCTCGACAACTTCGTCAGCCTGCTGGAATTTCGGGTGAATTACTACCGCGAAATCTCCGATTACCAGATTTCGCTGGCACGCCTCGAGCCGCTGGTCGGCGTCGAACTCACGAAGTGAGATCAAGGCATGCCGTTGTTAGGGAATCGAAACTTTTGCCGATTCGCCAGGTGGCGAGAGGGAGGGTTCGCATGAAAAACTATCGAACCGCGTTTCTTGCCGTGCTCGCCATCAACGTGGCGTTGCTCGCGGCGCTGGGGGTGTGGTGGTGGCATTCGCGTTCCGCGGCGGCTCCGACACAAAGCGGATCCGGAACGGAAGTGGTCGCCGAAGGGCCGATGCAGAAAACCGTTTCCTCGGCCGCGCAGCCGGTGCCTACGACACTTGTTCCCTTGCAACTTTCCCCGCAACGGCTGCAAAGCATCGGCGTGAAGGTCGGTGTGGTGGAGCGAAAGGTGATCCACGACGACATTCGCGTCGTCGGGAGCGTTTCCGTGGACGAGCGGACGCAGGCGTACGTCCAGACGAGATTCTCGGGTTGGATTCAGAAGGTTTTCGCCAACGCCAATTTCCAGTACGTGAGGAAGGGCGAGCCGCTCTTCACCATTTACAGCCAGGATCTGGTTGCCACCGAACGCGAATACTTGCTAGCCGAGCAAAACGAGCGATTGCTGGCCAAGAGCACCGTGCCCGGCGTGGCCGAAGGCGCTCGCTCGCTGGTGAAGGCCACGCTCGGACGCCTGCGCCAGTGGAATCTTCCACGGCGCGAGATCGCCCGGCTCGAGCATGCCGGGAGCGTACAGCAGTATCTGGAAATCGATTCGCCCGTTTCCGGATTCATCACCGAGCGGAATGCGCTGCCCAACCTCTACGTCCAGCCGGAGACGCGGCTCTATACCGTCGCCGATTTTTCCACGGTCTGGGTATATGCCGAAGTATTTCAGAACGATCTAGGCCGCGTCCGGGTTGGCGACCCTGCCAGTCTTACCGTCGATTCCTATCCTGGCCGGACGTTCCGCGGCCGAGTGAATTTCATTTATCCCGACGTGGACATGGCGACGCGGACGGCGCGCGTACGCCTGGTGTTTTCCAATCCCGGTCTTCTGCTGAAACCGGGAATGTTCGTGAACGTCGATCTGGAAGTCCCGATGGGCCGGCAACTGGTCGTTCCCGCATCGGCCATCTTCCAGACGGGCACGCGGCAGATTGCCTTCATCGATCGCGGCGGCGGCTATCTCGATCCGCGCGAGGTGCTCGTAGGGCCGCAGGTCGGCGACAGCTTCATCGTGCTGAAAGGACTGAAGCCGAACGAACGCATCGTCACCTCCGCCAATTTCCTGATTGATTCCGAGAGCCAGTTGCAGGCCGCTCTCGGCAGCTTTCTGCCGCCACCGCCTGGAGCGGGCGCGGCCGCTGCAAGGAACGTTCCACAAAACAACGTGGAGTTCAGCAGTATTCCCTCGCCCCCCCGCAAGGGCAGCAACACGTTCCAGGCGAAGCTGACCGATGCCCAGGGCAAGGGGATCGCCGGCGCGCAGGTTCAAGTGCTATTCCTCATGCCGGCCATGCCGGCGATGGGCATGGCGGCGCAGCGAGTCGCATTCAACCTGGAAGACAAGGGCGGCGGGGTTTACCAAGGACAAGGTGCGCTGCCGAGCGCGGGAACCTGGCAGGTATCGATTGTGGCGAAACGCGCGGGACAGGTGATCGCGAGCAAGCACCTGAGCGTCAACGTCAGCGGAGGGATGTGAGGTGATCTCCCGGCTGATCGAATGGTGCAGTCGCAACCGGTTCCTGGTATTTGCCGCGACCATCGCCCTGGTCGTCGCGGGCGTTTGGGCGCTCCGCCAGGTCCCGCTCGACGCACTGCCGGATATCTCCGACGTGCAGGTGATCGTACACACCTCCTGGCCAGGTGAACCGCCCAATATTATTGAAGATCAGGTGACATATCCGATCGCGAGGGCCTTTCTGGCGGCGCCACGGGTGAAGGCGGTACGGGCACAGACGATGTTCGGCGATTCGTATGTGTTCGTCGTATTTCGCGACGGAACCGATCTCTATTGGGCTCGCTCGCGGGTGCTCGAATACCTGCAGCAGATTGAGGGGCAATTGCCGGCAGGCGTACATCCGGTGATTGGCCCCGACGCGACGGGGGCCGGTTGGGTCTACGAATACGCGGTCGTCGACCGCACGCACAAGTACAGCCTGGCCGATCTGCGCGCGTTGCAGGACTGGTATTTGCGCTACCAATTGGAAACTGTGCCCGGCGTGGCGGAAGTGGCTTCGATCGGCGGATTCGTTCGCCAGTATCAGGTCAATCTCGATCCGAACAAGCTATTGGCGTACGGCATCCCGCTTCGAACGGTGATCGCCCGCGTGCGCGAAAGCACGAACGAAGTTGGCGGGCGGATACTCGAGATGGGCGGAGCCGAATACATGGTGCGAGGGCTCGGGTACCTGCGCTCGCTCAACGATTTGGCAAACGTTCCGGTCGCCGTTAAAAACGGCACGCCGGTTCTCATCCGCGATCTTGGCACGGTGACTTTCGGCCCGGACATCCGCGAAGGCGCGGCCGACTGGAACGGCGAAGGCGAAACGGTCGGCGGGATCGTGGTCATGCGTTACGGAATGAACGCGCTGCAGGTGATCGACGGGGTGAAAGAAAAGCTTGCCCAGATCGCGCCCTCGCTCCCGCCCGGCGTCGAGATCGTTTCCGCTTATGACCGATCGGGACTGATCGAATCGTCGGTTCACACGTTGGAACGCGATTTGGTGGAAGAGGCGGTCATCGTGAGCCTGGTCATGATTTTCTTCCTCTTGCATTTCCGCTCGGCGCTGATTCCGATTCTGAGCATACCGATCGCTCTCGTGGCGGCGTTCATCCCGATGCATTTCCTCCACGTCAGTTCGAACATCATGTCACTGGGCGGTTTAGCGCTGGCAATTGGGGTTCTGGTGGATGCCGCCATCGTAATGGTGGAGAACGGCTATCGTCATCTAGCTGAAGCGCAAAACGGCGATCCTCCGGCGGGTGTGCCGCCGGAGGGGCCGGTCGAGGCCGCGAACGTGTCTGCCGAAGAGCGGCCAGCCGATCCCGGCCGTCGCACTGCTCCCATCTCGCCGATCACCGGAAAACAGCGCCGGCGGATCATGCTCGACGCCGCCAAGCAGGTGGGAACGCCGATCTTTTTTTCGCTCTTGATCATTATCGTTTCTTTCCTGCCGGTCTTCTTGCTCCAATCCCAGGAGGGCCGGCTGTTCCGGCCGCTGGCCTGGACGAAGACGCTTTCGATCGCTTTCGCCTCGATTCTTTCGGTCACATTGGTGCCGGTGCTGATGCCGCTCTTCATTCGCGGGCGGCTGCGGCCGGAATCCCGGAATCCCTTCGCACGCGTTTCCCAGTCCCTCTACCAGAGGGTACTGCGCGTCTGTTTGCGGCACCGAGCGGCGACGGTGATCCTGAGCCTCGTCATTGTGGCACTCGTGGCGCCCCTGGCGGAGCGAATCGGGAGCCAGTTCATGCCGTCTTTGTTCGAAGGTTCGGTGCTCTATATGCCGACGGCGCTGCCCGGCATCTCTATTACCTCCGCTTCGGGGCTCCTTCAGGAGCAGGACCGGATCATCCGCTCGTTCCCTGAGGTTCGGAGCGTGTTCGGTACGGTCGGCCGGTCGAATTCCGCCACCGACAACGCCCCACTCGACATGTTCGACACCACGATCATGCTGAAACCTCGCCGCCAATGGCCCCAGGGAATGACCTACACGAAACTCATTCAGCAGATGGACTCCAAACTGCAATTTCCCGGCATAACGAATACCTGGACGATGCCTGTGGCGAACCGGCTTGATATGGAGCTGACCGGAATCAAAACGCCGGTCGGAATGAAAATTCAGGGACCAAGCATCGATGGGATCCAGCAGGCGGGCATGCGGGTCCAGCAGATTCTATCGGGGATGCCGGAGGTACGCTCGATTTTCGCCGAGCGGGTGGCACAGGGATTTTACATCAATATCGCGGTGGACCGAGCGATTGCCGCGCGCTACGGGCTCACGGTCGCGGACGTGCAACGCGCCATCGAATCGGGAATCGGCGGCGAGAACGTTGCCGAGAATATCGAAGGCCGCGAGCGATTCCCGATCGACGTGCGCTACAACCGCGATTTCCGCAACGATCTTCCCGATCTCGAGCGCGTCCTGATCGCCACCCCCACCGGTGCGCAAATCCCGATCAGCGAAGTCGCGACGATCACTTTTTCACAGGGCCCGGAGATGATCCGCGACGAGGGCGGTCAACTGACCGGCTACGTGTACCTCGATCTCAAGACATCCAACTACGGCGGCTTCGTCAACCAAGCCGATGCTCTCCTTCGCAAGAAGCTGAGCCTGCCGCCCGGCTACACCTACCACTGGTCCGGCGAATACGAATTCGAATTGCACGCCAAGAAACGGCTCGAGTTCATCCTTCCGATCGTGTTCTTCATCATCTTCTTGCTGCTCTACCTTGCGTTCCATTCGGTCGCCGAGGCGGCAATTCTTTTCTTTCCGGTATTTTTCGCGCTGACCGGGGGTCTATTGCTCCAGTGGCTGCTCGGCTACAACTTCAGCGTGGCCGCGGCGGTCGGTTACATCACGCTGTTCGGGATCGCGGTGGAGACCTCAGTTGTGATGGTCATTTACCTGCACGAAGCCATGGACAGCCGGTTGGCATCCGGTGAGCCCCTCGGAAGAGCCGACGTGGAAAGGGCGACCATCGACGGGGCGGTGCTGCGGTTACGTCCGAAGCTGATGACGGTTTTTGCGGTTATTTGCAGCCTGGGTCCGATCCTTTGGGAAACCGGCATCGGCTCGGACGTCATGAAACCGATTGCCGCGCCGGTAGTCGGCGGGATGGTGACCTCGACGATCGGGGTGCTGCTCCTGGTCCCCGTGCTCTTCTCACTGTTGAAGGAGCGCCAGTTGCGCCGCGGGACGTTGCGCGCTTCCACTGCCCCTGCCAGCGAATAGGCGCTGCCGCAGATCGCGCCGTGCCGCACCGTTGCGGAGTAGCGCTTCACCCGGCCGGATTCCGCCTTCGAACGGTTAGAATCGGTTAGAATCGGCCGGCTTGCGAATCTGTTGCGGGCGCGGGTTGAATTGTCAATATGGCGACGGGGTGGCGAATCCGGGTTAAGGCGTTATGGCGCCGGTCGTCTGCGCTCGACCGGCTCGCCGCATTGCTGGTCGTGCTGTCGGCGGCCTTTTGGGCGCTCCTGCTTGCGGGCTGGCCTCTGCCGGTGGAGGAGCCTCCGCTCAGCACGGATCTCCTCTCGATCCTCTTCTTCTTTAGCGCCATCGTTTTCCTGATGGTGCGCGGCCGCCACTGGATGGGAAACCGGTTGCTTTGGAGCGTTCGCAACCGCCTGATCCTCGCTTACATTTTCATCGCGGTTGTGCCGATCGTGCTGCTGCTGGCGATGGGAGGCATCCTCACCTACATGGCCGAAGTCGAGGTGGCGGCACACCTGCTGCACGAGGATATGAACGGCCATTTGCAGCGGATGGCTGCCGTCAGCCGCGAAGCGCTCTCTCTGGCCCGGGTGACCGCGCCGGCCGGCGCTGAATTGGAATCGCTTGGCAGTTCAGCTCCCATCCAGGTTCTTGTTCAACATTCCCAGCGAAGGCTGCCCGGACTCGTTATCGATTTCTTGCCGGCAACGGCCGCGACCGAAGCGGCGACATCGCCGAATGGGCGAGCGCAGCTGGTTGAACAGAACGGCCGGCTCTGGATCGAGGGCGCAAGCATTGGGCAACTCGCCAATTCGCGCTGGGTCGAGGCAATCGCCCGGCTCCCGGTCACCTCCCAGTTTCTGGATAATCTGGCTGCGCAATTGGGTCCAATCACTTTCGGTCGGCCGCTGAGCGAGCCGGCGCTCCGAATTCCGGTCGGCGCTACCAGGGAACTGCTCGGACCGAAGGCGACGGCGTCGATCACCTTGGGTAACCGGAGCCTGCCGCCTGCGCGAAGCTTTCTGGACATCAGGATCATCGGCGCCACCACGTTCCCCGCCGTTCGCTACGCCGGTCTCGGCTCGAAGCCCGTCCCTTCGAGTCTGGTGGCCACCTTCACGATGCGCGCCTCCAGCATGGGCCACCGGATCGAAAGTTCGCTCGGAGAGTTCGCGTCGTTTTACGTGATTTTGCTGCTGGTCGTCACCGGGCTGTTCATCGTTCTTTGGCTGCTCGCGCTGATCGCCGGCATGGTGCTGACGGTCAAGATCACCCGCATGATGGCGAAACTCGATGAGGCCACCCACCACGTCAAGGCGCGCGACTTTTCCCATCGCATTTCGATTGTGCAGCGGGATCAACTCGGGGCGCTGGCCGAATCCTTCAATTCGATGACCGCTTCGATCGAAGGACTGCTCGACGAACAGCGGCAGCGCCAGCGTTTGGAAAACGAACTCGCCATCGCCCGGGAGGTGCAGAGCCAGCTCTTTCCCCACGCGCTTCCCTCGGTGGCGGGCCTGGAGGTGGGCGCCATCTGCCAGGCCGCGCGCATCGTGAGCGGCGATTATTACGATTGCATGCAGCTGGACGCGACCCACGTGGCCATGCTGGTGGCCGATATCAGCGGGAAGGGAATTTCGGCGGCTCTGTTGATGGCCAACCTGAGCGCCGCGTTGCGCAGCCAGGTGCTTTCCAACAGCTCGGCCGAACTCGATACCGGCGCGCTGGCCGCGCGTCTGAATCGCCACCTGCTGCTCAATACCTCCGACGACCGCTACGCGACGCTCTTCTTCGCCGTTTACGACGCCGCCAGCCACGTCCTGCGATACACGAATGCCGGCCATCTGCCGCCTTTTTTCATCACCGACAACCGCGTGGAGAAACTCGATCGCGGCGGGACGGTGATCGGTCTGCTCGATCATTGCGTTTACGAGGAGGCTTCGATCACCGTCAAGCCGGGCAGCCTGCTGGTGGCCTACAGCGACGGCATGACCGAACCGGAAAATGCCCAGGGCGAGGAATTCGGCTCCGAGCGCCTGATCGGCGAGATCCTGCGCCACCGCGACGAGCCTCCCGGTAAGATTTGCGGCGAACTCATCGAGACCGTCAGGAACTGGTGCGCGCCGGCCGAGCCATTCGACGACCAGACGGTTTTGGTGGCGCGAATGGGGTGAAGGTGCCAAACGCCTCCGCGGCCGGGATTGCCCACCGGGCCGGCGGCGACGGATCGCTCGCCAAGAATCGCCGTCCCTTCGCTATACTGACCCCATGAAGTCACTTACCGCCGAGCGAATGCGGGAAGTCGATCGGCTGACCACCGAGCGCTACGGCGTCGCCAGTCTCGATCTGATGGAAAATGCCGGGCGAGGGGTGGCGAGCTACATCGCCGGCCGCCATGGAAACCTCGACCGGCGGCGGATCGTCGTGCTGTGCGGGAAGGGAAATAACGGCGGAGACGGTTTTGTCGCCGCTCGCTATCTGGCCGAGTATGGCGCCAGGCCTTCGGTCTACCTGTTCGGGACGCCCGATGACGTGCGCGGCGACGCGGCCGTCAACTTGAAGCGCTGGCAGGCGACGGGTCCCGTGAGCGTCGTCACGACGCCCGAGGCTTTTGGACAACTGCGGCCGGAACTGGCGGCCGCCGACGTCGTGATCGACGGACTGCTGGGAACGGGTCTGGGCGGACCTGTCCGAGGCTTGATCGGCGCGGCAATCGAGGAAGTGAACCGCCTCGGCGGGCGCGCCGAGGTGGTCTCGATCGACATCCCTTCGGGAATGTCCGCCGATGTTTTCGACTCGCCGGGACCGACCGTCGCCGCCGATGTCACAATCACGTTTACCGCGCCGAAAATCGGAATGCTTTTGCCGCCCAACGCCGAGCGGGTGGGACGCCTGATCGTCCAGGAAATCGGTTCGCCGCCCGAATTGTTTGAGGACGACCCGTCGCTCAAATTGCACTGGATCGAGCCCCGCGAATTTCGCGCCCTGCCGCTGCGCCGCGCCCCGAATACGCACAAGGGCACCTACGGCCACGCGCTGATCGTCGCCGGTTCACACGGAAAATCGGGCGCCGCGGCGCTGGCGGGAATGGGGGCGCTGCGCTCGGGGGCCGGCCTCGCGACGGTGGCCACGCCCGCGCCGGCGCTGGCCGTGGTCGCACAGCAGATGCCCGAACTGATGACCGTCCCGCTCGCTGCGACACCGGAGGGAAGCATCGCCTTCGGCGTTTTTGAATCGGGCCTGTGGCGTGAGCTGCTGGGCGGAAAAACGGCGGTCGCGATGGGGCCCGGTCTCACCACAAATCCCGAAACCGCCCGATTCGTTCGCGCCGCCGTGGCCGATTGCGCCCTGCCGCTCATTCTGGACGCCGATG
>Ga0307373_10010511_pt1 | contig 13596 bp, 16 predicted proteins | sample OX2MG_FD_202534 | JGI IMG/M metagenome (GOLD analysis project Ga0307373, IMG submission 202534) | Soil microbial communities from Risofladan, Vaasa, Finland - OX-2 | ecosystem: Environmental > Terrestrial > Soil > Coastal area > Acid sulfate soil | place: Finland: Risofladan, Vaasa | collected... | reverse complement strand
GTGGTGGAGCAGATCATCGGCTCCCAGACAGCTGCGACCTCGGGCTGGTGCTGGAGCGCCGGCACCACGGCGTAGGTCATCGACACAGGGCAGATGTGACCGGCGTCGACCTGGTACCAGACGATCACCTTGGCCGCTCGGGCCACGTGGGCCCCGGCACGGGGATCGGCCCACGGTCCTGCGTGCAGCCCGTGGGCGACTGACGTCCTCATGAGGTCGTGATACGCAGGGTGGTACTCGACGACGTCGATCCGGTGCCCGTACCGGTCGTGGGTATGCAGTACGGGCTCGTGCTCGTTGGCCAAGCGTCCGAGCTCCTGGGCCCCGGCCGAACCGGCCAGCGTGCCCAAGGTTGCGAACTCGGGTCGTGCCCATGCCGCGCCTTCGCGGTCGACCGCTTCTCCCAGGGCCCGGTCCGCGGCAAAGACGTCGTACCCCTCGAGTGGCGGGGCCTGGTTGAAGACGTCGTGGGTGTCGAACTGGCCCACCTTGGGGTCCTCCCGTTGGTCGATCGGTGTGAGGACGCTGGGTGTCGGACCGTGCCCCCGTCACCATCATGTCGTACTCTCCGCAGCGGGAGACGCCTTCCGCAGCGGTTCATCGGGCATCGGCCCCACCGTGTTCCCCAGCCCGGGGCTATGTGGTCAGCTCACCATGGTGGCCGGGCAACGGGCTTGTCACCCACCGGGCGAGACTGCCATGGTCAGGCGCTGCCCGCAGCCGGTGCAGAACTGGTCTGCCGACCCCGCTGTTGCCCGGTCAACTCCGTCGGTCCCGCTCGTGTCAGCGATCACCTGACCGTCAGAGGCCGTCAGAGCACACCGCTGAGGGCTGTAGGGCACCATTATTCGGATCGTGCTGTGCACAGGTCGAACACTCGGCGGGGTCCCGAGTTATCCCACCACGGTAGGAAGAGCCTCGGTCGACCTGCGTGCTGTTCCCACTCTGGCAGGACCCGATCAGGTCGGACCGACATTACCCCAGTTCACAGGGCTGATCGAGATTTTGGTGCCCTTCACCACAGGCACCACCCGCCGCCGCACCTCGATAACTCGTTCATTCTCTTTTTCGGCGAACAAGCCGGGATGCTGTCGCGCCCAAGAGGATCGAAAGAGACTCGATAAACCGAAACCGCCGGCCCTAGGGGCCGGCGGTTTCGTCTCCATGGGGTGGCGGACGAGCATTGAACTCATCGCCACCTCCAACGAGGCACTTTCATGAACACTTGGCGTGCTCTTTCATGAACATGCCTCCTTGGAGGTGGCGGGATTCGAACCCGCGTCCTCCGGAGCCGCAATAGGCCTTCTCCGAGCGCAGCCGACATCAGGTTGTCGGGGGTGTCACTTCTGCCGGCGGGCAGTGCCACCCCGTAACCAACGAAAGTTTCCTCAGTGATCAGTTGGTGTGAGCCATTGAGTAAGCCCTACTGAATGACGCCCAAGATCCGATCCGTAGGGCGGGGACCGGCTGGACGTCGCTACTTAAGCAGCGATCGCGAGCTGAGGCTCGGCGTTTGTTTTTGGTTCCGGCTCTTTAACGTGGTTCCGGAGACCACGGCTCGCTTCTCCTACCTTGACGACCGAAGTCGAAACCAATCACCCCCATGTCTGGGACTCCACTGATCACCGTGACCAGGACCCACCATTCTACGGGGTCGGGGGTCGTCCTGCGACAGCCTGGGCACGGGCTATTCGCCGCTCCAGCGGCTCATCTCCTTTGAGGCCCGAGCGGCTTCCCGCTCGGCGTCCCTGGCCATGATCACATTGCGCTTGTCGTAGAGGCGACGGCCCTTGGCCAGGGCCAGCTCCACCTTCGCCCTGCCGTCGCGGAAATACAGCTTCGCCGGAATGAGGGTCAACGACTGCTGCTGGGTCTTGCCCATCAGCTCGTCGATCTGGGAACGGTGGACCAGGAGCTTGCGCTTCCGATCGGGGTCGTGGGCGCCGAAGCCCGTGGCGTACTGCCAGGGCGGGATGTGGAGCTGGAAGAGCCAGAGCTCGCCGTCGTCCACACGGGCGTAGGCCTCGCTGAGCTGGGCCTTACCTTCCCGGAGCGACTTCACCTCGGAGCCCTGGAGGACGATGCCGGCCTCGAAAGTCTCGAGGAATTCGTACTCACGCCGGGCGCGCCGGTTGGTGGCGACGGTGCGGTCGCCGCTGCGGTCCTCGCGGGCGGCCGCCCGCTTGGCGATCTGCTTCTTCGCCCTGGCCATGAGGGGTACGAGGGTACCCTTCGTGGGTGCTCCGCCTGACCCGTGCCATCTACCTGGAGATGGTCGCCCACTGCCTGGCCGGTCTGCCCGACGAGGCGTGCGGCCTCCTGGTCGGGCCCTACGGGGGCGACGAGGCGAGCGCCCTCTTCGTCACCGCCAACGCGGTGGCCTCGGCCATGGTCTACGAGATCGACCCCAAGGAGATGCTGCGGGTCGACCGGGCGGCGCAGGACATGGGTGCGGACATCATGGGTGTGTTCCACTCCCACACCCACACCGACGCCTATCCCTCGCCGACCGACGTGGCCCAGGCCACCGATCCGGGCTGGCACTACGTGCTCGTCTCGCTCCGTGACACCCATCCCGTCGTGCGGAGCTATCTGATCCGCGAAGGCGCCATCACCGAGGAGCCGGTCGAGGTGCCCGGGCTGGAGGTTCCCGGGGCGGGAGCGGGGGAGTAGGGCTCCTGGCCTGGCTCCTTGTAGAATCGTTACCGAATCAGTCAACAATCAGCCGGCCCGCCCGCGGGGGAGGGCCCGCACACCGTCCGACACTCACCGAGGAGGCCCTGTGGCCGTCGAAGTCCGCCTACCGACCGTCCTGCGCAGCCAAGCGGGCGGGTCCTCCGTCGTCAGCGTGGACGGGGCCACCATTGGCGAGGTCCTCTCCAAACTGGTCGCCGAGTACCCGGGCATGTCCGGCCAGGTACTCACCGAAGAGGGTGCCCTGCACAAGTTCGTGAACATCTACGTGAACGACGACGACGTGCGGTACCTGCAAGGTCTCGACACGCCCGTCGCCGACGGTGCCGAAGTGTCCATCCTTCCGGCCGTGGCCGGGGGCTGAGGCTCTCGCCGAGCCCAACCGTCATGGCGCTGTACTCCACCGTCCTCGACCTCATCGGCGACACGCCGCTGGTCGACATCAGCACGCTCAGCCCGAATCCGGCCGCGCGCATCTACATGAAGCTGGAGGGGCAGAATCCCGGCGGATCCGTCAAGGACCGGGTGGCGCTCTCTCTCGTCGAAGAGGCCGAGCGGGCAGGCATCCTGGTCCCTGGCAAGCCCGACCAGATCCTGATGGAGCCGACCTCGGGCAACACCGGCATCGGGCTCGCCATGGTGTGCAAGGTCAAGGGCTACACCCTCAAGGTGGTCATGCCGACCAACGTGTCGGTGGAGCGCCGCCAGCTCTTGGAGCTGTGGGGCGCGGAGATCATTGAATCGCCCGGGAGTGAGGGCTCGAACGGCGCCGTGCGCATGGCCCGCGGCCTGGCCGAGGAGCATCCAGAGTGGGTCTTCCTCTACCAGTACGGCAACCCGGCGAACCCCAAGGCGCACTATGAGGGCACCGGGCCCGAGATCTTGCGTGACTGCCCGGGGATCACGCACTTCGTCGCCGGGCTCGGCACGTCGGGGACCCTGCTCGGTGTCGGGCGCTTCCTGCGCGAGAAGCTCGGGGAGGCCGTGCAGATCTGGGCCGTCGAACCCCCGGCGGGGGAGATGGTCGACGGGCTGCGTAACCTCGACGACGGCTACATTCCGCCCATCTTCGAGAACCTCGGCGGCGCGGAGCTCTTGGATCGCAAGACCGTGGTGCGGCCGCGGGAGTCGATCGAGTGGACGCGGCGCCTAACCGAGGTGGGAATCTTCGCCGGCATCTCGACGGGGGCGGCCCTGGCCGGCGCCGTCAAGTGCGCGCTGTCCCTGCCGGACGGCCAGGCCGCGTCCATTGTGGTGGTGTCGGCCGACGGTGGCTGGAAGTACCTGTCCACCGGAGCCTGGACCGACGATCTCGACGAGGTCACGGAGCGGGCCAAGGAGATCATCTACTTTTAGCGAGCGATCTCAGACCCACTGCCGTCGTCGCGGTGCGCTCACGATTGTCGACCTTCAAGTTGGCCTGAGATCGCTCGCGGCTGGGCGGCCTGGTTCGTATTGAATCGGTGCCGGGCCAGCCAAGCCGGCCCTACGCCCACTCTTGAGCACGGACGCGACGGTCCCCATAACGTCCTCCTCGTCACAACTACTGATCGACCGCGCCAACGGTCGGAGAGGAGGCCGCCATGGGGACCGTGGCCAGGCTACTGGACGAGCACGTCAGCTTTCGCTGCACTTCGGTGGACCGCATCGGTGTCCGCGGGTACATCCCGGGCATCCAATACGAGTTCGGACTGGTCAAGTTCCTGCTCAACCGAGGGGGCACCATTCCGTCTCCGGCCCTGCTGAACCACAACCACGAACGGCTCGTCGCCGAGCTCGAGGAACTCGAGGCGAGGACGGGCGTGCCCGTGGTGCGCTTCAAGACCGGAGAGTCCAAAGAGGACCTGGCGCGTCCGTTCCAAGACGCCGCCATGGCCTCGGGTCGACCCGGACTGGTGCTGGTGGGCAAGGCCCAGGAGCGGACGTCGCTGTGGCGGGGCTACGTCGACAAGACCCACGCCGGGCATCGTCCCAGCCATCCGCACATGGCCTGGCGTCGTCAGTCCTCGGTGCCCGACCACTGGTACTTCTATTTCGCCGACCCCGAATGGGGACCGGCCTTCGTCAAGGTCTGTACCTACGCGCCCTACCCACTGTGGTGCTGTGCCAACGGGCACGAGTGGGCCAAGTGCCAGTTGGCCAACGCCGGCGTCGGCTTCGAGGCCCTCGACAACGGGCTACGTTCCGTCGAGGACCCCGCCCTCGCCCATCACATCTGCGCCCGTCTCGGCGCTGGCCATCTGCGCGGACTCCTGGCGCGCATGATGGCCGTCGTTCCCGATCCCCTCTGTGACCACGACCGCGCGGCCGGGTTCGAGTGGTCCTACTCGCTCGCCCAGTTCGAAGTCTCCGACACCGCTGTCTTCGACCAGCCGCGACGGGCCCGGGCCTGGTTCGAGGCGGCCATTAGTGACCACCTCGATCTCGGTCGTCCCGATCGGGTCTGCCTGCTCGTCGACCGCAAGGTGGTCAATCGGGGCAGGTTCAAGACCCCAGGGCGTTTCGCCACCGAGGTCATCACCCGCGACACCACCCCTCAGCTCCAGATCCACTACAAGTCGTCGAAGGCCAAGGCCTACCTCAAAGAGGGCCGGGCCCTCCGCGTCGAGACCACGGTGAACAACGCCAGCGACTTCGCCCTGCACAAGACCCTGACCGCCGAGAACTGGAACGCACTGCGCCGCGCCGGGGCTGACACCAACGCACGCTTCTTGGCCACGCTCGGTGAAGGGCGGCCGGGGCTTCCCGACCCTGCCACCCTCGAGTCGATCGTCCTTCCGAGCGTCCACGACGGCCAGCGTGCCCCGGGCCTGCGCTTCGGAGACCCGCGGACCATGGCGTTGCTCGGCTCCATCGCCGCCTTCGCCCACGTCATCGGTGGGCTAACGAACAAGTCCCTACGCGCTCAGATGACCGCCCACTGGCGGCCGGAATACTCCTCCGCCCAAGCCTCCTATGACCTACGAAGGCTGCGGCTGAAAGGCCTCCTCGAACGCGTGGAGGGATCAAACACCTATCGCGTGACCCCTCACGGGCTCCGTGTCAGCGCCTTCTTCACCCAGCTCGCCACCCGTGTCGTCGTTCCCGCTCTGACAGACCTGGCCGAACTGGCGCGACCCTCTCGACCAGCGCCACGCCCACTGGTCGCCGCCTGGAGAACCTATGAGCGCGCACTCGACAAAGAAGTCCGCATGGCTCGCCTCGCCGCCTGATCCAAAACTTGCCTCATCTGTACCGAATCAGACTGTCAAGTGGGTCTAGATGAGGCCGATCGCCTCCGCGGCCTGTGCGACCGTGGCGTCGAACAGCAGTCCGGGCTCCAGCACCGTGTTGCGCCAATGCCCGAAGACCTCGAGGCTGATGGCGCCGACGATCGCCGTGAACGCTTCCAGCACGAGCACCACCGTCTCTGCCGGCATACCGGGAAGGAGCCCCTCGGTCACCGGGTCCACCGCAGCGCGCAACTCGTCCGTGATCGACCGTCGGCCCTCGTCCGGGCGGAAGGTGCCACTGTCGTGCGCCGCCAAGAGGGGATGGACCAGCGCGAGGGCCATCCGGGTGTAGGGCTCGACGGTGTCCTCCGGGGCGTGGTAACCGGGGACCGGCGTGCCGAAGATGAGCCCCCACTGGTGCGGATGCTCGATGGCCCACCGCCGCATGGCGCGCGGCACGGCCAGCCAGCGCTCGGCTTGGTCGCCCCCGCCTGCGGCGCGGTCCTCCTCGTCGGCTGCCCGCTCCGCCTCGGCGGCCAACGCCTCATAGGCCGAGAGGATCAGCGCACTGAGGAGGGCGTCGCGCCCGTCGAAGTAGCGGTACAGGGCGGAGGGCGCCATGCCCAGATCACGGGCGATGGACCGAAGGGAGATGGTGGCGGCGCCGTCGCGGGCCACGTGGGCGGCGGCCACGGCCAGGATCTCGGCGGTCATCTCCTCCCGGACCCGCTCCCGGGCGGTGCGCGGCGCGGAGACGGGTGGAGGGGCGGTGGAGGGCGGCACGATTCAAGTCTGACCGTTCTTGGACGAGAACACAAGTACTTGACAAGAACACTGTTCACATTTAGTATCGATGTTCATGGCTAACCCGACCAGTGAGGAGATTCCGATGACCACCACCAGCATGATCCCGTCCACCTCGACCCAGGGCGCCGCCCACTACAAAGAGCCCGACTGGTTCACCCGCAACATCTTCAACAACGTCGTCAAGGGGCTGACCCGGATGGGCGTGAGCGTCTGGGGCTCCCGTGTGCTCGAACACCGGGGACGCACCACCGGCAAGCTGCACCACGTTCCGGTCAACCTTCTGACGATCGACGGGACGAAATACCTGGTCGCACCCCGTGGCGAGACCCAGTGGGTACGCAACGTGCGCCACTCGGGAGGGCACCTGGTGCTGATCCTGGGGCGCCGGCGCGAGCTCTGCACGGTCAAGGAGGTCCCGGTGGCCGACAGCGTGCCGGTCCTGCGGGCCTACCTGCGGCGGTGGAAGTTCGAGGTCGGGATGTTCTTCGACGGCGTGACGCCTGACTCCAGCGATGCCGAGTGGGCCGCTGTGGCCGCCAAGCACCCTGTCTTCGAGATCCGTTGACGCGGGCTCCGGGTGGGGCATCATGAAGACTCATGGCGGGTCAACAAATGTTGGGGGACACAGACACCTCAGGGGAACCACCGACTGCGTCGGAGGCACAGCTCGGTCAGCGCACGCTGATCGCCTTCAACCGTGCGCTGACCCACTGGAGTAGCCGGGGCGCGCTGTTGGAGAGCGGCGGGGCCGTCATGTGCGCCAGCGGGACCTGGATCCCCATGGTGGCCAACAGCGCCTTTCGCTCCGACGACACGCTGCCGGGGTCTGCCCTCGTCGCAGCAGCCGACGCCTTCTTCGGCACCTTGGGGCGCGGCTTTACGGTCAAGGTGCGCGACAGCGGCGAGGACGACGACCTGCGCGCCGCCTGCCTCGAGGCCGGTCTGGAGCTCTTCGGCGACCCGGTCCCCGAAATGATCTGCCGCACCGCGCTCCCCGACCAGCAGGCGGTGGACGGCGTCACCGTGCGGGTGGCCGACGACGAGGCGGGCGTGCGCGACTTCATCAGTGTGAACGCCGAGGCGTACGCGACCTACGGGATGCCGTCCGAGGTGCTGGTCGACGTCTTCGACGAGCCGGGCGCGGTCTTGACGGATCCCGCCGCCACCATTGTGGTGGCCCGCCACGATGGCGAACCCGTCGCCACCGCCATGGTCTACGAGAGCGACGGGGTGGCCAGCCTGCAGTGGGTCGGCACCCTGCCTGCGGCGCGTGGCACGGGTCTCGGCGCGCTCGTGACGGTGATGGCGACGAACCTGGCCTTCGTTCACGGGGCCGCGTCCTGCTCACTGCAGGCATCGCCGATGGGTGCGTCCGTGTACCACCGTCTCGGCTACGAGACGCTGTACCACTACGAGGAGTACGTCCGCTGGCCGAAGCCGGCAGCGCCCTGATGTAGCGCCAGCGAAGGGACCTACTGGTCGTCGCTTTCGAAGTCAGCCTTCGACTCGAACCACACCCGCTTCTGCGAGAACTTCTTGCTTCCGCACTTGGCGCAGATGTCGAAGATGGCCTCTTCGCTCAGCAGCGCGTCCTTCACCGCCGCACGATCGGTGGAGCGCGCTCTCCGGGACATCGACGAACAGGAGGGCCGCCTGGACATCCTCGTCAACAACGCGGGGGTGACCTCGACCGCCGATGTCAGCGGCTCGGTCGCACTGCAGGTCTTCGACACCAACGCCATCGGTGTCATCCGCGTGACCCAGGCGGCGCTCCCGCTCCTGGAGAAGTCCGAGAACCCGGTTGTCGTGAACGTCTCCAGCGCCCTCGGCTCGTTCTGGGCCGTCACCAATCCGGAGCGACGGCAGTTTCATTTTCCCTCCATCATGTACGGCGCGAGCAAAGCGGCCGTCTCGATGCTCACGGTGCAGTACGCCAAGACCTACCCGGACGTGAAGTTCAATGCCGTCGAGCCGGGCTTCACGGCCACCGAGCTCACGCCTTTCAGCGGTGCCGGTCAGCCCGTCGAGGATGGTGCCGAGGTCATTGTGCGTATGGCCACCATCGGCAAGAACGGGCCGACCGGCACGTTCCAGGAAGGCGATGCGGAGCTCGGCTGGTAAACACAGACGCGGACGCAGACCCCGCCGCTGAGGCCCGATTCCGAGAGGCCCCTCAGGTCGACGGCTCGCGCCACATGGTTGTCACCCTCGGCCCTCCCTCGGGCAGGTCGAAGGTCCCGCACACAGTGAATCCAACGCCCTCGTACCGCCGCAGGTTGGCCGGATTCGTCGATTCGAGGTAAGCCGGCATCCCGAGGGCGTCGAGGCGAGCGAGGTTCTCGCGCAAGAGATCCATTCCGATGCCGGCGCCACGATGCTCCGTATGCGTACCGAGCAAGCTGAGGTAGTAGTGGTCCGGCGTGTGGAGGTGGGGAACCTCGAAGCGATAGAAGACCTCGAACACCAACGCGGCCCGCGCTCCGAGTGATTCCTCGAGCATCGGTTTGAGTGTCGCCTCGTCCGCCTCGTTCAGCTCTGGACAACCGGGGGGAACCCAAACGGTGGCCGCCTCGTAGCCAGGTGTCGTCCAGACCCACTGATACGGGAGCGCACTGTGGATCAGCAGTCGGAACCAGGCCTCGTGCTGGGCCTTCTGGTGTGACGGGTCATCGAAGGCCCAACCCCACACGGGGTCGAGAAAGAACGCTTCGGCGAGCGTCCTCGCAATTTCGTTCGTGTCCTCGACAATTGCGACGCGCGCTTGCATGTGGCCCCCTGCCCGCCTTGCGTTGCCAGGCGCCACCGTTACGAAATCAAAGGCCCGTGCGGACCGTGCGCTCCAGAATGCCCAACGTGGCGCGGAGGGCGGAATCCGGAACGATCGGGAATCGGTCCTTGAAGTCGCCCTCCACTTTGGACCAGTCGTAGTACGACGTCACGTTGGTGACCCCGTCCTCGCCGGGCTCGAGGCGGTATCCGTAGAAGTGCGGAATCCCGAGATCGGGCCCGAGGTCCCATGCGATCTCCTTGTCCCGCTCGAAAACGGTGATGTGGACGGTCACGTCGTACTTGCCGAGAGGGAAGTCGTTCAGTGCTTCGCGGTCCATATGGATGACGAATCGGTCCCCCACTCTCTCCGCCGGTTCGCCGGTGAAGTCCTGCAGCATGCCGGAGGCGTCGATCGCCACATGGCCGGCCGGGCTCCGCACGATGTCGAAGATGGCGGAGGGCGATGCTGGGATCGGTCGGGTTACTTCGATGCGGTCGGGCAGGAAGACGGTATCGGGCATCGAGGACTCCTCATGGGATGTGGGGTGGGCTTCTCGCCGAGTTCGGGGCGTTCGCTCTGCGGAGTCTCGCGCACTCCCTTGCCCCCCGCACCGGACGAATCGGAGCTGGTCCCGATGTGGTTTCGGCATTTCGGAAATCCCGGGAGGCTCAGCCGGACCCACGACCCGCACGTTGCCGGATCAGTCGACTGACTCGTCCCCGAGCGACGTCGGCCAGCGCGCGGCCGCCCACGCGCGCCAATTGGCGTAGCCGGGCGGTGGCGGGTCGATCTCTCCTGCATCGAGCTCGCCCCGATCCGGGGCCTGGAACAGCAGGATCGACCTTTCCAGCTCATCTCCGCTCATCTCAAACGTCGCATCCGGGTCCGCTCGGAACCGTTGATCCGTGCGGCGCTTCTGTTCGTCGGGTTCGATTTCCAGGTAGACCAACTCGCACGAGGCTCCCACCGAGGCGGCGAGTGCACGCAGCGCCATCCGCTCGTCCCGACCCCATACACCGAAGTCGAGCACGACGTTCACTCCCAGACAGAGCGACCGCAGCGCGAGCCAAACGAAGCGACCCTCCAGCACGTCTCGCTTGTCCTCCGGTTCGGGACCGCCGAACAACGGCATGATCCAATCGTCGGGTGTCAGCCGCACGGCCTGACGCTCCACTTCGATCTGGCGCGCTCGGGTGGTCTTGCCGGCACCTGGAAGCCCGACCATGACGAAAAGCCGACTGGGTTCGGGGTCTGCTCGCTTTGGCATCCGCATCACGGTATCTGCGAGAGACCATGAATCCGATGGTCAGTGACGTGTGATCGTCGCAAGCCAGGCCTCAGCGAAGGGCGGGTCGAGGTTCGTGACGAATCGAGCGCCTTGGATCGACTCCACCTCCCATCCGTGCCCGAAGGAATGCCGGATGTCGCCTTCGGAGACACGGCGAGGTCCCCAATCGCCCGGCTGGCGGTCGCTGAAGCAGCAGAGGAAGAAGCGTCCACCCGGCTCGACGACTGCGCCCAGGGCCTCGACGTACTTCGCCCTGCTTTCGTCATCGAAGACATGGAAGAGCCCGCTGTCGAGAACGGTGTCGAAGTGCTCACCCAGTTCGTCCAGTCGGAGCGCGTCCCAGACGAGAAATCGGGCGCCCAGTCCCCGCTCTTCCGCCTTTCGCTCCGCGGCTGCGATCGCTGTCGGCGCGGCGTCGACGCCGGTCGCCTGGAAGCCCAGCTTCGCTGCCAGCAGGACGTGTTCACCCGTGCCACAACCGGCATCGAGAACCGTTCCTCGGAGCAATCCGGCCTCCGCCAGGCCAAGGAACACGGGCTGCGGACGTCCGATGTCCCACGGTGGCGTTCCCTGGTAGCTGGCGTCGAAGTCGTCGGTGGATTGCGTCGACGATGGACGAGGTGCCTCCCCGGATCCGGCGTTACTCATGAGGACCGTTGATAGCACGGCGGGGGCGGACGGGCTCAGTCGAAGAGCAGTCCCCGCACGTACGCCGCCTGCCCTGCATGCTGCAGGCTGTCGTCGGCAATGCTCACGAGCCGGACGCCAAGGGTGACGGGGGGATCCCAGCGCTCGTCCACCACCCGGTCGAGGTCGGCGGGTGCGAGGCCTTCGAGCATGGCGGTGGTCCGGCGCTGCACCTCGTCCAGATAGGCGAGCAAGACCTCGGAGTCCTCGGGCCGCACGGAAGCAACCTCCTCGTCGCTGTGGCCGTAGCCTGTATTGGAGGGATCGGGCTCGAGCCCGGTACGGCGGGCCCAGTCGCCACCGACCCACACCTGGTCGGTACCCAGCAACTCTGCGACGTGGTGGTCCTGTACTCGGGCCAGGTGCCACACAAGCCATGCGACCGTGTTGGCCCCCTCTTCAGGGGCCGTGCACAACTCTTTGGCGTCGAGACCATCGACCGCCCGGGCCGCCAGCGGCGGGATCCGGCCGTACAACTCGAGAAGGAGCGAGGCAGTGTCCATGGCCCGCACCTTATGCAACGGGTGCCCAAGGCCGGACCTTCGCTCCGTCGAACGCGAAGCGGGGCCGACACCGCGGCATCATGGGAACGACGGCTCAAGTACCCCCGGCAACCTCGATGTCGGGCGACTGGATGTCGTAACGGGCCACCGCCGTGTAGGCGACCAGGATCACGACGACGGATGTCAACACAAGCGCCGTCTGCCAGTCCCCGAAATTGGCGCCGCTGAGGTCATGACCCTTGCTGAGGTAGTCGGCAAAGGACGCGCCGACTGGGCGGGTGATGACGTAGGCAAACCAGAAGGCGAAGATGCTGTTCCACCTGAGAAGCCGCCAGCCGGCCCACGGGATGAGGATGACACCACAGAAGAGGGCGGCCGACGCGAGGTAGCCCAACCCGAGCGTGGTGGCCGCGAAGTCACCGACGGCGGTTCCGAGAGCGAAGGTGGCGAAGACGACGCACCAGTAGTACTTCTCGCGCCGGCTCGTCGTGATGCTGTGGATGTCAAGCGTGTGCTCGCTCCAGTTCCAGAGGAAGAAGACCACCCCGAGAACGACCAGCCAGAACAACGACGTGACGGCATAGGGCATCCCGAAGACCAGGTGCATCGTGTCGGCAACACCGGTGCCCGCCGTGGCAATGGCCAGCGCGAGGAACCAATATGTGATCGCCGAGTAGCGTCTCGAAGCGAACTGCAGTACGAGCGCGAGGCAGAACGCGGACACCTCAACGACGAAACCGAGCTGCTTTCTCGTGACGAACATGTCCGAGATGGCTTCGCCGGCCGCGGTCGTCGAGATCTTGATCGCCCAGAAAAGAACGGTGACCTCGGGCACCTTCGCCGCCAGTGGCTGCTGGGTGAATATTCTGCGCAACGCGCGCACGATCGGGTCATCTCCTTGTTTCGTTGGTCGCTCCGACTGGGAGCGTCGAGCGGGCCGGGCACCGTCGCCGCTTCGGCTCATGGTAGCGAGTCCGTCCAGCCGTCCCCGGACGACCGGCCCGGAACGTTCTCCCAGTTCATTGGGCCCTTTCGACGAGGCGCCTCCGACTTCAGGATGAGGCGCCCCTGCGCCGAAATCATCCTCGAGTCGAGGACACGCCGATGGGTGCTCCCCCGCCTGCGGCCGAGCGGTACGCGGCGTCGACCAGCCGGTGCGCCTCCAGGGCGGCATCGAGCCCGGGTGTGGGCGGGCGACCGGCCGTCACCGCATCGATGAAGGCGCGGTCAGCTTCGACGTAGGCGCGCACCGCCAGGCCCACCTCGTCGTCCGCCAGCGGGAGGTCGTCCACCCAGGGGGGCGACGGGCACGCTCGCACCTCCGTGTCGTCGCTGGTTTGTATGTGGAGGGGTCCCCGGAATTCGTCGTCCAGCCACACCATGCCCTCTCGGCAGAAGACCTCCAACCGGCGCGTCGAGCCCCGGCTCAGAATGTCGTGCCAGACACTCGTGAGCTGCGCCTCGAAACCCGAGGCAAAGGAGAGGGTCACGGCGGCCAGATCCTCAATGCCTTGGTGGCCGGCATGGTTCGCCGTCCGGGCGACGACCGAATCGACTTCGCCGAAGCAGAACCGCAGGATGTCGAGATCGTGGATGGAGTGCTCAATCAGGCAGCCGCCCCCGGCCTGGGAAGCA
>Ga0307373_10010509_pt1 | contig 13597 bp, 19 predicted proteins | sample OX2MG_FD_202534 | JGI IMG/M metagenome (GOLD analysis project Ga0307373, IMG submission 202534) | Soil microbial communities from Risofladan, Vaasa, Finland - OX-2 | ecosystem: Environmental > Terrestrial > Soil > Coastal area > Acid sulfate soil | place: Finland: Risofladan, Vaasa | collected... | reverse complement strand
CCGGTGATCGCCTTCGGCCTCAAGCAGGCCCAGCTGACCGCCCTGGGCGTACTGATAATCGGAGCTCCCCTCCTGATCATCGCCTGGCGGCGTACCAACCGACGCTCCGAGCCGGTCCGGGGCGCCCTCCCCGAGCCGCCCAGCGCTTGAGCGAGGAGATTTCCCGGGGTCTCGAGGCCTTTCAGCGCACCCTGCCGTTCCGGATGGATCCCTTCCAGCTGCAGGCGATCCAGGCCCTGGAGCGGCATCAGGGAGTCCTGGTCAGCGCGCCCACCTCGAGCGGTAAGACGGTAGTGGCAGAGTGGGCGATCTGGCGCTGCCTGGAGCAAGGGGGCACCGCCAGCGGGGAGCGGGTGCTCTACACCTCCCCTCTCAAGGCCCTCTCCAACCAGAAGTTCGGCGACCTCTGCCTGCGTTACGGCGAGGACAACGTGGGACTGGTGACCGGCGAGACCTCGATCCGGCCCTTCGCCAAGGTGGTGGTGATGACCACCGAGATCCTGCGCAATCTGGTGTACGACGACCCGCTCTCTCTGGAGAGGGTCTCCTGGGTGATCCTGGACGAGATCCACTACATCGACGAGTACCCGAGGGGGACGGTCTGGGAGGAGGTGATCGTGCAGGCGCCGCAGCACATCAAGTTCATCGGGCTCTCCGCGACCATCACCAACGTCGACGAAGTGGCCGCCTGGATGACCGAGCGCCGGGGTCAGATGGCGGTGGTGGTGCGGCATGAGCGTCCGGTCGAGCTCCGCACCTGGCTCGGGATGCGCAATCAGCTGCTGCCATTGCTGGACTCCGAGGGGCGGCTCGACCGTCACACCCTGGAGCGGGCCCAGGAGGATCGCAGCGGGGATCGGCGGATGGGTGGGGGCCGACTGGCCTGGGCGTCGGAGAACGACATGCTCCGGATCCTGGACCAGCTGGCGGAGCTGGAGATGCTGCCAGCGATCTACTTCATCTTCTCCAGGAGGGGCTGCCGGGAGGCCCTCGCCCGCTGCAGTGCCCACCGGGTGGACTTGACCTCATTAAACCAGAAGTTCCAGATCGACGAGGTGCTGGCGGAGCGGCTGGCCCAAGTGGAGGATCCCGACGAGGCGGAGCTCTATGGGCGCTCGCTGTCGATGGACCTGCTGCGGCGCGGGATCGCCATGCACCACGCCGGGCTCCTGCCCTACGTCAAGGAGACGATCGAGGCGCTCTTCCAGAGAGGTCTGCTGAAGGTCGTGTTCGCCACCGAGACCCTGGCCCTCGGTCTCAACATGCCGGCCCGGGCCTGCGTCATCTCGACCTTCACCAAGTTCGACGGCCAGGGCTTCGCGGCGCTGCGGAGCGGTCAGCTGGCCCAGCTCCTGGGCCGAGCCGGAAGACGGGGGATCGACTCCATCGGCCACGGGGTGATCCTCCGGGACCCGGAGGTAGACCTGGGGGTCATCTGCGAGACGCTGCTGGGCAACGACATGGCAGTGGAGTCCAAGTTCGCCCCCACCTACAACATGACCCTGAACCTCCTCCGGCGGCACACCCCCGCGGAGGCGGAGGAGCTCTTGGAGCAGTCCTTCGGGCAGTACCAGCGGATCCGAGCTCTGGACAACCTGAAGGAGCGACGACCCAATCTGGAGGCCCGGCTGGACGACCTGCGCCAGCGCCGCTTCCGACACCCCAAGATCGCCTGTACCGAACGCACGCTGAGCCAGTTCCTGGGAGCTCGGAACGGGCTGAACCAGGCCCGGGAGGAATCCAGGAAGCTGCGGAGGCAGCACTTCCGGGACCGCCGTCGGGGCCGTTTCGGCGAGGGTACCCAGGACCCGGCGGGAAGGCTGGAGCGGCTCCGCCGGACGATCCGCCAGGAAGAGCGTCGGATCTCCTCGTCCCCCTGTCCCACCTGTCCGCTCCTCTCCGACCATCAGGCGAGCCGCCGAGAGGTCGACGAGATCCAGGTGGAGCTGGAGGGAGCTGAGGCGGCGGCACGGGCCCGTGAGCACGAGTACCGCACCCAGCTGCAGGCCTACCGCTCGGTTCTGGCCCAGCTGGGATACCTAGCCCAGGACCGGCCCACCCGGCTGGGTCTGCTGGCGGCGGCGGTCTACGGCGAAAACACCCTCCTGGTCTCCCAGACGGTGGCCGACGGTTGGCTGGACGAGATGTCCCCGGAGGAGATCTGCGCCACCTTGGTGATGCTGGCCGCCGAGGACCGCAATCCGGACCGCCCCAGTGGCAAGCGACGGATGCCGACGGCCCGGCTGGAGAAGGTCGCCCGGCGCCTGCGCCAGGCCCAGCGCGACCTGGCCGAAACCGAGTCCGAGTGGGGCCTTTCGGAGAGCCGCAGCCCCTCCTTGGACTACGTCGATTACGTCTACAACTGGTCCCGCGGGGTACCCCTCACCGAGCTGCAGCCCCCGCCGGGGGTGGACACCGGGGACGCGCTTCGGGCCACCAAATCGGGCTACGCCCTGGCCCGCCAGCTGGAGCAGGGACTGGCCGGTTGGTCACTGCAGGGAGCGGTCGGCAAGGCCCGTCAGAGCTTGGAGCGAGACCTGGTCCGTCGCCTTTGAGCGACGGGGAACGAGTCGGCCGCCAGTACGACGCGATGGCCCAGGCTTACGCGGCCGATGTCGAAGACAACGCCTTCAACGCCTATTACGAACGGCCCGCGACGATCCGTCTGCTCGGCGACGTTGCCGGCAAACGCGTCCTCGAAGTGGGCTGTGGCCCGGGGTCGCTCACCAGCTGGCTGGTCCAAGCGGGCGCAACGGTGACCGCCATGGACGTCAGCGAGGAGATGGTGCGCACCACCCGCCGCCGCGTCGGTGACCGAGCCCAAGTGCTCCTCGCCGATCTTGAGCAACCACTCCGCTTTCTCGCGAATGGGTCGGTGGATCTCGTCGTCGCCTCGCTCGTGCTCCACTACCTGCGGGACTGGGATCGAGTGTTCCGCGAGTTTCGCAGGGTCCTGGCCAGTGACGGGCTGGTCGTCTTCTCGACCCACCATCCGGCGATGGACTGGCAGCTACTCCGCCCGGACGACTACTTCGCCGTCGACCAGATCACCGAGAGCTGGAACAAGGGAGGCCGAGACTTCCCCGTCACCTTTTGGCGGCGTCCACTTACCGCGATGACCAGCGCCATCACTGCTCCGGGGTTCGTCATCGAGAGCATCAGCGAACCGAAGCCGACACCCGAGCTGGCTCAGCGTGACGCCAGCGCCTACCGGTTACTGCTCACTAAGCCCGCTTTCCTCTTCTTTCGACTGCGCCTGAGCGCCTAAGGGTCTGTCACCCAGGGAGCTCGTACAGCGGTCCCCAAATCGCTTGACGATGAGGGGGTCCTGGGACAGGTCGCGGTAAATGGAGTAGCTAGACGTACCGGGAGGCGTCTGCAGTAGCCAGGGATCCTCTCGCGTTCCCGCTCTTGTCAGATCATCTGCTCCAGCTTCTAGCCGGCGCACTCGCGGCGTTGGCTCAAAGAGTGACGCTCAACGCTCCTCGGGGACGATCGACTCGGGCACCCCGACTACGCGATAGGGAAGGTCGCTGATGTCGAAATAGCGCACCGGCTTGCGCATCCGCTTGGCAATGCCCACCTGCACCTTTAGGCCGAGCGACAACGACCCAAAGACCCACATCTCCTCGCAGCGCGCGATCAGGTTGTTCATCGCCTCGCGCACCAACTCCTTGGGGACTGTATGCAGCAGGTAGTAGTCGAACATCATGAATGGGGTGATCGGCACCCGGCCCTCGTCGAGGACGAACTTGGTGAGCTGCTGACGCCAGAAGAAGGTGCGGTTGCTCATGGCCACGTAGACCAGTGCCTTCGGCCGGCGCAGCGTCCGCTCCGCCTGCTCGGCGGGGCTGGCCCTGGGAGTCGGAGTGAAGATCAACTCCAGGATGTCGTCGGCGGAGCGTTCCGTGACGGGCGCGGCCTCGGTTCTTACTTCCCCATCTGGGGTCGCCCGGCCCCGCCCAGTCGGCGACTCCTCCCCGGGAGTGGGCGCGCTCAGCGCACCGGCTACATCCAAGTCGTCAATCCCACCCAAGATCTGCGGTCGAGTATACCGGCCGTGTGCTCCTGGAACTCACCCCAGGGAGTCGACCTGGGTCAACTCCCGGAGGGCAGTCAGCGCTCGTGTCAGCAGAGCCCGGTGCTCGGGCAGGTTGAGCCAGCGACTGGCGCCCGAGGGGTGCGGGAGCGGCAGTAGCAGGGGCCGATCGGAAGACAAAATGGCATCCCCAGGACTCAGATCCACTCCCGCCGGGCCGAAAACTCGACCCACGGCGAGGTGCATCTGGAGCTGGCCCAGAAAGCGCTCCAGGGCCATCTGCCCCACTGCCAGGATCAGCCACGGTTGCTGGAGCGAGAGCTGACTCTCAAGGTGGCCGCGGCACAGTTCGACTTCGGCCGGGCTGGGGCGCCGGTCGCCAGCGCCCGAGGAAGCGGGGCCGGGAAAGCATTTGGTGATCGAAGTCAGGTAGATTCGGCGTCGAGCCTCTTCCTCATCGCCGAGCCCCGCCTCCGCGAGCCAGCGGAAGAGCTGGTGTCCGGCCCGACCACTGAAGGGGCGTCCCACCCTCTCCTCCACCCGACCCGGGGCCTGCCCGACCAAGGCGATGCGGCTGAGCAACGGAGCTGCCAGGACGGGGGCGGCACGATCCAGCAGTCCCCCCTCCTCGCAGCGTCGACACTCCAGGATTTGCCGGTGCAGCCGAGAGAGGCTACCTTCCCCGTCCACCTCCTCAGCGGCAGCTCGTCGAACCCGATTCCCACCCGAAGCTGCGGCCACCGGATGCTATCCTAGGCCCATCACGGTCGTCATCTCGGCGACCCCGTAGAGACACCAGGTCTCGAGGTCTTGTGCATGCCTCACGGCTCAGACCCGCGCCGACGGCCTGATCAGCAGTCCCCAGACTCGGGGGCATCGGTCCCGCCGCCCTGGTGGAGCGCCCTCTCGGACCGCCAGCTCCCCGCGGAGGGGCCTCGGGTTCGGCAGCGGACAAGCTGGCGCGACCGTCTCGTGCCGCTCGGCGTCCGGCTCAGCGTTCCAGTGGTGATCCTGGCCGTGGTGGGAGCGGTGGTGGCGTTCGGTTTCGGTTACCAGCTCCTCGGCGACGTTGTCGCGGCGGCCGTGGTGGCAGGATTGGTATTGGTCAGCGTGATCCACCACCGCCGGTCGACTGCGGTTGGGGACCCCGGCTGGTGGCGCTGAGGGAGCGAGGGTCCCACCGGGAGCGAGGGATCCCGGGCGGTTCTCTGATCGCCGCCTGGCCACTGGCGGTATCGGTTCTGGGCGGGTGGCTCAGGCAGCAAGCCCGCCGCCCAGGTCCGGTCGGTGGCGTGGCGGGATTAGCAGTGGTGGTGGTGAACCGGTCCGCCAGGCTCTTGAATGAGGTCAGCGCGGAGGTGGCCAGAGCAACCGCCCGCGCGGACGAGAGCGACAAGGATGGCGGCCCAAAGCATCGGTCAGGGAACCGTAAGGCGGGTCCCAAGTCCGCCGCCGCGAGGCGAGCGAGGCCGCCGGGCTGAAGCGTCAGCCCCAGTCGGTGGCCGGCTCTGGTGGCTCGGGCAGCAGCTCCGCCTGCAGGGTGGCGGCATCTTTCTGTATCTCTCTCCGGTAGGCGCGCTGGGAGGGGTTGGGGACCAGGTCGAAGAACCGGTAGCACTCCGCCAGTTCCACCCCGCACCGCCGACCCACCTCCCGGGCGCCACGCTCCATTCCCTCTCGCATGTCGCTGGCGTCGAATTGGCTGTGGTGCTCTCCGAGGGCAGCCATCTTGTTCTCCAGGTCGATGGGCTGCAGAGGGATGGCGATGTCAGAGTCGGAGGAGGCGCCGACGAAGACGAACCGCACCTTGTGAGGTTGCAACCCCTCCTCGCGGAGGAGCTCCGGGAAGGCCCTGGCGTCCCTGGCGCTGGGGAAGATCGCGTCCAGGGCAGCGTCCCCGGCGGCCCGGTGATCAGGGTGGTTGAGGTAGCCACGACCGAACCACCGGTTGGTGGGATCCATGGTGATCACCGCCTCCGGGCGCAGCTCGCGAATGACCCGGACCAGGTCCCTCCGCACCGCCAGGGTGTTCTGCAGGACACCGTCGGGATAGCCGAGGCAGCGCACCTCAGAGACTCCGAGGTGCTGCGAGGCAAGCCGTTGCTCCGCGAGGCGGACCCGGCTCAGCTCGCCGGCGGGGATGGTGGGGTCGTCGCTGCCCGCGTCACCGTCAGTGACCAGGCAGACCGCGCCCTGACAGCCTTGGCGCGACCAGGCGGAGAGCACCGATGCGGCCAAAAAGTCGCAGTCGTCGGGGTGTGCCACCACGACCAGGGCCCGCTCAGGGACGTACTCGAACAGCTCGAGTGTGGGGAGTGTCGGAGTGGGAGGACCCGCCTCAGCGGGCTCGCTGGATGCCATCTCAACCAGTTATCCTGCCAGCCGTGAGCCTCGCTCTGCCTCGCACCCCTCGGATCGCGACCTTCTCGATCGTCGCCACCGACGGCGTGGACTGGGGAGTGGCCGTCGCGTCTAAGTTCCTGGCGGTGGGCAGCGCGGTGCCAGCCGCTCGGGCGGAGGTGGGCGCCATCGCCACCCAGGCCATGGCCAACACGGGCTACAAGCAACTGGGGTTGGACCTGCTGGAGGCGGGCAGACCGGCCAGTGAGGTGGTCGAGGTGCTCACCGGCGACGACGAAGGACGGGAGCACCGCCAGCTGGGGGTGGTGGACCGGCACGGAGGCGCCGCCACCTACACCGGATCGCAGTGCTTCGAGTGGGCCGGAGGGCGGACTGGTAAAGGGTGCGCCTGCCAGGGCAACATCCTCGCCGGCCCCGAGGTGGTCGACTCCCTGCTCTCAGTGTTCGAAGGCTCGACCGGCGACCTGGTCGACCGGCTGATGGCCGCCCTGGCTGCCGGTGACCTGGCCGGCGGCGATCGACGCGGGCGGCAGTCCGCCGCGATCTTGGTGGTCCGCCGACACGCCGGCTACGGGGGATTCGACGACCGAATGGTGGACCTGCGGGTCGAGGACCACCCCCGGCCCATCCCCGAGCTATCTCGGCTGCTGGATCTGTGGCGGCTTTACTTTGAGAAGGCGTCGCCTGAGTCAATGCTGCCCGTGGACGACGCCATGTACACCCGATTGCGGAACGCCCTGGAGCGGGCGGGGCGGCTTCCGACGGGGGGCAGCACCGACCAGCTCTGGTCGGCCTTCGACGCCTGGGTCTCGGAGGAGAACCTGGAGGAGCGCCTCTCCAGCCGAGGGGAGATAGATCCTCTAGTGCTGTCCAAGCTGGAGGCGCTCCCGTCAGCGGGTTAGCGGACGCCATCCACCGCCCACCTTGTGCCACCAACCGACGAGCTCGCGGCACCGACTGTTCTGGTGCCGCGGACATCCCAGCACCGGTCCCCAGAGACCACGTGATGGCAGGCTGCGAGATCTCGCCTCTGGAAGCTGACCCTGGCTAACCTCGCTTGCTGTGGCCGGAATCGGCGAAGCGAAGCCACGCTCAGAAGTGGTCCTGGCGGTAAACCCACTGTCGGAGCGGCCAGACACCAGCGACATGCTCATGATTCGTGGCGTTTTTCGGGGAAAGCTAGGTGAGGCGCCCACTCGCATCGAGGGGGTCGTTCCAGGGTCAAGGACCGCGCGCAACTCATCGGCGAACACTACGCATTCGTCCTCGTGGCGCTGCAGATCCATCACGAGACCGAGGACGAACTGCTGTGGCCCAAGCTCAATGAGCGCGTCGAGTTCAAGCGGGACCTGGTGACCCGAATGGAGGCACAACACGAGGAGATCGCGCACCAACTGACCCGGTCGAACGAGGCCCTGGAGCGCTGGTCCAAGACGGGCACGGCTTAGGACGCCACTCCGCTGCTGGACAGCCTGACCGACCTGCTGGAGCAGCACTTAGGTGAAGAGGAGCAGCAGATCCTCCCCATCGCGGCGGAGGATCTAGCCGTCGCAGAGTGGGGCGAATTGGGCGAGCAGGGCATGGCGGCGGTGCTGCCCCAATGGCTGCCGATCATCCTCGGCCTCTGCCGGAGAACTCTTCCCGCGGCCGTCCCACCGATATTCCTCCCGCACCTACCAGAGGACGTCTACGACCTCTGGTCGAGTCACCGCGAGAGCCTGTTCGCGGTCCAAATGGCTCTGCTGGCATGGACGGCGTAGTGGGCTAGGTGGCTTCTCCGGTGCCCAACTGACCGATGGCCCACCTGAGTCCTTCTGTCGAGAGGTTCCGACCCCGGCTGAGCTGACGTGACCCGGAGTGCAAAATATCCGGCATGACCAGTGAGAGTCCGAAGTCAGAACTTCACCGCGATCTCCAGGACGCCCGCGAGTCCCTGCTCTGGAAGCTGGAAGGGCTACCGGAGTACGACATCCGCCGGCCCATGGTGCCGACCGGGACGAACCTGCTCGGCCTGATCAAGCATGTCGCCATCAACGAGGCGGGGTACTTGGGTAACACCTTCGGCCGGCCATTCGAGGAGTTACTGCCGTGGTTCGGGGACGACGCCGAGGTGAATGCGGACATGTGGGCCACCGCCGACGAGACGAGTGAGCAGATCACTGGGCTCTACCGCAGGGTTTGGGCGCATTCGGATGCCACGATTGCGAAACTCGGGCTGGATGCTGTCGGACACGTACCGTGGTGGGGCGACGCGAACGAGGTAACCTTGCTCAGGATCCTGGTGTACGTGATCGCCGAGACCAATCGGCACGCCGGGCACGCTGATATCGTCCGCGAGCTCATCGACGGAGCCGTCGGATGGCGCAAGGGCGACGACAGCATGGCTCCCGGCGATCAGGCGTGGTGGGAGAGCAACCGACACCGACTGGAACGCACGGCCGAGGAGGCGGGGCTCAGCTAGTTATTTGTGGACCGGTTGAACGAAAGCGGGAGAACGGGCTCGATCCCGCGACATGCGCCGGGTTGGGGCAATCTATAGCCGCTCCGCAGGTCTTCAGACGGGAGTGGGCGGCGTTCGGCTCATCCGGCTGAGGTGGTAGAGGAGCAGCTGCTGAGCACTGAACGCGGCCGCACCGTAATCGGAGGTCAGCTCTAGGACTTCGCTGGCCAGCGGCATCAGCGGTAGCCCGTAGGCGAGCTGGACTGCCTTGCGCACTCCTAGGTCGTCGGCCACCACCACCGCACGACCCTGTACCCGGGTGAGGTACTGACTGGCCGTCCACGGGCCTAGTCCGGGCAGCTCGGTCAGCCTCGCTCTCACCTCGGCGTCGGATGCCGACTCCAGAGCCTCGAAGTCGAGTGCGCCACTGCAAACGGCCGCTCCCAGAACCCCCAGGCAGCGGGCTTTGGCTCTCGTGAGGTGAACCTCGGCCCACACTTCCGAAGTAGCCGCAGCCATCAGCTCGGGATCTGGGCAGATCACGAACTCCTCCCCCAAGGCCATCCGCCGCCCCAGGCGCTGTAGGATGGCCCGCCGCACCGTTAGCGCGAGGGTCAGGTTCACCTGCTGCGCAGTGACCATGGCAAGAAGTGCTCCTAGGGGATCGAGCGCCCGGACCGGGAAGACTCCGGGATGGAGCTGCATGAGGCCGGCGATGACCGGATCGCGCCGGCCCAGCGCCGCGAGAGGGGCTCGCTCGTCGACGAACATTGAGTCCAGTCGGGCACGCAGACCTGCCGTAGGTTGTCTGGGACTCACTTCCACCTCGAGGACTGAATCCGTGCCGGTGCGGCGCAGCCAGACAGCTCCCACCTCGCCATCGATCCGGTACGGCCTCAGGAATCTGTGGCCATCCCAGCGGTCCATCAGGTCGTCCCCATGGCGACTGAAGCGCGCCAGCGAGGCGTCTAGATCGAGGCCCGCAGGCAACTCGAGTCGATCCAGTGGGGTGCCCTGGATCAAGGCGCGGGGGAGGCGATCAGGCGCGGGAGCCGGACCGCGTCAACTCGCCTTCTGAGTACCCCCAACCGCGCTCGGCGGTCGCCGGGCCGGTCGGTCCCAGGGCGGTTCCAGCCCCCTCACTGAAGTGGGCGGGGTCCCGCCGGGCCAGCAGGGCGGGGATCGCCCGGCTGACGGTGAGGACGAGAAACCAGCCCAGGAACAGGGGCACACCGATGCCCCACATGTCCAGGGCGAGGTAGAAGTGGAAGTCGTAGGGGTCCATGGCTTGAAAAGCGGCCATCAGCAGTCCAGCCAGTCCGAAGGCTAGACAGGTCAGCACGAAAGCATGGGCAAGCATGCGTCCCCGGACCGCCCGAAAGCGGTCCAGAGCGTTGCTGCGCTCGGGAAGCTCAGCTCCTCGATGCCAGCCCCGCCACAGAAAGAGCAGCAGCGCCGCGCCTGCCAGCCCACCGCCGGCAAGGACGACGACCCCGAGGGCGATCATGTTCTGGGCCACGGTCAGCGACAACTGCTGGGTCACGCCGTAGACCCCCTCGTTGAGCAGCAGGCCACCTCCGGTGAGCAGAGTCCCCGCAAATATCCCGATCACCGCAACCGCCGACCTGTCAGGACCCCGCCACTGATGGCTCGGGGTGCGCGCGTCGATGGCGCTGAGCGCCTGCCAGACCAGCGGGGCGCCGATGGTCCACCCCACCCAGGGCGGTACGATCGCTGGCAGCCAGTCGACCAGCGGGTTGAAGTGGAAATCGTAGACATCCCAGATCCGCAGGACGTTCATGCTCAGCCAGATCGCCAGGGTGTACGCCAGCAGGTAGAAGAACGCGCCCACCACCAGTTGGTACCTGGCTTCGGCCAGTCGCTGCAGGCCGCCTGGGGGGCCGGCGAGCAGCCCCGCGACCTTCCAGTAGAGCGGTCCGAAGAGGACCAGCACCAGCAACACTGGCGTGAACCAGGGGAGGATGTCCAGCAGCAAGTTGAAGTGAAAGGCAACTGGGTTGATGGCCTTCAGCAGGACCATCAAGATCCACACAACCCCGACGAAGGCGAGGCCTAGGAAACAGGCGCCAACCAGCACCTCGAAACGGCGTTGGACCAAGATCGCCACCTTCACCGGGAACCATGGTAGCGGCCGATACCTGGCTCCACCTGCACTGGTTTCGCAAGGGTCTCCAGGCAGACTGGTGCGCCATCCCGATCAGGTGACACGACCCCTCTCAATCGGCCCGCACCCGCCGCTGGGGTACACCGTCTCGCCCCGCGCCAGCATGGCCACGAAGTGCTCGATGCGCCGAGACCGCGTCTCCACCCGTGTGGCCTGACTGATCCGGTAGACCACTGCGTATCGGTTTTGGCTGGTCAGGATTTCAAACGTGGCGTGGGCGCGAGGGATGAGCTCCAGTGCGGCAGCCAGCTCCTCGGGCATCTCCATGGCGTACTGGGGGGCATCGGCCGCATCCCAGCTCCCATCGGTGGGGGCCCGCGCCACCGCGGCCAAGCCGGTCGAATGCATCCGGCCCTCGCCGGTCAACCGGGCGACATTCTGGATGTCATTCCGCGACCACTGGGTGCGGGTGAATCGCGGCGTGAACCGCCGGCGGTAGGTGAACTCGTCACGCCGCTGGACCTGGCCATCGATCCAGCTATGACAGAGAGCTTCGTCGAGCGCCTGCTCAACACTAAGACTGGTTGGGTTCCTAGTGCCCCTTTTGGCCAGCACCAGCCACGCCTCCAGGTGATCGCGGCTGTGATTCACGAGCCATCGCATCCAGGCCGCGGCATCGGCTACGGTCAGTTCAGGAAGATCAACATTCAAATAGGGCGAACTCCTCCTCGCGACTCCGACTCTTCATCGCGCAGGGGAGGTGCGCTGACGGCCCATGAAGCCGCTTCCACCGGATAGGCCGCGGGCTTGGGCGGAAAAGATGGGCGCACGGATCAGGCTATTGGGCTCTAAGTACTGCGCGTTGTTGACCATCTCCTGCTTGCTGAGCTGAGTCGCTCACAGGTCACCTGGGTTGTTCAGGCCTCGACCAAGTGGACACCGTAGGCAGCGAAGCGAAAGTCCCTCGTAACCACGCTGAGTTCCTCGAGCTGCGCCTGGGCCACGAGCATGCGGTCAAACGGATCGTCGTGATGTCTCGGGAGAGAGCCCGCAACCAGAGCGTGGGCAAGGGAGATCGGAAGACTCGTGAATCCGTTTGATTCCAGCTGTGCAGCTAGGTCATCCGGTGCTCGGAGCTTTCCAAGCGAGCTCTTGAGGGAGATCTCCCAGGCCGTCGCGGCCGAGACAAACACCCCGTTAGACGGATCCGCGATCGTTGCCCGAGCCGCCGGCGCCAACCTCCGGTCAGCCAGCCACCACAGAAGCACATTGGTGTCTAGTAGGACTCTTACTGCCCCTCTCCCCTGAACGCGGCAGCTACTTCTGGAGGCAGCTCATCGAAGTCGTTGGCGAGGTGGACTAAACCGCGCCAAGCCCCCGGCACGCGCGGCTCAGTTCGATGTCCGATCGGAACAAGTCGGGCAACCGGTCTGCCGGCACGCGCGAGGACGATCTCTTCGCCACGTGCGACCCGGTCAAGCAACTGGGAGAGGTGGGTCTTAGCCTCGTAAATGTTGACGCTCGTTGCCATCACGCTGGATCATATCTGGTCAGACTAGATCTAGTCAAGTCGCTTGGCGCCATCCGGTGGGGGTGGATCTAGAGCGACCGAAAAATCACCGCCAGACCGGCGAATATCAGCACCACGGAAACAAGTGCAAGACAGCCAAAGTCGAAGCTGACCAGCATGCGGAACCATCCGGAGAGCTCTCCAACCCCAGGGGAGCGAAGGGGTCGCGACCCTTCCTGGATCGGCCCCTGCCGGGCCACCGGCTCTTCAGCCCGCGCCCGCGCCCAGATGCTCCGCAGGCTGATGGCGGCGCCGCCCGCCATCAGGAGACCGACGGCCAAGATCACGATCCCCAATCCGACGCCCCCTGACGGGGGGACCGCTGCGACCAGCAAACTGGCTAGGGGCATCGGGCCTCACCCGAGAGATGAGGAGGTGCCCGGCGCAACCTAGGGCAAGGAGCGGTATTCGTGCCTCGCCTCGCAGACCCAGCCACCCAGAGACACGACGGTGATGACCAAGCCGACGATCACCACCTCCAGCTTAGTGATCACGCCGATCAGGGACATGGCGATCCCGATGGCCAGCAGGATGGGCCAGAAGCTGGGTCCGGGAAGATGGTGGGGGTCCTCCTCTCCGTGGCTCAACGGTGACTCCACCGAGGGCTCCTCATTTGGCATGCGCAGCCGCCAGGTACAGGACAGCCCAGATGAATCCGAGTCCCAGCATCAGGATCCCGATCCCGGTCAGGAGCAGCCCGAACCGCACATTCGCGCGGGCCTCTTTGCGTTGCATCAGTGGTCCCCTGTTCCCGGCTGCGCCAGCGGTGGCGTGGGATTGACACCTCCGAGTAAACCACGGTCGGAGGCACTGGTGGTGCTGGCCGAGCCAGCGTCTGCCGCTGCCAGCCATCCGATCGTCGCCAGGATCACCACCGTCGCCCAGGTGGCGGATCCCAGCGCCAGATGCAGGTCCTGGAGCGCGTCCGGGGCTTGGAGAGTCGCCACCAGTCCGCCGGCGGCGATCTGCGCCAACAGCAGTACGGCCAGGAGATCGGCCACCGCGCGCGCGCCTTTTATTCCTCGCCAGCGCCGGGCGGCGCGCATCACGAAGAGCGCGATC
>Ga0307373_10010508_pt1 | contig 13597 bp, 10 predicted proteins | sample OX2MG_FD_202534 | JGI IMG/M metagenome (GOLD analysis project Ga0307373, IMG submission 202534) | Soil microbial communities from Risofladan, Vaasa, Finland - OX-2 | ecosystem: Environmental > Terrestrial > Soil > Coastal area > Acid sulfate soil | place: Finland: Risofladan, Vaasa | collected... | reverse complement strand
GAGGCGGAAACAGGCGGGTCGGCCGCGTTCCGGCTCGGGCGATCCCAGTCGAGGAGGCGCAGGTTGTGCGCCCAGTTGTCTTGTCGCCAAAATCGGGAACCAGGACTTCGCCCGGACCTTCGCCGCGTCACGCGCCGCGCCACGCGCCGCGCCACGCGCCGCCGCCGGCGAGGCGCGGCTCTCCGCGGCAGGGGTGGGCTTGGGCCGCACAGACAGGGCCGGCATGCGAGCGTGCGATTCACCAGGGCAGGATGCCTGAACAAACCGGTCAAGAGGCGGCCGCGGAGGCCACACCCAAAGTAGGTAGATGGAATGCAAGATTGCGAATCCGGCGGCGCGGTATATACTTCCCTCGCCGTAAGGGGAGAAACCCGGAGACTCCAGGTATCACCCGCAGATATAGCAGACATAAAGACATAAAAGGGGGTGTGCAATGGCTGAGACACCGGAAGCCGCGCGCAAGCTGACCTTGGATGACCTCGATGCGACGGCCAAGCGGCTCAAGAATTGGGGCAGGTGGGGTGAGGACGACGAGATTGGCACCCTGAACTTCACGGGTCCCGAGGAGATCGTTGCAGCCGCCCGTCTGGTGCAAAAGGGAAAGGTCATGTCCTTGGCTCTGCCCTATGACAGCCACGGCCCGCAGGGAGGTAAGACAAAGTTTGTGCCCTTGGGCCGCTTCAATCCCATCCACCTGATGCTGCGTACGGGAACCGACGCCTATTCCGGCGTCCTCGATCACCGGAAGATTCGCGGAACCGACGACCTCATCATTATGCCCATGCAGTGCGGGACGCAGTGGGACGGTCTCGGGCACATCATGTACGGCGATCAAATGTGGAATGGTTACGACTGCCGACTGGTGACCTCGGCGGGTGCTCAGAAATGCGGCATCGAGAAGACCAAGGAGAGAATGGTCGGCCGGGGCGTGCTGCTCGATATTCCGCGCATGCTCGGTCTGGACACTTTGCCCGACGGGTTCGCTATCACCGGCGAAATACTGGACCGGGCCGAGGCTCACTTCGGCATCCAGGTGCGGAAGGGCGATTATCTCCTGGTGCGCACCGGTCAGATGGAAGCGATGCTCGCGGCCGAAACCTGGGACGGTTATCCGGGTGGCGACGCGCCGGGCCTTGCCTTTAACACGCTCGACTGGCTTCGGGAGAAACAGGTGGCGGCGGTTGCCACCGACACCTGGGGCGCCGAGGTCCGGCCCAATCCCAGCGACGAGGCCGCCCAGCCCTGGCATTGGATCGCCATTCCGATCATGGGACTCACGGTCGGCGAGATATTTTATCTGGGGGATCTGGCGAAGGATTGCGCCGAAGACAAGCGATACGAGTTCATGTTCGTGGCGCCCGCTTTGCCTGTCACGGGCGCGGTCGGCTCACCGGCCAATCCGTTAGCCATCAAGTAGCCGCGGCGCACGCAAGGGCCGGGAGCAGTCTTCACATAAGGCGGAGGAGGCGAGATATGAGTGGCAGCAGCAAAGGCGAAACCGTTGGGAGTAAGTCGGAGGGACCGCAGGGGGGCGCGCTGACGCTTTCTCAGGCGTTGGCAAAACAGATCAAGGCGTACGGAGCGAAATACATTTTCACGCTGACCGGCGCCCCGCAGGACCTGCTGATCGATTTGCAGAACCGTGAAAAGGTGCGCGTGGTGCTCGGGCGCAGCGAGCGATCGGCCTTCGCCATGGCCGACGCGTACGCGCGGGTCACCGGCCAACCGACGTTCGGCTTCGTGCAATACGGTCCCGGCGCCACGTATCTTCCCGCCTCTCTGGTCGACGCCTATTGGGCTTCGAGTCCGGTCATCGCGTTGAGCGGCACCACGAATACAAACACGCGTTACCTCTATGAGTATCAGGAGGTCGAGCAGACCTCGATGTTCCCGTCGATGACCAAATGGGCCGGGGATTTGCCGCAGCCCGAACGCATAGCCGACGTGATGCGCACGGTGGTGCGCACCGCCGTCAGCGGCGTACCCGGGCCGGCCTATCTCGGCATTCCGGCCGACTGGTTTGGCAAGAAGCTCGGCTCCGTCCCGGAGATATACGCCGAGGAGTCCTTCACGAAGGTGGGCGGGCTGCGAGTGGCGCCGCTCGCGCAGGATGTCGAGCGGGCATTGGGACTGCTCGCCGGGGCCAGTCAGCCCGTGATCCTGGCCGGCGGGGGCGTGATGCTCTCGGATGCCTGGGGCGAGCTCACGGAGCTGGCGGAAACGTTGAACGTTCCCGTCGTCACGACCATGGCGGGCAAGGGAAGCATTGCCGATACGCATCCGCTCTCGGTCGGCGCGGCGGGCCGCTATTCGCGCAAGGTGGCGAATGAAACCCTTGGCGCGGCGGATTTCTGCCTGGCCATCGGCACCCGGTTGGGGGCGATGGGTACCGACGTTTTCAAGTATCCGCGCAAGGGCGCCCGCATTGTTCACATCGATCTGGACCCCACCTCCCTCGGCAGAACCTACCGGGAAGACGTGTCGATACAGGCCGATGCCCGCGTCGCCCTGGGCATGCTGCGCGAGGCCGCGCAGGCGTCCAAGCTGAACGGTGGCCGGTGGGCCGGGTGGACGCAGGAAGTCCAGAACAACGTTGCCGCGTGGCACCGGGACGTCGAGCAGTTCTCGCGCCAATCCATGCTCGAAGGAAAGATCAATCCCTATCACATCATGCGCCTGCTCGATCAGTACCTCACCGGCGACGACATGATTGTGGCCGATACGGGATACATGGCCGCCTGGGCGGCGACCGTGTTGCAGCAAAAGCAGGCTGGACGAAACACGCTGCGCGCGGCCGGCTCGCTCGGATGGGCCTTCCCGGCGACTTTCGGGGCGGCTCTGGCCGTGGAAGGCCGACGTCGGGTGTTCGGTCTCACGGGTGACGGAGGCGCCGGTTATCACCTGATGGATTTCGAGACGGCGATGCGCCTCAAGATTCCCGCCGTGCAGATCGTGATGAATAACTCCACGCTGGCCTTCGAATACCACGTGCAGAAATACGTGATCAACGAAATGTGCCTGGAAGCCAGCGAATTTATCGATCAGCCCTTTGCCGAAATCGCCCGCGCCTTCGGCGGCTTCGGGGAGCGCGTCACCAGCGCCGACCAGTTCCTGCCGGCCCTGCGGCGGGCGGAGGAATCCGGCAAACCCGCCATCATCGACGTGGTGGTCAGCGCCGAGCTGCCGCCCCCGGTGACGCGGTACGAAAAGGCGGGCCTGCGCAAGATCTGAACACGGGGCAATCCTCAACCCACGTATTGAAATGCTGGCGGGTTCGTTGCGCCGGCCTGTTCGTTCCGAGAGGAGAGCAGAGGCGATGCTGGAGCATCTGGAAAGGCAGACCAGACTGACCGGGAACCAGTATCGCCTCCTCTTCGTGGCAGTTCTCGGCGTCATGTTGGAGTTCTACGACTTGTTCATGGTCGGGTTTGTGCTCGCCTTCATCGCCGGCCCATGGAAGATCACCTACGGCGAGTCGGCCATCATTCTTCTCACATCCGGTGTGGGGGCCATATTCGGCGCCATGATGTGGGGTTGGCTGGCGGACCGCATCGGACGGCGTAAAACATTGATGGCCACGGTGATCAACTTTTCGGTCGCCACGGGGATCATGGTATTTACGCCGACAGGGGGATGGCAGTTCCTCAGCGTGTTTCGTTTCTTTGTCGGGTTCGGAGTCGGAGGGCTCTACTGCGTCATTGTCCCTCTGGTTCAGGAGTTCATCTCGACGTCGAAGCGAGGCCTGGTCAGCGGACTGGTCACGGCCGCCGTACCGCTGGGCATTGGGCTGGGCTCGGTTCTGGGGGCTTTCCTGGCGCCGGTGATCGGCTGGCGAGGGTTGTTCGCCGTGGGCTTGTGTCCGGCGCTGATGACTTTGCTGATGCGCTCCTGGGTGCCGGAATCGCCGCTCTGGCTGATGCGGATGGGCCGTTTTGATGAGGCCCGCCGCTCGCTGGCCTGGGCGCTCGAGATGGATCCCGAGAAGATTCAGCTCCCCGCAGTTCCGGAAAAACCCAAACGTCCTCCATGGCGGGAGGTGTTTAAGTACCCGCGCAGCCTTGCCGTCTCCTGTCTGGGCAATCTGGGCGCCCAAACGGGGATTTACGGCCTCACGCTGTGGGTGCCCACGCTTTTTGTGGAAGTGCTCAATGTTTCCCCGGAGAGGGCCGCGTATTTGATGATGTATTGCGGGGCCAGCGCCATCTGCGGCCGCGTTCTGTTTTCGTACCTCTCGGAAGCGATCGGCCGCCGGCTTTCGGGAGGCTTGGTGGGCGCCGGGGCGGCCGTGACGGTTATTTTCGCCGGCTACATGCATAGCGTCTATTGGGGCGGGGTGTCGGCCTTCTGGCTGCTGCTCGTGCTGGCCTACATTTTTGCCGATGGCTCATTTGCCATCGTGGGGCCCTATGCCGCGGAGGTATGGCCGGCGGGTCTGCGGGCCAGCGGCATGGGCTTTGCTTACGGTTTTGGCGGCATCGGGAAGATCATCGGTCCGCTGGGGCTGGCGCTCATCGCCGGTTCCTCGCACATCGTTGCGCCGCAAGCCTCCACGAGCCGGATTATCCCCGCCTTTATTTACCTGGGCGCCTGGTACGCCATGGCGGGCTTTGTCTACCTGTTCTTCGGGATTGAAACCAGGGGGCGCACGTTCGAACAGATCGAAACCGATCTGGTCCAGGCGGGCGGCAACAAGTAAATGGGCGAATATCGAGTGTGGCCGGCAGGGGCGAATGGGCTGGTAGCGGGGAAGGTCCAGGGGGTCCTCGTTTTACTGGACTCTCCCAGATAGAACCCTTAAAGTCTTGCTTGGCGCCGATGCCACGCCTCGCGCGCAGAGGACATGCATATGCAGACGCCGCTTTCTTTTGCCCATCCGCGGGACGAGATCCTGCACACGATTGAGCGGATTTACCGGTATGGGATGACGACGATCTCCGGCGGCAACGTGTCCTTGCGGGAAGACAACGGGGACATCTGGATTACGCCGTCGCAGATCGACAAAGGCGGATTGCGGCGCGACGATATCGTCTGCGTCCGATGCGACGGGCATATCGAGGGCCCCCATCCACCCTCCTCGGAGCTTCCGTTTCACCGGGAGATCTACCAAGCCAGGCCCGACATCCGCGCCATTGTCCACGCGCATCCCGCCGCCCTGGTGGCTTTCAGTTTGATTCGCGAAGTGCCGAATACGCGCCTGCTGCCCCAAGCCAGCCTGGTGTGCCGGGAGGTCGGATTTGCCGGTTACGAGCTGCCGGGCAGTGTGGCCTTGGGCCGCAGCCTGGCGGGCACCTTTCGCCGGGGTTATGACTGCGTCATTCTGGAGAACCACGGCGTGGCCATTGGGGGAAGCGATCTCAGCGAGGCCTTCTGCCGCTTCGAAACCCTGGAGTTCGTTTGCCGGACAATCGTCAAGGCAACGACCCTGGGGTCGGTGCGTTACCTGACCGAGGAACAGATCGACCTCCCCTTGCGTCGCCTCCGGCATCTGCCGGATTTCCCGAGCGAGACCCCTTCCAGCGCCGAAAGGGAGCTGCGGCGGCTGCTCTTCGAATTCGTGCACAGGGCCTATCACCAGCGGCTCTTCATCAGCACGGAAGGGAGTTTCTCGGCACGGCTCGATGAGGACTCCTTCTTGATTACGCCTCATCAGGCCGATCGCGGCATGCTTCATGCCCGGGACTTCGTGCTCGTGCGGAGCGGAAAGTCCGAAACGGGGAAGCTGGCCAGTTGGGCGGCCGGGGTCCATGAGGCCATTTATCGGGAACATTCCGAAGTCAAAGCGATCATCAACGCCTACCCGGTGAACGCGACCGCCTTCAGTGTGACGGATTCGGTTCTGGACACGAGAACGATCCCGGAAAGTTACGTCGTGCTTCGCCATGTCGGCCGGATCCCCTTCGGCTTGCAGTTCGAGAACAGGGAGGCGATTGCCAGAAGTGTCTCGGCGGATCAGCCGATCGTTCTGCAGGAAAATGACGGGGTGCTCATTACGGGCAGCGGCGTTCTGGAGGCGTACAACCGCCTGGAAGTGCTCGAAAGCACGGCCGAAGCCTTGTTCAATGCGCGCGCGATCGGCACCATGGCGCCGATGTCCGACGACACGATTCGCGAGCTGGAACGGTCCCACCTCAATAGCTGACGAGCCGGCCCTCCGCGCGATTTTCAACCGGCCCCTAACCCCTTCTTCTCCCATTCGCCGAATGCAAAAGTCATCGACCGCAGGCCAGCCCCGGCGACGCCGAACGGTACATCATCAGCAGCCGGGGCCTACCCGTCGCGGGAGGTCACTTGACGTCGCCAGGGCTGGGTGTACCATCGCCCCAGAAATGGCGGACATCCTTAACCAAATACGCGCGATGTCCACGTGTCCCTCAGGATCGGACGCTTTCGAGGCTTGGCTTGGGAACAGGGATGCCCTGGAATTTGTGGCCGTTGATGCGTCCAGGCCCGAGATAGTCATCTACGCGGTGACGGACCACGTGTTCATCCACGGAATCCTTGTCCCCTCCGCCCTCGCGAGCCCGCCAGACACAGATGATCTTATGCTCTGGAATTTCAACGCTTCCTCCTCCTGGGGAGTGTCATTCTGCTCATCCGACCCATCGTCTATCCGCGTTTCAGAGCCCCCCGGGACAACAGGGAGCAGGACGCTCGACCGGGGCGAGCAACTCGTCTTCGCTAGGTTCTTCGAGGGTCGGCTCGAGGACAAGGGGTATTTCGATATTCTTCAGAAATTTACCCACGTCTGTGGTCTTCACTTCGTGCGCGAAAAGAAGGCGTACTGTCGCCTAGACGGGCGCGGTGACGTAGAGGAAGTCATCAGTTTCCTGAGTCTGGAGGGCAAGGAGCGCGGGGTGAATGGAGCAGTCATCACCGTTCGGCGCGACGCGCTCGATGAATACATGGTGCTGACCAGGTCGGCACTCGTGCGCACATTTGATTTCACGCGGTTCGATGCCTCGCGGTTCTACGGTTGGCAGGACGCCCCGACTTTCGAGAGTAAAGGTGACCTGTTTTACCGCTCCGTAGTCCAGCCTGGCAACGGAAGCTACCTTCGCGGCTGCCAGATAGTTCGCCCGGGCGTCACTGCAAAGGACGTGTTCGAGCGATACAGCTTCGGGCGAGGCAAGCACGCTCAGTATGCCTCGTTCATCGCGATGGACTGGAAAAATAAAGTCGTAAGGGAGATCTCTTGCGCACCCGGTGAAACGGGAAATTACTTCACTGAGTCCGCCCTGCCTTTCGAGACCAGCCCTGCTTTCTTCCGGTCCGAAGTGCTGCAGAAGTACAAAGCCGACTCCGAGAAATACCGATTGGAGGCGCGCTCGATTTCATGCCGGGGGACTTGGCACCTGCAAACGTACGACATCAATGAGGAGGGCCAGGTTCATACGTACCTCGTCGATCTCAGGAACCTCCCCTACGAGGAACAGCTTTACTGGAAGTCGTGCAACGAGAAGCCGAGGGGAACGATCTCGAAGAGAGCGCTAACCACCGACTTCGAGGGCAGATGGGATGCCAGCTATGACCCCCTTGAGAGCCTGAAGCAACTCACCTGCGAACTTGACCGTGACCGCGTTCCCTGGTGGAGCCTGCGCTCCGAGGGACTGATCGAGAAAGTCCATTACCCGGTGACGCAGTCAGCCGACGAATGGGCGGATGAGCTGCTGCGCCTCGATCAGCTGATCGTCGAAGGGTTGGAGGTGAAATGGCTTCGCCGGAGGGCCGAGTCGCTCGGCCGGAAGCCAGACGCAAAGCTCGCATCGGTGGCGCTGCTAGGGGAGTGCCTTGTGGGGCTAGGTTTTGACGAGGGTCGCACGCATGGCGTGGTGGGGCCGCTCCGTGCCCTTCACTCCCTGCGAAGCAAACTCAGGGGGCACGCGTCAGGTAGGGAGGCGGTCCAGATAACCTCGGACGTGCTCTCGAAATTCAGGAGTTTCCGCGAACATTTTCGCGACCTCTGTGCACAGTGCGACAAGGCACTCGGCCTTGTCCGCGAGGCGCTCGGTGAGGGGAAAGGTGACCCTCCGCACTCCCCCAGCGCCTAGGGGCAGCCGGCGCTGACGCGCCCGTTCCCATCTCGCCCCGCTCGGTAGCCGGGACGTAGGCTGCAAACGTGACCCTTTGCTATTTGCCGCGCCGGGCCCCTCTGGCGGCAGGCTTCTTGCGCCGGCGCTCGGTCCGGGCCGGCGGAACGGCTATCCCGGAGCCGGCAGGCGACGGCGCAAAGCGTTGGATCGTGCGGCAGAAATCATCAAGCTGAATCGGTTTGGAAAGATAGGCGTCCATGCCCGCGGCCAAGCAGCGCTCCTTATCTCCCTTGAGCGCATGGGCGGTCATGGCGATGATGGGAAGGTGGACATTCGTGGCTGCCTCGCTTTCGCGGATGGCGCGCGTGGCCGCCAGGCCGCTCAGGACGGGCATTTCGATGTCCATTAACACGAGATCGACCTTGTGCCGGCGCGCCGCCGCGACCGCTTCCTCCCCATTCCGGGCCACGATGGCGCGATGACCCATTTTTTCAATCAAAAGCAGGATGAGCCTCTGATTCACAGGATTGTCTTCGGCTACGAGGATGGATAGGGAGGCGGAATCCAGGGGCGCGCGCGCTAAAGAAGCTCGAGGCGATCGTCCGGAACTGCTCGGCACGGCGATAAGAACGGCGTCCCAGAGTTCGGATTGCTTGGCGGGCTTGTTCAGGCAGACTGTCGGCCGCAACCGGCGGGCTTGGACGAGACGGGGCGGGTGTCCGGCGGAAGTCAGCAGAATCAGCCCCGCATCGTGGCATAGCGGCAGGCGGCGGATGCGCCTGGCCAATTCGCCGCCATCCATTTTGGGTATTTCGGCGTCGATCACCATGAGCCGGAATGGGCGGCCGGAACGCGCGGCGTTTTTCGCGCACGCCAAGGCTTCGGGCCCGGTAGCAACCCCGGAAGCCTCCATCCCCCAGCCCCGGAACATCTCTTGAAGAACGCGACGCGTGGTCGCGCTATCGTCGACGACCAGAACCGGCAACCCGCGCAAATTTTTCGGCAGGCGCATTCGGGAGAGGGGCCCGTGGCGCGCGGCCAGGTCGAAGCGGGCGGTGAAATGAAAGGTGCTTCCCTGGCCCTGGATGCTTTCCACTCCGATGCGCCCGCCCATCATCGCTACCAGTTGCGCGGCGATCGTGAGGCCAAGACCGGTTCCCCCATAGCGCCGGGTGACCGACGTATCGGTCTGGGCGAATGAATCGAAAATCGTGCTCTGGATCTCCGCGGGCAACCCGATGCCGGTATCCCGGACCGCGAAATGCAGGACAACCGCGTTTGCCAGCTTCGCCTCTCGCGTCACCTGGACCGCGACTTCGCCGCGCCTGGTGAACTTGACGGCATTGCTGAGCAGGTTCTGGAGAATCTGCCGCAAGCGATTGGGATCGCCGACGAGCGAATCGGGAACGTCCTTCCCGATGCCGCAGGTCAGCTCCAGATGCTTTTCGTGGGCTTGCGCGGCGAGGGTTTTCATGGCGCTCTCGACGGTTTCGCGCAGCCCGAATTCGAGCCGGTCCAGCTCGAACCGGCGCGCTTCGATCATGGAAAAATCCAGGATGTCGCTGATGAGGCGAAGCAGCGCATTCGAGGATTCGTCGACGGTTTCGAGGTACCCGCGTTGCTCGCCGGTGAGTGGGGTCCGCAGGGCCAGCTCGGTCATCCCCATGATCGCGGTCATCGGCGTGCGGATTTCGTGGCTCATCCGCGCCAGGAACTCGCTTTTCGCCTGAGCGGCGTCCGCGGCCTCGCGCCGGGCATGGTCGAGCTCGCGAATCAGGCGCGCCAGACGGCGGGTCACCTCTTCCTGTTCCCGGCGCGCCTCATCGAGCGAGGCCGCATAGTCCCGGATCTGCCGCTCGGTTTGCCGCCGCTCGACGAATTGGCCAATTTGGCTTCCCATGGCGTTGAACAGGAAGAGCATGCTGTCGTCGGGCCGGTTGATCTCCTTGCCGAAAAATTCCATTACTCCGGTTACTTCGCCATGACTGCGGATGGGAAAGGCGAAGGCCGCTCGCCATCCGGACTCGTCGGCGGCCACGGCACGCGGAAAACAGGGGTCGGCCAGCACGTCCGGCAGCCAGATGGGCTGATCCTCCGACCAGACGCGGCCCGGAAGGCCCGACCCCGGACCGAGCAGGGCATCTTGCGTCATCGTCTCCAGGTTCGCCGTGCGGAGCGATCCGGTTTGCCAGATGGCGGAGCAGCGCAGCACCCTTTGGTTCGGGGCCATCCGCCAGAAGGCCCCCATCTCCCAGCCCAATGCCTCGCATATCCCTTCGAGAATCCGTGGCGCGGCCTCGACCATGGGCCTGGAATCGGCCAGGACCCGCGTGATGGCATAACCGGCCGCCAGTCGCTGCTCGACCCGCTTGTGAAGGGTGATGTCGCGCGCGGAAGCGAAGATCCTCTGATGTTCGGCGTCGGGGCTGGCGCTCCAAAGCAGCCATTTATAAGAGCCGTCCCGGCAGCGGTAGCGATTTTCAAGGGAAAGAGTCGCCGATCCCTCGCTTAGCCTTCCCGCCTCGGCCGCCGTCAGCGCGCGATCGTCCGGGTGAACGAAGTCGAGATAGGGCGCGCTCATCAGATCTTCACGGGAAAACCCCAGCACCTTTTCCCAAGCGGGATTCAGTCGCGCGAAATATCCATCGAAGCCGGCGATACAGAACAGCTCGTTCGAAAAATGGAAGAGCCGCTCGAAGTCTTCCTGCGCCTGCGACGCAGGCAAACGCGCATTTTGACCGCTCGGTTGCATGGGGAGACCGTTCCAGCCAGGAAGGGTGGGCTGAACCGAAATAAGCCATATTGTATCGTCGGCCGAAGGCGATGGCTACGATGTCTATAGGGACCCGGGCGCCAATGTGCGCGTCGCGAACATGGAGGAGGGAGCCGTGCGGTACCGGTGGCGCCTCGGGCGTCGCTTGATTTCTGCGGCCACTGGGCGACGTCTTGGGAATCAGAAGCATGAGGACCGCGGCCAAGATCATGCAGGCGCCGGCAAATACCAGGCCGGAGATCGGCGCTCCGACGATGCTGGAGCAGGCTACCGCCGTCATGAACAGGGCGACCCCCTGGGCCTGCTCGCGCCGCCGGAACCAGTAGGTGAGATAGAGAATCACGCCGGGGAAAAACCCCGCTTCGGCTACACCCAAAAGGAAGCGGAACAGGTAGAGCGAATCCGCGCCGTGAGCGAGGCGACCGCGCCCCAGCTGATCAGAATCCGGGCCATCCACAGCCTTGCCCCGACCCGGTGCAGGATCAGGTTGCTGGGGATTTCGAACAGGAAACAGCCCAGGAAAAAGATCCCCGCCAGCAGGCCGAACTGCTGGCTGGTGAGCCCGAGGGCGCGATTCATCGTGAGAGCGGCGAAGCCGATATTGATGCGATCGAGATAGGAGACGATGTAGAGAAGAAAGAGGAAGGGAAGAATCCCCAGCCGCACTTTGCCAGCGATGACCTCGCCGCGTGTCAATGCATCGGGCGGGGCCGGATCGGCCATCCGTCGATCTCCCTTCCGCCCGGCGTGCGGGCGAATTTTGTTTGCGCGAGTCTACGTCAGTTTCGCGCCGGCGGGAAGAATGCGTGTGGCCGTTGCGGAACCGTTTCAAAGAACCGGCATCTGCGATTACACTACGCATGGTTTTTTCTTCAGGCGGGCGAGCCGGCGGAGAATGCCCTGGCGCCGTTCCGTTCGCCCATGCTACGACTGCGATTTGCTGTGATTCTACGGGAGGGCGACGATGAAACGGGCAGGCGTCATTGTTGGGATTATTCTCATCGGGGTCGCATACGTCGTCGGATTCTGGCCGCAGCACCAAAAGGCGCAACAGACGCAGCGGCAGCTGGACGCCGTTACGATTCAACTGGAGCAGGCGCAGGCGGAATTGCGGTTATACGGCCTGCAGCACCGCCTGCTGGGGCTCATCGAAAAAACTTCAGCGAAGGATTACGGCGCGGCCTCGGCCCTGTCGACCCAGTTTTTCGACCAGGTTCGTAATGAAGAGATGCGCCGCACGGAGCCGCAGGTGAAGGCCGCGCTCGAATCGATTCTCAATCAGCGCGACAGCGTTACGGCGGGCCTTGCCAAGGGCGATCCGGGCACGCTGGGCGTGTTGAACGCGCTCGAAGGCGTGATGTTCAATCTGGTTGACCAAGCGCCTGGCGGGGCCGGAACGGCCGGCGCAGGCAGCTAGCCGCGCGCGGCAGCCCGGATGGCCGCCGCGGCGATGCCGCGGAGCATCCCTGCGAAAATCAGCCGGTGCGCCGGATACAGCCCATACCAGTAGAGCAGGCCCGATACACCTAAAGGATCGAAGATGGCCGTCTGGCGAATGCTCGTGCCCGCAGGATCGGGCGCGAGCTCAAACTGGAGCCAGGCCCGCCCGGGCAGCTTCATCTCCGCCGAAAGGCGCAGCAGCCGCGGCGCCTCGACGGCTTCCACCCGCCAGCAATCGAGCGTGTCGCCCGGAAGCAGTTTCTCGGTGTCGCGCCGGCCCCGCCGCATTCCCGCGCCGCCCGCCAGCAGATCGATGAATCCACGCATGCGCCAGAGCCAGTCGGCGTAGTACCAGCCGGTGTCTCCGCCGATCCGCTCGATCGGGGCGAAAGCGGCGGGTGGCGAAAGCGGCACGTGGGCGACGCGCGTATCGACGATGCGCGAGCCGAACCGCTCGCCGCCCCAGGCGGGCCGGCGGCGCTGCGACGACATCGCATCGGACCAGCGCGTCAGCGCGAACTGGCGGTCTTCGTGGACCAGCGCCCGGGCAATTGCCGCGCGCATGCCACGCGGGCGAACCGGAAATGCCGCGAGCGCGGCGGGATCGCGCACCACGGTCTCGTTGCGCAGGCCTTCAATCAAGTCCCGCCCCACGCGCGCGTAGAGCGGCGTGACCAGCCCCAGCCACAGGCTCGAAAGCCAGGGCGTGAGGATCGGCAGGGTTACGACGAACCGTCTCAGGCCGCGCTGGCGCGCATATTCTCGCAGCAGATCGAGGTAGCCGACCCGGTCGGCGCCGCCGATTTCGAAAATAACGCTTGCCGCCAGATCGACCTCGGCTGCGGCGACCAGGTAGGCCACGACGTCCTCGATGGCGATCGGTTGCGTCAGAGTGCGGACCCAGCGCGGCGCCGTCATCACCGGCAATTTCTCCGCCAGCGAGCGAACCAGTTCGAAGGAGAGGCTGCCCGATCCGATGATGATTCCGGCGCGAAATTCGACTGTGGGAACGCCCGAGTCGCGCAGAATGCGGCCGACCTCCTGGCGGCTGGCCAGATGCGCGGACAGGTTCGGGCTGCTGCCGAGAGCGCCCAGCTAGACGATACGCCGCACGCGCGCCTGACGGGCGGCGGCGGCGAAGTTGGCGGCGGCGCGGCGGTCCTCCTCGGCAAACGATCCGCCCGATGCCATCGAGTGCACCAGGTAGTAGGCCATGGCGGCGCCGGCCATGGCGCCGTCCAGCGAATTTCGATCGAGCAGGTCTCCCGGCACGACTTCGGTGGATGGCCCGACCCGCGAACGCAGAAATTCCGGCCGCCGCGCCAGGAGGCAGCCCTTGGCTTCGAGCGCGCTC
>Ga0307373_10010504_pt1 | contig 13600 bp, 11 predicted proteins | sample OX2MG_FD_202534 | JGI IMG/M metagenome (GOLD analysis project Ga0307373, IMG submission 202534) | Soil microbial communities from Risofladan, Vaasa, Finland - OX-2 | ecosystem: Environmental > Terrestrial > Soil > Coastal area > Acid sulfate soil | place: Finland: Risofladan, Vaasa | collected... | reverse complement strand
CGGCGCCGCAGGTGTCTTTCTCGGCCTTCATCGTGATCGCTACCTGCGGCATGACGGCCCCGAACATGTCTTGACCTTCGCCCCGACGCGCTCGGGCAAGGGCGTGGGCCTGGTGGTGCCGACGCTGCTCACTTGGCCGGCGTCGGTCGTGGTCCACGACATCAAGGGCGAGAACTGGCAGCTCACCGCCGGCTGGCGCACGCGCTTCTCGCACTGCCTGTTGTTCAACCCCACCGATGCGCGCTCCGCTGCCTACAACCCGCTACTGGAAGTGCGGCGCGGCGTGCATGAAGTGCGCGACGTGCAGAACATCGCCGATATCCTCGTTGATCCTGAAGGCGCATTGGAACGGCGCAACCATTGGGAGAAGACCAGTCACGCGCTGCTGGTCGGCGCGATCCTGCACGTGCTGTATGCGGGCGCCGACAAGACGCTGCGCGGCGTCGCCAACTTCCTCTCCGATCCGGCGTGTCCGTTCGAGTTGACGCTGCACCGGATGATGACAACGAGGCACCTGGCTGAGGCGCCACATCCAGTCGTCGCATCTGCGGCGCGCGAGGTGCTCAACAAGAGCGACAACGAGCGTTCGGGCGTGCTGTCTACCGCCATGTCGTTCCTGGGTCTCTACCGCGATCCCACGGTGGCCGAAGTCACCGCGCGTTGCGACTGGCGCATCGCCGACCTGATCTCGGCCGAACACCCGGTGTCGCTGTACCTGGTCGTGCCGCCGTCCGACATCAGCCGCACGAAGCCGCTGATCCGGCTGATCCTCAACCAAATCGGCCGGCGGCTGACCGAATCGCTGGACGGCTCGGACGGTATCGCACGCCGGCATCGCCTGCTGCTGATGCTCGATGAATTCCCGGCGCTGGGCCGGCTCGACTTCTTCGAGTCCGCACTGGCGTTCATGGCCGGCTACGGCATCCGCAGTTTCCTGATCGCGCAGAGCCTCAACCAGATCGACAAGGCGTATGGCGTCAATCACTCGATCCTGGACAACTGCCATGTGCGCGTGACGTTCGCCACCAACGACGAACGTACCGCCAAGCGCATCTCCGAGACGCTGGGCACCGCGACCGAGCTGCGCGCACAGCGCAACTATGCCGGCCACCGCCTTGCACCGTGGCTTGGGCACCTGATGGTGTCGCGCCAGGAGACCGCACGCCCGCTGCTGACGCCCGGCGAGGTGATGCAGCTCCCACCCGACGATGCCGTAGTGATGGTTTCGGGCCATGCGCCGATCCGTGCGAAGAAGCTGCGCTACTACGCCGATGCCAACTTCAAGCGCCGCGTGCTTGCGCCGCCGGTGTTGGCGAACGGCCCTTATGTCGATGTACCGACGCGGCGCGCTGACGACTGGAGCGCACTGCCCATTCCCGTGATGCCGAGTGTGCCTGCCGCAACGATCACGCTGCCTGAAGGCGCGATCGACGACGGCGGCCTGCGGCGCCAACCCGAGCTGGCCGACGAGATGATCTATGTCCCGACGTCCGACGGGGTGGCCGACGACCTGACGATGCTCGATGACGATGACCTGCCATTGCCGATTCCCGCCCGGCTCGATCCATGCCTGCAACGTACGGCGCGGCTGGCCACGCTCGATCCGGCGGACGGGATACCGCTATGAGTCAATACCGTCTCAATCTATTCATCCCACCCGAGCACGCCCGGCGGCTCGACGAGCTGGCTACCAAGAAAGGTGTCTCGAAGTCGTCCATCGTCGCGGCGGCGCTGGCGTCCTGGCTGTCGCCCGATGCGGGCGACCAGCGTGAGGCCGCGATCGCCAAGCGGCTGGACCGGCTCACGCGCCAGTTCGAGCGGCTGGAGCGGGACCAGTCCATCCAGATCGAGACGCTGGCGCTGTTCGTCCGCTACTACCTGACCGTGAGTACCCCGGTGCCGGAGGCACATCAGGACGCGGCGCGCGCCCAAGGCAAGGTGCGCTTCGCACAGTTCATCGAACAGCTGGGTCGCCATCTGCTGCGCGGCCACAGCCTCGTGCGCGAGCTGGTGGAGGAAATCCAGCCCGACACGGTGCGACGCGACGCTGCCGCCGGCTATGCGGACGCGCCGGCGCCGGGAGAGGCGCCATGAGCGCGCAACCGCACGACCTGCTGACGCCGGCCGCCCGTTCGTTGGACCGGCGTGTGCGCATGCTGCGCACGGCAATGGGGCCACTGATCGCTGCCGCGCTGGACGACCCGGACGTGGTGGAGATCCTGCTCAATCCGGACGGTTCGTTGTGGATCGACCGGCTGTCCAGTGGACGCACGCCGACAGACGTACGGCTTTCCGCTGCCGATGGCGAACGCATCATCCGGCTGGTCGCTGCCCATGTGCATGCCGAAGTGCATGCCGGCAAGCCGCTGCTGTCGGCGGAGCTACCCGAAACCGGTGAACGCTTCGAGGGCATCCTGCCGCCAGCGGCACCAGGGCCAGCCTTCGCGCTGCGCAAGCGTGCGGTCGGCGTGATCCCGCTCGAACGCTACGTGAGCGACGGGATGATGACGGTTGCGCAAGCCGGTTTCCTGCTGGGCGCCGTGCGCGAACGCCAGAACATCCTGATCGCCGGCGGCACCAGCACCGGCAAGACCACGCTCGCCAATGCCTTGCTCGCGGAGATTGCCGCCACCGGCGACCGCGTACTGGTGCTCGAAGACACGGTGGAACTGCAATGCGCGGCACGTGATCACGTGCCGCTGCGCACGTTGCCGGGCGTCGTGTCGATGACGGAACTCGTGCGGGCCACGATGCGGCTGCGCCCCGACCGCGTGATTGTCGGCGAGGTACGCGGCGGCGAAGCGCTCGATCTGGTCAAGGTCTGGGGTACCGGTCATCCGGGTGGCATCGCCACCGTCCACGCCGGCTCCGCGCACGGCGCGCTGCTGCGCCTGGAGCAACTGATTCTCGAAGTCGCCGTGACCCCGCCGCGCGCGCTGATCGCCGAGGCAGTCGACGTCGTCATCTTCATCGCCGGGCGCGGCCGTGCCCGCCGTATCCAGGACATCGCCCGCGTCGCCGGTTTCGACGAGCGCGGCTACCGGCTCGATGCCGCGCCCGGTGCGTTGTTTTCCGCGTCCGCCCCTCCAGGAGTCCCGTCATGACACGAACACGCTTTTACGACGATCCGCATTTCCGTAACGCGCGGCCTTGGCTGCTGCTGATGTGTCTGGTGGCGACGGCCGCCCATGCGGCCGGCTCCAACATGCCGTGGGAAGCGCCGCTGCAATCCATTCTCGATTCGATCCAGGGACCGGTCGCCAAGATCATCGCGGTCATCGTCATCATCGTGACGGGCCTCACGCTCGCGTTTGGCGACAGCAGCGGCGGCTTCCGGCGTCTGATCCAGATCGTATTCGGGCTGTCGATCGCGTTCGCCGCATCGAGCTTCTTCCTGTCGTTCTTCAGCTTCTCCGGCGGCGCGGTGGTGGCATGAACGAATCCGCCGCCACCGGCTTCGAGGTGCCGCTGCATCGCTCGCTGACCGAACCGATCCTGATGGGCGGCGCACCGCGCACCGTGGCGATCGCCAACGGCACGCTGGCCGCTGCCGTGGGGCTCGGCCTGCAATTGTGGATTCCCGGCATCGCGCTGTGGCTGATCGGCCATTCGCTCGCCGTGTGGGGAGCACGCGTCGATCCGCAGTTCATGTCGGTGTTCGCACGACATCTCAAGCACAAACCGCTACTGGACGTGTGAGGTCGATACCATGTTGCACCTTGCCGAATACCGCCAACGTCCCACACTGCTCGCCGACTGGCTGCCGTGGGCCGGCCTGGTCGCGCCTGGCGTGGTACTCAACAAGGATGGTTCGTTCCAGCGCACGGCGCGTTTTCGTGGGCCGGATCTGGACAGCGCGACACAGGGTGAGCTGGTCGCCACGACCGCGCGCCTGAACAACGCGCTGCGCCGGCTGGGTTCAGGCTGGGCACTCTTTGTTGAAGCCGAGCGCCGGCCGGCGGCGGGCTATCCGCACTCGGACTTTCCCGAGCCGCTGTCCTGGCTGGTGGACGAGGAGCGCCGCGCGGCGTTCGAGGCGGCCGACAGCCACTACGAGAGTGGCTATCACCTGACGTTGGTGTACCTGCCGCCTGAGGAGGCTCGGGCGCGGGCGGCGAAGCTGCTGTACGAGAACACGCCCACGTCCGGCGTGGACTGGCGCGAACGGCTCACGGTGTTTGCTGCCGAGACCGACCGGATGTTTGATTTGCTCGACGGCATGATGCCGGAGATCGACTGGCTCGACGATAGCCAGACGCTGACCTATCTGCACGCGACTATCTCGACGCGGCGCTATCGCATCGGCGTGCCGGAAGTGCCGTTCCACCTCGACGCATTGCTGGCCGACTCGGCACTGCTCGGCGGCCTCGCGCCCATGCTGGGCGATCAGCAACTGCGCGTCGTGACGGTGCGCGGTTTCCCGACGTCGACATGGCCGGGCTTGCTGGACGACCTCAATCGTCTGGGTTTCGCCTATCGCTGGTGCACGCGTTTCCTCTGCCTGGACAAGGCCGAAGCAGAGAAGGAGTTGACGCGCTTGCGCCGGCAGTGGTTCGCCAAGCGCAAGAACGTCGTCGCGTTGCTGCGCGAAACCATCTTCCAGCAGGAGTCGCCGCTGGTCGATACTGATGCCAGCAACAAGGCCGCCGACGCGGACGCTGCCTTGCAGGAGCTGGGCAGTGACCAGGTGGCCTTCGGTTACGTGACGACGACCGTCACCGTGATGGATGTCGATGCGGCGACGGTTGACGAAAAACTGCGCATGGTGGAACGCGCCATCCAGGGGCGTGGCTTCGTCACGATCCCTGAAACCCTCAATGCGGTGGAAGCGTGGCTGTCCTCGATTCCAGGTCACGCCTACGCGAACGTGCGCCAGCCGAGTATTTCCACGCTGAATCTAGCGCATCTGATGCCGGTCTCTGCCGTGTGGGCCGGCCAGGAGAAGAACACCCATCTCGATGGTCCAGCGCTGATTGTCACGCGCACGGACGGGGCCACGCCGTTCCGGTTGGTGACACACATCGGTGACGTGGGGCATACGCTGGTGGTCGGCCCCACCGGCATGGGCAAGTCCGTGTTGTTGGCCGTGTTGGTGATGCAGTTTCGGCGTTATCCACGCTCGCGCATCTTCGCCTTCGACATGGGGCGCTCGATGCGCGCCACCATCCTTGGCTTGGGTGGCGAGCACTACGACCTCGGCGCCGATGGCGCCATCGCCTTCCAACCGCTCGCCCGCATCGACCAGGAGGGCTATCGCGCCTGGGCCAGCGAGTGGATCGAAGGCCGCCTGTCGCACGAAGGCGTGGCCATCGGTCCCGACGAGAAGGCGGCCATCTGGTCGGCACTGGGGAGTCTCGCCGGTGCGCCGCTGGAACAGCGCACCATGACCGGCTTGTTGGTGCTGCTGCAATCGAACGCGCTGCGCCAGGCACTCGCGCCTTACGTGCTGGGCGGCGCCCACGGCAAGCTGCTCGATGCCGATCACGATCGCTTGGGCCGCGCCGACGTACAAGGCTTCGAGATGGAGGAACTGATGCACAGCAAGGCCGCGGTGTTGGCTGTGCTGCATTACCTCTTCGCGCGCTTCGATGAGCGGTTCGACGGCGCGCCGACGCTCCTGATCCTCGACGAGTCCTGGCTGTTCCTGGATGACCCGGTGTTCGCCGCGCGCATCCGCCAGTGGTTGAAGACGCTGCGCAAGAAGAACGTCAGCGTCATCTTTGCCACGCAGTCGCTGGCCGACATCAAGGAGTCGAGCATCGCGCCCGCGATCATCGAGAGCTGCGCGAGCCGCATCTTCCTGCCGAACCCACAGGCCACCGAGCCGCAGATTCGCACGATCTACGAAGGCTTCGGGCTGAACGCCCGGCAGATCGAGATCGTCGCCACCGCCGAGCCCAAGCGCGACTACTACTACCAATCGCGTCTGGGCAATCGCCTGTTCGACCTCGACCTTGGGCCTATCGCACTGGCCTTCGCCGGCACCTCGACGCCCCAATACCAGTACGACATCGACCGCGTGATGTTCGACGCCGCTGCGCCGGGGTTCACCGGGGCCTGGTTGCGCCACGCCGGCCTCGATTGGGCCGCCGACCTCATTCCCTCGTTTCCCACGTCATCGGAGATTCGGCCATGAAGAAGATCGGGCTGGCCGCCGCTGCGGCCGTGTTGTTCACGTGTTCATCCGCGAGCTTCGCGCAGTGGGCGGTGTTCGACGTCGCGAACTACTCGCAGAACCTGCTGACCGCCGCGCGCGAGCTGCAACAGATCGACAACCAGATCCAGCAGTTGCAGAACGAGGCAACGATGCTGCTCAACCAGGGCCGCAATCTCACCAGCCTCAACTACAACTCGCTGTCGCAGCTACTCGCCACGCTGGCGCGTACCAACCAGTTGATCACGCAGGCGCAGGGATTGACGTTCAACGTCGCGCAGTCACAGGCGACCTTCAACCGGCTGTATCCGTTGTCCTACGGCGCCGGCACCAGCCATGCCCAGATGGTGCAGGACGCACAAGCGCGCTGGCAGACTTCGGTGCAGGCGTTGCAGACCGCGACGCAGATGCAGTCGCAGGCCGCGCAGAACCTGTTGTCGGATCAGAACGTCGTGAGCAGGCTGGTGACATACAGTCAAGGCGCGGTCGGCGCCTTGCAGACCAGTCAGGCAACCAACCAGTTGCTGGCACTGATCGCGCGCCAGGCGATCCAGGCGCAACAGCTCACCGTATCGCAGGACCGCGCGGCGGCGCTGGACCAGGCCCGCGCGGCGGCCGACGAAGCGCAGGCCGAGCAGGTGCGTTCGCGTTTCATCGGCAACGGCCCGCAATACACACCGCAGCCCGTGAACTTCTATGGCAACTGAGGCCATGAGGTGCGCACTCGTCCTGTCCGTCGTCGTGGTGCTGACCGCCTGCGGCCAGCACACACCCGCGTTGACGGTGGACGCGCTGACCCATGATCCGCAGCGATTGAGGCCATTGCATCACCGATGCGCAGTGGCTCGCACGCAGGTCGGTGAAGCGACCTGCCGAGTCGTGGATGTGGCGTATGCGCGGCGCTTCTTCCTCGGCCTTGGCGGCCCTGATGAATACCAGACGTTGATCTCGCTGCCGCCGATCCCGGCAAGCTTCGATGAAACCGACGGCGGAGCGAAGCCATGAACGATCTCTCCGTCATCGACCAGTTCCTGGCGGTCTTCTCGCAGTACATCGATTCCGGTTTCGGGCTGCTGCATGGCGAAGTCGCGTATCTCTCCGCCACGCTGATCGTCATCGACGTAACGCTGGCGGGCCTGTTCTGGGCGATGGGCGGCGAGGAAGTGCTGGCCAAGCTTATCCGCAAGACGCTCTATGTCGGCGCCTTCGCCTACATCATCGGCAATTTCAACACGCTGGCCGGCATCGTGTTCCGTTCGTTTGCGGGTCTCGGGTTGCTCGCCGCCGGTTCGACGTTGAGCATCAGCACTTTCCTGCAACCCGGACGGCTTGCCCAGATTGGCGTCCAAGCCGGCCAGCCCATCCTGCAACAGGTCGGCACGATGTCCCACGGGTTCACGGCCGTCTTCAGCAACCTCGACATGATCGTGGTGCTGCTGCTCGCGTGGATCGTCGTGGTCATCAGCTTCTTCATCCTGGCGGTGCAGCTTTTCGTGACGCTGATCGAGTTCAAGCTCACCACGCTCGCTGGCTTCGTGCTGGTGCCGTTCGCGTTGTGGAACAAGACCGCGTTCCTCGCGGAGAAGGTGCTCGGCAATGTGGTGTCCTCGGGCATCAAGGTGTTGGTGCTGGCCGTGATCGTCGGTATCGGTTCGACGATCTTCGGGCAGTTCCAGACACCGACCGGCGCCGATCCGTCGCTGAACCACGTACTCGCCATCATGCTGGCTTCGCTCACGATGCTGGGCTTAGGTATCTTCGGGCCGGGTATCGCCACGGGGCTGGTGTCCGGCGCCCCGCAGCTCGGTGCCGGGGCGGCGGCCGGCACAGCACTCGGTGCCGCGGGCCTGGCCGTCGCCGGCGGTGCCGCCGTTGCGACGGGCGGTGCCGCCGTCGCTGCCGGCACACGCCTGGCCGCGCGCGGGGCGGTGGGCACTGTGCGCGCGGCCAGCGGCGCCGCCACGTCGTATCGCGCCGGTACGGCGGCGTCAGGCGCGATCGGGGCGCGAGCCTTCGGTGCCGGCATGGCCAATGTCGCGCGTAGCGGCGCACAAGCCGCTGGGCAGCGCATGGCAGCGGGCGCTCGCGCCGTGCGGAATCGTGTTGCCTCGGCGGTCGGTGCTACGCCTGCTTCAAGCTCACCCGTCGGCAAAGCCCCCGGTACACCGGCGGCGAGCGCTGCCGCATCCCCTACGCCCGGCGACAAGGCGCCTGACTGGGCGCAGCGGCTGCAACGCCGCCAGCGTGTGGCACACGGCGCCTCGACCGCCGCGCACGTCGTGCGCTCGGCCGATCACGGCGGCAGTGGCGCAGCCCCCGAGCTGCGCGATTCCTCGAACGAGTAAGGGAGGCGAACGATGCGTTTTAAACGATCTGGCGTGCGTTACAGCGAGTCCCCCGCGCCTGCGACGCCTTACCAGGCCGCTGCACAGGTCTGGGATGAACGGCTCGGCAGCGCCCGCGTGCAGGCGAAGAACTGGCGGCTGATGGCCTACGGATGCTTGGCGCTCGCCTTGTTGATGGCGGCTGGGCTGGTTTGGCAGTCTGGTCAGTCGCGCGTCACGCCCTACGTGGTCGAGGTCGATCACGCAGGCCAGGTGCGTGCGGTCGGTGCGGCGGTGACGCCGTACCAGCCGACCGATGCGCAGATCGCCTATCACCTGGCACGCTTCATCACCGACGTGCGCTCGCTGTCGATCGACCCGGTGGTGGTGCGGCAGAACTGGCTCGAAGCCTACGGCTACACCACCGACCGCGGTGCGGCGACTTTGAACGACTACGCGCGCGCCCACGATCCGTTCGCCCACGTCGGTCAGGATTCCGTATCCGTGGACGTGACCAGCGTGGTGCGGGTCAGCGATGCCTCGTTCCAGGTGCGCTGGACTGAGCAGCACTACAACCAGGGCACGCCCACAGGCATCGAGCACTGGACCGCGATGCTCACCCTCGTCATGCAGACGCCACGCACCGAGCAGCAGGTGCGCCGCAACCCACTCGGTATCTACGTCAACGGGCTGTCCTGGAGCCGCGACCTGGATGCGCCGGAAGGAGCGAAGAAGCCATGAAAACCTCGATCAACGTCATTGCTTTTCTGGGTCTGCTGGCGACGCTGGCCGGCTGCGCGACGCAAGGCAAGCCACCGCCGACCATTTCGCTGGACGAACCCGTGGAGGCTGAGCTGTTACCCGAACCGCCCGAGCCAGTCGCTGTGGTGACGGTGCCCAAACCCTTACCGCTACCGGACCAGATGAAGCCATTGCCGGCTGGTGCCGAGACCAAGCCGGCACCCGTGCCGGCCGACGCGAAAGCCCGCGTCGAACAGGCCAACGCCGAGGCGAGCGTGGTACCCACGCGCGAGGGTTACATCAACGCCATCCAGGTCTGGCCGTTCTCCGACGGAGCGCTCTATCAGGTCTATACGAGTCCGGATCGCGTGACGGTCATTTCGTTGCAGCCGGGTGAGGAGCTGGTCACGGTCGCTGCCGGCGATACGATCCAATGGATCGTGGGCGATACGGCCAGCGGCAGCGGCACGAGCAGGCGCGTAGCCGTGATGGTCAAGCCGGTGCGTGTGGGGATCAAGACCAACCTTGTCATCACCACGAGTCGGCGTACTTATTTACTGGAACTCACATCTACGCCGAAAGCGTGGATGGCCTCGGTATCGTGGGAGTACCCGAAGGATCAGATGCTGGCGTTGCGGGCCCAGGCACAAGCGGCCGACGCGCCGGCACCGGCGGCCTCGGGCCTTTCGCTGGATCAGTTGCACTTCCGCTACGCGATCACGGGGGACAATCCGCCGTGGAAGCCCGTGCGTGCCTTCGACGACGGGCAGCACGTGTATATCCAGTTCCCGGCCGGTATCGCTCAGGGCGAGCTGCCACCGCTGTTCGTCGTCGGGCCGGACGGCAAGGGCGAGCTGGTGAACTACCGTTTCCATGCACCCTACGACATCGTGGACCGCCTGTTCGGCGCGGCCGAGCTGCGGCTGGGCGGAAACAAGGCGGCTGTAGTGCGTATCGAGCGTACCGACGGCATGGCCGCGGGAGCGGGTCATGGACACCAGTGACGGCGAGCCGCAGTCTGCGCCGAAGGTGGCGCCCGAGGACGTCGCGCTGCGAGCGGCGCCGCGTCCGGTGACGCGGTTGAACCGTCGCACACTGGCGGTCTTCGCCACGTTGCTGGCGGTCGCCGTCGCCGGAGCGTCGATGTGGGCGCTGCAATCGAAGGGCCGGCGCGGTTCGGGCGAGCAGACCGAGCTATACAACGTCGATCGCGTGGCGAAGGCGGACGACCTGGACCAGTTGCCGGCGGACTACTCGAAGCTGCCAGCGAAGCCCGCCCCAGTGTCGGCGGCTAGCGTGCCGCAGCTCGGACCGCCACTGCCGGGCGATTGGGGCGCAGCGTCGACCATGTCGCCACTGCCGAATGGCGGGGCCAATCCGGGGTCATCGGCCAAGAGCATCGACCAGCAGCGCCAGGCCGAGGAAGTCGCCCGCTCGTCGGTCTTCTTCCGTACCAGCAATACCACGGGAAAAACGGGCGCGGCGACGACGATGGCCCAAGTGCCGGCCATGCCGAATGCATCGGCCAGGCCGTTCAATCCGATGGGGGCCGGCCCGGCCTCCACCGCGGCGCAGCCCAACGATCCGACGGCGATCCAGAACCGGCAGAACCAGAAGGAGGCGTTCCTGGCCAAAGGTGGCGACGCCGCCACCAGTAACACGGGGACTTTGCAGGCACCGGCTTCGCCATACACGGTGATGGCCGGCACGGTGATCCCGGCGGCGCTGGTGACAGGCATCAATTCCGACCTGCCAGGGCAGATCATCGCCGAGGTGACGCAGCCGGTGTACGACACGGCGACCGGCCGCTACCTGTTGATCCCGCAGGGCTCGCGTCTGATCGGTCGCTACGACAGTCAGGTGGCGTTCGGGCAGCGGCGTGTGCTGCTGGTATGGCTGCGCCTGGTGTTGCCGGATACCTCGTCCATCGCGCTGGACAAGCTGCCCGGCATCGACCCGGCCGGCTACGCCGGCCTGGAGGACGGTGTGGACTGGCACTGGGGCCGCATCCTGGCCGGCGCGGCGCTGTCCACGATGCTCGGCGTCAGCTCCGAGCTGGCCGTCTCAAACGAGGGCAACGTCAACGGCAACACGGTCGTCGCCTTGCGCGACAGCGCGCAGGGTACGGCCAATCAGGTCGGCCAGGAAATCACGCGGCGCAACCTCAGCATTCAGCCGACGCTGACGGTGAGGCCGGGTTTTCCGCTGGGCGTGATGGTCAACAAGGATCTGGTGTTGCGGCCGTACCAGCCGATGTTCTTTCAGCGAGGACCGCTGCCCTGAGTCCGTCCCTGAAAAAGCTGCGGCTCGGGCCGTTGCCCGACACACAGACTGTCAAGCTGACATTCTCATGCCCGGCGCGGCTCAAGGCCGACCTTGACCGTTACGCGGCCTTACATGCGCAGACCTACGGCGAGGCGGTCGATGCCACGACACTGATTCCGTACATGCTGGAAGCGTTCATCGCGCGAGATCGTGCGTTCAAGAAAGCTGATGCGCCAGCCACTCGGCTCAAGCACAAAGATCCAGGCGAATACTGAAAAGCCACTCCCGCATAACGGGGGTGGCTGGGATTGGTGCCCGAGGCCGGAATCGAACCGGCATGACCGCGAGGTCGAGGGATTTTCTTACCACTTCGGCTTTCGCCGCCAGCGCACGCGCTGTTCGTGGTCTGGAGCACGCCTTCACCATAGCCTTGCGGCCGTAGGTGCCCGCCGTCTGCTCTCTACACCTTCCCAACCGTAGGGCTTGGGCTTGGCTCGGCGTTGGCTCGGATGCCAGAGCATCCAGGGCTTTCGCCGACTTTGACGGGCTTCACTTCGGGCGTTTCCCCCCGAAGGCTCAAATTGTTCAAGTCCCTTGTGTCTACCAATTTCACCACTCGGGCATGACGTGGAACGTCAGACCTTACACCACTTTTCCTCAGCTCCTAGTTGGCTCCTAGTCGCTGAGGAACGCGACGAAGCACGCGTCGAGAAGGACGCAAACTATTGTCCCTATTGGCTTCCCGCATGCGCCTCGTGAGAGACGAGGACTTGACAAAACTGATTTTAAGTCTTCACGTTCAAGTGATTGTCAGCTAGTGTACGCCGGGCAACTGGGCGTCGAACAATGCAACCCTCACAACGTCCCGAGCGGCGCGTCCGCTTGTTGCGCGAGTTGCGCCAGCAGTTGCTGGGGACCGAACCGGCACTGTTCATCGAGCGCGCGTATCAAGGCACCTTGATCGAGGTGCTGACGAGTGACGCTGGCCGGACCCGCAATCCCTTCGCCAAAACTTCCCGGCTTCGCTGCGCGAAACCGGGCTACAAATTGATCAGCGGCAGTCCAGCGGTATCCACTGCAATAGGCTGCCCGCCGCGGAGTGGCTGTTGCCGGGGGGTACGCGCACCAGCACGTCGGCGCGGTTGAGGTTCCCCAGCATGTGCGAATCCTGTTGTGGCAGGGGGTGCAATGTGGCGACGGCGTGTGCGGAATACTCCAGACGCATGCGCAGCAGGCGGTCGCGATGCGGGTCGCGATCAATGTCCGCACTGGCGCGGCCCGGCTGCCAGTGTGGTTCGGGCGTGCTGACGCCTTCCAGCAGGTCGAGTACGCGGCGGACGTGTACTAACAGACTGATCAGTACTGCCCCGGGATTGCCGGGCATGGCCAACATGGCGGTGTTGCCGCGCACGCCGAAGAACAGCGGTTTGCCGGGTTTCTGTGCGAGCTTCCAGAACACCCGGCGTGTGCCGAGGCGTTCGGCGGTGGCGGGCAGGTAGTCGCGGTCACCGACCGAGGCGCCGCCGCAGCTCAGCACCAAGTCAGCCTCGTCCAGCGCCTGTGCTAACGCCTGTTCGACCGCCTGTGGTTGATCCGCCACCCATTGTTCGTGGGGCGCTGGATAGCCCCAGTGTGTCAGTAGCGCGGTCACCAGCGGGCCGTTGCTGTTGACAATTTCACCGGGGCGCAGTGTGCTCCCGAGTGGGCGGATTTCATCGCCGGTCGCCAGCACGTGGATGCGTGGCCGACGATGTACGCTGAGCCGCTCGACGCCGGCGTTGACCAGCGCCGCCAGCAGGCCGGGATGAATGCGCTGGCCAGCGCTCGCCAGCGGCGCGCCCGCGCGTGCTTCTTCGCCGCGCCAGCGGATGTTGCGGCGTGCCGGCCATGGCTGGGTGAACACCAGGCGGTCGTCGTCGAGCTGCGCCCGTTCTTGGGGAATCATGCAGTCGGCACCGGGTGGCAGCGGCGCGCCGGTGAAGATGCGCACGGCGCTCTTCGAAGGCAGTTCGGCAAGTGTGTCGTGCGCGCCGGCGGCGACGGTCGCGGCCAAAGGCAAGTGGACGGGATGGGTTGCGCTGGCGTCGGCGACGTCGGCGGCGCGCAGTGCGTAGCC
>Ga0307373_10010503_pt1 | contig 13601 bp, 14 predicted proteins | sample OX2MG_FD_202534 | JGI IMG/M metagenome (GOLD analysis project Ga0307373, IMG submission 202534) | Soil microbial communities from Risofladan, Vaasa, Finland - OX-2 | ecosystem: Environmental > Terrestrial > Soil > Coastal area > Acid sulfate soil | place: Finland: Risofladan, Vaasa | collected... | reverse complement strand
TGCGCGCATAATAGTAAGGACCTCCATTAGTCGTTGTTGGTTGTTTGGATACCCCGATTTTTTCGGGTTCAACTCAACGACTGGTGGATGGTCTTGTCTTACGCCTTTCCGCGCGGCCTCTAAGCCAACCGACAAGGTGCTCGCGGGCATCTGTTGGCATGGACCACGCCCGTGCTCGAAAGCCAATACTGACAGGTCGTCGCAATCTCGGGGCCTGCAGCAAGAGCGCAGAGGATCTCTCCGAGGTGGTGATTCCCGTGACATTCTCCAATGGCAAGCGGTGCAACACTCCCCACTGTCGGTAATACAAAACTGAACCATCGATTCTCCGTGAGAACATGAGGACGAAAAGTGGCGTTAGCAACAGACCGATCCCAATTCCGAGACCGCGGCCAACAATGTGGAACTTCCAGTCGAGACCGAGAAGAACCGCACCAGATATCGTCATCACCAGCGTGCCTCGCACGGGCATGCGCAATAGGTGGTTGTCCTCACCGGTACACAGGGTGGAGTTCAGCCACGTCGCCGGTTTGGTGATATCAGGCGGCTCGGCGAGCGATGCTGGGAACACGGGTTTCCAGTTTGCAAGCGGCGCCATTGTAGGCAATGTGGGGGGCTCTGGCGTCACCATGCCCGCTGGAAAAAAAAGCCGCCTCCGGATCGAGAGCGCTCGAACGGTCGAAACGAGCATCAGGGCGATGAAGATGCCGCCACTCGCGTTCTTTGCACTATTGACGAAATCGAACGCGACGACCGTGGCGGCGCCGTAACAAGCTGCCTCGAATGCCAACGCGACGCTACGAAGGCGTCGAGCAGCCCAAGCGAAACAAAGTGTCGCTGGCAATCCCAAAAGCAACGGCGACAGGGCCCAGATGAAACTCAGTACCCGACGAAACATTGGTGTGATGTTTTTTGAACCATCGGTCACTTCATCGCCAATCCCGAACGCTTCTTGATGAGAACAACGGCATGAATCGCCGCCACGTTACGTATTTCCAATGACACATCGCAGTCATCGAGCAACTCCAGATTAATTGCCGTCCGGTCGATTGTTGGCGATCAACGAATCTCGCGATCGATAATCACGCGAATGCGCGTTCTGTAATCACTGAAATGCGCGGTTGAGCCGAGCTCCCGCGGTCGGCACGAGCCGGGAATCCACCCGGTGGCCAGGTGAGCCTGTCCCCCCTGGCGATGCAAGTACTGACATAATGTGAACCTCTTTCAATGGCACGATTTGGGAAGGCCAAGGCATTCGCGGGATCGCGCCGATTGACAACGTGCAAATGCAGCGTTCTCAAAGTGTCTATCGGTCGCAAACGAGTCGCGCATAAGGAGCGTCACGTGCCCGGCGTTTCGGGGCGCCAGAGTGTGACTTCAGCTGGCGCCGCTCGGCGATCTAGGCGTGCTCGGGTCGGCGTGCGTATCGCTTCCAACCATCCCGCGGTGCTCATCGCACATTGGTATGCGCATTGGTACTCCAAGCTGGAAGGCGGGCTGCTCGTCGTTGCTCGGTCCTTTGAGTTTCAAGGTGACGTAGCCTGTCGCTGCCTTTGAGCAACCCTTTTGCTTGCAGAGAAGATCTTCTCCGCTGATCACCTTGAGCTTCGCCGCCGGTTGCGGTGTAGATCGTTCCAACCCCATCGTCGTTCCCCTTATTGCGGTCCTTCGTAGCATCGCACGCCTGGCCGCACAATCATGCCCACTCGGCAAGCTGCTCATCGGGCGATCTGGGACGCAACACGGCCGAGAGAGATCGATCTGAGGAGGACGATGTCGACGCACCCGATCCTGCATTCGCCGAAAGATCGTCGTGCATAAGCGATAGGGAAACGGTGCCAGCGACACTGGTCGGATGCCAGAATGCGACTCATGGATATCATGAGCGACCTCACCCCCACCGGCATTCTGCGAGCCTCGATCAACCTTGGAAACCTGGTGCTGGCCCAAGGCACGGAGACGACCCCGAGCGGCGTCACTGTCGATATCGCCCGCGAGCTTGGCACCCGACTTGGTGTTCCGGTCGAACTGCTCTGCTTTCAAGCGGCCCGAGAGTCGTTCGACGCGGTGAACCAAGGCAACGCCGACATCTGCTTTTTGGCCATCGAGCCTGCCCGAGCGGAGACCATCGCGTTCACCGCGCCTTATGTAGTCATCGAGGGAGTGTTCGTCGTCGCAAAGAGCTCGTCCATGACTTCGTCGACGGAGGCGGACCAGCCCGGCGTTCGCATCGGGGTCAACGAGGGCTCCGCTTACGACTTATTCCTCTCCCGCACTCTGGCCCACGCGCAACTAGTGCGCGCCAGCGATGGCGTCCTCGCGTTCACCGAACAACAGTTGGAAGCCACAGCCGGCATCCGCCAGCCGATGGAGGCGTTTGTCGCTTCCCACCCTGGCCTTCGGCTGGTCGAGCCGCGGTTCATGGAAATCCAGCAGGCTGTCGGCACCCCGCGAACCCGTCAAGCCGCGACGATCAGTTTCCTTCATACATTCGTCGAGGAGCTCAAGGCCGACGGGTTCATCGCCGATGCCTTGCACCGCTCTGGCCAGTATGATGCGAACGTCGCCCCGCCCGCTGCGTGAGCGAAGAAGACGAGTCGGATCTGTTCTGCCCGTCTGAGGCTCCTGGCCTACAGGGGTTCTGCCCAACAAGAACCCGATGGGTAACTGCGAGGGAACGCAACCGGCTGGTTGGTTTCGTAAACGTGATTTTGGACGGTGATGTGCACGCTTGGATTCAAGATGTGATGGTCAGTACTACGTCGAGGAACAAGGGCGTTGGAACTCAGTTAGTCGCGGTAGCTCGAGAGGCCAGCAGGGAATCTGGTTGCGAGTGGCTGCATGTTGACTGCGCGGAAGGGCTCGGAAAGTTCTACTTCGATGCGTGCCGATTTGAGCCGGCTACCGCGGGACTAATTCAGTTGCGGCTGCAAGCCGTCGAGCAAGTCGTCTCATCATGCCCAGTGGCCATCACGATTTCCACTCTTGGATTCGCCACTCGTAGATTGTTGACGTCGACCCTCAGACACCAACCGAGAGCGACTATCACAGCCCGAGTCTCCAGTGCTGGGCGTTAGAACGAGCGCGTCCGTCCTCCAACCCCCGCCGACACCAACGAGCAGCGAAAGGTCGGGTCGCCGTTATTGCCTTTCAATCTCGAGATTCCCCCTGCATGCAGTTTGCAGGTGCTGTATGAGACACATGATGTTCGGGTCTCCCGAGGGGGTAGTTTTGACTTAATGTGTTACAATTACATGACAGACCACGCTGGAGAATCCGGCGGGACGAAGGGGTCAGGTGCGCAACATGAAACTTTCCGCAAGGTTGATTGCCAGCACAGCACTTGTCGCGGGCTCGCTGGGATTGGCCGCGAGTGTTGCCACTCCGATTGCTAGCGCGGCGACACAGACGGTGACGATCACGGCACACGGTTACGTCCCGAGTTCATCAACGATTGCAACGGGTGACTCTGTGGGTTTCGTGAACGCTGACATCACCGTTCACCAGATCGTCTTCAAGCAAAACTCAGGCGTGACCTGCACACCGAACCCACTCGTACTTCAGCCCACGGCGTCAGGAACCTGTACGTTCCAAAGCGCCGGTAACTACTCGTATTCAGATCCGAACTTCAAGGGAAAGACGTTCACGGGAACTGTCGTCGTCACGAAGACTCCGCTGGCAATCGCCCTCGCGATAAGCCCGGGGGTGGCTGTGTACGGACACACCGAGAACCTGTCCGGAACGACCTCTAATCAAAGTTCGGGACAAAGCGTGCAGATCCTTGCGCAGTCGTGTGGGCAGACGACGGCAACGGCCGTTGGCACCGCCACAACTGCGACCGGAGGCGCCTTTAGCTTCCAGCGCAAGCCGCTCAACAACACGACTTACTCCGTCAAAGTGAAGAGCGCGACGAGCAACTCGGTTCTTTCTCAGGTGTTCCCGTGGGAGCAGTTGAAAAAGACCAGCCTTCATCACTTCTATCTTCGCGTCTCTGCTACAGCGAGCTTCGCTGGGAAATACGTAACTTTCCAGCGTTTCAACTCCTCGCTACGACGCTGGGTCAATGTGAGGACCGTGACTTTGCGCAAGAATTCGAGCGGAGTTGCCCCAACGGTTGTTTCCTCGGCGGCGTTCACGTCGACCGTCGCGAGACCCCAAAAGGTACGAACCGTCCTCGGAGCGGGGGAAGTGGGTGCCTGTTATGCCCCTGGATTTAGCAACGCGATCTATAACTAGCTGTATTGACCGTGGCACTTGCTGATACGGTCCACTTGTAGGTGAGGGACTGCAATGTTCGAGTCACCGCGCCGCGGCCATCTCTAACGTTTTCGCCTCGTCGTACCAGTCCATCCCGCGAAGCGCCAGCCGGAGATTACGGAGGTCGGTTCTTCGACGCCAACAGAGAATGACTATCACAGCGCGAGTCTGCAATGCTTGGTGCCAAACGAGCGAGTCCCTCTGACCAACAATCAGCGAAAGTTCGAATTGCCGTTGTCCACCGTTCGATCTCTCGATTTGATCGACCTGCAGCTTGCGGATGCTGTGATACCCGCACTCGCCCTCTTACCATCACCGACCATGCACTTCGAGGGCAACCCGCGCTGTCCAAATAACCCAAGCTGAACGGCACGAACATCTGTCGAACACCGAAATCATGATCTATCGGATCGTGGACCTGCGGAGGCGCTTTCGTCGATGCCAGACGTGGAATATGAGATACAGAACAAGAGCGACACTCGACAACGCGTGCCACCGCCCGAAGGGACGAGGGAGCGGTATCTGGACTGGTCTCCCTCGATTCCAGTCCAAGACTCCTGAGACCAACACATTGAGCGTGATGAACGCGAGAAGCAGGTCCGAACCGGCAAGTCGAAGCTTTCGTTCCGCAGATGACCGAACGCGCGCGAGTTGGGTCATCATCCGGGCTACGGTCCGTCGCCGCTGCAGCAAATGCATGACGACCAGTCCAACAAATGCAAAGCCGATGCCCGCATGAATCGCGTTCCGGATATACAAAATGGTCAACGTGGCGAGCGCGCCAGCAGCTGTCAGTAAAAGTCCAAGATGTACTAGCCCCCGCGCCCGGACACGTCGCGCAGTCTGACCGTTTGCAGAAAATTCGACTGGAGCGCTCGTCATCGGGCCAAGGTGAGCGTCGAATCAGAAGCGGTCACGGCGCCCGATGCTAATGGGCAATATCCCCTATCGCCGGATATGAACCGTCCGGCCGTATCCGGCATTCCACGGCCCGAGCTGCCAGTCGGGGACTGTTACGGTCCTCCGACACCAACAATCGGCGAGAGATCAGATTGCCGTTATTCATCGTTCAATTTTTGGATTTGTTCTGCTTGTAGCTTGCCGACACCGAATACACGCGCCCGCGCCGCGCCGACCCGAGACGAGTAGCCTTTCGTTATGAGCCTTATTGATGGACACATCGGCCGTGAACCTGATCACACCGTTGAGAACGCGCTAATCGACATGCTGAATTCACACGGAGCTCGCGAGGGCGTGGCGCTTGCCTCGTACCAGCGGCTCGCCGAGGAATCCGAGGACGACGGACTCCGTTACGTCATGCGTCTCATTCTGGAGGACGAGACTCGGCACCACCAGCAGATCTCTGAGATGCTCAACAACGTGCACTCCGTCGTCTGGGATCTCGAGATCCCGCCCAGCGTGCCAGCGATGAGCGTGCGGGATGATCCTGTTCTTCGGAAGGAGACCGAGAAACTGCTGGCCTTCGAGAAGGAGGAGGTCAGGGAGCTACGCCGCATGCGCAAGGAGCTGCGCGGAGCTCACGGCTACCCGTTGCTCCCCCTCCTCGTGAATCTCATGCTGCACGACACTGCGAAGCACATCGAGATTCTGCGGTTCATTCACTCCCAGACGCGCCGGCGTCGACGACGCTAGATTGCACGCGCCTGGTGGGGGACTGACACCCGTCGCCGGGCGGTCTTAGCGTCGTTGGCAATCCGGAGAACGGTCCGCGCTCGGCGCCGGGTATGCGGGTATGAATAGGCTTTCTATTGAGACCGCAGCCGAAGGTGCCGTTCGATCGCCACCTGCCAGCTCCGGACCACGTCACAACGAACTTCGGGTCTTGGCGTGCGACGCAAGAGGATCGCGTTCGAATCGGCCCGCGGTGTGTGGTGAGACTCAATTGAAATTGCTGGATCTAATAGGTTCGGTTCGTCGCATCATTTCAACTAGCGAATCAACACTCAGAGATTGGAGTTGTCAGCCCTCCGATACCGGACAACAGCCCTTTTTACGCGAGCCGCCAGAGCTTGGTATCAGAACGGGCGCGTCCCTTCTCCGGAGAGTGCGACTGATCTGGCGGCAGGTGATGCTTTCAAATCCATATGCCGCCGCGCATTATGGGACATGCCTATGACCCCCGATCCATCTGCCGCGGGCCAGCGCCATTTGGGACGAGAGCCCTGTGCGCTGGTCCGATCGCGAGATTCCTTGATGGCTCTTCGAGTAGCCGAGACCTGGATCCGCGTGATTTGGGAAAAAGAATGCTACTGCGCGCGGCGGAGCCTCGGGCTCTGGCACCGTTCGGGACTCCCTATGCCGCAGCGACGATCGGGGGACGTCAATGACCGGACAACGGATGAATCGCTGGATGGGACTACTCGGTCTGGCAATACTCGTTTTGTTTTTCGTCGGGTTCGGGCCGTTGAGCGGGATTAGTCCGAAGGAAAATGCATCGGGGCTGAGCGTGGTCGCCTACTGGAATGCCCACCAGACGATTGGATGGTTACAGATTCCCGTCATCGGCCTCGGACTTGCGATGATGGTCCTCTTCGTCAGCCAGTTGCGTGATGTCCTGCGTGACGCCGCGGACGACCTTGGACCCCTCCCGAGTGTCGTCTACGCCGCGGGGATCATCTTCGTGAGTGATCTTGTCGTAGCGGGGGCTCTACTCCATATACCTCTGCTACTTGCGGCCCACAATCACCAGACAAGTATCGCTCAGACCCTGAATTTCGTAGGCCTGAACAACGAGCTTCTGCTCTTGTTCGGAATGGCCCTGCTCACGCTTGCGACGGGAATCGCGATCCTCACTGGGTCCTTGCTCCCCAAATGGCTTGGATGGGTCTCGGTTGTGGTCGGTTTGGTGTGTTGTGCTGGGCCGCTCTCATTCTTCGGGTTTCTTGCTGGTGGCATATGGCTCCCGGTCCTGGGCTTTGTGATTCGAGCAAAGACAAAGACTTCCGCGTTGCCGGCTTGAAGCCTGAAACGAGGCCGGGACATTTGCCAAGAGCCTACTTGCTCCTGGAAGTTCGATTTGTCGCAACAGAACCTCCGCCAGCTAAGTCCGACAGAACTTCTTTGATGTTGATCGACCGGGGACCCGCACGGTAACGCTCGGCACAGGAATTGGAGTACTTAGATCGAGAATTGCGAATACCTGACATTGAATCTTTCCGTCGAACCGGTTTGTTGCACCGCGAACATGATCGCCCTCGAGCTTCGAATTCTTCCTATCCATCGTTTGTCCGACAGGTCTCATAGACGCCATCGAGAATCTCGACTGGGGCGGCGTCGTGAAGTGTCACACTCAAGCCGGACACGGATCTTAGGAACCCGTACATGTCGATCACGGGCACCGTCGCGGTCGGGCGGAAAGGCGAAATGAGCTGCTCGACGCTGCGCATGCGTTGCGGCTGCCCCACACCTCAAGTCGCCAGCCGCGGATCACTGACGTCCCCCCTCCGACCCCCTCAAACGTCAACTTCGTGTTCGACGTGCGAAGAGAAAGATACCAATCGGTGGGATCTTGTTTTCCCCTGTGTTTCAGTTCAAGGGTCTTGACTCGATGACAAATTGTCTTAGTAAGTGTTTGAGAAGTAGTCATAGGTGTTGTGTTGCCCACGGTTTGGGACCCGGTCTCGGTGCAAGACGATTGAGCATCAACCCGACCATCGCCCAGCGAACGAGTGCTTCATGGGTCTCGGGAAGTCGTTCGTAATCACGCACGAGACGACGCCAGCGCATGAGCCAGGCGAAGGTCCGCTCGACGACCCAGCGACGCGGCAGCACGGCAAAGCCGCGCTGGTCCACCGGCTTTTTGACGTGCTCGAGCGTGATCGCCCACGCCTGCTTGGCAAGACCAATCAGCTGTCCGGCATAGCCGCCGTCACAAAAGACGTGGTTGACGCTCGGCAGTGCTTTGTGCAGCCGAGCAAGCAACGGTCGTGCACCATCTCGATCCTGTACCGATGCGGCGGTGACGCTGATAACGAGGAGGAGGCCGAGAGTGTCGGTGACGATATGGCGCTTGCGCCCGTTCACCTTCTTTCCGGCGTCATAGCCACGGCTGTTGGCCCCGACGGTGTCGGCACCGCGCAGCGACTGGGCATCGATGACCCCGGCCGACGGTATGAGGTTGCGCCTTTTCTTTTGGGTGCGATCGCGCTCTCGTACGTGCTCACGCAGCGTGTCGTGTGCTGCCTCGAGGGTTCCGTCATCGCGCCAGTTGGCGAAGTACCAATAGACCGTTGGCCACGGCGGAAAGTCCTTCGGCAGCATTCTCCAGGCACAGCCTGTCCGTGTCAGATACAAGATCGCATTGACGATCTCTCGACGGGGATGGGACTCGGGTCGGCCACCGAGTTTTGGTGGAGGGAGCAGACCCTCGAGGAGACTCCACTGTCGATCGGTGAGATCAGTCGGATACCGCAGCCTTTTGGGCATGCTTCCCCCATACGCATCGGTCTCCGCCGACGAAAAGCATGCACGGTCAGAGCCCGAAAGTGGTGGATCATCGAGAAGTCAACCCTTCTCAAACACGTACTTAACGAACCGAGTACACCAAAGACGTGCGTCCGACGGCTTCATGCCTTGGGAGCACGCAAGAAGATCTCGTCACCGTGGTTGTTGAATGCGACGTGCCATCGTGCGGGTTCTAAGGAGAGCAACAGGGCCAACGTCGTGTTGGGTACGGTCCACACTGCCTGGACATGCCAGTTGTTCAAGATCGTGAATGTATCCGGTCCGCCATTTTGAATCTCCAACGTTTCCTGGAGCACCTTCTTGCCAATAAGATCGTATTCGCCAAATTCTTCGACACGTGCCCGAGTACACGCGCCATTCGGTGCTCCCGTTGGATCCATCGCAGCTAGAAGCCACCCGGTGGTATCAGGAGGACCAAAGATCCGCGTAATGTCCGGATGTGAGCACACCCAACGGAGAACCGGTACTGGGTATGAGGACGAAAGCTGATCATTGGAGGGTGATTTCAGCCTTGGAACCGCAAATCCTACTGCGAGGGCAATGCCAATGGCACAACAGACAAAACTAAACCACAATTCCAGATGACGTTTGTCACCTTCAGGACCTGCTCGTTGTTCATCTTGTGGTTTTCTTCCATAGGAGTTTCGTACAGCGCTAATGAGCACGTCTGCACCGACAGCTGCCGTCGGTAATGCGATGATGGCAAATTCAACGACATTGCGAATCGCTTCAAGGGCGAGCACAAGAGAGGAGGTGACGATCAGAAACTCAGCAAGGTTTCGGCGATACGACGTGAATCCCGCTCCAGTCAATACAATGAGCACGATGACCGCGAGCATGCGCGGGTCATGAAAATTTGGACTCTGCCATTCCTGTACCAGCGAGGTGACTGACGTCTTCGAGACGAGCTCGAAGAGATACCCATAGACGCCCACTCCAATCGGGTTGACCATCGCGGCAAGAGCAGCGACCAGCCATGTCAGCCACCATCTTGACAATGTGGCATCTTTCTCCTTTGTCCACCATGCTTGAATGGTGACGCCGGCGAGATACATGAAGAGAATTCCAAGTCCGTAGGTGAAGCCCCCATGGAACTGTCCCCATATGCACACGATTGGGGCGACTGCCCAGCGCCACGCTGTACTACGCCAGTGTTCCCTGATAATCCATATCAATAAGGCGACGCCGAGGAAGGTGAACATCTGGGCTCGTGGGCCCCATGTTGGATCCCCTGCAAGCAAGAGGACCAATACTGCAGCTCCCTTGCCAAGGAGCGATACATGACGGGGTACGCACCTGTACATGACGCACAGGCCAACCCATGTAACAATCGCTGTTACCAGGATGACCGCCCCCATGCCAACGTGCTCCCACAACCAGGCGTAGAGAGTATCGGTTGCCCATTCCTGACTCAAATAAGTATGTGACGGTACGGTGAACGTCCACGGCAGAAGATGCGGCACTGTTTGGGTGAGAAGAATCTGCTGGCCAATGCGTAATGACCACCAGAAGTCAGGGTCATATTGCGGCTGCACGAAAATACCAAACGCCAGACAGAATATAAGAGCGATGATTCCAGTCTCAGCTGGTTTGGTTTTGAAGTTTCTAAGCACCTGAACTCGGAGGGAGTGTGTTGGATCCGGCGTGCATGGTGTCTCAATCATGCCTCATGGGAGGAGTGAACCAAGTTGAATCATCTAAAACCTCCGCATAGACCTCTACGCGAACTCTGAAGCCGAGAGCGCCTCTGGAGGACCACCGCTGGGAGATGTTCCCAACGCCGAGGTGGGCGGTAGCGCGTGCTTGGACTCGGCGTGAACGCGACAGGTGAATGGCGAGCGCATACGCGCTGACCGGCAAATGTTTCGGAGTGTCGGCAATCAAATCACCTCTCGATCTTTGAACTGACTGGATTCGATGCGCCAGAGTTTGTTCGACGATTTCGACTTGCGACAGAGCAGGAGCGGCCTTTTTGTCTGCGGGGAAAGGATGCTGGTGCGTCCTCAAGTCATCGGCCGGTGACCTGAGTGCGATCGATCTCCTGAACCTGGGTCTATTCGTCAAAGGAGAAGATGACATTCAATGGCCAATGAGACATCTTCGGTTTTTCTCACCTGCAACCATCCGAACCGTTATTCGGAAAATGGTGACGGGTGCATGACCGCGCGTGCGCCTCAGGTCTTGAAACGTCAGTGCTTGGTGCCAGAACGGGGGACCGTCTGTAGAGTTGAGCACTCTCGCTGGTCGGCGGGTTACTCCAGTAGCCTTTCAGACCAGGTAGGCGAATTCGCGTGAACGGCGTGAGCATGACGTTGCATCAAAATTCCCGGTAGATGGCAATCTCGGTGTGAGCATGGAGCCGGCTGGTGGGCGTACTCGGTCGCGTGCCTCAAATAGTCGATTGAGGCCACGTTCAGACAGATCAGCTCCGGATACGTTAGTTCTTTGTCGGATCGAACTGTCTGACAAGGTTGCTAATTCGGATCGTCGTAATCAGCGCGCGCGTCACGCTGGCTTGCTGGGTTCGCCGCGGTCTGCGCCCGTTTCTTTGCCTTCGCGTAGTTCGGCAGCAGGAGAGCTCCGATGAGGAGAACGAAACCTCCGGTAGACCATTGGCCCTGCAGCATCGCCGCGATCGCGGCTCCGATGAACACGATCGCGAGCGGGAGCCTCAGCCATGACCCGAGCGCGACGATCGGGCCGCGGCTCCAGACCGTCACGCTGCCGTCGCTCTTCGGGGTAATCACGTAGCGGCGGTAGCGCATCAGCGAGTTCCTTGGTGATTCATGTGCCTCATTGATGTGTGGCTCATCTCCATGGTGTCGCGTGTGCGAAGTCCTGTCGCACGATGGATGCGACTCCGTTGGTGATGGCGCTTGAGGTAGTCACGAGCCCGAGCTCGCGATTGTAGACAAGTGATGCAATCGAGAAATTCTGCGACCCGAGGTACGTCTTGGCGCCGGCATAGCCAGCATCGACGACGATCACCTTCGCGTGGATGTAGAGGGACGCGCTTGGCGCGTAGGTGCGCACGAGCACACCGGCCGCGGTGAGCTGGTTGAAGGCGTCGGTCCATTCATTTGAGCGGGTCATGACGACCTCGACTCGAACGCCCCGTCGCGCCGCCGCCTCGAGCGGCGCAGTGATGTAGGGGTCGTTCATCTCCTCGTTCTCGACGAGGAGGCTGTGGCGAGCCGATCCGATGAGTTCGACAAGCGCGGGTTCGGCACCGGGGCTCCACACGAGATCGGCACCGTGTGGGGGAGCGATCGTGCGATTCGACCAGTCGGCTGCAAACACGTTCTCGATCGCGACGACATCTGTGCGTTTGGTATCGACGACTGCGAAGTCACGCGTCGTCGCGTAGTACTGCGCCGTGAAGTTGAGAGACATGACGAGCGCGATAGTTCCGTCGATGACCGCGGACTTTTCGTGCGTGAGGTCGTAGCGAGTCGGCGCCCACCGGACTTCGACGCGATGAGCGGTGAGATAGTTGAACGCGGGTGTGTTCTGGGACTGCTCGTAGTGCTGATCGAGCAGCACGCGCACGTTCACCCCCCGTGCACGGTCGGTTACAAGGATCGCCTCTGCTTTGGGATCGGAGAGTTCGTACATCGTGAGGTCGACCGAACGCTTCGCCCCTTCGAGGAGGTGGTAGATCCGAGTCATACCGGCACTGGGCTCGGTTATGAGCTCGAGACCATTCGCTGCAGCCGAAGCGGCTGTCAGTTGCCCGACGGTGGTGAGGAGAGCTCCAGTGGCAAGTAGTGCGATGCAAACTGCAGTGCCGAGTCGGCTCCGCCTCGTTGTCTTCCGCGTCGTCTCCTTTACGCTCATCGTCCATCCCCGTTCGCTCACACGCACATTCGTGTCGTTCACGTATGGCCTACGGGTCACAACTCTGTCAGGCCGGTGTGTCGGTCACCATGTCGATCAGCTCTGGCCTCCTGGCATTAGCGCGATGCAGTTGGACGATTTCCAGGATCTTGCCAAGATGAGGGTCGCAAGATCGATGACAGAACGACTTTCTCGTCGATCTGGGTACAGCTTGGACACGAAAGCTAAATCGTTTCATGGACTGGGAAATATGCAAGCGATCTATTCGGTGAAATCTCTCCACTCAGACCCATCTCGCCTGCTCCAACATTCTTAAAAGGCGGTCATCAACCACTTGAATGGCTCGCGTTTTAATCGACAACGTTGGTGTTGTATGACTGTTGGCGGACATGCGCGCGCATGGCGTGCATATCGCCAAGAACGTGTTCCTACAAGCTGTCGAGACCTTCCCGGCGGAGCGTAGTTCTGTGCGTGGCAGCTCCGCGTTTGGGGCCACCCATCCAGTGGATCTGGTTCGGCGCCGACGGTGAGTGGTCGCTGCGCGTATTACACACAATCGACCGAGTTGAACGGCTTGAACGAGGACATCAATATGCGCGCCGCAAAGGACGAATAGCCCGTACCTGCATCGCGAAGAGCGGGCCGATCGCTTTGGGAATTCGAAGCACACTGCTGTCGGTCATAAGCGGCCGCAGAACTAATTCAAGGTACAGGTGTGAGGGGGGTATGCCCAGCACGGAGATGACGATGCCGGTGACGAGCGGCGCAATGCTGCCATGTTGTAGTGCCCCATCGACGATCAGGCCGGCCCCCACCGCGATATAGAGGCCGTACACTCCACAGTAGAACCAGTAGATCCGACTCATGCCCCACAGGCGGATCGGTCGAGCACCAAGAGGTTGTCCCGTTCGTCGTGGAATTTGAAGTGGCGGTCCCCCGCCTGATCCCTGCCATCTGGTAGGTATCGGGTGTTCCGCTAAAAACACCAAAGACAGGGGACCACCATGAAGAAGAACTATAAG
>Ga0307373_10010502_pt1 | contig 13602 bp, 9 predicted proteins | sample OX2MG_FD_202534 | JGI IMG/M metagenome (GOLD analysis project Ga0307373, IMG submission 202534) | Soil microbial communities from Risofladan, Vaasa, Finland - OX-2 | ecosystem: Environmental > Terrestrial > Soil > Coastal area > Acid sulfate soil | place: Finland: Risofladan, Vaasa | collected... | reverse complement strand
CGTGCTTCCCTTCTCGCGGATGAAAAGCTACGGCGGCCAGGGATACGCAGTCTCGCCGGTCTGGGCGCTGCTGGTTCCCAAGTCGATCTTTCCTGAGATGCTTGAGGCTATACCCTCGATGGCTCAGCGCGTGGTGTCAACGCTGCTCGACCGCGTGCGCGAAGTGACCCGCATGGAGCAGCAGGCGGAAAAGCTCACCGCCCTGGGAAAGCTGGCCGGCAACCTCGCCCACGAGTTGAACAATCCCGCCTCTGCCGCGCAGCGCGCAGCCGCCAGCCTGGCCGCTGAGCTTCGCGCCAGCCGCGCCGATCGCTTCAATCTGGTGAATCTGTGCCTGAGCGAAGAGCAGATCGCGGCCCTCAATGCATGGGAGGAAAAGATCTTCAGCCGCGCCGCCAGACCCGAGAAGCCGGATGCGCTCGGCTTCATCGCCCGCGAGGAGGCGATTCGAACATGGCTGGGCGCGCTCGGATGCGCCGATCCCTGGGAAATGGCTCCGCCGCTGGCCGAGCAGGGCGTGACGACCGCCGACCTGGATGAGCTGCGGACTCTGCTGGGCGCGAGCGAGATATGCGTCTCACTGCGGTCCTTTGCCAGCGATCTGCGGTCCTCGCGCTCGGTAGAAACGCTGACGCACTCCACGGAGCGCATCTTCGGCCTCATCGACGCCGTCAAGGCCTACTCGTATATGGACCGCGCCCCCATTCTTGAGGTGGATGTGCCGGCGGGGCTCGACGCCACGGTGCAGATGCTCCAGTCGCGCATGGACCGCGTGCAGGTCGAGCGCGACTACGAACCCAATCTGCCCCGCATCAGCGCCTACGGCAGCGAACTGAACCAGGTGTGGACCGCTCTCATCGAGAACGCTCTCGACGCACTCGGCAACCAGGGCCGCCTGCGCCTCGCCTGCCGTCTTGAAGGCGAGATGCTGCTGGTTGAGATCTGGGATACCGGCCCAGGCATTGCACCCGAGCTGCAGGAACGCATCTTCGAGCCGTTTTTCACCACCAAGGCGCCCGGCCTCGGCCTGGGGCTGGGCCTCGACCATGCCATGCGCATCGTGCGCAAACACCGCGGCCACTTGAGCGTCCGCTCCGAGCCGGGTTCGACTTGCTTCCGTGTGCGCCTGCCCCTGGACCAACTCCAGGCTTACTGAGCGGACCGGTCAGAACGCGACGTCGGCCGGCGCCGTCACGCGCATGACCGACCGGTCGCCCGTTTTCCGCTTCCAGGCCTCGCGGATCGCTTCAATCTTCGCCCCGTTCTCCGGCGTGGCGGGATAGTCGATGATGAGCATCTTCGACCGCAGGCGCTCGGGCGCGGCGTCGTTCTTTCCCTGCCATTGACCATAGGCGTCCACGACGCTGAGGCCGGCGGGAAACCGCGGCGTGACCTCCTTGTCGAGGAATGCTCGCCACTCGGTCTCACTGATTCCTTGATGCGGGTGATCGGCGGGGCCGAGCCCGAAGTAAAGCTCGGTTTCCACCCATCCGGAGGTGCGTTCGGGGTGGACTCTGCCGCTGCTCAGGGTTGGCGCAACCGGCGGCGTGGCGGCCGCGGGCTGGCGCGCGCACCCCAAAGCTCCGATTGCCAGCAACTCAGCCAGAAAAATCGCGCAAATGCCGAAGCCGCGCCGGGGTAGAGGCATTGACGCGCTCTACGTTACCACTTCCACGCCGCGCCAGAAGGCAACATAGCCCTTGATCTTGCGCGCCGCCGGCTTCGGATCGGGATAGTACCAAGCCGCATCCGGGTTGTCCTGGCCGTCGATCACCAGATTCATGTAGCGGGCCTGACCTATCTCGGGACTGGTAGACGTAGTTGTGCTGGGGCGAAAATACTCACGCTTGATACTGGCTTCGGGAAAATACACGTTTCCCTCCACCGTCTCCGTGACGTCGCTTTCGGCAATCACTTTGCCGTTCCAAATCGCTCTTGCCATGGGTTAATCCGGTTGAATTCGTATCGTCCCACTTTCGCCGGCCGTTAAACCGGCCGGAGAAAGCGGTAACGGATACGACACTACCAGAGATTGCCCTGGCTGGCGAGTCCAATTCCTCGATGCGAGACGAGCAGCCCTTACTCGGCCGCGGCGATCGAGTCAATGTGCATACTCTTCGCCGAAGCGTCTTCGGTCGCAGTCACTTTCACGTGGTCACCGTAAAAGTCCTTGACGGCATCCGGGTTGTCAATGCTCCAGACCTGCTTCTTCGCATCTACAAATACCGGCTTCATGCCGTTTCCGATGCACTTTTTCACGCAGGCTGCGTTGGCGCCAGCGCCCATATGCTTTGCGCCGCACATCGAGTCCGAGATCCAGCCATTGATCGTCGCGGAATCGGCAGCCTGGGCCGTGATTGCCGTCAGGGCAAACGCCACGAATAACAGGGAAAGTACGTGCTTCATGTGAACCTCCGGGGAATGGGGAAGTAACAACATCTACCATCATGCTCTCTTGGCCGCAAATCCACAAGGTGACGGGATCCCGGATTTTGGAAGATTGCCGGCTGCGCCCGCCGCTCCTACTCGGCTAAATGCCGGCTGCGCAGCGTATCCATCCGTTTCAGCGTTGCCTCGTAGCGCTGCGCCGCCGCCGAGAACCGGTTCACAAGCTCCCCGGTCTTTACCAGGAACCCTGGATTCCTTTCCCGAATCCCTTCCAGGATGGGCGCAAACTTGGCCAGCAGAAAGAAGCCCTCGCCGTTGCAGTCCACAAAAAGCTCCGCCGACACGGCCCCGTGCAGCACCATGGCCGCCGCCATTTCCCAGTAAGTGACCACCTGCCGGAACCAGGGGTTGTGCGGATCGGCGGGATTTTCCGCCACGGCAAAAAACTCTTCCGGCGTCCTGGGCCAGAACTCACCCGTCATCCATGCGCGCGCCTGCCGCATCACGGTCTCGGTCCGTAACGCATAAAGTTTCAGAACGATCTCAGCATCGGCGGGCGTTGCAAGCATACGTTCCATCAAAAGACTCCCGTTGGCAATATTAACCCGGCTCCGTGGGCAGGCGTTCCTCAGGCTTCAAGGACGCCGGCGCGGTGGAAAGATCTCAGGCATGGCTCGATGCCCCGCGCGATCTCGTCGGCTGGACTCGAAGGCAGCTCCACTCTCAACGCATCGAGAAGCTGGCCGCGGTCGCGGGTCCCGTCAAGGAGCTTGAGGAAGCTCCTCACCAACGGATCGTCCAGGCTTATCGTGGAATGCAGGAGGGTGGTTGCCTTCGACCGGGTCTGTGCCTCCTCGCGGCTGATGACGCTGGCTCTGGGCCGCTCCGCAATACACTCCGCAACGGGGGCCTGCCAGCCGTGCAGCTCAATCATCTTTGCCACCGCGAGCCGCATCAACAGAGTGGCGCCGTCCTCGTCGAGTGGCAGCCCCGCCTCTGCGAGCCGCGGCTCTATCCCGGCGACGCTCCGCGCGCGTGGCCACGCCGCTTCAAGCTCCTTGAGCAGCGCAATCGCACCGGGGTGGTTGGTTTCCATCTTGATGCCGCCGGGCAGGGTAAAGACCATCTTCCCCGTCTCCTCATCCAGCTTTGACGTCACTTGGGAAGCCAGGAAAAGACGTCGAAAGTGCTCGGCCGGAAAGTCGCGGCGAAGCACGCGATCCTGCCGGCACAGGAGCGTCTCCCGGTACATGCGCATGCGCACGAAGTCCAGCATCTGCTCCTGCTTGAGGATTTCGCCGGGCGCCTCGCTCTCCAGCACGGAACGCAGGTCCGCCCGGTAGCACGGGTCGGGTGGAGGCGGCAGCTCCGCTTCGCTCAGGTACTGCAAGCCATATTTCTGTGCCTGTTTAACAAACTCAACGAAATGCACCGGGTGGTAGCAGTCGCCAAGCTCGTCGTGGTAGGTCACGGGCGGCTCGCGCTTCTCCATTCGTTCCAACTGCTCTTCGAGGAGCATCCGGAAGGCATCGCCCTCCGGCCTCGTCCCGCTCAAAAAACGGAGGAACCGAAGCGCGCCGGATACGCGCTCCGCGGGGTCTTCGATATCCCCCACCTTCGTGAGCATCATCTCGCGGATCATGGTGCGCAGATAGCAGCCGGGCAGTGCGTTGTAGCTGACAAATGCGATGCCATTCGGCGTCAGCAGTTCCCCGCATAGAGCCAGGAGACGGTCGCGCACCGGTTCCGGCACCCAGGCATACAGGCCGTTGGCAATGATGTAATCGAACCGGCCGAGCTCCGCGCCAACGTCGAGCAGGTCGCTCTGAAAGATGCGAATGTTGTGGAGGCCCAGCTCCCTGATTCGATCCTGCCCGCGTTCAATGGACTGGCCGGCGAGGTCGAAGCCGACAAACTCGGCGCCGGGAATGGCATAGGCCATGGGAATGAGGTTCGCGCCCTCGTTGCAGGCGACCTCGAGCACGCGGCAGTGCTCGACAGCCGGCGGCGTCAGTCCATGCAGAATGGCCATGGCCGCCAGGCGATCGGGATGCGTATGGGGAAAGGCGAGGCCCGGGTAGGCGACCGCGTCGTAGGGGTTCTGCAAGGTGTGCATGACCACGCTCCCGGGCCTGGCGCTTGTTAAACCGGCTGCAACTCTTTCTTCTCCACCACCGGCCCATGCGTCTCTGCCGTCGGCGGCGGCGGTGCGTCTCCAATCCGCTTTGAATAGCTGCACGCCGCCGCACCTTGCGCTGGTTCGGCCGCCTTCCGGCCTCGCTTCTTAGGCGCGATCTCCTCTTCAGCCGACTTTTTCTTGTTCGGGCACTCCAGGTAGATGCCCGAGCGCAACGTCTTCTCGACCAGATATGGGCTGCCGCATTGCGGACACTTCTTCGGCACGGGCTTGTAATTCGAGGTGAAATCGCACTTCGGATAGTTGGTGCAGCCCCAAAAGACGTTGCCGCGGCGCGCCTTGCGCTCCGCTATATCGCCTTCGCCGCACTTGGGGCATTTCATGCCTTCAATGAGGTTCTGTTTGATGTACTTGCACTTGGGATATCCGGAGCACGACACAAATTCTCCGTAGGCTCCCTGGCGCAGCACCAGCGGCTTGCCGCACAACGGGCAGTCCTCGCCGGTCGGTTGCGGCGGCTTCTGCTGCTGTTTCTGGCTGAGCTTGCGGAAGGTCTTGCAGGGCGGGTCCGCGTTGTAGTCGGGGCAAGCCATGAACGGCCCGAACAGCCCGCGCCGCATCACCATCACCTTGCCGCAGTTTTCGCAGTACTCCTCGGTATCGCCTGCTTCCTGTGCCTCCGGTGTATTCAGGTCGGGCTTGGCCGCGATGTTCTCCCTGGTAAAGGTGCAACTGGTGGGATCTTTCTTGTTGTAGGCCGAGCACGCGTAGAAGGTGCCGAACTTGCCCCACTTCAGCACGAGCGGCGAGCCGCACAGATCGCACTTCTCGGTTGTCAGCTCTTCCATCCGCTTAATGTTTTCCATGTTCTTGCCGGCATCCTTGAGCTCTTCCTCAAAGTAGTCGTAGAAGCCATTCAGCAGCGTGGTCCACTTTTCCTTGCCCTCCTCGATGTCGTCCAACTCCTCTTCGAGGCGCGCCGTGTATTTGGTGTCGAAGATGTACGGAAAATTTTTCACCAGCAGGTCGCAGACCACTACTCCGATCTCGGTGGGATAGAAGCGCCCGCGCGAGCCGCCGTGCTTGACCACGTACTCGCGGTCCTGAATGGTGCTGATGATCGACGCGTAGGTGGACGGGCGCCCGATGCCGCGCTCCTCCAGTTCCTTCACCAGCGAAGCCTCATTGTAGCGCGGCGGCGGCTCGGTAAAGTGCTGCTCGTTCAGCAGATTTTCCAACTCCAACGCCTTCACGCCGTCGAGGTTGGGCAGCTTGTTGCTTGACTCGTCGTCCTCGTCCTTCTTCTCGGTGGGGGCTTCGTATATCTTCAGGAAGCCGTCAAACCGCATGACGGAACCGGAGACCCTGAAGTCGTAAGTCTTGCCTGTCTTCGCGGAGGCCGCGGCGATTTTGGCCGTGGTGACATCGAAGACCGCGGGCGTCATCTGCGATGCGACGAACCGCTTCCAGATCAACGTGTAGAGCTTCAGTTGCTCGCCGCTCAAATAGCGCGCGATCGACTCCGGTGTGCGCGCGGCATCGGTGGGACGGATGGCTTCGTGAGCGTCCTGCGCCGCCGACTTGCCCCTGTACTCATTCGGCGTTGCCGGCAGATACTTCGGACCCAGGTTGCTGGCGATCCACTCCCGCGCTCCGACCTTCGCCTCCGGCGCCACGCGCGGGGAGTCGGTACGCATATACGTGATGAGGCCCACCGTGCCCTCGGCTCCGACGTCGACACCCTCGTAGAGCCGCTGCGCGATGCCCATGGTGCGCCGCACGTTGAAGCCGAGCTTGTTGGCGGCATCCCGCTGCAACTGGCTGGTGATGAACGGCGGCAGCGGCTTTCTCTGCTGCTCGCGCGACTGCACCGACGCCACGGACCATTGCGCATTCGCGAGCGCCGTCATCACCTCGTCCATCGCTTCCTTGCCCGCGATGGCGCTGTTGATGAACTGGGCCTTGCCTTCCTTGTCCTGGCCGTTCGGAACCCGGATCGTCTCTCCGTCGATCCCCACCAGACGCGCCTTGAAGCTGTCGCTCGCCCGTTTCTCCGGGTGGAGCATGGCATCCAGCGTCCAGTACTCCACCGGGTTGAAGGCGCGAATCTCGCGCTCACGCTCCACGATCAGGCGCACGGCTACCGTCTGCACGCGGCCGGCCGAGAGGCCCCGCCGGACTTTATCCCAGAGGAGCGGCGAAATCTGGTAGCCCACCAGCCGGTCCAGCACGCGGCGCGTCTGCTGCGCATCCACCAGATTACGGTCCACGTCACGGGCGTGCTTGAAAGCCTCTTCCACGGCTTTCTTCGTGATCTCGTTGAAGGTCACGCGCTGGATCTTCTTCCGCTCCGCCGCGGTGGTTCCCAACTGCATTGCCAGGTGGTAGGCAATCGCTTCGCCCTCGCGGTCCGGGTCGGGCGCCAGATAGATATGGTCGGCCTTCGCAGCCGCTTTCTTGAGCTGCTCCACAATCTTCTCTTTGCCGGGCGAGACCACCAACTCCGGCACGAACGTTCGCTTCTTCAGCTCCACACCAATGTCGTTTTTCGGCAGGTCCATGATGTGCCCGATCGATGCCCGCACCTCAAAGCCCTTGCCCAGATATTTCTCGATCGTCTTCGCCTTGGCGGGGGATTCGACGATCACCAGTGATTTGCTCATTGCCATCCTTTATTCCTGTACAACGCTACATCGCCCGGCCTTGCGGAAGCCCCTTCGAGCCGGGCGCCTCAGAGTTGACCCTGAGCCAATCCGAAAGGGGTTAGGAGGAGGCAGCGCGGTGTGCTGTGGTGGACGCCTGCCCCCGGGAAATACACATTGGACTCCCGAACACCCGTTCCGTCTTGCTGCTGCCCAGCCCGAAATCCGATCAGAGGTCCAACCGTTTTTCCTATCCGGGAAAAAACAGGCCGCAAGAGTTGCAAGCTACCACGGAACACCGCTTCGTTTCCACTTTTTCGGCGCTATTTCTTCTCCTGCCGTCCCATCTCCGGGTACACACTCTTCCTCTCGCGGCCTGGATCACCCCGCAAAATCCTGCATTTACAGGATCGGCGCATGGACTGGAACGGCTCCGGAAGAAAAAAAACGCAGCGGCCGGCTCAGACGAGGAAAAGAATGCCACTTTCATTTACGCACAACTGACAATTGTTACATTGTCCGCACGTAATTCTTGCCCGGCAACTGCCGCACGCGCCCTGCCATTTCGAGCTCGAAAAGCGCCGTAAACACCTCTGAGGAGGTTAGTTGCGTCTCCAACAGCTCCAAAATTTCATCGATCTGCAAGGCTTCGTCGGAGCGCAGTACCTCTAAGACCATGCTCTCCTGGGGCCGCAGAACCGGATCAGGCAATAAGGATGCAGCAGCCTCCGATTTGGATGCAGCCGGCGCCCCGGCCTCCAGCTCCAGCCGCACCTGCGAGGGCAAATCCTCCCACACATCCTCCCAGGTGGCTGTCAGCTTAGCTCCTTGCTTAATCAGGGTGTTAGGGGTCCACGACCCCTTGCTGGTGACGTTGCCCGGCACTGCAAACAGGTCCCGGTTCTGATCGGCGGCGCAACGCGCGGTCACCCGCGTGCCCGAGTTCTCGCTCGCTTCCACCACCAGCACGGCCACGCTCAGCCCGCTGAGGATGCGGTTGCGGCGGGGGAAATTCTGCGGCGCGGGAAATGTTCCCATCGGCACCTCGCTCACAATCGCCCCGCCCGTGGCCAGGATATCCTCGGCAAGTTTCTTGTTTTCCTTGGGATAAATCACGTCAATGCCTGTGCCCCACACCGCTACGGTGGGCATGCGCGCCGCCAGCGCTCCCTTGTGCGCCCAGGAGTCAATGCCCCGCGCCATTCCGCTCACAATCAGCAGCCGCCGCGCCGCCAGGTCGCGCGCCAGCATCTCCGCCATTCCGGTGCCGTAGGGGCTGGGATGCCGCGTGCCTACCACGGCGATCGACGGCCGGGAAAGCAGCCGCGCATCGCCGCGCACCCAGAGCACCGGCGGGGGGTCGTAGATTTCTTTGAGCCGTTCCGGGTACACCGGGCAGCCGAAGCTCACCACGGTAGCGCCCTGCGCCGCCACCCGCGCCCACTCCTCCTCGGCCGCCTTGCGCGCCTTGCCGTCGAAGATGAACTGAGCGGCCTCGGCGGGAAACTTGAGCCCCTCGAGCGCCGTCAGTGGGAGTTCAAAGATGCGGCTGGGCTCTTCAATCTCCCGCATCGCGTCCAGAATCCGCTTGGGCCCAAGCCCCGGCGAAAGCGCCAGCGCCAGCCACGCCAGCCGCTCCTCATCCAATCGGGGCGACGGCGGCGTCTCCGCATCCCTGGCCAAGGTCGTCATCGCGGCGGACCTTCTGGCCCGGAATTGCACACATCCACTCTAAACACAGGAAACCACATCCTCATTTCAAGACGATTGCGCTCACATTATTCTCGGCTACGCGGCATGTCAAGCTGAGGCCCGGTGTCATCGTTGATACGCTGCCCGAATCTTTCTCGCAGAATTGGTAGTCTAAGAAGTGTGAGTTCGCTCCCTGATGCTCGTTTGCGGGTAGCCGCGATCAACTTCCTGAACCCCGCGCCCCTGATGTGGGATTTTGAGCACCCACCTCTCGACGCACCGCTCGCCCTCCGCTACCGGATCGATCGCATGTTGCCTTCCGAGTGCGCCACCCGTCTGGAAACCGGCCAAGCCGATATCGGCCTGGTGCCAATTGCCGCCCTGGCCACCAGCCCCGGACTGCGCATTCTGCCTGGGTGCACCATCGCCTCCAAAGGCCGTGTGCGGTCGCTGCTCCTGGTGCGCCGCGCTTCGCAGCCACTGGCCGCCCTGCGCTCCGTGGCCGCGGACACGGCCAGCCGCACTACGATCACGTACGCGCGCATCCTCTTTCATCACTGGGGCAATCCGGCCGTGCCCTTCCTGCCCATGCCGGCCGACCTCGACACCATGCTCGACCACGCCGACGCCGCCATCGTGATTGGCGACCCGGCGCTGCTGGCCCTGGAAGAACGCGCCAACCGCTTTGAGCGCACCGGCGAAGACCTCGTCTACCACGATTTGGCCGAGGAGTGGCTCTTCTTCACAGGGCTGCCTTTCGTTTCCGCTGTCTGGGGTGTTGCGCACGGCGAACTTTTGGATGAGAGCATTGCTCAGGACTTCATTCAATCCCGCATCCACGGCCTTGAGAACATCGATGCGCTGGTGGCCGAGTGGTCCGCCAGGTTTCCCATCTCCGAAGAGACCATCCACTCGTACCTGACCTCGAACATCCACTATGTCCTCGACGACGACTGTCTTGAGGGCATGAGAGGGTTTTTCCGCCTGGCCGCCGAGACCGGCATCCTGCCCGAGTACAGCTTCTCCATCGAAGAATTGACCGTGCGTTGAACCGCGGGTCCACGCGCATATCTCGCGTCGAATAGCGGCATTCCCTCCGCATCTTAGCGGCGCCCCACATTATTCCGTGATGGTGGAGCGATAGCTCACCGGCTGCGGCGCCGTGCCGCGAATCTGCTCGATGAACAGCGGCACCTCATTGTCAATCAGATCGGCGCGGTCAAGCTGGATATAGTGCGTGCTGCCTTGCGCGATGATGCGCCTGCTATGCGTCGAGAGCCTCTCCAGCCGTTCCTGCATCTGGTTCCACCGATGTTCCCGCTCCACCCTCCACGAGGGAGGATTCCTCTTGGGCAGTGTCCGGTCGGGATCATGCGAGAAGATCAGGATTGGCATTGCGCCATAGGGACCAGTGTGAACGGTCTCCAACCCGGACTGGTCTATGTTGTCCATTTCGGCTTCCATCGCTTTCAACTGCACGTCACAAAGATCCTCGGCCAGCAGCTTTGCGGCGTGAGCATCGAAGCCTCGAAATGCGTGCGAACACTGTCCGAACAGGCACGGGATGCCCGTGCTAAAGGTGGCCTCGATCAGCAGCGTCCGCCCCCACGCCCGCAGCCCGGTGGGGGCCTTTAATCCAAAATCCGGTATCCGGTTCTGCAACGGCGAGGAGCTGTCCACAAACACCATTCCCACGACCTCGGCCGGGTAGCGCGAGGCGTAATCGCGCATGTAGAGGCCGGCAATCGAATGGCCCATCAGGACGATGGGGCCGGTCACCTTGGCCTGAGTCAGAAGCGCATGCAACTCCGCGGCAATGTGGTCGGCGTCGCGCGGTCCGGGGCGCGCCTGGCTCCATCCGAAGCCCGCACGATCGTACGAACATACCTGCGTGGTCTTCGACAGCGCCGGCTGCACTCCTCCCCAAATGAGCGAATCGTTGCCCAGCCCCGCATCCAGAACCAGAGTGGGCGAGCCGCTCCCGATGCAATCGAGATGCATCTTGTACCCGTCTACGAGATACATCTTGCCCGGAGGAGGATTGTGATCCCGAAAGTAAAGAAGGACAACTGCGTTGTATGTGGCGCTGCCGGCCACCAACGCCGCCAGAACGGCCACTACCGAGAGCACGATGCGCTCGGCCGCCTTCCGCCACACCCTGTATCTCCTGGCTGAAAGCGAGCGTATGCGGCGGATCGAAAGCCAGATCACCGCAAGGCCAACGAATAGAATCAGAGCAGGAATACCAACGTAGGCGAAATCCATGCGATACCAGCCTTCCCGTTTCTGAGACGAATCAGGCAGCCGATTGGACGAACCTGGCTCTCTCGCTTCATGCTGAAGCGGGCCCGCTTGCCGCGCACGCCAACTCGCATCTCATTCGCGCCCGCTTCGGCATTTCGGAGGAAATTTGTATTTTCAATTGAAAGCGGGTAGCAGGTCGAGAGCTTGCCGCAAACTCACACGCACCGTAAGCGCAAATTCCGAACACCAGATATCTTCCACGCAGGCAGAGTGTTACGAGCTGAAAGAAACTGGGCTATCGTCTTCGCAGTGACTGTCCCTCATCGCAAAGCTTCGCCCGCAACCTGCCTCAAGTGTTTTCGACTTACGATAAAAATCTTCGCCGCCGCCATATCTTGCGAATTGGCGCGCATGCGACACACGATAACTCTTGCTTGTTGGACGGAAAAATGCGCGCGGAGTTGACAGCGAAAATTCATGCGGGTTCGCCTCGTCTGCCCCTGCCGGCCTCATCTATTGAAGACGCCTGGAAACGATACAGCGGCGTAGATCCGCCCTTCAGTCCAACCGATCGTCCGGCTCTACTTCAGATCCCGCCAGTTCGGTCCGAAGGCGAGGTCAGCCACGAGCGGCACATTGAGCTTCATAACCCCCTCCATCTCCGCGCGAACCAGCGCCTCAATCTCTGCCGTCTCTTCCGTTGGCACCTCGAAGAGCAACTCGTCGTGTACTTGTAACACCATGCGCGTGCCGAGGCCCCGCTCGCGCAACTGGCGGTCGATGGCGATCATGGCCAGCTTGATGAGGTCGGCCGCGGTGCCCTGGAGCGGTGTGTTGATGGCCGTGCGCTCGGCAAATCCGCGCTGGTTGGGGTTGCGGCTTTCGATGTCGGGAATGGGCCGCACCCGCCCGAACATCGTGCGCACGCAGCCCTCTTTTCGTGTCTGCTCCAAGGTCTTATCTATAAATGCCCTGACCCCTTGATAGCGGGCAAAATACGTGTCGATATATGCCTTCGCCTCGGCCTGCGGAATCCCCAGTTGCGCGGCCAGCCCGAATGCCGAAATCCCGTATACGATGCCGAAGTTGACCGCCTTTGCCCTGTTCCGCGTCTCCTTGTCCATCGTCTCCGCCGGCACGCCGAAGACCTCGCTGGCCGTAAGGGTATGAATGTCCTGATTCTGCGCGTAGGCCCGCACCAGCAGCGGATCTCCGCTGAAATGCGCGAGCAGCCGCAACTCGATCTGCGAGTAGTCTGCCGAAAGCATTTGCGTTCCCTTGCCTGCCGCAAAAGCTGCCCGGATTTCGCGCCCAAGCTCGGTCCGAATGGGAATATTCTGCAGATTCGGATTCACCGAGGACAACCGCCCTGTCGCCGTAGCGGCCGCCTGGAAGGTGGTATGCACGCGCGAGTCCGCATCGGCCAGCAGCGGTAGCGCATCGATATAATTCGATTTCAATTTGGCGAGGTGACGAAACTCCAACACCAGACGGGGAACTTCGTGTTTTTCCGCCAACTGCTCCAGAACGTCCTGGGCCGTGGAAACTGCCTTGGTTTTACCGCGGCTCGCGGGCGCGGGCAGCTTCAAGTCAGTAAACAAAACTGCCCCCAACTGCTTGGGCGAATTGATATTGAAGCGGCGGCCCGCGAGCGCGAAGATGTGTTCCCCTACCCGCTCCAACTCTGAGCTGAATCTCTTGGAAAGCTCGTTGAGAACGCCGGTATCGATGCGCACGCCGGCCTGCTCCATGCGGAACAGCACGGGGGCCAGCGGCAGGTCGATCTGCCGGTAAACGCGCTCCACTCCAACCGTCTCCGCCTCCGCGCGTAGCGCCGGGGCCAGCGCCTGAATCGCCGCCGCGCCCGCGGCCAGCGACTTGGGCGGAGCTTGCCCATGCCGCGCCGCCACGTCGGCCAGCGATTGGGTTGCGTGGGTCGGATTCAACGCATAGGAGAGCAGCATGGTGTCTTCCACCGGACCGCGCAACGCGACTCCCTGCGCGCTCAGCGCATGGAGAGCCGATTTCCAATCGTGCACGAGCTTAGGCACGGCGGCGTCTTCCAGCAGCGCGCGCAGCTCCGGCGTCAATGCCAGGCGCAGACCGATTGCGGCTTGCGCACACACACCGGCGCTGAAGCCGGCCTGCTTTTCGGCGGCCTCCGCCACATCCAGCAGCGACATCGACCGCGGCACATCCTCTTCCGCGGCCTCCGCCGCAGGCTGGGCCGCATCCAGCGCCAGCGCAAAGCCATGGGCGCGGGCAGCTTGATAAAACGCGGCTGCCTGCTCTGCTGTTGGTTCTTCGATCAACTCGACGGATGGAGCCGCGGCGGATGGCGCAAGGTCACGCAGCATGGAGGTGAACTCAAGCTCGGTAAAAAGGTCGCGGCAGGCCTCCAGGTCAAGCGGCTGCGTCTCCATCGCCGCCAGGTCGAGCTCCAGCGGAACATGGTTGTCGATAGCGACCAGTTCCTTCGACAGCAGAACCGTTTCGCGA
>Ga0307373_10010500_pt1 | contig 13604 bp, 12 predicted proteins | sample OX2MG_FD_202534 | JGI IMG/M metagenome (GOLD analysis project Ga0307373, IMG submission 202534) | Soil microbial communities from Risofladan, Vaasa, Finland - OX-2 | ecosystem: Environmental > Terrestrial > Soil > Coastal area > Acid sulfate soil | place: Finland: Risofladan, Vaasa | collected... | reverse complement strand
GAGGCTCACGGTTCGCCGGCGGGTCCACCCGACTGCCCGCAGCAACCCGAACTCTCGAGTGCGTTCGAACAGCGACAACAACATGGTGTTCCCCACGATGACGGCGCCGATGAGGACGGCGAGCACCGTGCTGCCGTTGACGGCTGCTTGAAGGTAGACGAGGTTCTGATCGGCTCTCCCGAACTGCTGGGCCGTCCGGATCGTCGTCAATGCCGGTTGGTCATAGGCGACGCGTGCCGCGATCTTGGCCGCGGATGCGCCTGGTACCACCTTGACGAATGCCAGGGTGACGATCCCCGGGACCCGGTTGTAGCCCTGGACCGCCGGGAGCGGGAACATCGCTCCGGCGTCCCCGAACGAGTTGCCGGTGGAGTAAATGCCGACCACGGTGTTGGATGTCCCGTTGGCGTGGAACTGGTCGCCGACGTGCAGGCCGAAATTGGCCGCGGCCCTCCAACCCAGCATGACCTCGTGGGCCGCGGAGGCCGAGTAGGCCTGGCCGCCGACGACGTTGACGCCGAAGGGGGCGAGATCACCGGGGTTGATCCCGATCTCGATGAAGACTGGGGTGTCGGCGCTGAGGTGCTCCGTCTCGACCAGTACTCCCACGGCACCGGCGACCCCGGGTGTCTGTCGGATCCGGAGCAGCTGTTCACGGTCGATCGTGCTCGACAGCGTGCTCGAGGCACCCTTCTGTGCCACGGTGAAGTCGGCCTTGCCCACCGAGATGATGGCTGCTGCCGACTGTTCGAGGCCGCTGCTGGTCACGTCCAGAGTCACCACCGCCATCACGGCGATTGCGACGGCGAAGGCCAACCCCAGCGACCTCGCCTTCTTCCTCCACAGGTTGTGCATGATGAGATCGAAGAACGTCATCGCACCTCTCCGGTTGGGATCGTCATGGCGTTTCGATTTCTTCACGCGGGACGACGCTCCGGTGCTCCATGCAGTCCATTCTCCTACGGGTGGATCGGAAGCATTAGGGGCCTTTGGCCCCAATCTTGGATGACGAGGTTGAGAGCGATAGTTGCCGGCGCTGGCCCGGGCGGAGTTCAACCACCTCGCCGTCGAGTCCCACCCGCACAACTCCCTCGCCCCAGTCAGAGATCTCCACGGCGAACTGACCGTCGGCCACGGTGAGAGTCATCCACCGCTGACGGTAGCGGATGTCGAGCTCGAGGCTCTCTACTTCCGCCGGAAGGTGGGGATTGAACCAGATCGCATCGTCGCGGGTCTCGATTCCCAAGTAGCAGCGCTGCAGAAGGTCCACCGTACTGGCCATGGCGCCCAAATGGACTCCCTCGCGAGTCGTACCACCCTGCGCGTCGTCGAGATCGCTCAGCAGGGCGGCTTCGAAGAACTCCCACGAACGTTCGCGGTCGGAGCGGGCCAATACCCAGCTGTGCACCACCCGGCTGAGCGTGGATCCGTGCGAGGTCCGCTGCAGGTAGTAGTCGATCGATCGCTGGGTGGTGTCGGCCGTATAGGGATACCCGAGACGCTCGAAGATGGCACGCAACTCGTCGTTCGAAAGTAGGTAGAAGAGCATCAGCACATCAGCCTGCTTGGACGCCTTGTACGCGTTGGGTGTGTCGTGCTCGCCTTCCAGTATCCGATCGAGTCGGGAGATGTCGCCGTAGCGGGCCTCGTAAGCCTTCCAGTCCAGTTCGGCCAGGTCCTCGTAGCCTTCGAACTGGCTGATGACTCCATCCTCGTGGAACACGACTCGCATCTTTCGGCTGACGTCCTCCCAATGGGCGAGTTCTGCGTCGTCAAGGGACATTCGGGCTCGCAGCTCGCTGCGTCGGGGCTCTGGCAGGATGCGAACGAGCTCCAACGCCCGACACAGGACCCAGACGACCATCCCGTTGGTATACGAATTGTTGCTCAGACCGGGGACCGAGGCTCCGACATAGCCGTCGTGGTACTCGTCCGGACCCATCACACCCACGATCTCGTAGCGGTCGAGCGCCGGGTCGAACCGGGCGAGGCTTCCCCAGAACCGGCTGATCTCGAAGATCATCTCCGCCCCGTAGGTGGAGATGAAGTCGATGTCTCCCGTCATCTGGAAGTGCTGCCAGACGTTGTAGGCGATCGCCACATTGATGTGTCGCTGCAGGTGGGAGGCATCGGGTAGCCACCGTCCGGACAGCGGGTTGAGGTGCACAGTCTGCGCCTCCTCCCGTCCATTGCTCCCGCTCTGCCACGGATACATGGCGCCGCGGAGGCCGACCTGCTTGGCGGCCCAGCGGGCTTCCGGCAACCGCCGGTATCGGTACAGGATCAGCGATCGGACCAGCTCCGGCAGGTGCAGGTTGAGGTAGGGGAAGATGAAGAGTTCGTCCCAGAAGACATGTCCCCGGTAGGCCTCGCCCTGGAAACCGCGGGCAGGTATCCCGACGTCGAGGTCGATGCTGTTCCGCGACGTGGTCTGGAGCAGATGGAAGATGTGGAGATGGAGCGCCAGCCGGGTCTCGTTGCCATCACCTTTGAACTCGAGCGAGAACCGCTTCCACAAACCGTCCCATTCGAGGACGTGAGCATTCAGGAGCTCACCGAAGGTGCCGATTCGCTCACTCCATGAGCAGGCATCGATGAGCGGTTCGCTGATCGAGCGATCTCGTGACGTGAAGACCGTGACGATCTTCTCGATGGTGATCGACTCGAGGGCGTCGACATCGAGGGACATGTGGTGGGCAGTGGTGCCGGTCTCCTCGGACACCAGGCGCAGTGGGCTGATCGAGCGTTCCCCGCGCATGACCCGGGTTCTGACCGCCTGTGCGATCGTCACGTCTGACTGATTGGTTCGAGCGCTGAGCGCAATGGTGTCGTTGTCAATCTCGTGTGTGGTCACATCGGTGAGGTGCCGGGCGTCGAACTGGTCGTATCGAGCGACGCCGGCGTTGGTCGTCCGTCCGTCGATCCCGGATCGGATCGTCAGACTGCCCGACCAGTTCTCAGCGCACAACACCGTCTCGAGACCTGCGACGTGGGGGTTGGCCATGCTCACGAACCGGCGTTGCTCCACCCGCGTGACTCGGCCGCTGCTGTCTTGCATTCGCAGCCTTCGGTGCAGGGTCGCCCGTCGGAGGTCCAGTACTTGTGAGTAGTCCAGAAGGTCCACGTCGCCGAGTTCGAACCAGGCGCCACCATCGATGCAGAAGGTGAGCGGAAGCCAATTCGGGACGTTGACGATGCTCTCGGTCTCGACGGCGGTCCCGTCCACCTGGGTGACTCGGCGGTTGTACAGGCCGGCGACGTACGTTCCCGGGTAGTGGATCTCGTCACATGTCGACTCAGGAGCCGCCCCCCTTGTGGCGAAGTAGCCGTTGCCCAGCGTGCACAGTGCTTCCCGCAGTCCCTCGTCCTGTGGAACGAATTCGTCATACCTGAGCAACCACTCGCCGGCGGCCTCAGGATCCAGGGCCGCACCGTCCTCCCGCTCCCACGTCACGATGATCCCCTGGGGAGATCGAGTCGGAATTCGAGAGCAGCCAAGTCCGGGACCACGAGATCGGCCCCGTGGTGGCGCAGGGCATCGGCGAGCGAGGATCGATCGATCCCGATCACGAGACCGAAACCTCCTCGATGTCCTGCTTCGACCCCGGCCAGGGCATCCTCCACGACGATCGAGCGTACGACGGCGACGCCGAGCTGGCGGGCCGCGGTGAGGAAGATGGCGGGGTCGGGCTTGCCGGGGAGATCGAGGGCCTCGGCGTCGACACCGTCGACGATGGTGTCGAAGAGATCGGTGATCCCAGCGGTTGCCAGCAAGGCCCTGGCATGTCGGCTGGAAGAGATCAGGGCCGTACCGATATGGCCGGACCTCAGCAATCGGAGGAAGGCGAGGGTCGACTCGAATACGGCGACCCCTTCTTCGGCCGTCACCCGCTCGAACTCACGATCCTTGAGGTTCCCCAGGGCGCAGACGGTGTCGTAACCCGGGCTGTCCGATGGGGAACCACGTTCGAGGGTGATCGCCCGTGACGAGAGAAAGCTCTCCACACCGTCGTAGCGAGGCTTGCCGTCGACATATCGAAGGTAGTCATCGTCGTCGAACCGTCGAACCGCCTCACCGGTGCGACGCGACTGGGCGCAAAGGACGTCATCGAAGGCGTGTTTCCAACAGCGAGCGTGGACCCCGGCGGTGTCGGTGACGACACCATCCATATCGAAGATGACGGCATCGAATCGATCGAGCGACAAGACGGTCTTTCCGTTCGCGGACTGATTGGGCTGCTCAACCTCAGGGCCCATGGCTAGAGCCAGTCGATGGGAGAGGTCGGCCATCCGCACATGCGGCCATCCTCTTCCGCGTTGGCCCACGCGGGCAGCGCCGTTGGTCTCACCAGTCAGCCGGAGGAGACCGGACGGTCGTGCTGCGGGAACAGGACCTCGCCCTTGATTGGCCAGGTGAGGTCGCGGAGATCCGCGGCCAGGCCGACGATGAGGTCGTCCACGGTGATCATGCCGATGAACTGGCCGTCTCTCATCACCGCCAGCCTCCGGACCATGTGCGTCCGGAACAGTCCGAAGGCCACGTCGAGGTCGGTGTCGGCGTCGATGGCGATCACCGGTGAGCTCATGACGCGATCGATCGTGGTGTCGGTGGGCAAGCCGGTGGCGAGCCCACGCCGCACCAGATCTCGATCCGTCACGATGCCGACCAGTTCGTGGCCGTCGATGATGGCAAGGGATCCGACCCCACTCTGCTCCATGACGGTGGCCCCGTCCCGGATCGACCGGTCCGGTCCGATACTCACCCCTGAGCGTCGAAGTTCGTCAATTGTTCGCATTGGTGCTCCTTCCGAAGGAACGACGATGCACGGGGGCGATGGTCATCGCAACCGCGCCCGCATCAGGTGGTCGTGTGCTCGAAATGTTGGACGGAGGCGTCAGAGCCGGGGAAGAAGAGGGACTCGTGTCCACTGTCTCCCCAGCGCACGACGTAGGGCGGGGCACCGCTCGCGCCCCGGACCTCGAGCACCTCTGCGTCGCGGTCAGGTTCGCCCGACCGGTGCCCGTGGATGATGACGCGATCGCCCACACTCGCTTGCATTGGTCTCTCCCTGGATCGTTGCTGTACCCCTATGGTCGGACATCGCCGGGCACACGGCTAGGGCCAAAAGTCCTGCACTGCCCACCAAATCGTGAATCGCGTCGTGGTTGGGGTGGTTGGCCGCCGAGTGCGAGTCGTCAATCGCCCGCTAGGTCCCGATGTCGGAACGCCACGCCACCCAATAGAGCGCTCAGTGCCCCGATGCCGATCAGAGCGGCCCCGCTCGCCCGGTGGGGAGCGACAGCCGGAGCGGCTGCCATATGGTGAAATACCGAGGTGTCGAATACCCAGTGGTTCAGGGAGCCGATTCCACCGACCACCTCGACGAGCAGCGACCAGGCCAGAACGCCATAGGTACCGGTCGACGCGGCCCGCGGCCAGATGCCCAGCAGCAGTGCCCCGATTCCCAGGATGCAGACGGCCGGAGGAACCACGTTGAGGCCGGCACCCAACACCGTCGAGAAGTGCACCCCGGCGTGCTGGCTGGCTGCGCCGAGCCACGAGAAGACACCCGCCACCACGCCGCTCGCCCCGAGGACCACGGTGGCGACCAGCAGCCGTTGTCCGAACCACCTCGATCGCGACACTGGCCGCACCAGAAGATGGTCCAACCGCCCGTCGGACTCCTCACTTCGCGCCCCGGTCACTTGTCCGGCGGCCACGAAGGCGATGAGGACCGCGAGGATGAGGAACACCACGCCGAGGTAGGTGTCGGCCCCGGTGCCCGGAGCCCCGAGGCGGGTGAACACCTGATGCAGGGACGATCCCGAGATGGTCCCACCGGCGGCCTTGGCCACGAGGCCGAGGAGCAGCGCCGAGGCGGCGATTGCCACCATCCAGCCGATGACAGTGGCGCGGACGAGCCGAACGGTCAGTCCCGAGGGACCGGAGAGCAACCGCAGGTGGGGAGCACCGCTGGCCCGGTCGGGCAGCGTGCTGGCTCCGAGGTCCCGGACCCCGGCCAGGTGCACGGCGACGACCGACACGGCGGCCGTGAACACGGCGATGGGGAGCAAGGCGAGAGGATTGGGTGCCGACAGGGGTCGGAGCTGTTCCACCCATCCGAGTGGGGACGCCCAGCGGAGCCAGTGGAGGCCGATGCCGGAGTCGGCCACCATCCGCACGGCGAAGCTGAACCCGAGGAACACGGCAGCGAATCCGGCTGCCTGGCGGCGGGTGGCTGAAAGCTGGCTGGTCAGGGCCCCGATGGCCAGGAACATGATGGCGCTCGACACCAGGGCCAGGGCGAAGAACAGGGCCGGCCCGGCGGCGATGTCCACCTTGGAGGACCGTCCGGTGACGACCGTGATGAGCGCGGTGACGGCCCACAGGACGGTGACGCCGCTGGCCAGTCCGGCGAGTGCCTGGGTGGTGGCACCGCGCCGCGTGGTCTGGCCGGCGATCAGGAGTTCCCATCGCCCCGAGTCCTCCTCGCCCCGAAGGAGGCGTGTGCTGGTCAGCAGCCCCCAGACGGATCCGAGGATGACCAGCGTGATGAAGGACTTGTACACCGTGAAGCCGGCCACGGTCTGCAGTTGCGTGATGGGACCGAACAGCGCGCTGAGGGAATTGTTCGACCCGAACGCCGCCTCGAGGTGGTCGCGCTCGGCCTGTGTCTTGTAGAGCGACACATAGCTCAACGCGGACGAGGCAACGACGATCCCGAAGACGTAGCCCCAGAGGGCTCCGGACCGGACCGCCTTGCGTGCCGTGAGGAGGGCGACGACCGCGCCGGGTGACCGACCGGACCGCTCTGGCACACGGGCGCCGTCAACCGACATGGACACGGGCCTCGGCCTCGTCGGTCTCCGCGCTCGGACCGTAGTGGGCCAGAAAGAGCTCTTCGAGCGAAGGCTCCCGGCTCAACAGCTCGTGCACGCTCGACGCGGCCAGGACCTTCAGCAGTGGTTCGACGGACCCACGAATCTGACACCGCACGAGGTGTCCCTCCACCTCCAGCGAGGAGACACCGGAGATCCGTGACAGATCCGGCACCGACCCGTCGAAGGTCGCCTCCACGGTGAGCGCCGACAGGTGGCGCATCTCGGCCAGCGTTCCCATCTCCACCAGCCTTCCGTCACGGAGGATGCCCACTCGGTCGCACAGAGCCTCGACCTCACTCATGATGTGCGAGGACAGGAACACGGTTTGACCCCGTTCCTTCGCCTCATGGATGCAGTGGCGGAACGCCTGCTCCATCAGGGGGTCGAGGCCGTTGGTGGGCTCGTCGAGGATGAGCAGATCGGCCCTGCTCATCAACGCCGCGATCAGGATGAGCTTTTGCCTGTTGCCCTTGGAGTATGCCCGCACCTTTTTGGAGGGATCGAGATCGAAGCGATCGATCAGCTCATCGCGATAGGCCACGTCGACATGGCCCTGTACCCGACCGAGCAGGTGAATGGTCTCGGATCCCGTCAGCGACGGCCACAGGCTTGCTTCCCCCGCCACATAGGCCAGACGACGATGAGCCTCGACGGTCCGGCGCTGGCTGTCCATCCCGAAGATCTCGGCGTAGCCTGCGGTCGGGCGGGTCAACCCCAACAGAAGGCGGATGGTAGTGGTCTTGCCCGCCCCATTGGGGCCGAGGTAGCCGACCACCTCTCCCTCGGCCACCTCGAGGTCGAGATCCGCGAGGGCATCGAACGCGCCATACCGTTTGGACAGACCCTTGGTCCGAAGTGCGTCGACTCCCACGGCTACCACCTCCTTGTTCCCCACAACCTAGAGAGCGCTCCGTCCCGGTCGTAGGGCCGAAAGTCCCCGGTCCCCGAGTCGAGGTGCGGCTCGTCAGGAAGGTCCGACGGCCAAGACGGCGGTCCCTAGGAGCGTGGGTGCCGGCGAGCACCATGAGAGGATCAACCGGTGCTTGTGGTGGTGCTGGTGCTCAGCGGAGCGTTCGGGGTGGTCAACGGGGTGCATGACGCAGGCAATGCCATCGCCGCTCCCATCGTGACGGGCGCCATGCGCCCCGCCCCGGCGGCGATCGTGGCGGCGGTGTTCCATGTGGTCGGAGCCCTCGTGGTGGGAACCGCCGTGGCCGCCACCGTGGCGGGAATCGCCATCGTCCCGGCCGACCAGATGTTGCAGGTCTTGGGTGCTGCCGTCCTCGGAGCCCTCGTCTGGAGCTCGCTCACACTGTGGTGGGGTCTTCCCTGTAGCTCCGGACACTGCCTGGTCGGCGCCTTGGCCGGGGCGGCGTTGGCCGAGGGAGGGGTCAGTGCCGTGCACTGGGGAGGGCTCGACGGTCTGCGACCTGTGGGGGTGATCGGCTCCCTCCTGTGGCTCCTGGCGTCGTCGGCCATCGCCCTACCCCTGGCCCGGATCGGAATTCGCCTGGCTCGTCGGTCCCTCCGGCGAGCGACACGCGCCGTAGAGAGACCGGTGCGCCATGGTGAGGTGGTGGCGTCCGCCGGTCTGGCATTCGCGCATGGCTCCAACGACGCGCAGAAGATCATGGGCCTGATCACGGCAGCCCTTGTGGCCGGAGGACGCCTCTCGCACTTCGCGGTGCCATTCTGGGTGGCGCTGTCATCGGCACTGCTCCTCACACTCGGAACCCTGTTCGGAGGTTGGAGGGTAGTACGCACACTTGGCAAGCGGATCTACCACATCCGATCACTGGATGGCTTGGTCAGCCAGAGCGCCTCGGGTGGGATCGTACTGGTGGCGTCGCTGGCCGGTGCCCCCGTCAGTACGACCGATGTCGTCGCCCCAGCCGTCGTGGGTGTCGGGTCCGGGGAACGTTGGCGTCACGTACGCTGGGCCGTGGTGGGTGAGATCGGACTGGCCTGGCTGGTGACGCTTCCCGTCAGCGGCGCACTCGGTGCCTTGTTGCTGGTGGTGTGGAGGTGGATCGGATGAGACGGTGGTTCCTGCCCGAGTCACCCGACCTGCTCGGGTTGCTGAGCCGTCAGGGCGATGTGACCATTCGGGGGATGGACGCCTACTGTGCGTGGTCGAAAGGTGACCGCGCTCAGGGCGCGACCGTTCGGACGCTCGAGCACGAAGGCGACGTGGCCGCACGTGAGGTCCTGATCGCGGTGCGGAAATCGTTCGTCACCCCGATCAGCCCCGAGGACATCTACGAGATCTCGGAGCGGCTCGACGTAGTCCTCAACGCAGCCAAGGACCTGGTCCGCGAAGCGGAGCTCGTGGGCATGGACCCGGACCCACCGATGGCCGAGATGGCCGACCTGGCGGCGCTCGGGGTGCGAGATCTGGTCCGGGCCTTTCCGGACGTCGCGTCCGACCCCGATCGTGCCATCGAGTGTGCCGACGCGGCCGCGGGCCAACAGCGCTCCATCGAGCACGTCTACCGCCGGGCCATGTCGGCGCTGCTCCAGATCGACGATCTCCACGAAGTCGGCGGACGGCGGGAGCTCTATCGGCGCTGCGCCCGCATGGGGGACGGCATCGAAGGAGTGGCCCACCGGATCTGGTATGCCGTGGTGAAGGAGACCTGAGTGGTCGGGTGCCGGACACGGTGCAGGTCCGGTGCAGACGGCGGTGCCGACACGCACGGTGCCGAACCACACATTACAGCGAGGGTGGATCGGGAAATTCTGCCGCCGGGCCCTCTCCGGCGATTCGGAAGCGGCGTCCACTGATGGTGGTCGCCTCGAGTCGCACCAACCGTTGGTCTCGTGGTCCATGCACCCACGGAGTGATCGGTACTGACCTTGCCATGACATCGCCCGGACCGGTGTCGACGGGGGTGGGGATGCCTTGCAGGAGCACGCTCCAACCGGAGCCCTCGCGTGGTTCGTAGGCATCGGCCTGAAAGGCGATGACCGCGCCGATGGAGGCAGCATCGAGCCTGGTGCCAGGGATGGTCCGGAAGAGCACCGATTCCTCGAAGAGCGCGAAGTGAACGGGCAGGATGACCGGTAGAGCCTCGATGCTCGCGCCGATCCGACCAACCGATACGCGGCTCAACAGCGCCAGGCAGTCGGCCCGGTCGAGGACGGTCACCTCCGAGTCGCGGTCACCCCACATGAGGACAGACTGACCGATCGATGCGAGATGACTAGGGCCAAAGGTCCCAAACCCCGTCAGCCGACCGGATGTTGCTCTTGTCCCGGTTCAGCCGACGGCCGCAAGCCCCCTTCGCTGGGGTCCTTGTCACGACGAGGAGGATGGCGTGCGGCTTCCTCCTCGGCCCTGGCGCCCATCAGGACGAAGATGCCGATCAGGAGGAGCCAGATGTCGTAGAGGAATCCAACGGCGAGCATGGCCACTCCCACGTACCGGGCGATCCGACCGGCGGCCAAGGTGGCCTCGAGGTTGCTGCGGTGGCGCGCCAGGAGGGCACGAAGCACCCGTCCCCCATCCATGGGCAGGGCCGGGAGGAGGTTGAACGCTCCCAACAGCAGGTTGAGCCAGCCCAGTCGGGCCCACCAACTACCGACGAACAGGGCCGGAGGCCAGATGTGAACGCCGAGCAACAGTCCCGTGGTGAGGAGGATCACTCCGAGAGCGAGGCTGGTCATCGGACCGAAGATGGCCACAGCCAGCTCGTCGTTGGGTGCCTCTGGCATGGCATCGATCTGTGAGAGTCCTCCCAGCGGGAAGAGGACGATGCCGAGGACGTGGGCTCCCCGCCGGCGAGCCACGATGCAGTGTGCGATCTCGTGGACCACGACGGACGTGAACAGGGCCACGATCCAGACGAGCCCGACGACGACGGACTTCGCTCCGCTGCTCCCATCGACGGCCGCCACCAGGGCGATGAGGAGGAAGAAGGTCCAATGGAGGCGGAGGGGAATCCCCGCCACGCGACCCAACGGGACACTGTGCCCGTGGCCGGCGGAGGGGGTATGCGGACTCCTCCGTTCGGACCGGTCCGTCGCCCACCGCGTCCGCTGCCGATCCGGATCCCTGCTCGTCATGCTGTCAAGCGTGCCCGGTTCCTGCCCGTCCGGCTAGGGCCGAATGTCACCCTGTCCTGACCACGGGTTGGTCAGTACCGCTGCTCCGTTGACCCGGTCGTGGGCCAGGTCGGCGAGCGCTCGATCGGCCCGATCGAGCGGGTATGTCTGGTTCGTGACCTGGATGTGGATGCGAGCGGCGGCCTCGAGGAACTCGTTTCCATCGTCGCGGGTGTTTGCCGTCACGCTGCAGAGCCCTCGCTCCTCGAAGAGGTACCGCTCGTAGTCGAGTGTGGGGATGTCGGTCAGGTGGATGCCGGCGATGGCGAGCGTCCCGCCGCGATCCAGCGCACGCAGGGCGGGCAGTACCAGGTCTCCCACCGGGGCGAAGAGGATGGCTGCATCGAGTGGTTCGGGTGGAGGGTCGTCGGCACCGAGTGCGCTGGCCGCCCCGAGCTCGAGCGCCAGCGACCGGGCCTCGGGTGCCCGGGTCATCACATGGACCGTGGCTCCCTCGGCCAGGGCGATCTGTGCCGTGAGGTGGGCCGACCCGCCGAATCCGTAGATCCCGAGACGGCCGCCCGGTGGCAGTCGTGACCGACGGAGGGCGCGGTAGCCGATGATGCCGGCGCAGAGCAAGGGCGCTGCTTCTTCGTCGCTGAAGGCATCGGGGACCTGGTAGGCGTACCGTTCGTCGACCACGACGTACTCGGCGTAGCCCCCGTCGACATCCCACCCCGTGAACAGGGGAGCGCTGCAGAGGTTCTCCCGTCCGACGATGCAGTACCTGCAGACTCCACAGGTATGCGCCAGCCACGGTACGCCCACCCGCGCTCCGATCGTGAACCGGGTGCAGTCCACTCCGAGCCGGTCGACGAGGCCGACCACTTCATGACCCGGCACGACCTGCGGGTGCTTGGGAGCGAGGTCTCCCTCGACAAGGTGGAGATCGGTGCGGCACACACCGCACACGCGTACATGGATTCGCACCTGACCCGGTCCGGGGTTGGGAATGGGACGGTCGACCTGCCGCAAGGGCCGGGAGTCGATGGGCCCCGGCGAGCCCACGACCCACGCCCTCATCAACTCGGTGGTCAAGACCGGTCCCGCACCACCAGCACGGGACAATGACCGTTGGTCACGCAGTGCTCGCTCACCGACCCTAGGAGCATTCCGGTGAACTCGCCGTGTCCACGACTGCCCACGACGAGTAGATCCGCGCCGTGGGAGGCCTTCACCAGCAGGGGGGCGGGGTGACCCTCGATGACGGTCCCTTGGACTGACACCCCGGGGTGAGCTTCGCGAACCGGAGCCAGGGCCTTGTGGAGGGTCGTCTCGCAATCGTGGGCCGGGTCGAAGCCGCTGGGCACGGGCGAAAAACCGATGCCGATCGGCCACTCCCATGTCATCAGCACCTCCAGAGCGGCTCCGGTCAGCACCGCCTGGTCAGCTGCCCATTCGAGGGCGGCCAGCGAGGATGGGGAACCGTCGATGCCCACGACGATCCGGTGGGCGCTCTCGGTGCGGGTGGTGGTCATGACTTTCTCCTTTGTATCTGTATCGGTCTCTAGTGCGTCGGAATCTGTGCCCGGATTGACAGCCCGCCTGTCCTCGGACTGCCCCCCTCGATCGTCGGCATCGTCGGATCCGTGGTGACCCACCACGACCACTGGGCAGCGGGCCCGATGCACGCACCTTCGGCTGACGGAACCGAGTAGCAGGCTGCGGAACCCGCCTCGTCCCCGAGAACCGACGACGAGGAGATCCGCCGGTGCACTCTCCTCGATGAGGAAACCCCCTGGGGAACCCGCGAAGGTCTTGGTAATGATGTCGATGCTCGGAGCGACTCTCTCCACCCGTGCCGTCGCCTGGTCGATGTCGTTCTGCATACCCCGTTCTACTTCCGATGGGTTCAAGAATCCATAGCCCTGACCGAAGGTGGTGACGATCTCGAGCACGGCCCCGGTCAGCTGAGCCTGGGTAGCCGCCCAGTCGACGGCGGCCATGGCATCTCTGGATCCATCGACACCGACGACGACCCGATGTCGGGTGTCGGTGCCACTCGTGTCCCCTTCGGTCTCGCTTCCCATCGTGACCACCTAGGAGCGTGGGTCAGAACCCACAATTGACGGAGTAGGCCTCTGACTCGCGATTCGCCGGCGGATCGGCAAGAATTCTGGGTATGGCCACCAACCCCGCTGTTGAGGTGTTCTTCGAGGTGGAGGAGGTGGATCCTCCTGAACGGGTAGCTCGACCGGCGGGAGCATCTCGGACCTTCCGTGACTATGACCAGCACCAGTCGTTCCTTCTCCCCCCGTCCCTCGACGACTGGCTGCCCAAGGACCACACCGCCCGGTTCATCTCCGAAGCGGTGGACGAGATGCTCGACCTCTCTTCGGTCTACGCCTCCTATGAGCGGTCCGACGGCGCCCCTCCCTACGACCCGAAGATGATGCTGAAGCTGTTGCTCTACGCGTACTCGACCGGGGTGACGTCGTCTCGGGAGATCGAGCGGCGCTGCCAGGTGGACGTGGCCTTCCGGTGGCTGAGCGCCAACACCGCGCCGGACTACCGGTCGATCTCCCGGTTCCGGCGGCGTCACCTGCTGGCGCTCGACGACCTGTTCATCCAGGTGCTGACCCTCTGCGCCGAGGCCGGGTTGGTCAGTCTCGGCCGGG
>Ga0307373_10010498_pt1 | contig 13605 bp, 10 predicted proteins | sample OX2MG_FD_202534 | JGI IMG/M metagenome (GOLD analysis project Ga0307373, IMG submission 202534) | Soil microbial communities from Risofladan, Vaasa, Finland - OX-2 | ecosystem: Environmental > Terrestrial > Soil > Coastal area > Acid sulfate soil | place: Finland: Risofladan, Vaasa | collected... | reverse complement strand
TACGCTGTCGAGCGGGAGCTTGATGACATCGCGGCGCTCATCGCCGAAGCCGGTGGCGCGGCATGTGTGTACGGCCACTCGTCGGGCGCTGTGCTGGCGCTGGATGCGGCGGCGCACGGCCTGGCCATCACCAAACTGGCGCTGTACGAGCCGCCGTTCATTGTGGACGACAGCCGTCCGCCCATCCCTGGCGACTTTGTGTCGCATCTCAACGAGCTGATCGCGGCGGGGCAGCGCGGCGACGCGGCGGCGTACTTCTTGACGACGGGGCCGGGCGTACCCGCCGAAGTCATCACCCAGATGCGCGGCGACCCCTCATGGGCGATGTTCGAGGCGCTGGCTCCCACCCTGCGCTATGACGCGGCCATCACGGCGCCAACGATGGTGGGCGCGCCACTGCCGACCGAGCGCTGGGCCACCGTCACCATCCCCACGCTGGTGATGGACGGCGGCGCCAGCCCGGCCTATATGCGCAACGGTGTGGCGGCGCTGGGGCGCGTCCTCCCCAACGCCACATATCGCACGCTCGAAGGCCAGGATCACGGCGTTGCGCCGGAGGCCATCGCGCCCATATTAGCCGCGTTCTTCGCCGAGTGAGACGACACTCTGGCGTACCGCTGGGCTCCCGCCCGGCGCGTTACAGGAGGAGCAGGCGCGTCGGGCCGACGTCCGGCGGTACGGCGATCCGCCCAACACGCGCCGGTCGGGAGCCCAGCGGTACGCCAGAGCGTCCACATCCTCCCGCGAATTCGTGTACAATGCCGATACGCGCCGATCCCCATCGGCGCGTATCGGTGTGAGTGATACGAAGCGCATAGAGGAGGCGGCGATGCCACGCGAGAAGCGCGATCGGCAGGTGGACGGCCAGATGGACCAGCGGCCCAACCAGCATGGCGCCGCGACCGACAAGGTAGCAGGCGACCCGCACGACTACGCGCCCGGCGGCGCCCACGACGACCTGCGCGCCGACATTATGCGGCGGCGGGCGGGGCTGGTGGCGCTGCGACGGTGGTTTCACCAGCGCCCGGAGTTGTCGTTTGAGGAGCATGCGACGGCGGCGACCATCGCCGACCATCTGCGGCGCGCGGGGCTGGATGTGCAGGAAGGCGTCGGCGAGACAGGCGTGGTGGGACTGCTGCGAGGGACGAAGACGGGCGCCGGATCGGATGGATCGGAGCGCACGCTGCTGGTGCGGGCGGACATCGACGCGCTACCCATCGCCGAGGCCAATGACGTTCCCTACCGTTCGCAGGCGCCCGGCGTGATGCACGCCTGCGGCCACGACGGGCATATCGCCATCGCGCTGACGCTGGCCGAGTTGCTCGCCGCCCGCCGCGATCAGTTGCAGGGGACGGTGAAGTTTGCCTTCCAGCCCGCTGAGGAACGCATCGGCGGCGCCGACAAGATGATTGCCGATGGTGTGCTGGAGGACCCACACGTAGACGCGGTGATTGGCCTGCACCTGTGGACGCCAGTCCCGGTGGGCGAGGTCTCAGTGGCGGCGGGCGCCGTCTTCTCCAGCGCGGACGAGCTGTTCGTGCGAGTGCGGGGGCGCGGGGGGCATGGCGCGATGCCTCAACTGGCGGTGGACCCCATCGTCGTCGCCGCCGAGATCGTCGTCGCCATGCAGACGTTGGTGAGCCGCGAGATCTCGCCATTTCATCCCGCCGTCGTCACCATCGGCTCCATCCACGGTGGCGAGGCGTTCAACATCATCGCCGACACGGTGGAGATGCGGGGGACGCTACGGGCGTATGACCCCGCCGACCGCGAGCTGCTGCGGCGACGCATCGGCGAGGTCGCGCGGTTCGTCGCCGAGGGCATGCGCGCTGACGTGGACTACGAGATACGGCGCGGCTGTGGGGCCTGCATCAACGACGAGGCGATGGCCGCGCTGACCCGCCGCGCCGCCGAGGCGACCGTCGGCGCGGGCGGCGTCCCCGGTGGCGACCAGCGGCAGGCAGCGAGCGACGATATGGCCTCGTTCCTGAACGCGCGCCCCGGCTGTTACTTCTTCGTCGGCGCCAGCAACGCGGCGCGCGGAATCACCGCGCCCCACCACAGCGCCCGCTTTGATATGGACGAAGATGCGCTGCCCATCGGCCTGGAAACGCTGGCCCGCGCGACGCTGGAGTATCTGGTCTAGAAAGCCAATGGGGCAAAAAGGGGATGAGACTTGCAAAGGGGCAGATGGTGATGGTACACTTGCGGTGAGATGGAACATTTGTTCAGTCGCAGTTCATTAGGGAGAAGCTATGAAGTATCTACTCACCTCAGGCGGCGTCATAAACGCTAGCATTCGAAGTGCACTGGACGAACTGCTGGGCAAGACGATTGCCGAGTCCAGCGCTCTCTACATTCCCACGGCGCTGTGGCCCAAGTCCATTGGTCCACTCATGGTCGCCAGAGGTATCCGGGGAGAGCACGGCGGCTCCATGTGCGCATTAGGGTGGAAGTCGCTTGGCGTCCTGGAGCTTACTGCGTTGCCCAGTGTCCAATCAGACTATTGGGTGTCGCTGGTCCGTGAGACGGATGCCTTACTGGTGGAAGGCGGCGACGCCCTGTATCTCTGCCACTGGATGCGAGAGTCCGGGCTGGCGAACCTGTTGCCGTCGTTGCGCCCCGAGGCAGTCTACGTGGGACTGAGCGCCGGGAGCATGGTGATGACGCCCAGGATCGGAGAGGAATTCGTCGGCTGGCAGCCATCCACTGGTGGCGACGAAACCCTGGGACTGGTTGACTTTTCGATTTTTCCGCATCTCGATTACCCTACTTTCCCAGAAAATACTCTGGCCCACGCAGAAATATGGGCCGCCAAGTTACAGGCTCCGGGGTACGCCATCGATGATCAGACCGCCATCAAAGTGGTTGACGGCGCCGTGGAAGTCGTCTCCGAGGGGCACTGGAAGCTGTTTACGTCTTAATCCGCTGGTGTGGCCGGAAGCAGTTTGTGCTCCCGTATGGTTGAACCAAACTGCCGCGCGCTACCTCGTACTTAGACCTCACGCTGATCTTTTAGGAGAGCTACTCATGCCCACACGCGCAGAGATTCTGGAGACACTTGAGGCGTCGCAGACGCAGGTCCTGGCGTTTTTTCAAGGGCTGAGTCCGGAAGACCTGGAGCGCCCGGCAACGGCGAGTGACGCTCCAGGAGCAGCTCCTTGGCGCGCCAAGGATCATTTTGCTCACCTGGCGCAAAGCGAGCGCAACATCCAGCGCTTGTTGCGCAGTGTACTCGTCGGCGAGACGCGAGACACGCTCTTACGCCTTCAATATCCGGAGGGCATGGCGCTGCCGAGCATTCTGGGCGATTGGGACGCGCTGACCCCAGAGGAACAGGAGCGGCTGGAGATAGCCGTCGCCAGCGTCAATCAAGCCGCTGTGAACATGCGCCACGACGACACGATAGAGACGCTGACAGCGGATTACCTGGCGGCGCGGCAGGATACGTTGGACCTCGTGCAACAGTTCACCGATGATCAACTGGCCGCTTCGGCGCCCACCGTCGTTGGCGCCCAGGCCGTCGGCGGCTTGTTCGCTGGGAGAGCGGGGCATGCGACTGAGCACCTGACCGCGATTGAGGAAGGATGGCGTCAGGGCGTGTAGAACGACACTGGCATGAGCAGAGGCACAGAGACGAGTAACCTACAGGCAGTTTCGAAAGTCGCTGCGGCCAGCGTCTAGACTCTACTCAAGCGGGCAGTGGAGAGCGTTGGCCCTGCATTGACGAGGAGGGGCATCATGAAGTATTTGCTTACCTCGGCTGGTATCAAAAACACCAGCATCCACAACGCGCTGGTTGAACTGCTGGGCAAACCGATCGCCGAGTCCAGCGCCCTCTTTATTCCCACCGCGATCTACCCCTTCCCTGGCGGCGCTGGCATGGCATGGCGGGCGATCTGCGGAAAAGCCGAGAGCCCCTTGTGCGGATTGGGGTGGAAGTCGTTGGGCGTGCTGGAGCTGACTGCGCTGCCCAGCATCGCTGACGAAGCGTGGATCCCCACGGTCCAGGAGACGGACGCGCTGCTGGTGTGGGGCGGCGATCCCCTGTATCTGAGCCACTGGATGCGACAGTCGGGACTGGCAGACCTGCTGCCGTCGCTGCGGCGCGAGACGGTCTACGTGGGGGTGAGCGCGGGGAGCATGGCGACGGCCACCACCTTCGGCGAGACCTACCTTGAGCCGCCCAGGAGCAGCGGTGAGGCGCTCACATCGGAAGACATCGTGTTCGCCACCCCCCAGGGAAACGTCAGCAGGCTCTTGGTCACGGCTCAGGGAGTGGGACTGGTTGACTTTGCGTTGATTCCGCACCTGGATCACGAGGATCACCCGGACGCTTCCCTGGCCAACGCAGAAAAGTGGGCCGCGAGGCTCCCGGCGCCAACGTACGCGATCGACGATCAGACCGCGTTGAAGGTGACCGACGGCGCCGTCGAGGTTATCTCCGAGGGGCACTGGAAGCTGTTTACGCCCTAGCGCCCCTCGCATCGCCCTCGTTTCACCGCAGCTCGATAGGTCGTGCGACGCCGTCCACTGACATGTGCGGCTTATTCGCTTCGGGCGTAGCGCATGTACACCACGCCAGATGGGATGGGCGTGGCTTCGACCAGCGTCAGCTTGGCGGTGTTGATGCCGTTTGCAAACAACTTCTTGCCGCCGCCAAGCACGATCGGGTAGACATGCAGCATATAGCCGTCGATCAAATCGTGTTCGGCGAGGGTGTGAATCAACACGCTGCTGCCATCCATGAGGATGTTCTTGCCGGGCTGGGCTTTCAGCGCGCGCACCTCTTCGACAACATTGCTGCTGATCAAGGTTGAGTTACGCCAGGCGGAAGCCGAGGTCAACGTGGTGGAGACCACATACTTCTGTATGTTGTTCATCGTGTCGCCAAACGGATCACCGGCAGGCAGCAGGTCAAATGCGCCGCCGTGGGTTTGCCAGGTTCTGCGCCCCAGCAGCAGGGCGTCGCTCTCGGTCATGGCCTGAAAGAAGTGGGCGCCGATCTCGTCGTGCCAATAGGGGTGTGTCCACCCGCCATGAGTGAAGCCGCCCTCGGTATCCTCGTCCGCGCCTCCGGGCGCCTGGATCACACCATCCAACGAGATAAACTCGGCGACAATGATGTTGCGCATGGGGTGTACCTTTCTTGCGCTGTGAAGGAGCGTCTCGTCCTTCCATCCGAAGGATACGATGCTAGTGGGTTTGTGAAAAGGGCCATTCTCCACCGACCATTAGAGGCCATTATGCCATTCTCTCGATGGGCGCAGAAGCGGTAAGTCGGGCGTGTCGCTCACGACTTGAAGATGCTGAACGGCGCGTTGTCGCGGGCGAGCGGGGCCGTCGCGCGTTCGCGGTCGGCGACGGCGTCGTCGGCGAAGTAGCGACGCCACTCGTCGGGGGCGTCTTTGCTCTCGCCGCCGTGCGGGGTGACGCGCGGACGCACGCGGCAGATCACCGGCGTGTTGACGGCGGCGCCAGAAATGATCGCCTGCCCCTTGGAGAGCGCGGGCAGGTTTTCGAGCAGTTCACGCCCCACCCCTTCGACGGCGGCGGCCACGCTCTGCTGGTCCACCACGTTGACGATGCGCATGATGCACTGTGTCAGACATTGGCTCAGCACGTCGGCGTCCAGCTTGCCGGGGCGCTGGCTGATCAGCCCGACGCCGATGCCAAACTTGCGCCCCTCCGCCAGCACCTGCTTGAGGATATTGGTCGTCACCACCTCGCCCCCGTGCGGCGCAAAGTGGTGCGCTTCCTCGATCAGTACAAATGCGGGATAGGGCAGATGGCGTTCGTCTCCCTCGTGAACCTTGCCGCGCTCGGTATCCATACGCGCCCGGTAGATGCGCCGCAGCAGCGTCGCCACGATCACCTGCTGGTCGCGCTCGTCCACTTCGTTGATTTGGAGTACCGTGCATTGTCCTGGCCGCAAAATCTCGCGCAGATCGAGGTGGCTGTGGGGATCGAAGACCATGTTGTTCTCGCCAAAGCGTTCGTCAATCTTCCAGTGCAGCGCGGCGACGGTGCTGTTGCCGCTGTCGTCGCCGCTCTCCTCGTTCTTGTCGCGCGCCACGTCGCTGACTGCGCGCTTCAGTTCCTCCGCCGTCCACGGCTGCCCATGCTTGGCGCGGCGCAGGGCGTCGTAAGCGCGTCCCAGGAAATGGTGCTGCTTATCGGTCATGTTGGGCAGCAGGTAGCGCAGGTCGCCAAGCTCCAACGTCGCCAGCCGCACCTTCACCTGATCATGGTGGTAGATGCGCGTCTCGGCGTGGTAGCGGGGTCGTCGCGCCGCCAGCCTGCCGTTGGCCCCTGACGCGCTATCGCCCTCGCCAAACTCATCATGGTTGGCGAGTTCTTGCAGGGTCGAGTATTCGCCGTGGGGATCGATCACCAGCACGGCGGCGCGGTTATACGCGCGCATCATCTCTTCGATGATCACACTGGCGAGATAGCTCTTGCCTGCGCCGGTGCTGGCGATGATGGCCAGATGCGTGCTGACGACATCCTTCACGTCGAGTACGATGGGGACCGCGCCGGTGGGGCGGGTCAGCAGTGAGCCAATGAATGCGCTGCCCTGCGCGCCCGCCGTCTTGCGCGAGAGCACGCCGCTCAGCCACACGTCGTCGGCCAGGTAGATCGGCGTGCCGGAACTGGGGGGAATCCACGGGTTGACGAAGGAGCCGAGCGTAGTGTCGTAGTAGCCCATGATGGCGACGTGTAGCTCGAACAGATCGCTGGTCCGCTGGTCGTAGCCCACCAGCGCGGCCACCTCGGCAGGCGAGACACCTGGCTCTGATAGAAACGTATCGGGGAAGAGTTGCACCGGGTCGCGCCGCAGGATGCGCCCCAGCACCCGTCGCGCCCCGCGCCCCGCCAGCCGCAGGCCCGCGCCGCCGTTGCCGCCCGTCGCGTCCGCACGGCTCGGCGCGCCCCCCGCGCCAGCGAGGGCGCCGTTCGTCGCGTCGTCCTCCAACTCGTAGTAGACGTACTCGCCGTTCTTCAGCAGCCGGTCGTCGTCGCGCGAGATGAACATATATTCGTGGATCGTCTCGCCGGGACCTTTGGTGATGCCCACCGGCGCGGCGGGGATGGCCGGCTGCGACGCCTGTCTCATCTCGCGCATAACGGGTGCTCCTTCTGTGTGGCTGGCCGACCTACCCTGCCGTGACGACCTTGAGCCGCCAGGCGAAGTTGCGTTTGACGATGGAGAGCAACGCGGCGTTCTCCGGGAAGATGCGTTCCAGCCTCTCGATGGTGCGCAGGATGGCCATTGGCAGCAATGGATTGTCTTGCGCGATGGCGTGGGGCAAGTAGCCCATGTGCAGGTAGGGTTTGGTGGCGCCAGCGCCTGGGTCGGCGAAGAAGTGGAAGGCGCGTAGCTCGCTTTCCGTCACGGTGGAGACGACCGCGCCCAGGTCGGGGGCCAGTGGTGGCACGCCATGACTGACGGCGCGCACGGCGGCGCCTGCGCCGGTTGCGTCTGCCGCGCCATCCAGGTCGGCGTTGGCGCCAGCCATCACGCCGAGCAGCAGGATCGAGACCAGCACGGCGCGCTCGGTGAGGTAGTCGGGCGAGAAGAGTGTCACCTGGTCGTCGTTGGAGAGGCGTGGCCCCAATGCGCCAAACGCGGGATTCAGCAGGATGGTGTCGTAGATCAGCCCGATGGCCCACGCCGATGTGGTATCGCCAGCCTCTTCTGTCCAGCCCGGCGCCTGCGCATCGGCGGCGCGTGGGGCTTCCAGCGCATCGGCGCCGATGGGCGCGCCCATGCCCAGTTGCGGCGGGTCGGCGCGCAGGGGGACGCGCACAAAGGCGCCAAACGCATAGTCGGTGGGGGCAGGCGGACGGGCAATCTCGCCTGCGCCGAAGACCTGGCAGGTATAGCGCACATGCGATTCCGAGCGCACGATCTTGCCCAGGTTGGCCCTGGCCGGTTGTCCGACGCCGATGTTCGCCACGCGCGTATCGGCCTGCCTGCGCGTTGGCGGGACCGCCCCGCCGCCAGTTCTCGCTGCCCCTGGCGTATCCATCTTCATCGCCTTCCGCTGTGCGTCTCCGCGCATTGCTTCTCTTTGCGAGTATATCATGCAGGCGCGCGTCGTGAAGTGGAGCCGCCCATTTGCGCTACGGCGCCGTCTCACAATCGTCGGCGGCTCTTGCTGATGGCCTTGCGCGAGAATGTGAAGCTCAGCCCTTCGCGGGCGGCGAACTCCTGGAAGAGCGCATAGAATTGGGCGCGGTCGGGCGCGGAGATGACGGCCACGGCGTCCGCCGCCTCGATGCAGTACGGATAGCCGCCGCCGACGATCGCCTCGGCGCGCAGCGTATCCATCACCAGGTCGAGCAGCCCGTCATCCAGCAGCCAGCGCGGGAACTCGATGCGCGCAGGGGGACGGTCCAGCGCGGTCTGGATGTAGACGAAGGCGACCTCAGTGGCGGGGTCAGCTTCCGCGCCCTGGCCCAGTCGCGCCAGATCGTAGCGTGCGGAGAGAAACGCGGGCGTGCGGTCGCCCCAGCCCAGCCGCCCATGCCACAGCAGCGCGTCGCGTAGCCCACGTGAGTTGGGTGGCGTCGGCGCCACGCCATTCGCGTCGGGCGCAACAGGTGTCATCAGCGCGCCGACCATCGTCAGGATGTCGCGCGCATAGCTGGTGTCGATGTAGCCGATGACGGGGATGCGATACTCCGCCGAGGCCGCCAGCAATCGCCGGGACGCGCGCACGTAGCGGTCACGATATGCGGGCGGCGCTTTGAGCGCAAACGATGGTATCAGGCTGCCGTCGTAGAAGGCGACGACGAGACCCAACCCCCTGGCCCCCTTCCCATACCTATGGGAAGGGGAGATGGCTGGGTTGGTGGGGGATGGGGAAGGGTTTGGTGTGGTGAGGCTGGGGGGATTGGCTGGGGCGGCGTGGATTTGCATGCGGTCGACGATCAGGTCGATTTCGAGTTCGTAGCGGCGCAGGTGGGTGATGCGTTCGGAGTAGCCGAAGTCTTCGCCGGTACGCGCATCCGCGGTGTCTGACTCACCGCTCTCCAGATCGTCGGGGGCGAGCAGCGTGACGACGGCGTCCTTGACGTAGGGCGCGGGTGGCTGGTGGGGGTTCTCGAAGAGGCCGACCTGCACCAGCGCCAGCGGCACGGAGGCGTCGCGCCAGGGCGGGAGTTGGCTGCCATCTACGGCGAAGGTGGTGACGCCGCGCAGGATTTCGGCCCAGGCGCGGGCCTCCTCGTGGTGGGCGAAGGAGCGGCCAAACGGTAGGATGGGCAGCCCCGCTGGTGTGAACTGTGCCCCCGCATCCGTCGCCAGCCAGGCGTCGTATTCGACTGTAGGGCGTGCGCCAACGGAGGTGGCCACGTCGCAGCCAGCGGACGCCAGCCCGGCCAGCCCGGCGTCGAGCGCGGCGGCGCAGGGGTAGCGCGCGGCCAACGCGGACAGTGCGGCGCGATACGCGCCCAACCCCTCGCCATGCCGACTCTGGTACGCGGCAAACTGGTCGCGTTTGCGCGCCAACTCGTCCAGCGCCTTCTGTGTGTAGAGCATCGGTCATCCCTCTTCGCTTGGCTAGCGATCAACCATCATAGCTGTATGGTATCACCTGGCGCCCTACGTCCTGCCAGCAGTACGACGCCACCTATGCGACGCTGCCGACGGTGGGGGCCAATGCGCTCACCCAGACCAGCGATCTGGGCTATGGCGCGGCGACCAGCGCGGCGGGCGGCTATGGGCTGTGGCCGCTGACCACGACCGACATCGCGGGCCAGACGACTTCCTACACCTACGACCCGTTGGGACGCCCGACCAGCCAGGCGTTGCCCGGCGAGCGTAGCGGCGAGACCACCAGCGCGACGGCCCATACCGTCTGGTGTGGAACGAGCATGACGGCGCAGGCTCCCTGCATCAAGGTGGACACCACGCAGCGGCTGGATAGCGTGACCACCGTGCTGCGTCGGTCGTTCTACGACGGCTGGGGACATCTGATCGAGACGCGCGACCAGGCGCCCGCTGGCCAGGATGTGGTGCAGTACACCGCCTACAATGCGCAGGGGCAGGTCACCTTCACCAGCGACCCGTACTTCGTGACGGCGTATGCAGGCAGGCCGAGCGCGGGCGCGTTCAGCTCACCGGATCAGTCGCAGGCGGGCATGCAAGCCTACATCTACGATGGGCTGGGACGTCTACTCAGCAGCAAGAATGCGCTCTCGCAGCCCACCACCACCAGCTACACCGTCGGCTGCGGCGACATCCTCCACGACAGCGACTGCTACGAGATCACGGCGACCGTCGATGCGCTGGGCCACAAATCGGCCAGCTTCACCGATGCGCTGGGGCGTGAGGATCATACTGAGTCGTTTACGGGCAACAGTCCAAGAAAACCAGTCTCCGCCTGTAACGGCAAGCCCCCTGTATGGCTTGGCTTATCCATTATTCACATTATCTGAGTAGCGCAGCCTCCTGGGCGTCTCGTATATCCAAGTTCAGGAACTGCAGTTCGAACGTTTTGCGCCCGCGGTCACGCGGTTGAACGGCAAGTAGCAACAGAACGCTGCTATTCGAGGTGAGTCGGCGCCTCAGGAGTTGGCAGGATTGCGTTGCACGCCCGCAGCACCATCAAAGCCGACAATGGCTCACGCGCCCAGATCGCTTCCTCGATGGCGCCAGGGATGATTCGTTGCGTGATGTCCGAATAGGTGTAACGATGGGGGGGTGAACCATAGCCCGGCAAAGGACGAGCTGCCGTCGCGTTCACCATGCGCGCAATGTCTTCTCGGCTGAACAGGAGTCCGTGGAGTACCCGCGTGAAGACCTGCGTACGCTGCTCCTCGCTGGGGCGGTCAAAATGGTAGGTTGCCACCGCGCGTCGTACAATGGCTGCGTCGAGCGTCTGCGCGAGATTGGTCGCAAACACCACGGCCATCGGCTTGCCACGCAATTTATCGATACACTGGATCAGTGCGTTTACCCCAGCGTCATCTTCGTGATGGGTTTGGCGTCCGCCACGCGCCTGCGCCAACGAATCCGCTTCATCGATCAAGATCATGACCGGGAGTTGTTCATGCTCGTGCAGGCGGGTGGCCTCGCCGAAGGCGCGCGCGATATTTTTGGTGAGTTCGCCGACATGGCCACCACCGCGCAACTGCGCGTTCATGACGACCAGCGCCAGCTCCATGTTGTTCAGCGAGGTCGCTAGCACATGTCCGATGCTTCGTGCCAGGGCCGTCTTCCCCGAACCAACCTGGCCTTCTAAGATGACGAGCGGATACCGGTCGGCGATGATCTGGGTCAATTCCTGTGGCGGGCGTGCGCCATAGGCGTTTTGCGCCCAGGTCCCCATTGTTCCAGGTTGCAACAACAAGGTGAGCTTGCGGAACATATCCTGCTGGATCGCGTCGAGGCCCACCAACGAGGCGTAGATCTGGCCCATGCGCGGATTGGGATAGTGGATGACCTCGGCGATGAACGCCGACACGTCCTGCCCCTCGTCCGGTTTGCGGGCTTGATATTGGGTGAAGATCGTCGTCGTAGGCGCCACGACATTGGCGGTCACAGGCAGCAGGTTGACGAGACGCGCCTGCACCGTATAGTCCTGAATCTGCAGTAGCATCTCCCGCCCCACGCGCACGCGCTCGCCGGGCTGAAGACGGACCGAGATCGCCGCGCGCACCTCTGGGGCAAGCCCCGTATAGAACGCCTCCTCGGAGGCGTCTTCGTCAACGCCACGGTACTGCCACAATGCCTCGCGCGCAGGCGTTGTGGTAGCTGGTGGTTGCCCTCCCGGTTGCCCCATAGAATCACCCCCTTTGCTTTCCCTACGTGAAGCTGGCGCCATCATCACCTGGCGGCGCTAGCTTCACGCCCGGGATGCGTACAGCGTCAGTGCGACACCGATTGTTGCGGCGCGACGTATCCGGTCTCTTCCTGCGCACGCTGACGCTCGCTTGTGGTTGTCGTGACCGACCTCGTCGCCGCCGCCACGACTTTGTCGCCAGTGTTCGCCGTGATGTCCTGGTCGTCGAGAGTGACGGTGACATCGTCAAACGCATCCAGCGCGACATGGTAGTAGCCGAGATCGCCTTTGCGCCCGTCGAGTTGCACGACGCCGCCCACCGAGGTCTCGTGAATGTCGTACTGCATGTCGGTGAGCGCCTGGCGCACCCCCTCGACCACCTGCGCCTGCCGTTTGTTGACATCGAACGCTGGCAATGGCGCTGCGGACAGGTCTTGTGCGCTCAGCGTAGACAGGTTTTTCTCATTCAACCAGCCTGGGTTCACCAGCACGATCCCCTTGCGCCGCAACGCCTCGAAAATCTTCTGCGCGTCTTTCTGGCAGGCCGCCCCAACGTAGCCGCTGAAGTCGTAGCCAATCTGCCCGTTGGCCAATAGCGTAAACGTCACCAGTTTGTCGTCGTGTCCCTGGCCGACGGGCGCGTCATTGCGTAGCCCCGTCACGCGATAGACGCCTTCATCCACCTCGACCACCGTCGGAGCCTGGCTTGCCCCAGTGTCGGCGCCAAAGCCTTCTTCGGCGAGGGTCGCCGCTATGACGTCGGCCACCGCATGTTGTTGGCGCGTATTGATGGCGGCAAAGAGGGTGTTCTTCAGGTCGTCGGCCTGCGCATCTAGCGCGGCCAGGGTGGCGCCATCGCTCGACGCCACCAGCTGGCTCAGCCGAGTGGCCTTCTGCGCATAGTCCTCCGCGACTGCCGCTACGAGTGTGTGCGTCTGTGCGGCCTCGTCGGCCAACGTAGCCAGCGCCTTCAATTTGGCCTGCGTCTGCGAGCGTCGCATGAGCGCGGCGCTCTGTGATGTGGCGTTCGTGCGGATGATCGCCTGTGCCTGGTTCATCACCTCTGGGAGCAGTTCACGCGCGTTCTCCAGCGCCAGATTGGGGTCGGCGGCGAGGCGTCCCCGGGCGATGTCCACCTCGCGCGCGAGGGCGTCGAGCCGTTGCAGTTGCGCCGTGAGCGTGGGCGACTGCCCCTGGCCGGTTTGGGCGAGGGCGCGCACGGCGTCGATCTGCGTCTGCGCCTGGATGAGCAACCCAGTCGCCTCTTGACGCTTCCCTATGAGCAAGGTATCGGTTACGGTGATCTGCGCCCAGGCGGCGTCGAGCGCTGTGTTCACCCGGACAATGGCGGCGGCGTCGCCTTGCAGGGCGCTGGTCGCCTGGGCGATGACCGCCGCAGGCAGACCGGCCTGCTTCGCGGCCTCGATGCGCGCCTCTAGCTGGATGCGTGGCAATGCCAGGCGCGCGGCCTCTTCAAAGGCGCGCGCCAGTTGCGGATCGTTCGCCGCCGCCTGCGCGTCGCGCGCCGCCTGCGCCCGTATTCCCTGCATGGCCGCCTGCAAATCGGCGTCGCTTTGCCTGCCATTCCCGCCGACGGGACCAGCGCGCATTTGCTGAGCGCCCAAGCGTTGCATGGCCATGCTGACAAAGGCCGCCTGACTCTGTGCGCTCTGTTCCGCAGCCAGCCGCGCCGCCTCGGGCGCTTGCGCCCAGGAATCCACCGCCGCCTTATAGTTCTCTTGCAGCTTCTCGCCGCACCAGGCGACGCCCTGCGCCGCCAGCATGACTCCGCCCGCGACAACCGCTGCGGCGC
>Ga0307373_10010497_pt1 | contig 13605 bp, 10 predicted proteins | sample OX2MG_FD_202534 | JGI IMG/M metagenome (GOLD analysis project Ga0307373, IMG submission 202534) | Soil microbial communities from Risofladan, Vaasa, Finland - OX-2 | ecosystem: Environmental > Terrestrial > Soil > Coastal area > Acid sulfate soil | place: Finland: Risofladan, Vaasa | collected... | reverse complement strand
CGGCGCGCATGTCGGCGAACTCGGTCTCGCCCTTGCCGTCCGGCCCGGGCGCCGGCACCCGGTGCGCATAGAGCATCGACAGCGCCGCCGGCACCCGGCGAAACGACCCGTCGGTGTGCCACAGCCGGTTGCCGAGCTGGTCGAAGCGCCGCGGGTCGTCGCGCTCGCGCACCCGTTGCTCGGCATCGAGGTTGGAGATGTCGGCGATCTCCGCCCGCAGGCGGCGCCGCACATCGGCGCGCCCGCTGCGCGGGATTTCGAGCTCGCCGAAATTTCGCGCAAACGCCATCTGGCGCTCGTCGTCGAGAGCCTGGCCGCGAAATACCAGCACCGCATAGCGGTCGATCGCGTCGTTGAGCGCCGCGACCGTCTCATTGTCGAGCGGCCGGCCGATGTCGATCCCCCGCACCTCGCCGACGAACAGCGGGTGCAGCTGCCGCACCGAAATCGCCATCCGATCCTCCTTCGTGCGCCGGTCACTATAGCATCGCGGCGTCAACGCGCGGGTTGAGCATCGCGAAACCCTCACCCGCGCAACTCCCTGCCGCGCCCTCTCGCATCGGGTCAGGCCGCCTCGGCGAGCGCCCTGACCCCGGCGAGCGCCGCCAGCGCCAGGGCCGGCGCGCGCGGCGACAGCGGCCCGGACAGCCGCCCGTAAAGGTGAAACGTCGCGGACTGCAGCACCACGCCCATAACGACCGCGGCCGCCGCTGCCGGCTCGATCGGCGCCAGCTCGCCGGCGGCGACCGCGTCGGCGATCGTCGCCTCGACCACCCAGGCCGGGGTCGGGCTGCCTTCGGCAATCGCCGGCAGGATGTCGTGCTGTGCGATCAGCATAAAGCGAAACAGCGCAGGGTCACGGTCATAGAGGGCGCAGAAATGCGCAACCATCGCCGCGATCCGCGCCGCGAGCCCGACCCGGCTCGCGCGCAGCGCCGCCAGCCCGGCGGTGGTGCGCCGGTACGCGGCGTCGAACAGCCCCGCCGCCAGCGCCTCTTTGCTCGGATAATGGCGATAGAGCGCACCTTGCGATACCCCGGCCGCGTTCGCGATCTCGGCGATCGAGGCACCGTCGACGCCGCGCGCGGCAAACAGCGCGATCGCCGCCCGCTCTACCTTTTCCTTCGCCCCCGCCGAACGCGGCATCAGATTTGGCAATTGTGAATAAACATTCACTTATTATATGATCCACGCCGCGGCGGCAGCAACGCACATCTTTGCCGCAGCGACCGTGGCTTTATGCCGGCGGAAAGGGGCATGCGATGGACGATCTGTTCATAGTGCTGGGCCTGATCCTGGTCAGCCCGTTCGTGCTGTCGATCTGGGCGCTGGTCGCGGCCTACCGGACCCGGCGCCGTCTTGTCGAGCTGACCGAAAAGTTCCGCATGGTCGACCACCGCGTGATCCGGCTCGCCGAGGCTGTCGCTGCGGCCGGGCCGTCGCCCGCGCCGCCGCCGGCTGCCGCCGAACCCGCACCGGCACTACCTTCCGAACCGGCTGCCGCCGAAACGCCCCCGGCGACCCCGCAGCCGGAAGAACCCGCTACGCCGGCACCACCGATGCCGGACACGGTTTCAGCCGGCCCGCGACCCTCCCGGGCGTCCGGCTGGCGCTGGGAAAAGGCGCTGGCCGAAAACTGGCTGGTGTGGCTCGGCGGCGTCACGCTCGCGCTCGGCGGCGCCTTCCTCGTCAAGCTGTCGATCGATTACGGCCTGCTGGTCCCCGGCGTTCGGGTGATTCTGGCGGCGCTGCTCGGTATCGGCCTCGCCTTGGGTGCCGACCGGCTGGCCCGCCGCGAGCGCCGCGAGGAATCGGCGTCCCCCGCCGGCTCGTCCCCCGCCGGCTCGTCTTACGTCGCACAAGCGCTCGCCGCGTCCGGCGCCGCGATCCTCTTTGCCGCGATCTATGCCGCCTATCAGCTTTACGGACTGATCGGCCCGACGCTCGCCTTCCCGCTGTTGGCGCTCACCGCCGGCGCGGCGACGGCGATGTCGCTGCGTCACGGGCCGTTCGTCGCGGCGGTCGGCCTTGTCGGCGCCTATGCGGTGCCGGCGCTGGTGGTGACCGAGACGCCGCAGGCCCTGCCGCTGTTCGCCTATCTCGCGTTTGTCACCGCCGCGTCGCTGGCGCTGTTGCGCCATCGTGCGTGGTGGTGGCTGGCGTGGCTGTCGCTGGTCGGCGCGATGGTGTGGCCGCTGCTGTGGCTCGCCGAGCCGCCGGCCAACCCCGGCTTCGCGGTGGTTGCGGCCTACGTGCTGGCGCAGATCGTGCTGTTCGCCGCGTTCCGCCGCGGCATCGCGCAGATCGGCTTTCTCGCCGGGATCGCCGACCGGCCGGAAGTTCGCATCCTGACCCGCCTCGCCTTTATCGCCGCCGCGCTCGTCATGGTCGCGCTGGTTCACACCGCCGGGTTCGACACGGCGAGCCTTGCCGCTTCGTTTGCCGCTGCGGTCGCGATGCTGTGGTTCGCCTGGCGCGACCCGGCGCTCGACGACGTGATTGCGACCTCCGGCGCGCTGCTCGGCCTCGTGCTCGTAAGCTGGGAATTGCCGGTGTTCGTGCAGCAGACCGATCTCAGCATCTACGCGCGGCCGCCGGCGCAGATCGCGCATTTCCTGTCGACCGCGGTGCTCGCCGCGCTGCTGCTCGGCGGCGGGTGCTATGCGCTGCTTGGACGGGTCGCGCGGCCCGGCCGCTGGGCGGCGCTGTCGGCGGCCGCGCCGGCGGTGATCCTGTTGATCGCCTACTGGCGGCTGCACGGTTTCGCGCTCGATATCGGCTGGAGCGGCCTCGCGCTCGTGCTTGCCGCGCTCGAACTCGGCGGCGCCGCGACCGTTGCCCGCCGCCGCAACGGCGCGGTCGAGATCGAGATCGCGCTCGGCGCCTATGCGATCGGCATGCTCGGCGGCACGATCCTCGCTGCGACCTTCGCGCTCTCCAATGCCTGGCTCAGCGTCGCTCTGGCGCTCCACCTGCCGGCGATGGGCTGGGTCGAGGGCAAGGTGCGCGCCCCGGTGATCCGCTGGGCGGCCGCCGCGATCGCCGGCGCGGTGATCGTCCGGCTGGCGCTCAATCCCTATGTCCTCGACTACCCGCTGTCGCCGGCGCCGATCGTCAACTGGCTGCTCTACGGCTACGGCGTCCCGGCGCTCGCCTTCATCGTCGCGACACGGCAATTCGGCGGGCGCGCCGACGACCTGCTCGTCGGGCTACTCGAAGCCGGCAGCATCCTGTTCACGGCCGCGCTGTTGACCCTCGAACTGCGGCACCTGCTCTACGGCAGCATCGCCGCGCCCTACACCAGCACCGGCAAGGATGCGACTCAGGCGCTGCTGTGGCTGTCGCTGTCGACCTTTCTGTTGTGGCTCGGCGCGCGCCGCCGGCGCCCGGTGCTGCGTTGGGGCGGGGTCGTGCTGTTCGTCATGGCGAGCGCGCAGACCGTGATCTGGCACGCGCTGATCGACAACCCGCTGTGGAGCGGCGACGCGGTCGGACATCTCGTCGTGTTCGATGCGCTGAGCCTCGCCTTTGCGCTGCCGGCGCTGCTCTATGCGCTGATCGCGTGGCTCCGCCTCGGCCCCGCGCCGCTGCCGTTCACCGCGCGCACCCTGGCGGTGGCACTGGCCTTTCTGTGGCTCAACCTGGAGATCCGCCATGTCTTCCAGGGTGAGCATCTGAGCCTCGCCCGGGCGAGCGAGGCCGAGTGGTACACCTATTCGGCGGTGTGGCTCGCTTTTGCCGGGATCGGGCTTGCGGCCGGCCTCACCTTGCGCAGCGAGTGGCTGCGCCGCGCGGCACTGATCGGCATCGGCGTGGTCGTCGCCAAGGTGTTCCTCAGCGACATGGCACAGCTTAGCGGCGTGCTGCGGGCGCTCTCGTTCCTCGGCCTCGGCGGCGTGCTGATCGGCATCGGCTATGCCTATCGGCGCTTTCGCCCGGTGCAGGAGCCGCCAGCCGGCTAGGGCCGCTACATGAAGCTGTACGGGTCGATATCGACCTGCAGCCGGGTGCCGCCGGCGAGCTTGACCCGCGCCAGCCAGTCGCGCAGCACCGCCTGCACGTTGACCTCGCGCCGCGCCTTGAGCAGCAGCCGGCGGCGGTGCCGGCCGCGCAATATCGACAGCGGCGCCGGCGCCGGGCCCAGCACCTCGACCCCGGGCAGATGCGGGGCCGCGCGGGCCAGCGCCCGGGCTGCGAAATCGGCCGAATCGGCATCGGCTGCCGACACGATCAGCGCCGCCAGCCGGCCGAACGGCGGCAGGCCTGCCCCGCGCCGCGCCGCCGCCTCGGCTTCGAGAAACCGGTCGCGGTCGCCTCCCGCCAGCGCCTGCATCACCGGCTGCTCGGGCATATAGGTCTGGATCAGCACCCGACCCGGCCGATCCTCGCGCCCGGCGCGGCCGCCGACCTGGTGCAGCAGCTGATAGGTCCGCTCCGCCGCGCGCAGATCGCCGCCGCCGAGGCCGAGATCGCCGTCGACGACGCCGACCAGCGTCAACCGCGGGAAATGATGGCCCTTGGCGACGATCTGGGTACCGATCAGCACGTCGTAGCGGTGCGCCGCCATCGCCTCGGCCAGCTCGGCCGCGGCGCGCGGGCCCGACAGCAAATCGCTGACCATCAGTGCGACGCGCGCCTCCGGAAAACGCGCGGCGACCTCTTCCTGCAGCCGCTCGACCCCGGGCCCGCACGGCACCAGCGTCCCGGCGGCCAGGCATTCCGGGCAGAATGCCGGCACCGGCGCGGCATAACCGCAATGGTGGCACTGCATCCGTCGCGTCAGCCGGTGCTCGACCAGCCAGGCGGTGCAGCTCGAGCACTGAAAGCGATGGCCGCAGGCGCGGCACAGGGTCAGCGGCGCATAGCCGCGCCGGTTGAGGAACAGCAGCGATTGCTCGCCGGCCGCCAGCGTCTCGACCAGCGCCGCGACCAGCGTCGGCGACAGGAACCGTCCGTTCTCGCAGCGCTCGCGCCGCATATCGACCAGCGCCACCTCGGGCAGCGCGGCGTCGGCGTGGCGGCGCGGCAGCTCGACCCGGCGATAGCGCCCGCGCCGCACGTTGACGATTGTCTCGAGCGACGGCGTCGCCGAGGCCAGCACCACCGGGATGCGCGCCACCGACCCGCGCAGCACCGCCATGTCGCGCGCCTGATAGCACACCCCGTCTTCCTGCTTGTACGAAGGGTCGTGCTCCTCGTCGACGACGATCAGCCCCAGGTCGGGAAACGGCAGGAACAGCGCCGAGCGCGCGCCGACGACGACGCGGGCGCGGCCGGCGGCGACCGCACGCCAGGTGTCGCGCCGCTGGGTCGCCGACGCGTCGGAATGCCACTCGGCCGGGCCCACGCCAAAACGCCGGCGAAAGCGGTCGAGCCAGGCCGCGCCGAGCGCGATTTCCGGCAGCAGCACCAGCACCTGCCGCCCGGCCGCGAGCGCCGCGGCGATCGCCGCGAAATAGGTCTCGGTCTTGCCCGAGCCGGTCACCCCGTCGAGCAATGTGACGCTGAACCCGCCCGCCGCGACACCCTCGATCAGCCGCCGCGCCGCCTGCTCCTGGTCCGCCGACAGTTCCGGGCCGGGCGCCGCCCAGTCCGGCACCGGCCAGTCCGCCGCCCGCGCCGGCGCCAGAATCTCCTCGGCCCAGCCCAGCCCGATCAGCCCGCGCACGACGCCGGCCCCGCACCCGGCGCGCCGTGCCGCCTCGGCAACCGGCGCCGCACCCTCGCCCATCGCTTCGAGCGCCCGCCGGCGCGCCGCGGTCAGCGCCGTCGGCGTGTCGGTCAGCACCGCCAACCCCGCCGGGGTGATCGCGCACAGGCGCCGCGGCGCCGCTGGGAACAGCGCCTCGCTGACGCTCATCGTCATGCGCAGCACTGCACCCGGCGGCGCCAGCGTGTAATCGGAGACGCGCGCGACGAAGCGGCGCAACTCGGCCGGCAGCGACGGCGCCGGCAGCACCTCGCACAGCGGCTTGAGGCGGGCCGCCGGCAGCGATTCGCCGGCTTCGGGCGCGTCGTCCCACACCACGCCAAACAGCCGCCGCGGCCCCACCTCGACCGCGACAAAGCTGCCCGGCGACGGCGCCATACCGGCGGGCACGCGGTAATCGAGCGGCTCGGGCAGCGGCAGCGGCACCATTACCCGCACCCGCCGCGCTACCTCGTCGCGTGGCAGGGGCGCCGCCGGGGCATTAACGCCGCTGGCGCTGGCAGGGTCGTCGGGCATCGGCTACACTCGCTCGCGTGCCGGCGGGCTGCAAGATTGCAATGCAGGCCGCCGCCGGCCGGGTTCGGTATCGGGTGCTGTCGGATGATCAGTAAGTTGCGTGCCGCCTCTTGCCGGTTTCACCCGCCGCAGCCGCCGGCGCGGTGACGGCATGCCCGATCGCCCGCGCGACCGCACCCAGGCCGAGCCCCTCGGCCGGCTGGTTCCCGAAGCCCGCCCGCCGATCGACGGCGGCGATGTCATTACCTACCTGCGCGCGCACCCCGAATTTCTCGACGACCACCCCGAGGCGCTGGCGCTGCTGCGCCCGCCGTCACGCGAGATCGCCGGCGGAGTTGTCGATTTTCAGCATTTCCTGCTCGAGCGGCAGCGCCGCGACCTTGCCGAGCTCAATACCGCGCACCGGGCCCTGATTGCCACGACCCGCGGCAACCTCGCCAGCCAGGGCCGCATCCACAAGGCGGTGCTGGCGATTCTCTCGGCGGCGACATTCGAGCAGCTGTTCCAGACCGTCACGACCGACCTCGCCGTGCTGCTCGATGTCGATGTCGTGACGATCGCCGTCGAGAGCGACGCGACGATGTCGTCGCGGCCGACGCTGCGCGGTATCCATCTGCTGAAGCCGGGCACGGTCGATGCGCTGCTCGGCGCCGACAAGCCGGCCGCGCTTGCCACCGGCGTCGCCGGCGATCCGGCGCTGTTCGGCGGCGGTGCCGGGCTGGTGCGCTCGCAGGCGCTGCTGCGCCTCGGCTTCGGCAAGTCAAACCCGACCGGATTGTTGTGCATCGGCACCCGCAAGCCTGGCCGCTTCCACCCCGGCCTCGGCACCGAGCTGCTGAGCTTTCTGGCGCGCGCGCTCAGCATTACGATCGCGCAATGGCTGAAGCCGCGCTGACCGCGCAAAAGCCGTTTCCCCTGCTGCCCGAGCCGCTGCCGCTGGCGCGCTTTGCCGCCGATGCGGAGCTGCGCGCCGCGATCGGGCTGTGGGCGGCCTGGCTCACCGGCGAGCGCCGCGCCTCGCCGCACACGATTGCCGCCTACGGCCGCGACCTCGCCGGGCTTCTCGAGTTCCTCGCCGAGCATTGCGGCGAGCGCCCCAGCCTCGCGCTGATCGCGCGCCTCGCGCCGACCGATTTCCGCGCCTATCTCGCGCACCGCACCGGCGACGGCATCGAGCGCACCTCGCTGGCCCGCGCGCTCTCGGTGATCCGCGGCTTCATCCGCTTTCTCGACCGCCGCCACCTCGGCGGCAACAGCGCGCTTGCCGTGCTGCGCGCCCCGAAACTGCCCCACAGCGTACCCAAGCCGCTGACCGTGGCCGATGCGGTCGAGGCGGTCGAGGCTGCCGCCGCGCTGCCCGCGAGCCTGTGGCAAGGCAAGCGCGACGCCGCGGTGCTGACCCTGCTCTATGGTTGCGGCCTCAGATTGTCAGAGGCGCTGGGCCTGCCGCGCGCCGCCGCGCCGCTCGGCGAGACGCTGACGATCACCGGAAAGGGCCGCAAGCAGCGGCTGGTGCCGGTGTTGCCGGCGGTGCGCGAAGCGGTCGACGACTACCTCGCCGCCTGCCCGTACCGCCCGCCGCCCGACGGCCCGCTGTTTGTCGGCGCGCGCGGCGGGCCGCTGCATCCGCGCCTCGTGCAGGGGCAGATGGCGGCGCTGCGCGGCTATCTCGGCCTGCCCGAAACCGCGACCCCGCACGCCCTCCGCCACAGTTTCGCGACTCACCTGCTCGGCGGCGGCGGCGATTTGCGCGCGATCCAGGAACTGCTCGGCCACGCCAGCCTGTCGACGACGCAGCGCTATACCAGCGTCGATACCGCGCATTTGCTTGCGGTGTACGACAAGGCCCATCCGCGCGCCCGCAGCGAGTAGGCCGCCCGCGTCACGCGTGGATCGGCCGGCCGTCGACCGCGAGCGCGGCCTCCTTCATCGCCTCGTTCAGCGTCGGATGGGCGTGGCAGGTCCGGGCGATGTCTTCGGCGGTGGCGCCGAATTCCATCGCCAGCGCCGCCTCCGCGATCAGCGTGCCGGCGTCGGGGCCGATGATGTGGACCCCCAGCACGCGATCGCTGCCGCATTCGGCCAATATCTTGACGAACCCGTCGGTGTCGCCGTTGGTGCGGGCACGCGGCGTCGCGGTGAACGGAAACTTGCCGGTTCGGTATTCGATTCCCGCCTCTTGCAATTCCGCCTCGCTGCGGCCGACCGACGCAACCTCAGGCCAAGTGTAAACGACGCCCGGTATCACATTGTAATCGATTGCCGGTTTCTGTCCGGCGAGCCGTTCGGCGAGGGCCGTGCCCTCATCCATCGCCTTGTGTGCCAGCATCGGCCCGCGCACCACATCGCCGATCGCGTAGATTCCGCGGATGTTGGTCGCAAACCCGTCATCGACCACGACCCGCCCCCCGACATCGAGCGCGACGCCGAGCGCGTCGAGCCCGAGCCCCTGCGTGTAGGGACGCCGGCCGATCGCGACCAGCACCGCGTCGGCGGTAAGCTCGCTCGGTGCGCCACCGGCGACGGGTTCGAGGGTCAGCGTGACCCCGGCATCGTCCGACCGTCCGGCGGCGACCTTGGTGGCGAGCTTGAACGCGATGCCGGCGCGCGCCAGGATGCGCTGTAGCGCCGGCCCCAGTTCGCGGTCCATGTTGGGCAGGATGCGATCGAGAAACTCGACGATTGTGACCTTGCTGCCGAGCCGCGCCCAGACCGAGCCGAGTTCCAGCCCGATATAGCCGCCGCCGATCACCGCCAACCGCTCTGGCACCCGGTCGAACGCCAGCGCGCCGGTCGACGACACGATGCGCTGTTCATCGATGTCGAGCCCCGGCAGGCGGGTGCTCTCCGACCCGGTCGCGATGCAGATCGCGCGCGCTTCAACGTCGCTGGCCCTGCCGTCGGCGCCGGTCACCGCGATCCGCCCGGGCGCGGCAACCCGCGCCGTGCCCTTGATCCAGTCGACCTTGTTCTTGCGAAACAGAAACTCGATGCCGCGGGTCAGCGTCGTGACGACGTTGTCCTTGCGCGCCATCATCGCCGCGAGGTCGAGCCCGACCGCGCCCAGCGTCACCCCGTGCTCGCCGAGGCCACGCTTCGCCTCGGCGAATTTCTCCGACGATTGCAAGAGCGCCTTCGACGGAATGCAGCCGATGTTGAGGCAGGTGCCGCCGAGCGTCGCGCGCCGCTCGATGCACGCCGTTCTGAGGCCGAGCTGCGCCGCGCGGATCGCCGCGACATAGCCGCCCGGTCCGCCGCCGATTACCGCCAGATCGTAGGGTTCTGACATTCCGTAAAGTCGCCGCCGCGGCCTCGCTAGCCCGCGGCCGCCTGCTTCTTCTCCAGAATCCGGCGGTGCAGGTTGTTGACGATCATCTCGGTCAGCCGCTGGTCATGCATGAACAGCCGCTGGCCGATCGGATACGGGTCCTGCTGAGTCACCGGCACCTTCTCGCTGAGGATTTCCTCGGGGCTCACCCCGCGCTCGACAAAGCGCTCGATATAGCCGACCCAGTTCTCGACGATCTGTGCCTGCTCCGTGAGGTAGGCCTTGCCGCACGGCTCGCCATGGCCCGGCACGATCGTCTCGACGTCGAGCCCATCGAGCGCCTTCAACGCTCCCAGCCACTCCCACGGGTCGCATTCCTGCAGCCACGAGCGGCATTTGTGGAACACGTTGTCGCCGGTGAACACGACCCCCTCTTCGGGCACGTGTACCGAGGTCTGCGGCGCGGTGTGCCCCGGGTGGTGGATGATGTTGAACGTGTGGTCGCCGATATGCAGCGTCAGCCCGTCGATAAAAGTCAGGGTCGGACCGTGCGGGTCGGCATAGTCGGGGTGCCCGAGCAGCCACACGCTGTCCGGGTCGGCCTGCTTCAGTCGTTCGCGCTTTTCCTCGATCGTGCCGAACTGCGCCAGATAGCGGTCAAAGCATTCCTGCAATTTGACCTGGCCGACCACCGGCACGTTCGGGAAATAGGCGTTGCCGGAGATGTGGTCGCCATGCGGCTCGGTGTTGATCAGGTAGCGGATCGGCGCCTTCTCTTCCATCATCTCGCGCCACCGCACCGCGTCGATCGGCTGCTGCGGCGTATCGATCATCACATAGCCGTCGTTGGTCTCGACAAAGCTGGGGTTGCAGCCGGCGAAATAGATTTCACTGAAGCTGTTGCGTCCGACCCTGCGCATCCACTGCCTCCTCCGGCTGCCATGCGATCAGCTTGTCATTGTTGCCGCGCGCGGTGCAAGCAGGTAGGGAAGGCGCGGTCGCGCCCAGCCAGGCCCGGGCGGGCCGCGACGCAGGGTCTGCGATGGCATCCGCCCCACCCCATGAAATTCCGCGGCAAATTCCCGCTGCCGATGCCGACGCCGGCTCGCTCCTGCCGGCGCTGCTCGACCCACGCCTCGACCCGTTGTTCTGGCCGGCCGAGCGACGCGGCGTGCCGAGCGCGTGGTGGGGTCACGTGCCATTCGCCCATTGGCTGGTCCCGGCGATCGCCCCGCGCCTGATCGTCGAGCTCGGCACCCATCGCGGCGTCTCCTATGCCGCGTTCTGCCAGGCGGTGCAGCGCGCCGGCCTCGATACGCGCTCCATCGCGGTCGACACCTGGGAAGGCGAGGCGCATGCCGGCGCCTACGGACAGCGCGTGTTCGACGAGCTGCGGGCGTTTCACGATCCGCGCTACGGCAGGTTTTCGACGCTGCTGCGCGCGACCTTCGATGCGGCGCGCGACCGCATCGACGACGGCTCGGTCGACCTGCTGCATATCGATGGGTTCCACACCTACGACGCGGTGCGCCACGATTTCGCGAGCTGGCAGCCCAAGCTGTCGGATCGCGCGGTCGTGCTGTTTCACGACATTGCGGTGCGCGGACGCGATTTCGGCGTGTGGCGCTTTTGGGAAGAGCTCGGCGCGCGGCATCCGCACTTCGACTTCCGCCACGCTTTCGGCCTCGGGGTGCTCGCCCCGGGCCCCCAGGCGCCGCCGGCAATCGCCGCGTTGTGCGCGCTGAACGACACCCCGGATGGCGACCGGCTGCGCGAGCGGTTCGCTCTGCTCGGCGGGCGCTGGGAGGAAGAGGGCGAGCGCGCGGCGCTGCTGTCGTCGCGGCTGTGGCGACTGCTGCAGCCGGTCCGCGCGCTCTTCTCGCTGGTGCGCCGCGGTCAGCCCTGACCGCGGCGCAGGCTTTCCTGGTATTGCCGGGTGATGTCGGCGACGCTGCCGGCGGCGATGATGCGGCCCTGGTCGAGCAGGATCGCGCGGTTGCACCACTCTTCGAGCAGCGGCATCGTGTGCGACGCCAGCACGAGGATGCTGGTGCCGGCGACGATCTCCTCCATACGCTTGCGCGCCTTGATGAGAAACCCGGCATCACCGGCCGCGAGCCATTCGTCCATCAGCAGGATTTCCGGCGGAAACGCGGTCGTGACCGCAAAGCACAGCTGGATCACCATACCCGCCGAATAGGTCCGCACCGGCATGTCGAGGTGATAGCCGAGCTCGGTGAAATCGCCGATCTCGTTGATCCGGGCGCGGATCTGACGCGGGTGGATATCCATGTACATGCCGCGCATCACAATGTTTTCGCGCCCGGTTGCCTCGGGGTTGAGCCCGACCGAGGCGGTCAGCAGCGCCGACACACGGCCCTCGGCATGCACCCGCCCGCGGCTCGGCTCGTAGATGCCGGCCAAGACCTTGAGCAGCGTGCTCTTGCCGGCCCCGTTGGCGCCGACCAGGGCCAGCCGGTCGCCGTGGCGGATATCCAGGTCGATATCGGACAGCGCCAGAACCGCGACCCGGTCATGCGCGTCCTTGGCGATGTTGCCCTGTGTCGTCGCGTGCAGCAGCACCTTTTTCAGCGACCGGCTGCTGCCGCTGTAGATCGGAAATTCGACCGAGACGCCGCGCAGGCTGACCAGGGCCATCGCCGCTCACACCCAATAGGCGATGCGGGCGCGAAACCGGGCAAACGCGAAAAACGTCACGCCGCCGCCGATCAGCGTGGCGGCCAGCAGCACCGGCCATGAAGTCGGCACCGGCGGCACGCCCAGCAGCGGCGCCCGCACCACGTCGATCGCCGCGAAGATCGGGTTGAACTCGGCGAGCGGGCGATAGATCCCCAGCGCGTCGATCGGCCAGATCACCGGGGTCAGGAAAAACGCCATCTGCAGCAGGCTGCTGATGATTGGCGGCACGTCGCGAAACCGGGCGCAGATCATGCCGAGCAGCAGCGACACCCAGGCGCCGTCGACCGCCAGGATCAGCATCGCCGGGATGATTTCGATCAGGCTCCAGCCGACCTGGACCGAAAAGATGTACAGCACCACCGGAACGATCACCAAACTGTGCGCCAGGATGATGAAGTTGCGGCAGACCACGCGATAGGCGTGGATCGAGAACGGGATCGGCACCTGCTGGATCACGCTTTCGGCGGCGAGAAACGTCTGGCAGGCGTCGTTGAACATCCAGCCGATCAGGTTCCACATGATCAGCCCGAGCATCAGATACGGCATGTAGACAGCCGTGCGGGTGTGAAACAGGTGCGCGTAGATCACACCCATCCCCAGCACCAGCAGCGCCGTGCTGATCGTCAGCCAGAACGGGCCCAACATCGACCCGCGATAGCGCAGCTTGATGTCCTGCCAGGCCAGCGCCGACCACATCCAGACGCGCCGAAGACCCTCGATCAGGTCGGACCGGGCAACTGCCGCTCGGCTGGGCAGAGGCGGAAACCCGGCCGCCGCCTCCTCCGAGGTTTCAGGCCCTGCAATGGAAACCATGCCAGTCGGTCGGCGCCTTCGAAATTCGAGCGGCGCGCGCGGTGGCTTCCCCGACAGGGCAGGTGCCGATCCGGCGCGCTACAAGCTCTGGTGTTGACCCCTTGCGGAACCCGCAATATTCGGGCAGTCGTGGATATATCACCGGCTTCGCCGCGATGTCCAGCCATGCGCCCCGCCGCCCTTCGCACCTTGCTGCGCCGATGCTGACGATCGCGCACCTGATCACCGGGCTCGAAACCGGCGGGGCCGAGCGCATGCTGGCACGGCTGGTCGCCGCCAGCGACCCTGGGCGCTTCGCCTCGGTGGTGATCAGCCTGACCGGGCCCGGTGCCATCGGGCCGCAGATCGCCGCCGCCGGCGTGCCGCTCTACACGCTCGACATCCGCCGCGGCCTGCCCGATCCGCGGGCGCTTGCGCGGCTCGGTCGCGTCCTGCGCCGCCACCGCGCCGACATCCTGCAGACCTGGCTCTACCATGCCGATTTTCTCGGCCTCGCGGCACATCTCGTCGGCCTCGCCCCGCACCTGGTGTGGAACCTGCGCGCCACCGAGTCGATCGGCAGCGCGGTCGTGCGCCGCCTCCTCGCGTGGTGCTCGTC
>Ga0307373_10010494_pt1 | contig 13607 bp, 9 predicted proteins | sample OX2MG_FD_202534 | JGI IMG/M metagenome (GOLD analysis project Ga0307373, IMG submission 202534) | Soil microbial communities from Risofladan, Vaasa, Finland - OX-2 | ecosystem: Environmental > Terrestrial > Soil > Coastal area > Acid sulfate soil | place: Finland: Risofladan, Vaasa | collected... | reverse complement strand
CGAGGCGGTGACCGGCGACCTCGTCGCCGAACTCGGGGTGCGCCCGCAGATCTTTCTCGCGACCAAGGTATGGACAAGCGGGCGCGAGGAGGGCATCGCGCAGATGCGCCGCTCAGCCGCGCTGCTGCGCAGCCCGGTCCTCGACCTGATCCAGATCCACAATTTGCTCGATTGGCGGACCCACCTCCAGACATTGCGGCGGATGAAGGAGGCGGGGCAGGTCCGCTATATCGGCATCACCCATTACACGGTCGGCTCGCTCGCCGAACTGGCGCGCATTCTCGACAGCGAGCCGGGCATCGATTTTGTCCAGTGCGCCTATTCGCTGGGGACCCGCGACGCCGAGACAAGATTGCTGCCGGTCGCCGCCGCGCGCGGCGTTGCGGTCATCGTTAATCGGCCGTTCGAGAACGGCGGCATGGTGCATCGGGTGCGCGGCCGGACCTTGCCGGAATGGGCCGGCGCGTTCGATTGCACCAGCTGGGCGCAGCTCTTCCTCAAATACATCCTCGCCGAGCCGGCGGTGACCTGCGTCATCCCGGCGACTGCCAATCCGGCGCATATGGCGGACGACCTCAAATCCGGCCTCGGCCGCCTGCCCGACGCGGCGCAGCGCGAGCAGATCCGCCGGCTCTGGGATAGGCTCTAGAGCCAATTTCGCTCCTGTTGAATCGCCCCCTTTCGCGTCATGGCCGGGCTCGTCCCGGCCATCCACGTGGATCCCCGGGACAAGCCCGGGGATGACGAATGGGACGGAGATCAATTTGACCGAAATCTGCTCTAGCCGGCAGCCGCGCGCGCGACGGCCGCGAACAGCTGTTCGACCGTGTCGCGCGGCAGGTTGCGGGTGATGAAGACAAGGCGCGAGCGGCGGTCGCTGTCGGGCCAGTCTTCGAGTTCGACCGGGCGGTGCGCGACATGCTGCACCGCGTGAATGACGACTGGGCCGCGCATCCCGGCGACCGCGACGATCCCCTTGACGCGCAGCAGATCGGCGCCGCGCAGCGCGGTCAGCACCGCCATCGCCTGCTCGATGACCGGCCACGGCAACGGCGCCGCGAAAAACAGCGCAAAGCTGTCGATGCCGTGCGAGTGGGCGTGCGCGTGGTCGTGGTGGTGCGCTGCGGCTCGGGCCGGCAAATCGAGGCTCTCGTCGAGCAGGTAGTGCGGGTCGATCGCGCCCTGCGCCGCTTCCACGATCGGCGCCGCGCTCGCCGCGCGCAGCCGCGCGCTCAGCGCCGCGACCGAAGCCGGATCGGCGAGGTCGGTCTTGGTCAGGACGATGCGGTCGGCCAGCGCGACCTGCGCGCGCGCCTCGGGCATGCGGTCGAGATTGCCGACGCCGCCCGGCGCATCAACCACGGTAATCAGCGCCTGCATGTGGAATTCGTCGCCGAGCGCGCGGTCGTTGGCGAAAGTCTGCAACACCGGGCCGGGGTCGGCGAGGCCGCTAGTCTCGATGATGACGCGCTGGAAGCTCGGTACCGCACCCTGTGCCCGCTCGGCAAAGAGGGTGCGCAGGCTCTCCTGCAGGTCGGTGCGCACGGTGCAGCAGAGGCACCCGTTGCCGAGCAGCACAGTGGCGTCGCTGGAGGCGCGCAACAGCGCGTTGTCGATGCCAACCTCGCCATATTCGTTGATGACGACGGCCGTGTTGGCGCCTTCGGGCGTCGCCAGCAACTCGCGGATCAGCGTCGTCTTGCCCGAGCCGAGAAACCCGGTGACGATCGTCACCGGGATCCGCGCCCCGCGCACCCGCCGCTGCCGCCGCCCGAACGGGGAGGTGGCGGGGCCGGCGAAGGGAGTAGGCGGGCTGTCGTTCATTCGTGACTCAATTCCGGTTCAGCCCCATTTCGACGCTTTGCAGCTTCGCCTTCCAGCGATGTTCCATGCGCAAGACGTCGTCGGTGGTGACTGCGGAGCCTGCGACCTCCAAAATCGCAACCTGATAATCGCTCGGATCACGACTCTTCAGTCCGACATTGCCGCCGTGGCCGGTTTGCACGTAGTCGCGCCAGCGTCCAAGGAAGCCCTCCGAGCCCGAGGCTGACCCGACATATTGTTCCTTGGTCATAGGACAGGTGAGCAGATAAACGCCTCGCGACGCCTGAAGAGCATCCGCCCAGCCTTTCGGCAAGGCTTCGATCTCCGAAAGGCGTGTAACAAAGGGCATAAATCCAGGAAATGCAGGCTCCTCGAATTTGGACCGGATTTCGACGACGGGCTTCTCCTGTCGACCGGCGAGCTGGGCCCAGGTCCGAAAACCGCTTCCCCAGTCAATCACCAAGCGCGCTGTGTAGTCGTCTAACCGGGCGTCCGACTTCGTTGCAAGCCAATAAAATCCGCTCAGATCGTGAGCCGTATCGACGGGATCGACGGTGTTTGGCGGGATTGGTCCAACATTCTCGACTACATAGAGGCCGACAAACAGAGTCTCGTTGGCGGGGGTCGCCACAAAGCTCGCCAAGAAGGACCCAACCGGAAAAAGATTGCGGCGCTGAATGCTTTGATAGGTCTCAAACCGACCGTCATCAGCACGCCAAAGGCGATACGGTGTTGGGGCGCCACGGCGTGTGTCCTGATGCCGAAGCAATCTCACCGTTGTTGGATCGATGCCCTCGGCCCGGAGTATCGTGTTGAAAGTGATCATTAACAAACCGTCATGCCCGGCCTTGTGCCGGGCATCCACGTCTTCCGGCATCAAGTATCCTGAACCGCGTGGATGGCCGGGACAAGCCCGGCCATGACGAGGTGTCGGTGACGGGTCGCTCAGAAATCCATCTCAAGCGCGTAGAGGCCGCCGACGTGGCGGTCGACGGCGAAGACGATGCCGCGATCGTCGACGAACACGTCGTTGATCTGGCAGGCGCCGGTCGGCGCGCCCTCGACCTGCGGGCAGAAATAGCCGACTTCCTTCGGCTGGTACGGGTTGGAGAGGTCGTAAGCCCTGAGGCCGCCGGCGAAAAACGTGCCGAGCACGATGTTCTCCGACTTCCAGCAGCCCTCCTTCGGCAGGTTCTCCCACAGATTGTGCGCTCCGAAGCGGCCGCCGCGGCGCTTGAATACCTCCACGGGCGGCATCGGGCAGGTCGCGATCGGCACCGGGTTTTCTTCGGCGCGGTTGTCGACGATCCACACCAGCTTCGGCCAGTCGGAGCTGTCGTTGCGGGTGCATTCGTCGGAGACGACCAGGAGGTCGCGCGAAAAGAACGGCACGACGGTATGGGTGAACCCCCAATTGGGCGGGTGGTAATCCCAGCGCGAGATCATCTTGGGGTGCGCCTTGTCGGCGATGTCGAGGATGATGAGGCCGCCGTCGATGTAACCCATGTAAACGCGGTCCGGCCGCTCGGGATAGACGTTGGTGTTGTGCGGCCGGAAGCCGCCATCGGTCTCGCCGGGATGGCGCTTCGGCGGCGCGACGTTGTCGCCCTGCTGCGTGCCGGGCAGCCACCAGCGCCCGATTTCGACCGGCTTTGACGGGTTCTTCACGTCGAAGCTCTGATAGAACTGGTCGTCCTTCGGATGGGTCGGCTTCGAATCCGCCGATCCCGCACTCATGTGGATGTATTCGCCGTCGGAAAACCACAGCTGATGCACGCCGCGCGAGGTCGGCCCGGAGCGGTCGACAAACGCAATGCTGCGCGGGTTTTCCGGCACCGAGATGTCGAACAGTTCGAACCCGGCCGGCTGCAGCCCGACCTTTGTCGTCTGGTAGGCGATCGCCATGATGTCGCCGACCGTCTCCAGCGAATTGGAGCGCATATGCGATTGCGGCAGATCGGCGCGGGCGACGATTTTCGGCGCGCGCGGGTCGGTCACATCGACCGCCGTGAAGTTCTTCGGTGCGCTCTCATGGGCGAGCCACAGGATGCGGCGGCCATCCTTGGCGAGCTGCAGCGACATGCCTTCGCCCATGCCGCCAAAGCCGTCGAGCGCGTTGTGCGCCAACAGCTTGAAATTCCACATCAGCGTGTCGTCGGTCTGGCTCGGCATGGGTTGGCCTCGTGGCGCGGGGTTGCTGAGATCGTTCGAGCGGGCGGGCGGCCGGTCAGGCCGGCCCGAGCGCGATGGTGTAATTCGTGACGCCGCAACGATAGCCGCGCCGACACCGGGAAGTCTAGGATGCCGGCGACGGCTCACCGGCAGCCGTCTTTCCCCCGATCGAGCGCAGGGCACCGCATGGACCTCGTCATACAGAACGCCCGGCTGATCGACCGCCCGGGCGACGGGATGCTGGATATCGCGGTCGCCGACGGCCGCATCGCGGCGATCGGCCGCGACCTTGCGGCGCCGGCGAGCTACGACGCCGGCGGGCGCCTCGCCTGCGCCGGGCTGGTCGAAACGCACATCCATCTCGACAAGTCGCGCATCGCCGATCGCGTGCCGCCGCCGGCCGGCCGCCGGGTCAACCCGGTGACGATGACCGCGCCGCTCAAAAAGGACTTCACGGTCGAGGACGTGCGCGCCCGCGCCGAGGCGACGTTGCGCGAATGTCTCGTCAATGGCACGACGCGGATGCGCACCCAGCTCGAAATCGATCCCGCCGTCGGTCTGCGCAGCTTTGACGCCGTAGAGGCGCTGGCGGCGGATTATCGCTGGGCGATCGACCTCGAAATCTGCGTCTTTCCGCAGGATGGGCTGACCAATTACCCCGGCACCGAGGAATTGCTGGTCGAGGCGCTGAAGCGTGGCGCGCCGGTGCTCGGCGGGGCGCCGCGCTACGACAGCGACCCGGCGGCGCAGATCGAGCGGGTGTTCGCGCTGGCCCGCGAGTATGACGTCGACCTCGATCTGCATCTCGATGTCGGCGACAGCCCCGACCAGATGCTGATCTATCAAGTGCTCGACTTGACCGAGCGCTACCGGCGCGGCGGGCGTGTCGTCGCCGGCCACATGGCGAAGCTGTCATTGCTGCCGCCGGAAGAGGTTGCGGCGCTGGCGCACCGCCTCGCGGATGCCGGCATCGCGGTGACCGTCTTGCCGGCGACCGACCTCTATCTGATGGGGCGCGAGCGCGACCATGGCGTCGTGCGCGGCGTCGCTGACGCCAATCTGCTGGCGAGGAACGGCGTCACCTGCTCGCTGTCGAGCAACAACGTGCTGAACGCGGCGACGCCCTATGGCGACTGCTCGCTGATCCGCATGGCCAACCTGCACGCCAATGTGCTGCAGATCGCGGCGCCCGACGACTTGCGCGAGTTGTTCCTGATGCTGACCGAGCGCTCGGCGCGGCTCCTCAACCTCAAGGATTACGGCCTCGTGCCGGGCAACCCGGCCGACATCGTCATCATCGACGCCGCCACCCCGGAGCAGGCGATCGCCGAAATCCGCCCGCCGCTCGCCGTCTGGAAGCGCGGCCGCCGGAGCGTCATCCGCCACCCGCCAGAGCTTTTGCGGCCGGCCTAACGCAGATTCCGGTCAAAATTGATCGCCTCTCAATTCGTCATCCCCGGGCTTGTCCCGGGGATCCACGTGGATGGCCGGGACAAGCCCGGCCATGACGAAGGTGGAGGTGATTCAACCTGATTGGAACTTGCTCTAGCGCACCCGTTCGTCGGGGCCGATCAGGTTGAGGGGCGTCGCGCCCAGGATGGCGCGGCGGCAGTTGCGCACGGCGCGGCGCAGATATTCGTCGCGCCAGGCGCCGCCGCCGGTTGAATTGTGCGGCGAGCCGATGAAATTCGGCAGATCGAGAAACGGGTGGCCCATCGCGAAGCGGCCGTGTCGCACCGGCTCGACCCACCACGCGTCGATGCCGGCGAAAAACCGCGGATGCGCCTTGAGATGCGCGTAGAGCGCCGCCTCGTCGGCGATCTCGCCGCGCGCGACATTGACGAGAATCGCATCCTCCTTCATCAGCCCCAGCTCGCGCGCCCCGATCAGCCCGGCCGTGCCGGCGGTCAGCGCGGCGCTGATCACCAGCACGTCGGCGGCGCGCAGCATCTCGTCGAGCCGCTCGGTCGTCGCAATCCAGTCGGTCGGCGCGTCGCTGCTGCCGCGGCGGTTGATCGCGTGGATCTGCATCCCGAAGGCGCGCATCAGATGCGCCGTCGCGACCCCGACGCTGCCGAACCCGAGAATGCCGCACACCCCGCCGCGCAGGATCTTGTTGGCGTTGCGCTGATTGAATTCGCCGCGCTTCATGTTGGCGTGCTCGACGAACAGGCGCTTGGCGGCGGCCAGCGCCAGCGCCACGATGTGCTCCGACATCGGCTCGGCCCCACCGCCTTTGTTGGCGGCGACCGGCAGTTCCGGCGGCAGATCTCGGATCGGCACCCAGTCGACGCCGGCGGCGGTGAATTGCAAGAGCCGCGCGCCGCGGATCAGGGCGATTTCGTCCGGGCGCAGCTCCTTCGAGGTGTCGTGCGCCAAGAGGGCGCCGGCGTTGCGCAGCGCTGCGGCGCGCTCGCCCGGCGCCAGATCGGTCAGGTAGATCGCCTCGGCCGCGCCGGCCAATTCCTCGGCGACGATGGCGCGGCTGCGCGGCGTCAGCTCATAGGTTATCACCAGCTTCCCTGCCGACATCCGCACTCTCCGATCCCGCCCGATCTGCGCCGGCGCACTATAGCGATTTGCGCTAGGCTGCGCCGATGCAACCAAAACGCCAATCCTCACGCTCCGCGCTGCGCCAGGGCGATCGCCGAGGGTGCGGCGTTTGACGAAATCCGGCTGACCCTGACCCTGACTTGGCGCTGAGGCTTACTCGGCAGCGGCGGTCGCCGCGGGCTGCCGCCGCGCCGCGGCGCGGTCGCCGATCCAGGCGATCAGCGCGGTCACCACCATGACGATGACGCTGGCGCGGAACACCCATTGCGGCGCGCCGTGGTCCATGATGTAGCCGAACATCAACGGCCCGATCGTGCCGGCGATGTTAAACCCGACGGTGACGACCCCGAAGGTGCGGCCGATCGCGCCCGGCGGCGCGGCGGCGCGCACCAGCATATCGCGCGACGGCATGATCAGCCCGCCGAGAAACCCGGCCGCCGCCATCGTCGCCAGCAGCGGCGCGGTGCCGAGCGCGATCACGCCGATGACCAGGACGATGCACGCATTGACGGCGTAGCCGATCGCCGCGACCTCGGCGTGGCGCCGCGTCAAGTCGGCGACAAAGCCGCCGGCGAGCACGCCCAGCGCCTGCGCCAGGAGATAACCGGTGAGCGCCCAGTTGGCGACCGCCAGCGGCGTGCCATAGGCGCTGGTCAACGCCACCACCGAGAAATTGCTGATGCCGCTGCCCGACAGGCTGAGCAAGGCAAAAAACCCGGTCAGCGCGAGGATCGTCGGGGTCAGGATCGCGGTGAGACCCTTGATGCCACCGGCCGGTTTGGCGGCGCCGGCCGGTGGGGCCGCAACGAGGTTATCGACCCCCCGCGTCAGCGCCAGCGGCAGCGCGACGACCAGCGCCAGCGCCCCGGCCGCGACCAGCCCGAAGCTCAACCCGGCGAACGCGACAATCGCCAGCATCGTGATCGGCGCCACCGCGTTGCCGATAAAGCCGGAGAAGGTGTGGATCGAAAAGGCGCGACCGAGCCGCACCGGCGCGATCTTGGCCGATAAGAGGGCGTAGTCGGCGGGATGGAAGACGCTGTTGGCGACCCCGATCAGCGCCATCGCCAACAGCAGGTGCCAGTAGGACGGCGCCAGACCAAAGCCGATAAAGCCGAGCGCCGCCGCCGTCAGCGCCAGCACCAGCATGCGCCGCGATCCCACCCGGTCGACGAGAAACCCGACCGGCAGTTGCGCCGCGACCGCGAAGACGTTGGCGACGGTCAGGGCAAAGCCCAGTTCGATGAAGTCGATCCCCAGCCGCGCCTTCAGGAAGGGAAACAGCGGCGGCAGCACCAAGCTCTGGAAATGGTTGACGAAATGCGCCGCGGACACCAGCGCGATCGCCTGGTATTCCGCGCCGCGCTTGCCGAGCCCCGGTCTTGTCAGCGCCTCTGTCGTCATCCGGTACTGCCCGTTTTCGCGCCAAGTTCTGCACAACATGGCGTGAGTTTGGCCGGCCGGCAAGCGCCGGATCGGCGGGACTGATCTGACCGGGCGAAGAGATCGCCGTTTGCACCGGGCGACTCGCCACCGTGCCGTGGGAAGAGGCAAAATGCGCACGGGGCGAGCCGGTTCTGCGCTAGAATCGGCCTTGTCGGCAGGGCGGGCGAGGGGATCGGCGATGAGCGTGCAGGCGATCGGGCAGAAGGTGCGGCGGGAGGAGGATCAGCGCCTCCTCACCGGCCGCGGTCGCTATGTTGATGACGTGCCGGCGATCGCCGCGGCGCGCGGCTATGTGCTGCGCTCGCCGCATGCGCATGCGCGCATCCTGTCGCTCGACGTGACAGCGGCCGCCGCCGCGCCCGGCGTGCTGGCGGTGCTGACCGGCGCCGAATTGCGCCAGCGCGGGCTCGGCACGCTGCGGCCCGGCGTGCCGCGTCGCCGGCACAACGGCGCGCCGGCTTTCGTCTGCCCGCAGCCGCTCTTGGCGCACGACCGGGTGCGCTATGTCGGCGATCCGGTCGCCTTCATCGTCGCCGAGACCCTCAACCAGGCGAAGGACGCCGCCGAGCTGATCGCCGTCGAGTATGAAGTTCTGCCCGCCGTCACCTCAGCCGAGGCGGCCTTGCGGCCCGGCGCGCCCGCGGTGTGGGACGACAATCCGGGCAACGAGGCCTTCGCCTACGCGGCCGGCAACAAGGCAGCGGCCGATGCCGCCTTCGCGCAGGCCGCCCACATCACCCGCCACAAAATCGTCATCAACCGGGTGAGCGCCAACAGCATGGAGCCGCGCGGCTGCCTGGCGCATTACGACCCCGGCGACGAGCGCTACACGATCCGCTGCACCGTGCAATCGGTGCACGGCACGCGCGCCGCGCTCGCCGGCCAGATCTTCCGGGTGCCGCATCATCAGGTGCGCGTCGTGTGCGACACGATGGGCGGCGGCTTCGGTATGAAGGGCGGCTGCTACCCGGAATACGCGCTGGCGCTGTGGGCGGCGGAAGTCGTCTTGCGGCCGGTGCGCTGGGTCGCCGAGCGCAGCGAGGGGTTGCAGAGCGACGAACAGGCCCGCGGCAGCCTCGTCGAGGCCGAACTGGCGCTCGACGCGCAGGGCAGGTTCCTCGCGCTGCGGACCCGCTGGGTGTCGGCGATCGGCGCCTATTTCTCGACCGACCGGCCGACGATCCCGCTGACCATCGGCATGGGCTGTCTCGTCAACACCTACACATTCCAGGCGGTGCACGCCGAGGTGACCGCCGTCTTGACCCATACCATGACGACCGCACCCTATCGCGGCGGCAGCCGCCCCGAGCCGATCTATGTCGTCGAGACGATCATCGACAAGGCGGCTCGCGAACTCGGCGTCGATCCCGCCGAACTGCGCCGCCGCAATACGATCCCGGCAAGCGCGATGCCGTACGCAACGCCGATGCAGCAGACCTATGACGGCGGCGATTTCGCGAAGAACCTCGGCGATGCGCTGGCGCATATCGGCTATGACGCGGCCGCCCGGCGGCGCGCGGCCGCGCGGCAACGCGGCAAGCTGCTCGGCATCGGCGTCGCGACGACGGTGGCGGCCACCGGCGGGCGCGACTACGAGCATGCCGAGATCCGCTTTGATCCATCGGGCGGGGTAGTCTTGCTGACCGGCAGCATGGACCACGGGCAGGGGCACGCCACGACCTTCAAGCAGGTGCTGTCCGACAAGCTCGGCATCGATGCCGACCGCATCCGCTATCGCTGGGGCGACAGCGATCTGGTGACGATGGGGATCGGCACATTCGGCTCGCGCTCGGCCCAGCTCGCGGGTTCGGCGGTCGTCACCGCCGCCGACCGGCTGATCGACAAGGGGCGCCGCATCGCCGCGCACATCATGGAGGCGGCGGCCGGCGACATCGTGTTCGAGGGCGGGCGCTTCACGATCGCCGGCACCGACCGCTCGGTAGGGCTCGACGAGGTGGCGCGGCAATCGTTCAACGCCGCCGGGCTCCCCGAGGATATCGAGACCGGCTTTACCGAGCGCTCGAACTACGGCCCGGCCGACGCCGCGACCTTTCCGTCCGGGGCGCATGTCTGCGAAGTGGAGATCGACCCTGAGACCGGCGAGGTGGCGCTGGTGCGCTACTGCGCGGTCGACGATGTCGGCACGATGCTGAACCCCTTGTTGTGCGAGGGGCAGATCCATGGCGGCATCGTCCAGGGGCTGGGCCAGGCACTCATGGAAAACCTGGTCTACGATCCCGCCAGCGGCCAGCTCGTCACCGGCTCGTTCCAGGATTATGCGATGCCGCGGGCCGATAATTTCTGCGCCTTTGAGCTGGCCGAGAACTCGACCCCGACCGACAAGAACCCGCTGGGCGTCAAGGGGGTGGGCGAAGCCGGCACGATCGGCTCGATCCCGGCGGTGATGAACGCGGTCAACGACGCCTTGGCCGCGGTCGGCTCGGGGCCGATCGAGTTGCCGGCGACGGCGGAGAAGGTCTGGCGGGCGCTGCGCCTGGCGCCGGCCGGCTGAGCATCGCAGGCGGCATGACGAGGGTGGCGCGGCGCCGGCCCGATATGCGATGGCAAACCGGCGGGGCAAACCGGCGGGGCAAACCGGCGGAGCATCCGACGGCGCGCATGAAAAATGCCGTCCGCGTTGTTCGCGTGTGGGACGCTCCCACACGCCTCTTCCATTGGCTGGTTGCCGTATTGGTGGCGGCGGCCTATGCGACGTGGCGGTTGAACTGGATGATCTGGCACGGCCGGATCGGCGACACGCTGCTGGCGCTCCTGCTGTTCCGGCTGCTGTGGGGGTTTTTCGGCAGCGAGACGGCGCGGTTTTCCAGCTTTCTGGGGTCGCCCGCGACGGCGGCGCGACATCTGCGGCATCTGCTGCGCCGTGAGCCCGACCGCCAGGTCGGGCACAACCCGGCCGGCGGTTGGATGGTGCTGCTATTGCTGCTGCTGCTGCTCGGCGAGACGCTGACCGGGCTTTACGTTGCCAACGATATCGTCGATGTCGGGCCGCTGACCGACATCACCCCGGCACCGGTCGCAGATGCGATCGACGCGGCGCACGCGATCGTCTGGAATATCCTGCTGGCGGCGATCGCTTTGCACCTGCTGGCGATCCTCGTCTACGCGACGGCCAAGGGGCAGAACCTGCTGCGACCGATGATCACCGGCACCAAGGTTCTGCCGGACAGCCTGCCCCGGCCGCGCATCGCCAGCCGCGCGCGGGCCATCGTGCTGTTCGCCCTCAGTGCGGCGGCCGCCGCACTCGTCATCAACCTGGTATAACGTAACCCGACGATCAGCCCTTGGGCGGGACGACCTGACCGCGTAATTCGCACGCGGGATGAGATTTGCTGTGCAGGTTCACATACCATTCGCCGGCGGTGAATTGCTGGGCCTGTTCGGGGGTCAGCGTGGTGTTCCCGGTGATCGGGCTCGCCGGCGGGATGCCCTGCTTGCTGAGCCAGATCACCACCGGCCCGTTCTTGCCGGGCGCCGCGGGTCCGTGGAAATGCGACATCGTCGCCGCGCTGGAGAGCCCGCTAAAGGTGATGCTCCAGCTGACCGCCCTGGTTGCCGGGTCGTAGGTCAGCGCGGCCGATCCGGTGCCGCCCGTTTGCACCTGCGGCACGCATTGCGTTCCGCTCAGCGGCACCTTGAAGCTCTCGGCCTGCGCCAGCCCGGCCCAGCCGACGGCAATCAGGCAGGCGGCGACGAGGCCGGAGCGGTGAAAGATCGTGGTCGCCATCGTACCCTCCTATGGTGCGGACCGGGATGGATCGCCCATCATATGACAGGGCGGGCTTATGTCGTCCAACGATTTGGCGCTGCATCAGACCCCCTGTTGCCGGCGCCGGGGGGATGGCATAATTCTGCGCCGAAAAGCGCCGAAGGCGGGCGATCCCGCGCATTCTTGTCCGGCCGGCGCAGGTATTTGCACCGGCAATCTCGCGGTCGCGACACCACAGGGGAAAATCGCCACTTGAGAGAAACCTGATGCCGCCTGGCTCGATCCGCGCACGGCTGATTTTCCTTTCAGTCTTTCTGCTCGCGATCCTCGCTGTCTCGTCGGCGCTGCTGATACGCGAACTGGCGCGCGACTCGCGCAGTCTTGCCGAAGAAGCGCGGCTGGTCTCGGTCGTCCGCAACGCCAACATTGCGAGCAAACACTTCGGCGATTTGAAGTATTGGATAACCGATTCGGCGGTGACCCAGCTCGCCCGCTCGCTGCAGAATGCGGTCGCCGCCAAGGCGCGGCTCGATGCCGATCTCAAGGCGATCGCGCCGGTCGATCCTGCCGGCGTCGCCGCCATCGGCCGCGAAGTCGACACGCTGGCCGCATTGGCGCGCCAGGCGGGGGAGGCCTATTCGGGCGATGACAGCGCCGCCGGCAACGCGCTGATGGCGCAGGCGCAGCGCCATATTCTCACCGTCGATGACGAGATCGACAGGATCGTCGATCGCCTCGAGCAGCAGGCCGTAACCCGGCGCGATGCGTCGATGCACGCGGCCGACCACGCGGTCGACTTGTCGATGACCGCCGGGATCGCCGCCATGGCGGTCGCGCTCGGCCTGACGGCGCTGATCGTGCGCTCGATCACCGCCCCCCTGAAGCGGCTGGAAACCAGCATGGCCGCGATTACCCGCGGCGAGCTCGATGGGCCGATCCCGCGGGCGAACGTCCGCGAGATCGGGGCGATGACGACGACGCTCGGCATGCTGCGCGACAGCCTGCGCGAGCGCGACGAGCTGGAACGCGAACGCCAGCGCGCCGCCGCCGAGATCCACGCCGCGCGCGACGCTGCCGAAGCCGCGCTCGGCGAATTGCGCGCGACCCAGGCCAATCTGATCCATGCCGAGAAGATGGCCTCGCTCGGCCAGCTGACCGCCGGGATCGCCCACGAGATCAAGAACCCGCTGAATTTCGTCAACAACTTCGCTGAACTCTCGATCGAACTGCTGGCCGAGCTGCAGGCGGCGGTGGCGCCGGCCTTGGTCGCGCTGGACGAGAATGCGCGCGCCGATATCGGCGAGACGATCGCGATGCTGACCAGCAACCTCGACAAGATCAACGAGCACGGCCGGCGCGCCGATGGCATCGTCCGCAGCATGCTGGCGCATTCGCGCGGCGGCAGCGGCGAGCGCCAGAGCGTCGACATCAATGCGCTCATCGAGGAGGCGCTCAACCTCGCCTATCACGGCGCACGCGCCCAGGACCAGGAATTCAACATCACGCTGGAACGCGATTTCGCCCCCGGACTGGCGCCGATCGCGCTGGTGCCGCAGGACGTGACGCGGGTCTTCCTCAACCTGTTCGGCAACGGCTTTTATGCCGCCAACCAGCGGCGCAAGGAAGTCGCCGACCCCGGCTTGAAGCCGACGCTCTGGGTGCAGACGCGCGAGCGCGGCGGCGAGGTCGAGATCAAGGTGCGCGACAACGGCATCGGCATCACGCCGGAGGTCAGGGGCAAGCTGTTCCAGCCGTTCTTCACCACCAAGCCGACCGGCGAGGGCACCGGGCTCGGCCTCTCGATCAGCTACGAAATCATCACGCATGCGCACGGCGGCACGATCGAGGTCGACAGCCGGGTCGGCGAATTCACCGAATTCACCCT
>Ga0307373_10010493_pt1 | contig 13608 bp, 12 predicted proteins | sample OX2MG_FD_202534 | JGI IMG/M metagenome (GOLD analysis project Ga0307373, IMG submission 202534) | Soil microbial communities from Risofladan, Vaasa, Finland - OX-2 | ecosystem: Environmental > Terrestrial > Soil > Coastal area > Acid sulfate soil | place: Finland: Risofladan, Vaasa | collected... | reverse complement strand
TCAGTTGGGCACGAGGACGGAACCTCCGCTCCGGTCGGCGCCGCACTCGGGGCCAGACTCCCCAGCGCCCCAAGGTGAATCCGCCAGAATCAGGCCCCGCCGATGACGGGGCCATCCTCGACCTCACGTTGCGGAATGGTTTCGTTTGGGACGGGGGTTGGCGGCCAGCGGGGATCGCCGGCCGAGCTCCGTCCGGGTGCCAGCGGATCGCGGCGTCGGCAGGGTAGACGAACTCATAGGCGGTAGTCGCAGAACTCGGGCTCGCCTCCATCGGTAGGAGGCGAGGACTGAACAAACTCCCCCTTCAGTGGAGTCGGGTTTATTTACTTTGCGCAGTTCAGCAGATGCCTTCTGGCGGCAATAAACATGCTAAAGTGTGTTTGAGATGCAACAGGTTAAGGCGGCGATCTGGGCGCGAGTGTCAACTCGGGAGCAGCAGAACGAGAATCAATTGGCGGCTCTCAGAGAGTGGGCGATCCGCCGCGGCTTCCAAGTGGACGTCGAGTACGTTTCAGAGGAGTCGGCATGGAACGGCAAGCATCGGGAGAAGCTGGCCGCAGCTCTGCAAGACGCTCGCACCGGCCGCTACCAGGTGCTCCTTGTCTGGGCCCTTGACCGGCTCAGCCGAGAAGGCGTCGAGGCGACCCTGGCGACCCTGCGGCAGTTCCGAGAGCGCGGCGTCCAAGTGCTGAGCCTCCAGGAACCCTGGACCGAGGGCCCTCCCGAGGTGCAGGAACTTCTGACCTCCGTGCTGGCTTGGGTTGCAGAGCAGGAGTCGAAGCGACGCAGCGAGCGCGTCAAGGCTGGCTTGGCGCGGAGACGGGCGGACGGTCTGCCCGTGGGACGTCAGGAGGGCGCCAAGGACAAGAACAAGCGCAAGCGGTCTGGCTACATGGCGAGGTGGGAGCGCGAGCGAGAAAATAAGGGCGTAGATGCGAGGAGTCGAGTCGGCTAAGCGTGGTTCGCTTGGCACGATCCAACGGATAGTGCAGCGCCATGAGACGCCTGACTTCCCGCGCGGGCGAAGGCAGCGGGCCGCGAAGACCAAGGACTCCGCTCCGCGAGCGAAGCCGTGACGATAAATTGCACGGAGCATGAACCCACCCGAGGGGGGTAGCCTTCATCGGTCACTCGACTCAGCTAGACCCGGTTCAAGGACTTCAGTGCCGACCACGAACCCTTGGCCGCCTCCACGTCGCTCTCAGCCACCAGCAGGTAGGCCCACTTAGTCTTGACCATCTCGCTGGCGTTGACGTGGTTCACCCAGCGCCGAGCGGCCTCGGCCTTCCCGAGCACGTCGGCGCTCGAGATCTCCTTTTCCATCTTGATCTCGACGATCCAGTGAGTCCCTGCCTTCTCCACCACGATGAAGTCAGGGTTGTATAGCTGGTTCATTCCGTTCCAGAGAATCGGGCAGTCCCCGGTGTTGAGACGGACCCAGAACTCGACATCGTCCGAAGCGTCGACGACGTTGGCGGCGTCCCGCTCAGTCCCGGAGTCGAACCAGTCCTGTTCGTACATCGAGCGCTGCCAGCCCTCGTAGCCAACCGACCGCTCGAATTTGCTGAGGCGATCGCTGGTCGTCTCCGCTCGGCCGGTGCGCACTGGGGCGAAGGCCTCCAGGCTCACAACCTCCTGGTAGCTCGGCTTTACCTGGGAGCCGCGCTGCTCTTCCAGGATGAGGTCCATCACGCGCCGGCCGACCCGCTCCAGATGCAGGCTCAGCACCTCCTGGGCGTGGCTGCCGAGGCCCTTCAGCAGGGCGTCGAGGATAGGCGCGAGGGCAGCTCGTTGACCCAGCCGTGACGTCATCATGGGGGCCAGTAAGACCATGTCGGCGAGGCGGGCGATGGCGTCTTCGATCGCGAGCAGCGGAACCTGAGCCGAGATCTTGTCAACCGCCTCGCTGGTGATGAGCTGCGTGTGTCGGAGCCCGTCCGTCCCTTCGATGATCCGGGCGCTGACCTTGGTTCGCCAGAGCTCGCCCTCGGGGTCCGAGGCGAGCTTTTGTCCCAGCAGCAGGAAGCGGTCCGTGTTGGTGATGTCGGCCAGCGACCACTCGCTCGTGACCGTCTTCATCGTCAACTTGGGAATCTCGAGCGGAGGAAGTCCCGCTTTCGGCGCGACCTGCACGGCCAGCTTCATGATCTCGAGCTCGACATGCTGGGTGCGGGCCTCGACGCTGGTGACGGTCGCGGTCGGAGCGCTCTCGATCGGTGCCGGTGGCTCGCTGCCGTCCTCCCCGGAAATACCCGGCTCGGCTGTCGCGGTCTCGATGACGACCACCTCTTGGCCCTGGGCATTCTTGGTGGTTCCGACCCAGGTCCGGTAGTCCACGAAGGCCTCATTGATGGCGCCGGCCTTCTTGAGCAGTTCCTGGTACTTCTCGTGCGCGACGACCTCCAGAGTGTCCAGGAGCTCGATGCCCGTGTACTGGCCAAACGGCAGCCGCAGGCCGCGGCCGAGGGTCTGCTCGGTCAGGATCTCGGAGATCGAAGGGCGCATCGATGCGATTACGTAGACCGACTTCACGTCCCAGCCTTCCTTGAGCATCCCGACCGAGACGATCACCCGCACGGGGCTCTGGGGGTCCTCCACCTTGTCGAGGGCGTCGAGGGCCTCCTCGGGCGAGTCGGAGTTGATGTTAAGGATCTTGTCGGTGTACTCGCCGCCGAAGAAGTCGGGTGAGGTGAGAATTGCTTCGAGTTTGTTCGCCTCCTCGATCGTTGGTGCCACCACCAACATCACAGGATTGACTCGGGCCAGTCCAGTCGCGGCACAGTAGCTCTCGACGGCCTTGGCCTTGGCCTCCAGTAGCCGTACCCCGTCGCGCAGCTTGGTCTCGACATCGACCCGGTCGTCCTTGCGTCCAACCAGCACTGGGGTCTTGACCAGCTTGTCGGCGATGGCAGCAGCTAGGGGGTAGCGATAGATGATCTGCTTTTCGGGCGTGGCCTTGGCCGGGGTTGCAGTCAACCCGATCAGCGCTCGGGGCACCAGCTCCCTAATCGCGGCCGAGAAGGCTTTGCCGTAGTAGGTGTGGTGCTCGTCAGCAAAGACGATGAGGTCGTCCAGCTCTTGAAGATGGTCGTAGAACGCCTTGCCCAGCCCTTCCTGGAACTTGCGGGTGCGCCGGCCGGTCTCACTCTCCGGCTTGAGCAGGGCCTGGACCGTGAACACGAAGAGCTTGACCTCCTCGTCGCTCTCTATCGCCGCCCGCATCACGGGGGTGGCGAAGTTCTCGGAGGTGATCACCACCGGCTGGACCTCCATGCCGGCGAGAAGGCTCTTGGGGTGGCCAGCGGTGAAGTTGCTGACGGTCTTGCGGAGGATGGTCTTGCCAGGGGCGATGATGGCGAAATTGCGGTAGCCCTGGGCGGCGAAGTACTCGATCCCCGCGGCCATGATGTAGGTCTTTCCAACCGCGGTCGCCAGGTCTACCACCGCCTCGAAGGGCGGCTGCCCGCCCTCGTTGTAGTGGTGGGTCACCGCAGCGGCGATCGATTCGAGAGCACCCGCGTTCGGCTGCCGAAGGTCCAGACGAGATGCAATCGAGTCCACCAGCGATCGATCGACCAGCGGAGCGTTTGAGATCAGGCCTTGACCCCCTCGGCGACTACGTCGACCGCACCAGTACCATCCAATGTCGGCGCTGGGGTTCGGAAGACCCGACGTGCCCGAGTGCGGTAGTCGGAAAGAATCGAGGCCGGAATCTTCCGGACGCGTGAACCTGAGCTCATGGTCGTGAGCTGATCCTGGGCGTCTGGATCGACAGCGGTGCCGCAGACCACGAGGCGCTCATTGGCTTCGAGACGATCAACCAGCAGTCTGCAGACATCGGCGTTCACCAAGCCGTCGATCACCGCAAGCCGAGCGCGGCCTTTCCGGCCGGCGAAGGGCGGATCGTCGGTGAACTCGAATCCCAGCTGGGCCGCGGTGGCCTGGGCGAGCTGACCGCCGACAGCCCAGTTCGCCAGCATCACCACTCCGCCATCGTCGGCGAACATTGAAGGCGCCACGTCCAGGACGCGAAAGCCGCCACCGCCCCGCCACTCCACCGACTTGCTGATACCGCCCGGATCACGGCCCTCGACCACCTTCTCCAAGCGCGGCAGGGCGTGGTTGGTGAGGGTGTCGGCGTCCCTTTCGATTCCGATCCAGCGCCGGCCCAGCTTGTGGGCGGCCGTGGCCGTGGTAGCGGACCCCAAAAAGCAGTCGAGCACCACCTCGTTGGGCTCGGTCCCGATCTCGATCACCCGCCTGAGCAAACGCTCCGGCTTGGGAGTGGAGAACGGCTCCCCCTTGAGAATGCTCTTGAGATGCGCTTTGGCCTCCCGGTTGTGGCCGACGTCCTCGTTGCTCCAGATCGTCTCGTAGGGACGCGTGCTCGCCTCGGACACATAGGTCACCACGTAAGGCTGCAGACCGTGACCCTTGTCCTCCCACTCGACGCGCTCTTTGTTCGCCTCGTAATACTCGGGACTCCAGCGCCAATTGCCATCGGTCCCGTCCGGCTTCACCGGCCAGTACTCGCGTCCCTTGTGCTCGATCGGGTACCACAAGCTCGGCCGGTCAACGCGGCGCGAGTTATTTCCCCACTTCCGCAGCGTCAAGCTGGAATAACGCCGGCCGTCGGCGTCGGTGTAGGGGTACCCGACAAGGTCGGGCTTGAAATCGGCGCGCCTGGGCCTGAAGCCCGGCTCCCGCGAGTAGCAGATCAAGTAGTCGTGGGAGGATGAGAACGTCTTTGCATCCATCCGCGGGGTGTCGGCCTTCTGCCAGATGATGGTCCCCACGAAGCACTCGCGCCCGAAAATCTCGTCCATGGCGACCTTCAGGTAGGCCTGCTCGCTGTCGTCGCAGTGGACCCAGATCGACCCCTCCGCGCAGAGCAACCGCTTGATCTGGACCAATCGGTCGCGCATCATCGTCAGCCACACCGAATGTTCGAGGGCGTCGTCGTAGTGTGCGAAGGCCTGCTGAGTATTGAAGGGCGGATCGAGGTAGGCGAGTTTGACCTTGCCCAGATACTCGTGGGCGAACTCGGGCAGCCTGGCCAGGCTTGTGAGAGCGTTCAAGGCGTCGCCCCTAATGAGGAGGTTGTCATGGGCTCGGGCACGCTCCGCCTGGACTTCGCCGACCACCCCAGCGTCGTGGAGGAGGCGAACTTCGGCGACCCGGTAGTCCGAACGCGGGACCCAGCGATAGGAGTCGCCCTCGTCCCAGAGGAGGGCTTGGTCCTTGTTGGTCCAGGTCAGCTCGAGGCGGCCATGGTAAGGGCCGATCATCGGATGGCTAGTTTCGAGTCCATCGACCGCCGATCGCAGGCCCATTAAGGCCTCTGACAGAGAAGGGGCAGGCCACGGCGCCGCCATTTTACGGGCGCGACCGCGGGCGGGCTTTGCGAGTCGCTTCAGCGGCACGGCTCCTACCGGGTATGCGCCCCCTTCGGCTGCCGGCCGTGGGCCGTCCACTCGAGATGGTCCTGGTGATGCTGCGGGCGGGTGGCGATCATCAGGCCCGTCGGCGAACTCAATCCGCAAGGTGGCGGAGCAGACTGAGCAGAGCGGTGGGGCGTCGATGAACCAGGTCAGGGAGATTGTGTTCGAAGTTGAGAGTGAGTGAGGTTTTGCCCCCGTCCCGGAATCGCCCATGGGAGTTCGCCCCGGGATCGACTAGAATCCGCGGGTCCGTGCTCATTCCCAGCCAGGAGAGGGATCCTTCCAAGTCGCAACGGGAGCCAGGTCCCTCTCAGGGTTCCTTCAGGTAGCCGAGTACGATTGGAAGGAGTGGTGAACGTGGCAAGAACCGCTGCCGTCCGCCAGAGTCGTCCGGAGGACGACTATCAGGCTCAGTCGATCCCACTCAGCTGGCGGATCGCCAAAGCCGGACCGATCCCGGTGCAGGTGCAGTCAGGCACCGCCTCAACGGTGGTCGCCGACTCCTATGCGGAGGTTTCCGACTATTACCGCGACCGCGCCGCGGCATTTCGACGGCGCCCAAAGCTGCCCGCGGACGACGGACCCTCGGACGACAGCCTCTTCTAAGCCACGAGCGCCGACACAAGGCAGAGCCAAGAGAGGGGTGAGCCGCTCACGCCGGGACGCTGGTATCTACCGCCGGTCACAATCGCTCCCGGCAAGGACGGAATAGCTCGCTTCCAGGCGCAGCAGGGCGACGTGTACCGGAACATCCCCAGCATCTGGATCTTGGAGCGCCCACTGAGGGTGGCACGCGACTTCAGGCCGCAGGGAGCCAACGCCCGGATCGTCTATACGGCCTTGTCGGAAGACGATGCGCCGGCACAGCAGCCGTTCGATTGGAATGACGGAGAGGACGTCGTGGTCCGTTCAGCTAAGGCGTTTGGGGTCCTCCTCACGCAGGACTGTGAACTCGACAAGCCTCGGGCGATGCTCTCGTTCGCGCTCATCCGCCTTATCGACAAGAGCCAGCACGTCGACGATATAGAGGTCATGCGGAACCGTCGGAAATACAGGAGCTTCTACCTCGAGGAGCAGACCGAAGAACCGGCCTTCCCAAAGGCGTACGTCGATTTCGGCCGCCTAACCACCATCCATCCAGATGCCGTGCGCCAGGCGGACCGGGTTCTCTCGATGAGTGACGACGTCAGGGACGCCCTCCGTGAGGACTTCATCGAGTTCATGACTTTGGAGAGGGAGGCTAGTCAGGGATGAACGCAGACTTCGCGCTGCTCGCCGAGTACGCGGCCGCTCCTCCCGACGGAAAGCTCTACATCGTCGGCGGCGCTGTTCGGCGCATGGCCTCCCCGGCGTTCCCCACCGCAATACCGGTCATGTCTTTGATCGTTAGCCTTCGCGTTCCTCCGGCCGAATGTGATCAAGACCAGCTGCTCCAGATCACGTACCTCGATCCCGACGGTCATGCGATCATCGCGCTCCCCCCGGTCACCATCAGGGCTGCTCGAAACGCAGACTCGAGGACTTCTCCGGCGTTTGTCAACCTCGTCTGGAGCGTCCAGGGCCTGCCGGTGCCCGGGCCTGGAGAATACGCATTCTCGGTGGTCTGGGCCGGTCAGGAGCTTGCTTCTGTTGGCTTTAGAGCCGTCGTCGCCCAGGCCCAGCCGCAAGGTCCACCTCAGGCAGCCATACCGACATAGCCGCGGCACGGGTGATTTCCGGTCGGGGTCAGCGGCGACGAAGCGGAGTCGGCTCCGCGCTGGCGGTTCCGGCGGTCGGCGAGGACCGGGCCCGCCACGCGCTCGCCGAAGGAATCAGGAATGAGGGTTCTGCTCTGTCGGCCTCGGGATCCGCAATATCGCCATCGGGCCGCCTGTGCGGACTGCGAACGCAACGTCTACCTCGGCGACCGCCCGTGGGCCATTACGAGCCCGCCGCGAGTCCGACGTGGTCGTCAGGTGCCAAGGCTGCCTCGATAGTCTCGGCGAGCTCCGAGTGCTCCGAGGCTCTCCGAACGGCTCGTGAGCGCCGCGCAGCGGCGACGATCACGGCAGACGTTCAGTTGGTTCAGCGCCAGAGTCGTCGCCACACCCCCAGGCGCCCGAGCAGCCGACCGGTGGCAAGGTTGCGGGCGCGGCGGGCAGCCGTCTTGGGGCTCCGAAGGCTGCGGGCAGTCGCGCTGAGGCGGGCGGCCGAATAGAGCATGCGGGTGAGGTTCATGACGCCCAGAATGGTCCTTTCTCCAGACTTTCCGCCGACACCCGTGCTTTGCCAAGGCCCGTGTTCAGGAGGACGACTTCGCGATGCTGGACCTCAATCTCGCCAGGTCCAAGGCAGAAACGGCCGCCGTGGTCCCGCCGACATCGCCCGCGAGGGAGCCGACGAGACGTTCGTGAGCATCCCGGCGTGGCGACTTCAATGAGTCCCGTCACCGCCGCAATAGGTGAGGCCCAGTAGCGCAGGGTGACACCGACAGCGCGGGAGCAGTTACGCACCGGACTTCGCGAGGCGATCAGGGAGCGGATGGCCTCCGAGCCGATCACTTCAAAGGAGTTGATGCGGCGCGTCCTGATCGCTTCTGACCTTCCCGTGAAGAGTCTCGGCAATTTGGTGATGCTGGCCTCCTCAACGGGGCGGGCGCAACGACCCAGTCCGGAGCGCTTTGAGGCTCTCGTCAGGTACCTCCGTCCGGCGAATCACGTCGCTGCACGCTGGCGCCGGCTGTACTACACGGATATGCGCGAGCCGATCGCACTCCCCCAGCTGCTGACGTGCGCTGGCTGTGGCGACGCCTTCCAGCCCTCGCGCTCCCAGGCTTACAGGGCTGCGGCGAAGGCCGAGGGCCGTTACTACTGCGGTGCCTGCGAAGACCGACGCCGCCGAGGGGGAGATCTCCGCCGCCGATCTCCCACGCTGAACGACTCGGCCATCGTCGGACACCTGGAGCGGCTGCGAGAGAAGCTGGGCCTGACGCATGCTGGGCTGGCCACGCGGCTAGGAGTCAGCCCTGTCTACTGGTCGCAGCTCCGACGGACGCCCGGTCAGGTGCCTGAAGCGCAGTTCTACGAGCGGATGCTGGAGGCGGCCCCCGACCTGCCCCCGCTGCCGGCGGAGACGCCCCGCCACGCTGCCGCCTTGAAAGGCCTGGCGGTGATCCACGAGCGGTTCCCGGCCGGGACCGAGGCCGCGCTCGACCTATCCAGAAAGGCGGTGGCTGAGTCGGTCAAGAAGACGACGGGGGTGCCGCTCAAGGACACGCACAAGGCGAAGATCGGCGTCGGCATCGCACGAAAGCTGGCCGACGATCCCGAGCGAGCCGGTCGTCTGGGTCGCCTCGCGAAGGACTTCGACAGCAGGGTCCGGAGCTCCCTGCTGCGTTGGCTCGGGTGGCAACAAGTGCTGGCTGAGGAGAGGACACGGCGGTCGCTGCGTCCGTTGCCGAAGTCCAAGCAACGGCTCTCCGACGTGCTGAAGTGGGCGGAAAAGGCCGCCGTCAACCTCGACAGCGACACCGTGACGGTCATGGAGGCGGGGAGGCGGTGGCTTGAGCGATGGAAGCTGTGGGGTACACCCGGCCGACCGGCGGAGTGGCAACGCTTTGTCATCGTCGAACGCCTGAATGCGAGCTGGCTCCGCGATGGCCGCGGCCGCCGCATCGGCGAAGCCGAGTTCTATGAGGCCGCCCAACGAGACGTGATCAATGCTCTCGGCCGGCCGGCCGCGCCAGAGTCATCGGAGAGCCTGAAACGGTGGCACCTCGGCTTCTTGCGGACGCAGGGGCTTCGATCGCGGCGCGGCGAGCTGACCACCTCGGCGCTGGACGAGGCGGTCAACTTCTTAACCCAGGCGCTTGCAAGCGGTGGCAAGCCTGCCGTGGCTGTCGATGCAGAGGCGCGGGCCAAAGGCATCAGCCCGGCCACCCTGCGCAGGGCACGCCAGACTCTCGGTGTCAAGGCTCGCCAACAAGGTGAACCGGGCCGGAGAGGCCGGGGCTCGTCTTGGTGGGAGCTGGTTCCGGGCGCGAGCGATTAGGTTGTTCAAAGGGGAAGAAACCCGTTAGGTCAGCGACCGAAGGTCACCGGGAACCGTCCGGCAAGTTACTTCTCTAGTGGCGAGCAAGACACCCCCGTCACAGTCAGCGCAGTTGCATGACGGTCTCCGCTACACGTCACCCATCGACTGCATACGCGCATCGCCAACCTGGCGGTCGGCTGTAAGCGATGCTCCGTCGTCCGCCGGCCCCTCAGGTTTCCCGTGAACAGTCGGCCGGTCAATCTAGCCCGCGATTCCGCACCACTAACGAGTCGCCGCTCTGGATCGGGCTCGCACGGGCTATCGCCGCCGCTGAGGGGCGCCTGAGTGTCTGTATCACGCCGCCGTCCGAGCTGAAGCCCGACCTAGCCGACCCCAAGTAGCTCGACGATGGCGCCCAAGCTCGGCTCTGAGAGGCCGTCCCGTCGCGATCGGCGTCGGGACAGACCGCTTCGTCTCCAGCAGCCTTCGAGCGTGGTGTGCTCATGCCGCTCTGGCGAGCTGTGGCGACCGCTGCAGCCTGCTGCTGCGGCCGCTCCGCTTTGGGGGCCTGCCTCTCGGTTCCGGGCGCCTGGCGACGATCGTGAGTGTCACCGCTGTCCGCGACCTTCCAGGCTGCACCGCGCCTTGGGCGGCGCCGCCCGCGATGAGGAGGTGCCGCCCGGCTCCTTGACGCCCCGGCCGAGGTCAGCGACCTCGTATGGCCCCCGCGGTGGAGATTGGCGTGAGGGACCTGGTCTTCCCGGCGGAAACCTTCGAGGCTGGGCTACTTATCGCCCTCGGCGAGGCCGGGTACGCAGGCCATCCGGTCCTGGACCGAGGTCGAGCGCGTTGACCAGATCGTCCGGCGGCAGGTGGAGGTTGCGGACGCCATGACCTTCGCCATCTGGCAGGCACTCGCACTCGGCGGGCCTCGCCGTAGCAGCCAACGATGAGCGAGGCCGAGCTGGTCGCCGCGGTCGAGGGTCGGTCGCCTGACGGCGCCGCCCGGCTTCCGTGGGCGACGGCAGCTGAGTTCGCCGCTCGCACTCCCGAGGCGGTCGAGTGGGACGTGCTCGGGATCGCCGCCAGGCGTTCGATCACCGAGGTCGTCGCCTACATAAAGACCGGGAAGTCCACCCTGATCGGGCACCTGGTCCGGTCGGTCCTGTCGGGGCGGCCGTTCCTTGGCCTGCCGACCCGCCGCTGCGGCGTTCTATGGGTGACCGAGGAGCGGTCAGCGACCTTCCGCCGGCTGCTGGAGCGGTGCGGCCTCCTCGACGCGGTCGGCCTCCATATCCTGCTCCTCGAGGACATCCGGGACATCGAATGGCCGGACCGGGTCAAGGACATGGGGCGGAAGGCGCGCCAGGTTGGCTCCGGCCTGGCGGTCCTCGACACGATCAGCCGCCTCGCCAACCTCGGAGGCGAGGGCGAGAACGCCGCGGGTGAGGCCATGACGGCGATGGCGCCGGTCGAGGAACTGGCTGCGGGCGGCCTCTCGGTCATCATCGGCCGCCATTCCCGCAAGGCCAGCAAGGCGGGCGGCGATCCTGACTCCGCAGGCCGAGGATCCGGCGCCTGGTCGGGAGTCTCGGACATCGTGATCCAGATCGCTGGGGCCGGGGCCTCGCATCCCGCGACCGTCCGCATCGTCAACAGCGTGTCTCGCTTCGAGGAGACACCCGACAAGGCCCTGATCGAGCTCAAGGATGGCGAGTACCGCCTCCTCGGCGATGCCGGCGCCGTCGCTGCCGCTCAGGCCGAGGCGCTCATCCGGCAGGCCTTGAGCGACGGGGAACAGTTCCAAGCCGACCTCATCCGCCTCACCGATGCCGCCGGAAAGACCCTCGGCGAGGGCACCGTCCGCCGGGCGCTGGACAACCTGGCGCACTTCCGTAAGGCCGAGAAACTCGGCCGCGGCGGTCGGGGCGATCCGTTCCGCTGGAAGCTGCTCGGGGATAACAGCGCCACGCCGCCATCCCCCGTGGCGCTCTCATCTCGGGTCGAGGTGGAGGCTGTGGGCGCTGCGATAACAGCGCCACGCCCCTACACCGAAGGTGGCGCCCTGAACTTTGGCGCTGTCCTTGGCGACGACTTGCTGGACCTCGAGAACCTCGCTGCCAACTACCCACACGACCTCGAGGAGGCCGACTGATGCCTGACGATCCGCACTTGACGCCCGCCGAACTGGTCGAGCTGCCAGCAAGAAGGGGGCTTGGCGTCCCGTCCCGGCCTTCATCCACGAGCTAACGAGATGGCAAGAGCCGCGGACTTGTCGGTTCGTGGCGGCGCAGCTAGGGTTGCTGGGTTGTCGCCGCCTGCTCCGATGCCGTCGCTGGCGCTGGTATACGTCCGCCAGAGCCGCCACAAGGAGAGCGAGCGCACAGTGAGCCCCGAGGTCCAGGAGGCCACCTGTCGCCAGCTTCCGGCCGTTTTGGCGTGCGACGAGGTCGTCGTGTTCAGGGACCTCGATGTGTCGGGTGGCGGGACGGCGAAGCGCGCCAACTACCTCGCCGTCTTGGAGCGCATTCGGGCCGGTGGCGTCGCCGTTGTCGCTCTCTACGACCAGTCCCGCGGCTTTCGCAATACCGCCGACGCACTTGCCTTTTACGCTCTCATGGAAGAGCACCCTGAGATCCGCGTCGAGTTCGTCCACGGACATTTCGACCGCTCGGCGACTGGGGGCTTCTCATACACAGTCCTGGCTGCTGCCCACGAGATGGAGCGCCGGATGACGGCCGAGAAGATCGCTGCCGCATACCGCTACCGCAATGCGGAGGGCGCGGCGACTGGGATGCCACCTTACGGATATCGCCGCCAACGCGACGCCGGCTTCGTGGTCGAGCCGGATGAGGCGGATGTAGTCCGAAGCCTCTACGCCGACTATGCGACCGGCCGCTACTCCAGTCGGGATCTGGCCGGCGGTCTCAATGCGCGAGGGGTGAGCAAGCTACGGAGCCGCTCGAAGGGGCTCGGCTGGGTGCCCGACACGGTGGTGGACCTCCTCCAGAACGTCGCCTACGTCGCCAAGACCTACAGCGTCAGCCGCGCCCGCCGCGAGGGGGATCTGATCCAGGCCCAGTGGGAGCCGATCGTGGCGATCGAGCTGTTCGATCGCGTACAGCAGATGCTTGGGGGACACAGACACGTTGGCCGGGCAACCGTCCGGGCCCGCTACGCGTTTGCGGGCCTCCTCGTTTGCTCTGAATGCGGGCGGCCCATGAGGGCGACCACCAATTACGGAATCTCCTACTACGGTTGCCGCCGCGACGTCGCCTTGGCGGCGCGTTGCCCGGCTACAAAGCGCGGCGTCCGCGAGGACCGCTTGCTGGGTTGGGCCGAGGTCTTGTTCCGACGCATCGAGGGAGTGCAGCCCTCCGACTTCGCGGAGGCAGTCAAAGCGATGGCAGAGCCTGCTCCTCGCTACGTCAACCCGGACTCGGTCGAGCGAGTCGAGCGAAGCCTTGGTCGCCTTCAGCAGCTCTACCTGTGGGGCGACATTACAGACACTGAGTACGAGCGCCAGCGGACTTGGATGCAGGAGCAGCAAGCCAGCATCCAGTCCTCGCTCCATCGTCCTTCGGAGACGGTCCAGATCGAGGGCATCGCCGACGCTTGGCGACGCGGAGACGCCCTGCTCCGTCGAGAATTGCTTGGCGAGCTGTTCGAGGCACTGATAGTGCGCGACGGCGCCGTTGTCGAATACGCGGCCCACCGAGGTCGCGTTGCTGAGGTGGTCGCCATGGTCGAGCTCGCCAATGGCCGACCGGATTTCGCCTTTGGCGGGAAGGGAGGGATTCGAACCCTCGAGGGAGCGTTAGCCCCCTACCCACTTAGCAGGCGGGCGCTTTCGACCACTCAGCCACCTCCCCGCTCGGAAGGAACCTGAATTCTACCGGTGCCGGGCGCGGGTCCCGAGACGTCCACTATGTCGAAGACCGCCTTCACCTCGTCCTGGGGCTGCGTGGTGAGCGCGGTCGCGTAGTCCGTCATGGGGTGGTGGGCGGTGATCACCTTGCCCAGCGCCTCGGGCCATCGCCGGGCGATCTCGGCCAGATCCTCCGCCGCTCGCACGAAGTAGGAGCGGTTGGCGTTGACCGAGCCCATGATCACCTGGTTCCAGAGCACCTGCTGGCGCATCAGGTGGCCGCCCTGC